>Ga0209011_1000114_pt1 | contig 43078 bp, 38 predicted proteins | sample BlaSpr_A8_OM1_M3_FD_187986 | JGI IMG/M metagenome (GOLD analysis project Ga0209011, IMG submission 187986) | Forest soil microbial communities from Thunder Bay, Ontario, Canada - Black Spruce, Ontario site 2_A8_OM1_M3 (SPAdes) (version 2) | ecosystem: Environmental > Terrestrial > Soil > Boreal... | reverse complement strand
TTTTTGGATGTTCCTGCCTCCTCTCACTAGACTCTATGTTCTGTTCTTGTGTCTCGTGTGCGCCTTTAGTCTCTACAAAAGTTTACGAATCCTTTTTCGGCTCCGCTCAACAAAAGGGGAGAGCGGAGCTGAACGACATCGCATCATCCCGCGGTCTCTTGCGATACTTCGCGGGGAAGCGGCGAACTTATCGCAACTTCTTCACTTCACATTCCTGCTCTTCGGTCTGTGCTTTCTCATACAAATTCCGGCCGCGTTCATAGTTCTCGACTCAAATCGGCCGGTTCTGAGCAGCATCTTCAGCAACCTTGCTGTTTATATTGCTTATGCCGCCGACGTCTTTTTCGTATTGCTTGTCCTTCGCGCCGTACAATGGTTCGTGTCATTTCGTGTCGGTGTAGCGATGCTGCGCTTCGGTGACCTCGAGGCCAACGACGAATGACCTAGGCTGAGTTCCCGAAATATTTCCGTGGCGGGAACATGCCGCGGCGAAGCAGTTCTTTCCCACAGCGGCGGCGCACTTCTTCCGACCAGTTCACCCAGCCTTGCTCGCTTAGGCCGAGAAAATGGCGCGCGTTCTCATACGGCGCTAGGCCCAGGTAATACAACCGGAACATCACCATCCGCGAAGCCCAGTCCGGCCCATCGAGAGCTGCCTGCCCAGCCAGCGCGAAGTCCGCCACCCATTCGTTCAGGCGCGGACGAAAATCCGGCCGCCACAAGAATTTTGTGGCTTCCTTCCAGTCCATCGCGGACATGCCGCGCTTGGCCTCCAGCACCTCGCGCGCGCCGCGATACACTTCCCAGCAAACGTCAAACGCCATCTCCGGCTTCACGCTCATTGCAGTCTCCGCCGGCGCAATTCCACGAGTCTGCGTGCCAATGTGCGCCGCCGCGGCGTCAACCGGTACTCCCACACCACAAAGTGCTCCTCGCTATTCACGACCTCCGGCCGACGCACCCGTTTTTCCAGCACGTATCCGCCGCACTTCGTCTTGCGCAGGTGCCGCAATTGCGCGGAAATGCTGGTTTCGCCGTAGCGCGTCAACCGCGCCAACTCGCGCAGCGTCATCCAAGCGCCATACTTCTCCGCCGCCAGCATGACGTCACGCAACACATCGCGCTGCGTTGGCATCGCGCGTCGCGCCGTGCGCTTCCCCTGTTTTCTCCCCATGCCTTCGCCTCCTTCCTGCTTTCACTGCTCCCGAGCAGGAAATTCCTCGCGCGGTCCGGATTGCTCCGCATTGTCTGTAGTTGACTCCTCGCGGTCCTCTTCATCGCTCGCGCCGCTCCACGTCGTCCGCTCCGGGTCTTCGTAGTCGCCGGAGCACGCGCTGCACGCGCGCAGGGAAATCGATTGCGACACGGCCTGAGGCGTCACGGCGCCCCCAGTGCGGAGCTTGTGAAGATCCGCTGCTTGCTACTCCAAGCAAACGATTTGCACACGTTTCCACAATACGTACGTACATGAGTACCATTGACTGTCGTAACTATACTGGTAACGTTGAGATGTTTCCCCTGGAGGTTCCCTTGAACTACAAAACCGAGCCGCCCTGGGAGTTTCTTCTCTCCGCTTCCCGCAATTCCCTGCAGAGCTATGAGCTGTCGCGGCTCAGCCACGCGGCCAATCTCCGCAAGGAGATCACCCAACTGCTGGATTCCTGGCTCGAAGAGAACACGGCGGCCATGCTGGCGCGCTGGCTGATGGAGCAGCGCGAGCGTCCGTTGGCCCCGATGGGCAACGAAGAGCAGACTTCGGCCTGCGACGCGCGGGGCAAGGCCGCGCATGCTGTGTCCGATAATTTTTTCGCGGATCAAGCGGGCTCGCCGCCCGAATTGCGCACCCGCTCGTGAAGCGCCGCAGCGAATTTGCGGCCGGCAGGCGGTTTTCACGCCTCTTGCGGCAAACATCTCATCGCCGACGAAGCGGCGCCGAGGTGTGCGATGAACCGTCGCGGGAAACAAGCGCGCAACCCGCGCCGCCGACCCGCCCGCCATCCAGCCGCACCCTCGCGCCTCGCCGTCGCAACAAGCCGCCGTCCCATGCATCGCCGCCACCTCTAAACCGAGCGTTACGTCTAAATATCGGTATATTTTTTAGAAGACACAGATTTGGAGCGCGCGGACTTTCCGGGTGGACACCAACACTCGCAACTCGCCTCCTGCGAGCTGAACTTCACTTTTAGTGGATTATCTTTACTAGAGACTAGCGGGAGGCAGCAGTTCCAGCGGGCGCTTTTTCGAGCAGTTGCTCTTTCCGATAGATCAGCGAGTTGATGTCGTACGTGGCGAGTTCAAACCCGTGGCCGTGCGTGATGGCATCCGTGGGGCACGCTTCCACGCAATAACCGCAGAAAATGCAGCGGGAATAATCGATGTTGTACACACTGGCGTAGCGTTCACCCGCCGAAATGCGGTTTGCATCCGTATTTTCCGCGGCTTCGATGTAAATGCAATTTGCCGGGCAGGCCGCGGCGCACAAAAAACATCCTACGCACTTTTCCAGGCCGCTTTCGTCGCGATGCAATACGTGAATGCCGCGATAGCGCGGCTGAAAATGCACCGGCTCGTGCGGATAATTCTCCGTCACCGTCTTCCGGAACATATTTCGGAAGGTCACGCTGAATCCTTGCGCGAGCGTGCTGAACGTCTCGGCAACTTCACGGAGGATGTTCGCCATGTCAGGAGTTTAACAAACGAAGCTAGACCCGGCAAATTGCACGTCGAGCCGTGCGTACTCGGATGCCAAATTGACGAAATGCCTCTGGCACTGCGAAAGTGGGGCCATGCAAATCCGCATTTCGCGGCCTGGCGACGCCGATTCTGTTTGGGCGATCCTCGAACCCACGATTATCGCCGGCGAAACCTACACCTTGCCGCGAGAGATGTCGCGCCAGGAAGCGCTCGACTACTGGTTTGCTCCTCAGCACGAAGTCTTCGTCGCGGAAGAACACACCAAGATTCTCGGCACCTATTTCCTGCAGCCGAACCAGCAAGGCGGAGGTTCGCACGTAGCCAACTGCGGCTACGTCACTGCTTCGTGGGCCACCGGTCGCGGCGTGGCTCGCGCCATGTGCGCACATTCGCTCGATCGAGCGCGTCAGCGCGGCTTCAAAGCGATGCAGTTCAATTTTGTGGTGAGTACCAATGAACGCGCCATCGCGCTTTGGCACAGCTTCGGATTCGAAATTGTCGGCCGGCTTCCCGGCGCGTTCCATCATCCGACCGCCGGCTTAGTCGATGCTCTGGTGATGTATCGATCTTCGCTTTGAGCCTCAGCCCGACTCTGCCATCATGCGCTTCGACGTGAGCGCCTTGATAATCTGCTTGCCGTGGAACCGCCCATTCTCGATGAAGATTTCTCCTGTGCGCCGCCCGCCAATCACCACGCCCGCCAGGTGAATTCCCGGAACGTTGCTTTCCAGCGTATCGGGATCTAGAGAGGGCTTGCACGTAACCGGATCGAGATGCACTCCCAGGCTTTGAATAAATTGAAAGTCCGGATGGTATCCGGTCAGCGCGAATACCTGTTTTGCCGGAAGCCGCTTTTCATCCCCGCTGTTGCTTACGATTACTTCCTGCGGGGTGATTTCCTTTACGCGCGTTTCAAACAGCGCCTGAATCTGGCCGGCCTTGATCCTGTTTTCGATGTCGGGTTTCACCCAATACTTGATGGTCTGTCCGAGATGCGCGTCGCGGTGCACCAGCGTCACTTTGGCGCCGTTGCGATAAAGGTCCAGGGCCGCCTCCGCCGCCGAGTTTTTCCCGCCGATCACCACTACATTCTGATTCCAAAACGCATGCGGCTCCGTGTAGTAATGCGAAACGTGCGGCAAGTCCTCGCCCGGCACATTGAGTTTGTTTGGCAGATCGTAGTAGCCGGTAGCCACAACAATTTTCCGGCTTTGATGTTTCTCAGGCGTACGATTCTCCGTCCGCGTATGCACCGTGAAATTGCCGTCGCTTCCCTCCACGCGAACCACCAGCTCGAACAGCCGCAACTCCAGTTCGTAATGCTCCGCTGCCTTGCGGTAATACTTCAGCGCCTCGACGCGCGCAGGCTTCTCGTTCGGGCTGACCAACGGCAGGTCGCCAATCTCCAGCAGCTCCGGTGTCGTGAAGAACACCATGTTGACGGGATAGTGGTAAATGGAATTGCACAAGCATCCTTTGTCAATGACCAGCGACCGCATTCCTGCGCGTTTCGCTTCGATTGCCGTCGCTAACCCGGTTGGTCCCGCGCCAATACAGATAATGTCGTACTCCGCCATAAGAATTTTAGTGTGCCGGGAGCGCTGCGGAATTGCAAACGGACAGCCGAAGAATTATTGGGTGGGCGCTTCGTCCAAAATGGACGTCAGATCCCGCCGAAACGCTTCCAACTCCTTCAAACGGTCCGGCGTGGCTTCGATTTCCTTTTTCTTCCAAACGAAAACCTCGCTGTTTCCGCGCTTCAGTTTCACACTGAGACTGCCATCGACGATGTAGGTGGGCGCCGCCAGCAACCGCAGTCCGGCGTTAGCAACGGGAGTCAGCAGCGCCGCACATTCGCCACGGCGCACGCAAAGCGCGTTTTCATACGGAGGAATGGCAATCGGACGAAATCCGGCTTCAAACAGCCGCTCGAAAATCTTTATTTGTTGGGGAGTTAATTCCGGCATGGAGTGCCAACGAATGCCCGCCGAGTGGCGCAGCCAATTTTTGGCTGTGCAGGTGCTGGCTCGCGGTCAAAGTCTCAGCAACAAGGTCACGCCGCGGTTGAATCCGCTTCCGACGACGACCCTTCGAGCTGCGCTAGAATCTCGCGCAACGTCCGAATCAGCTCGTCCCGCGACACATGGCTCTTCTTGAACTGAATCCGGAACTTGAACGTCTCATTCTCCGGCTCGAACTGAAAAATGAACGGCTGCGGCCTCTGCGGACCGGACTGCTCTTGCCTGCGCTCGCGCCGCGCTTCATCGCGCGTCAGCCCGCCCTGCAAGATGCGATGCAGCATCTCCACCATTTTCTTTTCAGTGGGCTGCCGCGCAATCTGCAGCAGCAGCGACTTCGACACGATCCCCTGCTCGATGCACTTCTTGCGCAGCCCGTCTGGAATATTGCGCAGTGAAAGCGTTTCCGTCACCGAAGACCGCGCCCGCCCAATCTTCCGCGCGACATCCTCGTGCGTGTACTCAAATTGCGTCGCCAGCCGGTGCAGTCCGTCTGCCTCTTCAAACGGTGTCAAATCTTTCCGCTGAATATTCTCGATCAATCCAATCTCGAGCGTCTCCGCATCGTCCGCGGTCTTCTCAATGCACGGGATTTCGCGCAACCCCGCCGCCCGCGCCGCGTGATACCTCCGCTCGCCCGAGATGATGTAGTAGCAATCCTCGCGCGAAACAAAGCGCACCAGCAGCGGCTCCAGCACGCCTTTCTCGCGCACCGAGTCGGTCAAGTCCCGCAAATCGCCGATGGATTTGCGTGGCTGGTCCGGATTTGGGCGGATCTGCTCCACCGGAATCATCCGTCCGATGGCCGCTCCGCTATAGCTTGTTAGTGACTCGACGTAGTGCGAGTCATGCCGCATCTTCAGCGTGACGGGTAATCCGGCTCTCTTCAACACGTTGGATAACCTCCCCAGCCAGTTTCTTGTATTCCGTTGCGCCGGGTGACTTCGGCGCGAACGTCAAAATCGTTTCCTTGTACGCGGGACTTTCTTCCAGGCGCACGTTCTTGCTGATCTTGGTCTTGAACAGCACTTCGCCAAACACGGTGCGAATCTGCCCGTGCGTGTCCCGCGAAATATTCGTTCGCTTGTCGAAAAGCGTGATGACCACGCCAAGAACTTTCAATCCCGGATTGGGACGCGCGCGAATGCGTTCGTACGTTTCCAGCAAATCATCCGTGCCTTCAATCGCGAAGTACGCCGCCTGAATTGGCACCATCAAATGCGTCGAAGCCACCAGCGCGTTCACCGTCAAAATTCCCAGCGACGGCGGCGTATCCAAAATCACGTACTCATAATCCTTCAAAATCGGCGCCAGCGCGTCCTTCAATCGGTACGGCGCGTCGAACTGCCCCGCCAGCGCCTGCTCCAGCTTCGCCAAAGCCAATCTTCCCGGCCCCAAAAACAGCATCGGATCTTTCGTCGGTTTCACCATCGCGGCCATCGACGCACGGCTCTCGTTCAACACTTCAAACATCGACGTGGCAATCTCGCCCATATCGTAAAATGCGATCGTCGAATTGGCCTGTGGATCCAGATCGATGAGCAACGTGCGCTTCCCACGATTGGCTATCGCGGCGGACAAATTAATCGCCGTGGTCGTCTTCCCCACGCCGCCTTTTTGATTCGCTATCGTGATGATGGCAGTCATAGGCTTCTGCCTCCGCCCCAGCGAGCAGGATTGTGCCGGCGCCCTCCGGCAACCCGATTGCTATATATAGGTGCTACCCCCAGAAAACCCCCTACGCCTAGAGCACACTCTACGTTTCTAACCCATTGCAACGCAAGGAAAAAGTACACCCAGGAATTTTCATCCCAGTGGAAAACTCCGGCAGGGGTTGGAAGCTTTCCCGACGGAACTCATCATAAGCCTGCGCTCGCGGACCGGCGAGCGTCGTGTCCAAGCAATTACTCCCCCGCGACGTCGGTTTCCGTGCTGTCGATCATCGCCTCTCCAAGGCGCGGCCGGTTCGTGTAAAGCAAGCACGCCGGGTGGGCGACTGAATTCTTCTTCTTTCCTTTTCTTCGCGGCATTTGCGATGAGAAGACGAGATTTCTGGCCGGCCGCAATTTCAACAACGAGGGTGGCCTACCCTTGCGGGCTGTGCAAGGGTGGGCTCTTCCCTTCCTTGCTTTTCTTGTTCTCTTGTCAATCCACAGGATCGATGCGGATCAATCCCGGACGGGTGGCCCAGAGGCAAGTCGCGAAGCTGAATTTGGGTGCCCCACGTGTCGGGTTTACACGTGGGTCTTCGCTTTTTCTGCCAGCTCCCCTAACCTAGCGGATCAATTTTCACCAGCCCAGGCTGTCCTTTCTCGTAAAATAGAAAGCTACTCCACATCACGCACTCGGATTCTTCACCAGGCCGCGCTTCACCGGATTGGCATGCATGTACTCCAATTTTTCTCGCACTTTGTGGCTGCTGTATACGTTGAAGTCATAAAGCGTGCTTGCCAGAAGCGGGCCAATCCTAAACCATCGTCCATGAACGGCATCCGCAACTGCCCACTCGCAGCCTTGCGTTTCTTCTTCCGCAAATCGCGGGAAACCCGCTGCTTGAGTGCCTTTAACACCACCGACGGTGCGGACTTCGGAGGCTCGCTGATTAGCAAATGCACGTGATCTGGCATGACCACATAGCCCACCAGCAAAAACTTGTATCGCTCGCGAATCACTCCCAGCGCGCGCGAACAAGTTTCGCGCGCGAATTGTTCTCAGCAACGGCAAGCGGCGGTAACAACTGAAGGTGACAAAATGCAGATCGCCGCGGCCGTAATAACGTTTCAGATTCTTGGGCATGAGCGACCCCAAGAGCCCACGTGTAACCCCGACACGTGGGGCACCCAGTGCCGCCGCATGCTAACTCTGTTTGCGGCAGAGTGCTATCCTCTCTTCAATGTGCCTGCCGCGAAAGAAAATACAAGCACGCGGGTCTGGGCCACCCGCCAGGGCGTAGCCCGGGAGGCTCCTAATGCAGTTAGGTCACGGAATCCGCACGACTGCCTGGGCTTTCTCTGCTTTCTCTGTTGCCTCGATCAGCTTTTTGGCAGCTTTCTGTATCGCTACGACTCAACTACAATCCCTCTCTTACAAAGATTCGATTGGCACCTACACAATCTACTTTGATCCTCATAGAATATCCGAAGAACGATTAGGCAGACTGCTAGTCCTTTCGCCTTATGTCTTAGGAGACACAAATGCCCCCATTCCAAAGGGGCTGATGGCCATAGGTTCTACCGTCGGGAGGATGATGGACAAGTCCCTCGTAGTAGTTCCGCTCGAGTGGTGTATTAAATCAGAACCGGAGTATGTTAACTGTGAAAATAACTCGATTGAGTCTCCGAACTTCGTGCAGAATGCCGAGGTCAATTTGAAGAGAGGAAGAGCGGGATTGGAATGGATAGATGGTCTTGTTTATCCAAAAGACCTCGATCCAGTTGTCAGATATCTGCGAGGAAGGCTGTCTGTGTCGCTTTGGATGGAGGAAACGAGGCTAAAATATTACACTTCCTGGGATGTGAACGTTCTCAGACAGTCCGAGGCAAACCTGGGCCCGGTATCATCGTGTGAACCTGCTCTTCGGAAAATCGACGGTGCGCATTCGCGAACGGAAAAATACGAACTTGCCAAAAATGATTGGCTCAATTGCTTGATCGCAACGGCAGATATACGCTACGGCCACCACTATCCCATGAGCTCTTGGAAATCTTTTCTCGCGGCATATCGCTTGAAGGAACACTACAAAGACGAGTCTCCGGATTGAGACTCAACGCGGGCACCGTAAATTTCTCCCAAGAAAACAACAATATGATCGCAGGCCGGGTGGGCGACTGAATGTGCTTCCAAAACTCGTTTACCAAGACCGCGACCCAGAACGTAACAATGATCGTTGGTACAACGCCCTATGCCGTGAGAAGCCAGAATTGGACCGTCAACGGGACTACACCCGGCCACGGCACAATCCAGAACGGCATTGACGTTTCAGCATCGAGGTGAAAAGTGTGGATAAGCAAGGCTCTTTTGGCTGCGCTTCTTTTCCTAGCTACGTCAATGGCAAGTCAGCCGCAGAAAGCCGAGACGCCTGAGGAAATGATCAGCAGAATTATAGATATGGGGTTTCTGGAGGGACATTATGACAAAGTAATCCGAGGTAGTGGCGATGCCGCCGCCGTGAGCGTGACCAAGATAGTTAGGGAAAGAAGTCTGAGCCCTGACGAAATAGACAGGGTCCTGATTGTGCTCAACATGGCCTTCGGAAGCGAACCGAACGGTCCAGACGCCGAACCAAAAACCGCGCTATTCGTTCTCCGTGAACTTGACCTCTCCACGAACGACCCACAACTCCGAGGCAGGATTGCGCAGACGAGGAAGTACGTCCAAGAGGAGTTTTCAAAATCGACGAAACCGTCGCTGCAGAACTAGGACGGATGTCGGATGTCGTTCTGCTCCTTATCTTTTAGACCGGGCGTCCTGCCCTTTTGTGAAAGGGTGGGACATTACCCTTTCTGTTCTTTTTCCTTCCTTCCCCCGCAGGCTCTCCCGCAAACCATTCAATCCACAGTCTTTAATTTCTCACTTGACAAATAGTAACGGATGCGGTAATCTCTAGGGCAAGGTTGCTGACAGTGTCCCCGTTTCGTCCCTTCCTTCTTCCGCAACCCCGTGTGTCTCCGCCACTCGACCCAGAGCAACACCGGGGGGTCGCTCGTTTACCCCAAGCAATGTCGAGGGGCCACTCACCTGTAATAACTATCTTTAGAATCAACACTTATAAAAGTGATACAAAACAAACGACTTTAACTTCCTTTAGAATCAACACTTACAAAAAACCAGGGGAGGGGGTACCACCTCAACTTCGTCCCGCCGAGCCTCTGCCCCGTCGCCGAGACCGGCCGACGCCGTACCGCCGCTCACAACCGAATCCTCTCTCGCGCTGTGCCCTCCGTGGCCAATCCTTATCTTTGTTTCCAGTCCGCGTCCCGCTTACACTTCCTAGGCTCGCCGCAACTCCATGCTCCGACTGCAAACACTTCGCGCCGAAATGCGCCCGACACTGCGCCTCGCGCTGCCGCTCGTCCTCGCAGAGATCGGCTGGATGACCATGGGCATCGTCGACACCGTAATGGTCGGACACTTGCCCGACAGCGCCAACGCCATCGGCGCGGTCAGCATCAGCTCCAGCATTTTCAACGTCGTCGCATTCTTCGGCGGCGGTCTGCTGATCGGCCTGGACACGCTGGTCGCTCAGGCCTTCGGTGCAGGCAAGCGCGAAGATTGCCACCGCTCCTTGGTGAACGGGATTTACCTCAGCGTGGTCATGACACCGTTCCTCATGGCTCCGGTCTGGTTCTTCGGGCCGCTGCTCCAAGCGCTTCATATCGATCCCGTGGTTGCGCGACTCGCCGTCCCCTACATGAAAGCGTTGGCCATCGGCCTCTTTCCCCTGATGCTCTATTTCGCGGTGCGCCGCTGCATCCAGGCCATGAACATGGTCAGGCCCGTAGCCTTCGCGCTGGTCACCGCCAATCTCATCAACCTTCTGTTCAATTGGGTGCTGATCTACGGAAAGTGGGGAGCTCCGGCAATGGGCGTGGTCGGCTCCGGATGGTCCACCGCTCTCGCTCGTCTCTACATGGCGCTCGTTCTCGTCGGCTATTTGCTTTGGTACGACCGCCGCCATCGCACCGAATTGCTCAAGACCCCAGTAAATGTCGATTTCACGCGCATCCGCCGCCTCATCATTCTCGGCCTGCCCGCCGCAACGCAAATCACTCTCGAGATCAGCGTGTTTGCGCTGGCCGCCGCGCTCATCGGCAGGCTCGGCGCAGTACCCCTCGCCGCCCACCAGATCGCGCTCAACACCGTCGCTTTCACCTACATGGTTCCGCTCGGCATTTCCTCTGCCGCTGCCGTGCGCGTCGGGCAAGCCCTCGGCCGCAAGGATCCGGCAGGCGCAGCGGACGCCGGCGGCACCGCTATTTTCGTCGGCGCAGCCTTCATGCTCGGCGCCAGCGTCCTGCTGCTTGTTTTCCCCCGCGCCATCGCACGCATGTATACACCCGACGAGGCCGTCATCCGCACCACCATCATCCTGCTTGCCGCCGGCGCGGCCTTCCAGCTGTTCGATGGCATTCAGACCGTAGCGACCGGCGCGCTGCGCGGCGCAGGCGACACACGCACACCAATGTTGTGTCACTTCACCGCGTACTGGATTATCGGATTGCCCCTCGGCGCTTGGCTCTGCTTCCGCCGCCACTGGGGCGCCTTCGGCCTGTGGGCCGGCTTGAGCCTCGCGCTAATCCTGATCGGAATCGTCCTGCTCTTCGCCTGGCGCCGCGCGGTAAACAGGTTAATGGCTAGGAATGGAGCGTCGGAATTGCAAGCGGCTCGGGGGTAGGGGCGCTACATCTTATAGCGGCCGAGGTCGTCGTCTGACAGGCCCTCGAGCCACGAGCGCAGTTGCTCGTTGGTGGTGCGTTCGGAGATGGCGCTGGAAATCTTGGAGTTCTTTAGTACTTCGTCTTCAACAAAGATCGGGCAATCGACGCGCAGGGCCAACGCCAGCGCATCGCTCGGCCGCGAATCAATCGTCATCATCTGACCATCGCGTTCCACCCAGATCAGCGCGTAAAACGTATCGTCCTTCAGATCGTTGACGACCACTTTCTGCACGCGCACTTCAAGGCCGAGCAGAACATTTTTCAGCAGGTCATGCGTCATAGGCCGCGGCGTCTGCACCTTCTCGATTTCCAGCGCAATCGCGTTCGCTTCATAAACGCCGACCCAAATCGGAAGAATCGCCTGGCCCTGCACGTCCTTCAATACAACGATAGGCATATTGGTGACGGGGTCCATCATCAGGCCGCGGATCTTCATCTCCACTTCCATCGAGGCCTCCCTTGGCTAAGTCACCTGCTCGCCCACCAGGCTGTTGGGCCCGGCGCCAGTCACCAGAACCTGCACGTAGGTTCCCAGAAGCTCCCGCCGTTGTGAAGCGAAATTTACGACCCTGTGACAAGGGCCGTGCCCGCTCCACTGGTTCTCGCGGCGCGATTTCCCGCTAACCAGCACTTCCATCGCCGTGCCGACCAGCAACGCATTGCGTTCGCTCTGAATTTCCCGCTGCTTCTCCTGCAAAAGCGCCAGGCGCCGGCTTTTTTCTTCTTCGGAAATCGCGTTCGGCATGGAAAGCGAGGGCGTGTTCGGACGCGGCGAATATTTAAACGAGAACAAGCTGTCGTACCGGACTTCATCCAGCAAACTTAGCGTCTCGGCGAAGTCCGCTTCCGTCTCGCCGGGAAAGCCCACAATAATATCCGTGGTGATCGCAATCGGCCGCTTGGCTTGGCGCAACATCGCGATTTTCTCGAGATACTCTGCGCGCGTGTAAGTCCGCGCCATCTCGCGTAGCACCTTCGTCGATCCAGACTGCACGGGCAAGTGCACGTGATTGCACAGTTTCGGCTGCGATTCGATTGCCGCAACGATGTCCGCGCCAAAATCGCGGGGGTGCGAGGTGGTGAACCGCACGCGCCGGATTCCCGGTACATCCGCAACGGCCAAGAGCAATTCCGAAAAACGCATCCGCCGCGCAGAAGGATCAGCGTAGGAATTCACCGTCTGCCCAAGCAGTTGCACTTCCGAATAGCCCAGCTCCGCAAGCTCCCGCACTTCTTTCAACACCGAATCGCTCGCGCGGCTGCGTTCCGGTCCCCGCGTAAACGGCACCACGCAGTACGCGCAAGCCTTGTCGCAGCCTTCAATAATTGTCAGATACGCGCGCCACGGATTGTCGCGCCGCGTCACCGGCGTTTCGAACGTTTCGTCCGTATCGGTATCCAGTCCGGTTACGCGCTGGTTCCCTGCCTCGATCTGCGCCAGCAATTCCGGCAATTTCCGGTAACTCGCCGAGCCGCACACGAGGCTGACCCACGGCGCGCGCTCGAAAATTTCTTCGCCTTCCTGTTGCGCCACGCAACCGAGCACGCCAATCACCTGCCCCGCCGCCTGCTTCGTCCGATACTCGCCGAGCCGGGAAAAAACTTTCTGCGCCGCCTTTTCGCGGATGCTGCAAGTATTGTAAAGGACCAGAGAAGCAGCATCCGGTGATTCCACTTGGCGGTACCCGCGCGAAAGCAACACGCCCGCGACTTTCTCCGAATCGTGGTCGTTCATCTGGCAGCCAAAAGTTTCCAGGAAAAAGGTTGCGCCGTTTCGGTGGGAAGCTGCAGACGAATCGCTGGTAATCACGTTCTCCGCAGTAACGGAGCGCCCCGCCAGCGAGTCCAAACTAATATCGAAGGTCTCAGCCATCTTCCAGTTCGCAGTTTAGCACAGGTTACAATGCCCCTTCGGGCCCGCTTACCCGCGGGAATTCGCGGCTCAACCAAGTATCTGACGGCTGTCAAAGAGGCAACACTTTTCTGCCACGTTTCGTTGCTTCCATGCAGAGCGTGTGCTACGGTGCTGAGGTCGGGAAAATTCTGTCAGAACTGAGGGGATGACGTATTTTCTTGCTTGCCAGTGTTTTTCTTATCGATTTAGGAAGCATTCTGGGCAACACGGGATGGGTCGCGCGTGGCGTTCTGGCTCTGCTTCTTCTTTTTTCAATTATCTCTTGGGCTATGATCTTCCAAAAGCTCGGCATGTTCGGCCGCATCCGCCGCCAGAGCGATCAATTCCTTCGCATCTTCCGCGCGACGCGCGGCGTCGCCAATCCGCAAGCGCTCGCCTCTGCTGGTTCGCCATTCGCTTCCGTGTACGCCGCCGGCTTTCGCGAATTGCAGAGCCAGGTCGGCGGCCAGCCCACTAATCCGCATCCACCAAAACTGAAGAGCCTGCAAGCTGTCACCGCAAATATGCAAGTTGCTTCCGCTGAAGAAGTGCGTCGCGTGGAAAAAGGCATGTCGTGGCTAGCCACCACGGGCTCCGTCGCCCCATTCGTCGGCCTCTTCGGCACGGTTTGGGGTATCATCGACGCTTTCTCTGGCCTCGGCAACGCCGGCGCCGCCAGCCTCCGCGCCGTCGCCCCGGGCATCTCCGAAGCGCTGCTGACCACTGCCGCCGGTTTGGCCACGGCCATTCCCGCGGTAATTTTCTACAATCAATTTTTGCAGAACATAAAAGATTTGGCCCAACGCCTCGACACATTCACATTGGAAGTAGCCGCCCAAATCGAAAAAACCTTCAGCTAGCGGAGTGCTATTTGAAGAGCGATTTTAGCTATGACGAATTCCCAGCTTGGCGCGATCAATACCAGCTCTCGGCACGCGCTATTGTGGTGTCGCTTTCAACTATAAACTATTGAGTGTGAACTTCTGATATGCCTTCTCTCTCCAAACCCACGCAAACCTCTCTCTCCGAGATCAACATGGTGCCGTTCATCGACATCGTGCTGGTGCTCCTGATCATCTTCATGATCACCGCGCCCATCTTGCAGTCCGGCATCGAGGTTGACGTCCCCAAAACGCACGCGGTCAAGGAAATCACCGAGCAGCGCCTCGTCGTCTCGATCGACAAAGCGCAAAAAGTTTATCTCGGCAACGATCCCGTCAACATTCACCAGCTCGGCGCAAAAGTGAAGTCGAAACTCAAAAAACCGCAAGACGCCGTCTTTCTCCGCTGCGACGAAAAAGTGCCCTTCGGCATCTTCGCCAGCGTGGTAGACACTCTGCGCCAATCCGGCATCAGTAATATCAGCATCGTTACCGAGCCCATTACCGATCGGGCGCGCACACAATAATAAAGATGACCGTCGCCGTCGCCAATCCGTCCCTCGCTAGTCCCGACGATCTCAGCCTCCGCCGCTTCCTCGTCTATTCGCTTTTTCTCCACGGCGCGGTGGCGGCCGCCATGGTCGTCTCCATCGTTTTTCATTTTGAAGGTAATCGCTGGGGCGACGTTGGCGGCGGCAGCGAAGGCGAAGTCAAAGTAAACCTGGTTGGCAGCGTCGGCATCCCCATGCCCAAGCCGCCCGATGTCACGGAGAGCAAGACCTTCGATCCAACGGACAGTCTTTACAAAACGCTGCCGCAACCGAAGCCGCCGGAATCTCCTAAGCCCGAAGTCAAAATCCCAGCGTGGAAAGAAAAGCCAAAGCCGGTCCAGCGACCCTCACGCGTCTTCGACGACCCAACACCGGCTCCGCCCAACGCTGTCGCCGCCAACGGCGGCAAATTGAATCTTCCTACCGGCACCAGGGACGTAGCGGGTGCGCCAAATCCGGGTGTCAATATCCAAGGCCAGGGCGGCGGCGACTTCGCCGCCCGTTACGGCTGGTACATTGATGCCGTCCGCCGCCGCATCAGTCAGAACTGGATGCAGTCCACGATCGACCCGGGGCTGCGCGCCGCGCGCACGGCCAAGTGCACGATGACGTTTACGATTGCGCGTGACGGCACGGTCAAAGACATTCGCCTCGCGAAGACCAGCGGCAATTCCTCCATGGATACTTCCGCGCAGCGCGCCCTGCTCAGCTCCTCGCCCATGCCGCCGCTGCCCAGCGACTATTCAGGTTCCTACGTTAACGTGACATTCGATTTCGATTTGGCAATGACGCGATGAACTGGCCGCGCCCGGCCCGCACAGCACGCGTCAGGGGGGAACCGGAGGTGATGGTGCACCGATCACGATGTATTTCCGTTTGCGTTTTGCTGTTGTGCGGGATGTTTGTGCCGGGTCGGGCGGCGGCGCAAGCCTGGTTTACAACTGGCACCGGCCTGGGAGTGGACAAACCGCGCGTAGCCGTCGCCGATTTTGCCCCGCGCGCCGATAACGCGAAGTCCCACTCGCAACTTTTTACGCAAGTCGTCCGTGACGACCTGCAATTCAGCGGCATCGTCGATCTCGTCAGCCCCAGCTTTTATCCGGTGCAGGCGCCCACCGCGCCATCAGAGTTGCACAATCTGGACTGGACGACGCCGCAAATCAATGCCAACCTCGTCGCCTTCGGCAATCTCACCGAATCCACCAGCGAAGTCGTAATCTCCGGTTGGCTCTACGACGTCCGCAGTCCTTCGACGCAAGCCGTCGTCGGCAAGGTCTACCGCGGCACGCCCACCGACGCGCAAGTTCGCAAGTTCGCGCACCAATTCGCTGACGAAATCATCAGCCGTCTCTCCGGCGGTCTTCCCGGAATCGCTTCCACGCAAATTGCCTTTGTCAGCTCGCGCACCGGCACAAAAGAGATTTGGGTTATGGATTATGACGGCGCCAACCAGCATCCGCTGACCTCGCTGCACACGATTTCGCTTACCCCGCGCTGGTCGCCGGATGCATCCCGCATCGCGTTTACGTGCTTCGCTTCGGGCGCCAGCGGCGTGGTCAGCCCGCAGATCTGCATGTATTCCGGGGACGCCAACAAAGTCGTCTCCTTCCCGCGCTTCCGCGGATCGAACAGCGCGCCGGCGTGGTCGCCCGACGGTTCGCAGATTATGTTTTCTTCCTCCATGCTTGGTAATCCAGAGCTCTTCGTCGTCGATGCTAACGGCAGCCGCCCCAAGCGCGTCACGTACTCCACCGCCGCCAGCACTTCCCCGTCGTGGAACCCCAAGACCGGCCAGAGCGTCGTATTCGTCAGCGATCGTGGAGGAATACCCAAGCTCTACATGATGAACGCCGACGGCACGAATACCACGGAGCTCGATCTGCCCGACAAAGGCTATCTCATCGATCCTGCTTGGTCGCCTAACGGTCAGATGGTGGCCTTTAGTTGGCGCCGACCTGACGGCAATTTCGACATCTACATCATGGAACCCGCGACGCGCCAAATCATTCAAATCACGCGCGACAGTGGCAAAAACGAGCGCCCCAGTTGGGCCCCCGACGGTCGCCACATCGTCTTCGAGTCCACGCGCAATGGCGAGCGCCAGATCTGGACCATGCTCGCCGACGGCTCGCAAGCCCACCAACTCACTATGTCCGGTCACAACGAGTCGCCCAATTGGTCGCCCAAATGATCTTGCGCACGAGCGAAATGCCCAGAGAGTGTCATGCTGAGCTCCCGGCGCTGTTCAGCCGGGCTGAAGGATCTCAACTGTTTTATTCGCAACGGGCAATTTTTCGGCACGGCTGGCGAACTTTCGCTCGCACCGATTGCTGTCGCGTGTAGAATGTATCGTGATACGAGATATCGCCCGGAACCAGCCCGCCGGTGTTAGGATATTGCCCTCGGTGGGTCGAACACGGGTATTCCAAGTACGTCTGAGGAGGATACGAATGACTGTGGTCTCGCGTCCGTTGTACCGCGCTTTGCTGGTGGCAGGTTTGGTGGCCACCATTTTTACTGTTGGCTGCAAAAAGAAACCCGTTGCGACAACTCCGCCCCCTGCTCCCGCTCTCGCGCCGGCGCCCGCTCAACCGACTGTTACGCTTTCCGCTGATCCGACTTCCATCAATCGAGGCGACTCTTCGACGTTGAGCTGGAACTCCACGAACGCGACGCAGCTCACCATCGCGCCCGAGGTCGGCACCGTCACCGCCGAAGGCTCCACCAAAGTGACACCCGCCGATTCCACGACTTACACGATCACCGCCAGCGGCCCCGGCGGTTCCGCAAACGCCACCGCGCGCGTCACCGTCAGTGTTCCTGCGCCTCCGGTAGAGCCAGCGCCTGCGCCGGACCTGGATGCGATCTTCAGAAGAGAAGTCCGCGATGCCTACTTTGATTTCAACAAAGCGGACATTCGCCCGGATGCTCGCGAGGCCCTCACTAAGACCGCCGACTTCTTGCGTAACTATCCGCAATTTCGCGTGACCGTCGAAGGCCACTGCGACGAGCGCGGCTCCACGGAATACAACCTAGCGCTAGGCGATCGCCGCGCCGGTGCGGTCAAGCAGTATCTCGTCTCTCTGGGCATCTCCGCCGATCGCATCAGCACCGTCAGCTTCGGCAAGGAAAAGCCCTTCTGCACACAGAGCAACGAAGCGTGCTGGCAGCAAAATCGCCGCGGCCACTTTGTCCGCGCCCAGTAAGCGGAACCATATCCTTCAGGTAGGGGCGCAGCATGCTGCGCCCCTAACACCCAGGCGTAAACGACTGCGCGCGCCCGCACTATCAGTCGTGTCATCCTGAGCCTATCCGATGAGGATAGGCGAAGGATCTCAATCATAGGCTTGGCAACCAAGGATGTAGCGTGCAACCCTAGCGGCCGCCGATCGTGGCGGGCGTTTTTTCCAGCTTCAACACCGAATGTGCCGTTTATATAATCCCACGCTCAATGCAACCCCTTGCCCGCGCACCCGCTCTACCTTTAAAGTGAAGAGTGAATTGACCGTTCCGCGTTCTTCTGTAAAAGTATTCTCACCTGGCCTGTGTCAGTTCATGCAAGCATCGAGGACTCCGCCGGACTGCTCTGCGCCCGCCGGAAACTAGGAGGATTGTTCATGCGTGTACGCAACATTGCCATTTTCAGCGCCGCCATGTTGGCCGGTGCTCTCGGCGGCACCCTCATGGGTCCACGCCCTGCCGAAGCCGTCGCCCGCGAAATTATCGAGCTTCAGCGCGACGTCACTTCCCTGCTGCAAGGCCAAAAAGACCTCTCCACGCAAATGACGCAGGACCACACTGTCATGAAGACCCTTGTCGAGCAGTCCGGCGACACGGTCGGCAAACTCAATGGCACCATGAGCGCCCTGCAAAAATCCATGCAGGACGTCACCGCTAATTCCGGCGCGCGCCTGGACACCATGTCCACGCAAGTCCAGGGACTCTCCGACAATCTCGAGGAAATTAAGTCCCGGCTCGGCAAGCTGAATCAACAGCTGGTCGACTTGCAAAACACCGTGCAAAGCCTTGATGCCAAAATCTCCGGTGGCGGCGCGGGAACGCCATCCACAGGTGCGTCGAATTCCGGCGGAGCCATGGCTCAGCCCAGCGGTTCCGTGCCTTCCTCCGGTGCGGCGGGAGGTGGCGGCGCGGCGCCCTCCGCCGATACTCTTTACTCGAACGGACTCCGCGACATTACCAGCGGCAAATACGATCTCGCCCGCCAGGAATTCCATGACTACCTCAAGTACTACGGCGACACCGACCTCGCTTCCAACGCGCAGTTCTATCTCGGCGAAATCGCCTACTCGCAGAGAAATTATGATCAGGCCGTCACCGAGTACGACCACGTCCTCACAAATTATCCGAAGAGCTTCAAGCTCGCCCCCGCGCACCTGAAAAAAGGCATGGCCCTGATCGAACTCGGCCAGAAAACTGCTGGCGTCCGCGAACTCCGCGACGTCATCAAGCGCTTCCCTGGCACCGAAGAAGAGCGCCGCGCCCGCGCCAAGCTAAAGGAGCTAGGTGTAGCCGTAACCGCCAGCCGCTGATCCCTGCTGCTCCCACGTGGCATCGATTTTTTCTTCTCCGTGTCCTCTGTGCCCGCTCCGTGTCGTGTGTGTTGAATATTTTTGCCTTGCCTTGGATCCTTTGCCCTTTCGTTCAGTATCGCTTTACGCAAACAAACCATCTGTTGACAAGTCTCGCCCGCCAACCGTCCTAAACTCAAATCAGGAGGCCACCATGAACCCCGGCGACGCCCAGCTCCGCGCCCAATCAGAGCTCCAATCCGGCGAAAGCCTCTACTGGACCGGCACCGCGGACCCCCGTCGCGCGGCGCTCACCGCGCTTCCCGCCTCCATCTTCGGCCTTCCCTTCGCCGGCTTCGCGTTCTTCTGGATCACGCAGGCCTATCACGCCACCAGCGCCATGACTAAATCCGCAAACAACGCCTTCACGAATGGCTTCAGAGTATTTCCATTATTCGGGTTGCCCTTCCTTTTGGTCGGCCTCGGCGTAATCCTCGCGCCGCTCTGGGCCTTTCTGAAAGGCAGCAACACCGTCTACGCGGTCACCAACCAGCGCGTCATGATCATCACCGGCGGCGGTACCCGTTCCGTAAAATCCTACACGCCCGCTGACATCGTCAGCGTCGAGCACCGCGAGCGCCCCGACGGCTCCGGCGACATCGCAATTCTCACCACGGGCGCAACACGCACAAACAACTCGGTTTCCCAAATCAAGGTAGCCCTCCTCGGCGTCCCCAACGTAAAGCAAGTCGCCCAGCAAGTCCTGGCCCTGCACGCCCAGCGCCCCGCCGCCTGAGCAAGCTCCGCGGTTCGCCTGGGCCTCCACAATCCGCGGGATTCCCTTGCGGGGTCCGGTGCGAGCTTGCACTTTCCCATTGACATAGTTAGCTATTGTGGTATAGTACTTCATGAGTAGCCCGCATAATGGCCTAACTCCTTTAGAATGCGCAGATCCAAGATTTGGCCCCACCCCCGGCGCGTCCCCTCGCATTGGCGCTCGCTTCCCGCCTCTGCCATAATCGAAAACTAGTTGAGGACCACGTGAGCGGCACGCAAACACAGACAAAGTTTTGGAGCGGAAACGAAATTCGCGAGACGTTCCTGCGCTTCTTCGAGGGCAAAGGGCATCGCCGGGTGCGCAGTTCTTCGCTCGTGCCGCATGGCGACCCTACTTTGCTCTTCACCAACGCGGGGATGAACCAGTTCAAGGACGTGTTCCTTGGGTTGGAGAAGCGCGAATACGACAAGGCCACTACCGCGCAGAAATGCGTGCGCGCCGGCGGCAAGCACAACGATCTCGAAAATGTCGGCTTCACTAAGCGGCACCACACTTTTTTCGAGATGCTCGGCAATTTTTCCTTCGGCGACTACTACAAAGAAGAAGCGATCAACTACGCTTGGGAGCTTCTCACCTACCGTGAGTGGTTCAATCTAGATATAAACAAACTCTACTTTACGATCTTCGGCGGGGCAGAGTTATCGCCAGGCGTCAACGTGGGTCTTGATTCGTTGTCTAGAAATACTTGGCTGAAGGTCGGCGCACCGCAGGAACGAGTCATCGCTCTAGAAGGAGATCAGGGAATCAAAGAGCTTTTTTGGAGTATGGGGGAAACGGGCCCTTGCGGTTCGTGCAGTGAGATCCATTACGACATGGGCCCGGCGGCATCGGAGTTGGGCCACACCGACTGCAAGTTTCCCTGCGATTGCGGCCGCTACGTCGAAATCTGGAATTTAGTCTTCATGCAGTGGAATCGCGATGCATCTCGCAATTTGACACCGTTGCCCAAGCCCTCCGTCGATACCGGGATGGGACTGGAGCGGATCGCCGCCGTCCTCCAAGGCGTCATTTCCAACTACGACACCGATCTTTTTACTCCACTCATCGAAAAAGCCGCCCAACTGACGAACGCATATCTCGTAAATCGAACGGAACGAGTGGCCGCTTCGCTGAGGATCATAGCCGACCACGCTCGTGCGACGACGTTTCTTATCGCCGATGGAGTCTTACCATCGAATGAAGGACGGGGGTATGTGCTCCGGAAGATCATGCGTCGAGCCATCCGGCATGGACGCATCTTGGGGACCAGCACTCCCTTCTTCCACGAGATGGTTCCCGAAGTCGTTAGAGTCATGACTCAGCCCCCGCACAACGTGCCCTATCCCGAGTTGTTGGACAGCGGTGAACGAGTACAGCGGATCGTTAATGAGGAAGAGAAGCGCTTCATACACACATTGGACGTGGGATTGAAGAAGTTGGACGAAGGGCTCGCGCCGTACTTGAAAGCGCGACGCTCGCAACAGGCCTCGCAAGAGTTACAAAATCGCGCTGATGAATTAACTCAGCAGCCATTCGTCAACCCAGGTGCCGGAGATGAGCTCGCTGCGGACCTGCGCGCCGCCGTAACCTACCCCGGGGAAGAGGCGTTCCGCCTATACGACACTTTCGGACTGCCATTGGATTTCATCGAAGACGCTGTTAGGGACTCAGGTTTATTCTTCGACCAGAATGGCTTTGCTAAGGCGATGCTGGCACAACGCGAAAGAGCTCGCGCGTCGTGGAGAGGTGGGGCGAAGGAGGCGGCGAATCCGGCTTACGCGAAGATTGCAGAGACGTACAAGACGGAGCCGGACTTTTACTTTGCTACGAATGCGAAGGACGCTCGCATCGAGGCCATCGTCACCAAGAATGGCTCCGTGAAGGAATTGAAGGCGGGCGAATCCGGCGAAGTCGTGCTCGACCGCACGGTGATTTACGCCGAGTCCGGCGGACAGGTGGCCGATACTGGCGCGTTTTACGATCCGTCAGGCTCACAGATCGTCGCGGATGTGACTGGCGCGTACTACCCTGTCGCGCGGCTGGTGGCGCACCGCGTCACGGCGAAGGACACGCTGCGCGTGGGCGACCGGGTCGCCGTCGTCGCCGACGCTGAGCGGCGCGCGCGCATTGTGCGCAATCATTCCGGCACGCACCTGGTGCATGCGGCGCTGCGCAACATCTTGGGCACGCACGTTAAGCAGGCCGGCTCGCTGAATGCTCCCGACCGCTTGCGCTTCGATTTTTCGCACTTCGCGCACGTCGATGCGGAAGAGCTGCGCGACATCGAGCAGCAGGTGAACGACGAGATTCGCTTCAACTGTCAAATCGAGACCAATGTCACCTCGCTCGAGGACGCGCTGGCCTCCGGCGCCCTAGCCTTCTTCGGCGACAAATATCCCGAAAGCAACGTCCGGGTGGTGACCATACCCGATCCGCGCTCGCCGCGCGGCTTCTACAGCAAGGAGCTGTGCGGCGGCACGCACGTGCACCGCGTGGGCGACATCGGCGTACTGAAGATCGTCAGCGAGCAATCCGTAGCGGCGGGAGTACGCCGCATCGAAGCCGTGACCGGGGTCGGCGCCCTGGAGCACTATCAGCAGCGCGCCCAACTCCTCAGCCAAATCGCCAGCAAGCTCAATGTGGGCGAAGACGCCGTCCTGGCCACTGTGGAAAAGCTGTCGGAAACCGCCAAACAGCTTGAAAAGGAACTCGAAGCCCAGAAGCGCAAAGACGCGCTGAGGCAATTGGATGACCTAACCGCCCAGGTACAGATGGTCAAGGGGGTCAAGGTCATCGCTGCCGAGGTGGCCAATGTCGACCGGGAAGGCCTCCGCCAACTGGTCGATTCCCTGCGCCAAAAGCTGGGGTCCGGAGTGGTCGCCCTGGGCATGCCGGAAGACGGTAAAGTTGCTCTAATTGCAGGGGTTACCAAGGACCTCACCTCTAAAGTCCACGCCGGCAAGCTGATACAGGCCCTGGCGAAACAAGTGGGCGGTTCCGGGGGCGGAAGACCCGATTTAGCGGAGGCTGGCGGAAAAGACACATCCGCCCTAAAAAGTGCCTTGCAGTCTATTCCCTCCCTGCTCGAGCCGTTGCTATAATCCCGCCAGCGCCAGGAATGTGTCCGAAGCGAGACATAGTGGTGCCTCGCTAGGCGCTGTTGAAAAACCTGAAATGCTGGGCTAAAGCCCGGTAAACCTGGCCGACCGAAAGTCGGCCGTGACAATATGCAAAGACGCATAGCAATCCCGGCTTGCTTGTGTGTGGCAGCGCTGGTTTTGTGTCCGCGCCTCGCCAACGCTCAAATCGCTAAGGTTCTGGACGACACTAGCGGCCGCCAGTTCTTCATCAATTCCGAGCCGTCTCAAACCCAGTTTCGCACGGCGAAGCCCCGCGCAACCATCTACTTGCCTGCGGAATCTTCCTTTACAGGGCACGGCCGGCCGGCCATGAGCATCGACCGCGACGGCGCTGAAAGACTCGTGCGCGAAGCCGCGGAACGCCACCACATGGATCCGGCGCTGGTCCGCGCGGTGATCGAGACGGAATCGGGATGGAACGCCGGAGCAAAATCCCGCAAGGGCGCTCTGGGCCTGATGCAGTTGATTCCGACCACGGCGGTGCGATTTGGCGTGAATGACGCGTTCAATCCGCAACAGAATGTCGACGCCGGGGTTCGATATCTGAAGACGTTGCTACAACGATACAATGGCAATCTGGATTTGGCGCTGGCGGCGTACAATGCTGGAGAAGGCGCAGTGGATCGCGCGCGCGGCATTCCGGCGTTTCGCGAGACTCGCGACTACGTTCAGAAAGTGCAGAATGCTTATTTCCGGCCAGGCTCGGGGCGCATGGAAGGGTTGTGGAGCAACCCACGCGCGATTCGCAAGGACACCGATCCGAGCGGCCGAATTATTTTCACAAACGACTAAGGCTCCACGAACGGCTGAGTTTTCACCAACGGATCGATTATCAAGGGCTGAGGGAGCGCTCCAAAGCAGAGGGGCGCGCAAGGCGGGGATGTTGGAAAGCCAAAATTTTTTCCTCAAGGTGTTCGCCCGCGTTTCGCCGGTTTTCCTTGCGCTCGGTCTCGCCTTCTTCTCCGCCCACGCTTCCCTTGCCCGCGAAAATTCCGAAACTCACAATAATTCCAACCGGCGCCAAGCAGCTGCCACGCAATTTGCCCATGCCGAAGGCTTGCGCGCGGAGCTGAACAGCAAGCCGGCGGAGAAGCGTACGCTTTCCGCATACAAGCAAGTGGTTTCCAGCTATCGGCGCGTGTACCTCATTACGCCGCACGCCGCGGAAGTGCCGGATGCGTTGCTGGCCGTGGCGGAACTTTACTCTGAGATGGGGGATAAGTTCGGCCGCAGCTACTATCAGCTTGCCGCGGATTCATACAAATTCCTGCTGCACGAATATCCCACCAGCCATTACGGACAGGACGCTATGCTGCGGACGGCACGGCTGCAGAAGGATCAGCTTGGTGATGCGGTAGGGGCATCGAAGACATTCGAGGAATTTTTGAAGAAATACCCGCGCTCTTCACGCAAGCGCGAGGCGCAGGAATCGCTGGCGGAGTTGGCACTCTTGCGTACCAGCGAGGAAACGCCGGCTGCGAAGAGTGAAGGCGCCGGCGAATCGGAGAAAACCGCGGAGGCGGCGGAATCCTCGCGGAGAGTTCCTGCGGAGGCAGTACCCGTCTACGCAGCCGCTAATTCTGGAAAGGTGCCGCGCCTCCGGCGCATCGGCACCAGCGCTTCGGCGGATTCCACACGCGTGACTATCGATCTGGAAGATTTAGTGCAGTACGCATCGGCGCGCATTCGCAATCCGGATCGGATTTTCTTTGATCTCCACGCGGCGCGGCTCACTCCGGAACTGGCGCGGCAGAATATTCACGTCGAAGGTGATTTGCTTTCGGCGGTGCGCGTGGCACAAAACCAGGCTGGTGTCGTGCGCGTAGTGCTGAACGTAAACGGCGTCAAGGACTACACCGCTTCCCTACTCACGAATCCGCCGCAACTGGTGGTCGATTTGTATCCCAATACGCGCGGCGCGGCCGTGCGCGCGGCAAAGGCAAAACGCAACGCTCTGCGAGAGCCGATTGAGGAGCCAAGCGTCGATTCCGCCGCAGCGCGCGATGAACGCGCCGGCGTGCAAGCTGTTTCGACGGGGGTCACGCGGGTCGAGCCGTTTGGGCCTCCAGCGCCGGCCGGTGGCGGTGCGGTGAGCGGATCGATTGGTTCGGGCGCGGCGAGCTCTGCGGCTCCTGCTCCTCGCAACTCGAGCCTGGTCGACAATGCGACTGCGCGCGGCGGGAAATCGCGGAAGAATGCGAAATCTATTGGCGCGAAGCCGGATTTGATTCAGCCCGCCAGCGCGGCCCTGCCGACGCGAGACGGTCAGTCCACGCTGACGCGCACGCTGGGGCTCAAGATCGGCCGAATCGTGATCGACGCCGGACACGGCGGGCACGACACGGGGACGATTGGTCCAACGGGTTTGATGGAAAAGGATTTGTGCCTGGATGTCGCGCAGCGGCTAGGCAGAATTATCCAGCAGCGGTTGCCGGGCGCGGAAGTCGTGTACACCCGCGCGGACGATACGTTTATTCCTCTGGAAGAGCGCACGCGCATCGCGAACGAATCGAAAGCGGATTTGTTCATTTCGATTCACGCAAATTCCAGCCATGACCACGCGGCCCGCGGGATCGAAACCTACTACTTGAACCTGAAAGGCTCGCCGGACGCCATGGAAGTGGCGGCGCGCGAAAACGCCACCGCGCAGCAGAGCATTCACGACCTCGAAGATATCGTGAAGAAGATCGCGCGCAGCGAGAAGATCGACGAGTCGCGCGAATTTGCCGCGGACATTCAAGAATCGCTCGCCAAGCGCATCCAGAAGCTGAATAGGACCGTGAAAGACCGCGGCGTGCGCAAAGCGCCGTTCGTAGTGCTGGTAGGCGCGGACATGCCCTCGATCCTTACCGAGATTTCGTTCCTCAGCAACCCGGCCGACGAGCAGCTTTTGAAGAAGCCGGAGCATCGCCAGCGCGTTGCTGAAGGTTTGTATCAAGGTATGGCAAACTACCTTCAGAGCCTGAACAGCATGACCATGAACGTCCCGGGAAAATCCTCCGCTCCCAGCTCGGTAACCGCCTCAGTTGAACAATCGCGGAACCAACGTTAATCTAGTGGTGTCAAAGAAAATGGTAGGGATGCGCTTTCAATTCCTTTTTGCTTGCCTATTCGCTCTTCTGAGCGCAGCGAACAGCTCCGCCCAGCAACAGCCAGTCTTGCCGGATGCGTTTGGGAGCTGGCGCAGCAGCGGCTGCGCCGCAAATCTGCAGGGCCCCGCACTCTCGCAGGAGGCCGGCCAGCGTGAGTTCCGCCAGTGTCAGTACACTTCCGGAAAGCAGGGCGCCACGATCTGGGCCGGTAGGTATCGTGATCCCAGCAGCGCGTACGAGGTCTACACTTCCCTGCTGCGGCCTACGATGCAGCCATCCACGGTAGGAAGATTCACAGCGGTAGACGATAAGGGGATGTTGGCGCTGGTCGGAAATGTGGTCGTCGGCGTGGACCAGCCGCGGAATGTGTCTACGAAGGATTTGCAGGAGCTCACGTCCATCATTGCGGCGCGGTCCGACAATACACCCTTGCCCCCAATTCGTGAATATCTGCCCAAGGAAGACTTGGTGAATGCGACGCAACGCTACGCGCTGGGGCCGGTCGCGCTTCGTGCCGCGGCCGAGTCTGTTGGCAAGCCGGAGATCGCCGGTCTGGCGAACGCAGCCGGATTCAGGCAGGGCGCAGAAGCGATGCTGGCGCAGTATCACCGGGGGCGTGACGCGGGTGTGCTACTGCTGATCGACTATCCCACTCCCCAACTTGCGGAGTTGCATTTGCGGCATCTGGAGACGGCGCTCGCGGAAGCGACGAAGAAGCCTGGAGCCACGATTGAGCGCAAAGGATCGTTGTTGTCCATTGTGGTAGCGCCGAGCTCGGCGACGTTTGGCGAGAATTTACGCGCCGCGGTGAACTACGAAACACAAGTGACCTGGAACGAGCCGAGCCAGACGGCGACCGATCCGCCGTGGGGGGTGGTTCTGTATCGGATTTTTGTCGGCACCGGCGCCTTTATGGTCATGGCAGTGGTTTTTGGCGTGGCGTTTGGCGGCTTGCGTGTGTTCACCAAGAGACTACTCCCCGGCAAAGTGTTTGACCGGTACGAACGGATGGAAGTGCTGCAACTGGGGCTGTCCGGAAAAACGATTGACACCCGCGACTTGTATTGAGCAGGCTGCGCGACACGGTTTAGAGAGTGAAGCGAGCGTCCAACATCGCACCAAGCCGGGGCGCCGCATGCCGCGTCCCTACAAGTAACGCAATTCCCTCCCCGGCGTCTAATCAAGGGCCGGGTGTCCTGTAATTTTGCGTCAGCGCAATCGTATCGTAAACTGTGGGGATTCGCACACGGGGTGGGGCTCAACAATGCATGGTTTCCGGGTTATTCAAAACAGACAAGTTAGACGCGGTGCGAACGCGTTGCTGCTGATCGGCGCCTTGGTGCTCGCGGCCGGCTGCGGCAAGACTTCGGCCGGCGACCCGGCGGCAGGCGGCGCGCCCCAGGCCATGCCGGTACAGGTCAACATCGCGCAAGCGGAGAATATCCCCGAAACTACCGAGTATCTATCGGTCCTTAAGTCGCGGCACTCGGCGAACATCAATCCGCAGGTGGAAGGCTACATCACGAAAATTTTTGTGAAGTCCGGTGATCGCGTGAGCGCGGGTACGCCGCTGATTCAGATCGATCCGCTAAAGCAGCTGGCGGCGGTGAGCAGCCAGGAAGCGGCGCGGGCGGCGCAGGAGGCCAACGTCCGGTACGCGCAAATCCAACTTGAGCGCGCGCGCAAGTTGTACGCAGCGGGTGTAGTGCCGAAGCAGGAGGTCGACAATGCGCAGACAACGTATGACGCAGCGGTGGCGCAACTGAAGGCGCTGAGCGATCAAGTGAACCAGCAGCAGGCAGAGCTGCGCTACTACCGAGTGACGGCGCCGATGGACGGTATTGTCGGCGATATCCCGGTGCGCGTGGGAGAGCGCGTGGCCGTGACGACGCTGCTGACTACCGTGGACGAGCCGGGGGGGCCGCTGGAAGCGTACATTTACGTCCCCGCCGACCGCGCGCGGAATTTGAAGTTGGGCTTAACGGTGCATCTGGCGGATGACGCAGGCAACAAGGTGGCGGATACCCGGATAACTTTCCTCTCGCCCGAGGTGGACCCGGAGACACAAACGGTGCTGGCGAAAGCATTGCTGGAGAATCCGCGCGGGCTGCGCGTGGCGCAGCAAGTGCGTGCGCAGGTGGTGTGGTCGACGCATGAGGGAACGGTGATTCCGATTCTTGCGGTGACCCGCATCAGCGGGCAATTTTTTGCGTTCTTGGCGGTGAACGATGGAAAGAGCACCGTGGCACGGCAGAAGCTGCTGAAAGTCGGGGATACGATCGGCAATGACTACGTGGTGCTCGAGGGCATCAAGCCGGGGGACCACATTATTGTTTCCGGATTGCAGTTTTTGCAGGACGGGGCGCCGGTGACGGAGCAGGTGCAGCAGCAGCCGCAGCACGTGACTCGTGACTAGTGACTGGTGACTCGTGAACCCCAGCGATTTTGGCCCAAGAACGACCTCGGATACGTGAATCTGCTCAGTCTGGCCGGGCTGAAGCCCGGCCTCTACAGATAAGGTGACGCTTGGTTGATTTTTTTATTCGGCGGCCCGTGTTTGCGACGGTTTGCGCGTTGCTGATTATTTTGGGCGGCGCGATTTCCATTCCCACGCTGCCGATCGCGCAATTCCCTAGCCTGGCGCCACCGCAAGTTGTCGTCAGCAGCTTCTATATCGGTGCGAATGCGCAAACGGTGGAGTCCGCGGTCACGATTCCTCTCGAACAAGCCATCAACGGCGTGCAGGGAATGAAGTACATAACCTCGACGAGCGGGAATGACGGCTCGAGCAACATCATCGTCACTTTCGATATTTCGCGCGATGTGGATCTAGCTTCGGTAGACGTACAAAACCGAGTGAATCAGGCACTGGGGCGACTGCCCAACGAAGTCAAGAACACGGGAATTTTTGTCAACAAGCAAGCCAGTGGGTTTGTGTTCGGGGCCGGCGTGTACACGGAAACCGGCCAATACGACAGCCTGTTTCTGAGCAATTACATGGACGTTTATGTTCGCGACGCGCTCAAGCGTGTGCCGGGGGTTGCGGACGCCATTATCTTCGGCGAGCGCAAGTACGCCATGCGTTTATGGCTCGATCCCTCGAAAATGGCGCAGCGCGGGCTGACGGCCACGAACATTCTCGCGGCGCTGCAAGAACAGAACGTGCAGGTAGCGGCTGGCGAGATTGGGCAACCGCCGATGCCGAGCGGGCAGGCGTTTCAAATCAGCGTGCGCGCGATTGGGCGGCTGAGCGAAGCGAAGGAATTCGACAATATCATTTTGAAAACCGGCGCGGACGGAACGCTGGTGCGCGTGAAAGACGTGGGGCGCGCGGAGCTCGGGGCGGAGAGCTACAGCTCGCGTCTGCGCTTCGACGGGCACGAAGCGGTGGGAATGGCCATCACGCAATTGCCGGGGGCCAATGCGCTAGATGTGGATAAGGCGGCGAAGGCGGAATTTCTGCGGTTGTCCAAGAATTTTCCGCCGGGACTGAAGTATGCGATCGCGTTCGATACCACCAACGTGGTAAGCGAGTCCATCCGCGATGTGCTGATCACGCTGCTGCAAGCCATCTTGCTGGTGATTGCGGTCATCTTTTTGTTTTTGCAGGACTGGCGCAGTACATTTATCCCCGCGATTACCATTCCGGTGTCGCTCGTTGGCACCTTCATTTTCATCAAGGCCTTCGGATTTTCGATTAATACGCTGACGCTGTTTGGCATCACGCTGGCCACCGGACTGGTGGTGGACGACGCGATCGTGGTGATTGAAAACGTCGAACGGCACATTGTGGAAGGCATCACCGAGCCGCACAACGCAGCATCGGTGGCGATGAAGGAAGTGGCGGGTGCGGTGGTTGCGACGTCGCTCGTGTTGGTGGCGGTGTTTGTGCCGGTCGCGCTCTTTCCTGGAACCACTGGCATTCTTTTCCGGCAATTTGCCCTGACGATTGCATTTTCCGTGGCCATTTCCGCATTCAATGCGCTGACACTCACGCCGGCGCTCTCCGCCATCTTCCTGGGACATCACCGCGAGCGGGCGCAGGGTCGCTTTTTCCGGGCCTTCAATCGAGTGGTCACCGCGGGCACCAATTGGTATCAAACCTCTGTCCGCCGTGTGCTTAGTGGCGCGTGGAGATATGCTGCCTTCGCTGCCTTCCTCGTAGCCCTGGTTGGCGCGTATTGGCTGTACCAGAAAGTCCCGCGTGCATTCATTCCTGAAGATGACGAAGGCTACCTGATCGTTGTGGTGCAGGCGCCGCAGGGCGCGTCCTTGGAATACACGCTGGAAGCGATGCGTAAAGTGGAAGCGGCTGCGGCGAATATCCCGGAGGTGGAAGGGGTATTTTCGATCGGAGGATTCAGTTTTTCCGGCTCGGCGCCCAATCGCGCGCTCGTCTTCATTCCCTTGAAGCCATTTCGAGAGCGACAGGGCGCTGCACATACAGCGGCTTCGGTGCTGAACCGGCTGCGCGGGCCGCTGATGGGCATACCGGAAGCGCTGGTGATCCCGTTCAATCCGCCGGCCATCCAGGGTTTGGGGCAGTTTGGCGGATTCCAGTTCGTGCTGGAAGACCAGGGGCGCAACACGCTTCAGGCGCTGGCGGATACTGCGAATCAACTGGTGGCGCAGAGCCGGACGAACCCCGACCTCGCCGGACTGTTTTCGAGCTTCACTGCCAATGATCCGCAGTACCTCGTTCACATCGACAGAGAGAAAGCGAAAAGCCTGCAGGTGCCGCTAAACCAGATCACGAATGCGCTGCAGGTGTATATGGGCTCGGTGTATGTGAATGACTTTGATTTCAACAATCGCGCGTACCGCGTTTACGTACAGGCCGATCAGAAATTTCGCTCTAAAGCCAAGGACATCGCGCAGTATTACTTGCGCTCCGACGCCGGGAAGATGATTCCGCTCGATAATCTGGTGAAGATCGAGCAGACCGCGAATCCGCAGGTAATCAGTCACTACAATTTGTTCCGTGCGGCGGAAGTCGACGGCTCGGCAGCGCCGGGTCGCAGCTCCGGAGAAGCCATGGCGGCAATGGAGGCGCTGGCCAAGAAGGTGCTGCCCAATGGGATGACCTTCGAGTGGACGGGCTTGTCGCTCGAAGAGGTGGAGTCAGGTGGCAAAGCCGCCATGCTCTTCGCCCTCGGCCTCACTTTCGTGTACCTGACGCTCGCGGCGCAGTACGAAAGCTTTGTGCTGCCGTTCATCGTGCTGCTGGCGGTGCCGGTGGCGTTGCTTGGTGCGATTGGCGGCCAGGCGCTGCGCGGATTGCAGAATGATGTGTACTGCCAAATCGGCCTGGTGATGTTGATCGGGCTCTCCAGCAAGAACGGGATTCTGATCGTGGAGTTCGCGGAGCAACTGCGGGAAAAAGGGATGAGCATCGTGGATGCGGCGATCGAAGCGGCGCGCATCCGGCTGCGGCCCATCCTGATGACGTCCTTGGCATTCATCCTGGGCGTCGTGCCGCTGGTGGTCGCGCGCGGTGCCGGCGCGGCGGGCCGCGTTTCCGTGGGGACGACTGTTTTCGGCGGGATGATCGCAGCGACCACCCTGAACTTGATTTTCATCCCTGTTCTCTACGTGCTTGTACGCAGCCTGGTACCAAGCCGGAGACCACACCCCGCGGCCATCAGCGAACCCGCGGACTGAGAGCCCGCACCTGCAGGCCGGGGCCCGCCCTGGCTGAGAAGTGTAAATACCATGTCACCGCGCGGTCATTTTCTCATCTTACCCGGGCATCGAGCAGGTTTTCGCGCTAAAGTCATCTTTTCTGGATATCAAGACCCATTGGGCCGCAAAGATCCTGCACGTTGCAGGGTTTTAGCAGAATTTTTACAGACCACTGCCAGTCTATTCAGTGAGTACCCGGAGGACGCCCGGTGTCCGCACTCCGCCGGAGAGCCGGCACTTCGGGAGGCCCGGTTGATCGCACCGATGTTGGTGCGGTACAGGATCGGAGGAGGGTAGAGGCATGATGTCCCGATTGCGTAACGCCCACGTACTAGGCCTTTGCTTGGTGGTTACATTGGCCAATTGCGTTAGCAGCTTCGCGCAGAACGCGCAGACGACTGCGGCCTCGCCGAACAGTCAGGAGCTTAATGGCAAGATCGAGCTCCTCACGCGGTCACTGGAGCAGACGCAAACGGAGCTGGCGCGGTCGCGGACCGAGATCGAGCAGCTTCGCGCCATGTTGGGAGAGGTGCTGAAGCGCATGGATGGCGCCGTTGCGGCATTGCCTCCCCAGGGATCGAAGGCGCGAACTGGCGAGGCGCCGGGGCCGCCGGGGTCGGAACAAACGCCGCAGGCGGCGCAGATTTCGCAGGACGACTGGGACTTGCTGAACGCCAGGGTTGAGGAACAGCGCCAGACGAAGGTGGAGAGCGGGTCGAGCTTTCGCCTGAAGCTTTCGGGCATAGCGCTGTTCAACGCTTTCGACACCTTGGGCAGTGTGGATAACCTCGATGTGCCGGCGATTGCCGTGCCGAGATTCGCGGGATATGCCGCTGGCGGACTCGGCGCATCGGTGCGGCAATCGATAATCGGTTTGACCGGGATTGGCTCGGAGATTTTCGGCGCGCGCGCGAGCGCGGACCTGCAAGTGGGATTTTACGGCGGGCTGCCCAGCGGATACACCGCGACCACCTCCGGGATCGCGAACTTGCGCATCGCGCGCATCCGCTTTGATTGGGAGAACACGTCGGCGATTGCCGGGCTGGATACTCCGTTTTTTTCTCCCAACTCGCCGACCACGTATATGTCCGTGGCGGTGCCTGGGTTCGCCTCCGCGGGGAATCTGTGGACGTGGACGCCGACAATTCGAGTGGAGCAGCGATTCGGCGGAGCAGGAACGCCATTCAAGTTGGAAGCCGGGCTGCTCGATCCCTCCGCCAACATCAACTACACCACGAACAATAATCTTCGCGCGCCGAGCCCGGCGGAAAGCTCGCGCATTCCCACCTACGCGGTACGCGTGTCATACAACAAGAGATCGGAAGAGCGTCCGGCATCGTTCGGAGTGGCTGGGATGTACTCTCCGCAGGAATTTTTTGGCGGCTATAGACAGGAGGGATGGGCGGCGACCACGGATTGGAAATTCGGATTGTCGCCGCGAACGGAGCTGAGCGGGCAGTTTTTTACGGGGCGCGGCATAGATGGTTTTGGTGGCCTGCCGGAAAATCCTTACCCGCTACAAAACCAGTTGCTTTACACCCAGCTTACGGCGCATCTATTGGCCGAGGTGGGAGTGATCGGGGGATGGTCGCAGCTCAAATTCAAATGGAACGCGCAGAATGAGTTCAACGTTGCGGCAGGAACCGGTGGGCGCAATTCGGCGGCGCTCCGGCAGGCGCTCAGCACCAGCTTCCCTGCACCGCTGATTCCGGCGCGCAACCAGATGATGTTTGCCAATTACATTTTTCGTCCGCGGTCGGATCTGGTGTTTTCCGCGGAATACCGGCGTATACGAAGTTATGAAGTCACCGGCGCGCCTGACATCGCTGCACAGGTCGGCTTGGCCTTAGGATTTCTGTTTTAGTGGCCATGAGCACCCTTCGACTCACTTTCGCAATGATCGCGATATCAATGGTGACTGCTGCCTGGGGTCTGGCGAAGTCGAACGGCGGCGCCAGGAACGGAGCGGCGGGAGTGAGCGGCGAGGCTGCGGTGATGGAGTCCGGCAGCGGTGCGAGGGAGAAGGACGCGTCAAAGGTTGTAGTCTGGCTTGTACCGGTGGATGTCGTGCAGCAGCCCGTTCGCGCCACTGCGGAGCGCCCGCATTACCGGCTTCTGCAGCGCAATAAGAGATTCGAGCCAGGGCTGCTGGTCGTGCCGGTGGGCAGTGTTGTCGATTTTCCGAATGCCGACCCGTGGTTCCACAATGTTTTTTCGCTTTACCGCGGAAAGCGGTTCGATCTGGGGCTGTATCAAGCCGGCTCGCAGAGATCTGTGAGATTCGACCGCATCGGGCCGTCGTATCTTTTCTGCAACATTCATCCGGAGATGACTGGGGTGGTGCTTGCGGTAGCTTCGGAGTTTTTTGGCGTTAGCGACAAGAGCGGCCGCTACTCGATTGCGGGGGTTCCGCCCGGGGAATACGCTTTGCATGTGTGGTACGAAAATGCCACGCCGGAATCGCTGCAAGCGCTGCAGCGGCAGGTGACGATAGAGAATGAAAATCAAACTTTACCCTCGATCTCGGTAAAGGCGGCAAAGCAAGCGTGGGCGGAGCACAAGAACAAGTACGGGCAGGACTATGATCCGCCGACACTCAAGACGGATTACTGAGCTTTGCGGCGCACCAGCGCTTGCCGCGCACTGACCTTGGGAGACTCGAATGGCTAGTGAATCTCGGCGGACGCGATGAAGCAAACGGAAAAGGACGCAAACGTCATGGAGACAGTACTGATCGTGGAAGACAGCCGGGCCATGCAAAGAACGCTGCAGCGTCTGCTGGAAGCGGACTCGCTGCAAGTGCAGATTGCCTCAGACGGAATAACAGGGCTGGAGACGTTTCGCAAACAGCCGCCCAGCGCCGTGCTGCTCGATTTGAAGCTGCCAGGGCTCTCGGGCAAGGAGTTGTGCCGCGAGTTCAAGACCATCGCGGCATCGGTGCCCATCGTGGTGCTGAGCGCGAATGCGGAGGTAGAGGACAAGGTGCTGCTGCTGGAGCTGGGTGCGGATGACTACGTCACCAAGCCCTTTAGTCCGCGAGAGCTGCTGGCGCGGGTGCGCCGGGCCATGCGCCGCGGCGGCACAAAAAATCAGACCGTTTCCAGCGTTCCAGCGAAGAACGTGAGCCATGAAGTTTTGGTGTTCGGCGATGCGCGCGTGGATTTCACCAGCATGGAAGCTTCCCTGGCCGGGAAGCTGGTGATGCTGACGGCGCAAGAGTTCAAGCTGCTGAAGTTTTTTGCCGGTTCTCCGGGGCGGGTGCTTACGCGCGACGAGCTTTTGAACGAAGTTTGGGGCTACCAGAATTATCCTTCCACTCGCACGGTAGACAATCACATTTTGCGCTTGCGGCAAAAGCTCGAGCCGGATTCCGCCAATCCACGATTTTTCCTGACCATCCACGGCGCCGGGTATAAGTTTGTTCCCGGGAATGCTGCGGGCAGCAAGTCCTGAGGCGCTCCGTTCGTGAAATGATGGAACTGAAATGACCCACTTCCGCCTGCGAACACAGCTCTTCATTGCCACGCTGCTGATCATTTGCGGTTTGACGGGCGCGCTGCTGCTGATCATCCGGCACACAGTGAGCGTGGAGACGGAGCGGCAGGTACGCGACGGCACGGAAGCGTCAGTGCGCGCGTTTGAGAGCGTGCAGCGGCAGCGCGAGCAACAACTCTCTCGCACTGCCGCGATGCTCGCGGACCTGCCCACGCTGAAAGCGCAGATGACTACCGAGCACGCGCCAACGATCCAGGACGCGTCCACCTCTTGGTGGAAACTGGCCGGCAGCGATCTCTTTATTCTTGCCATGCCGGACCGGCGCATCGTGGCCTTCCACGTGACTAAAACCGGCTGGCCGCTAGAAGTGGCCGAGCGCGACCTGAAACGGTCGGTCGAACAGGGAGAAGATGCATCCTGGTGGTATGACAATGGACGGCTTTATGAGGTGTTTCTCCGGACCATAACCGCCGGCGCCGGGCCCAGTTCGCAGGAGTTGGGCTTCCTGGCCATCGGCTATCAAGTAGACTCCAGCGTGGCCGAGCATCTGGCCCTGGTGGCGGGAAATCAAATTGCGCTGGCGACCGGAGACAGGCTGATTGCTTCGACGCTGCCGCCGAAAGATGAAGCGGCGATGCAGCGGCGGCTGAGCCAAGCGAATCCGGAAGCGAACCCGGACGAGCACGAAATTGCTTTGGACACCGATCACTATGCCTTTTCTTCGGTGCTGCTGCATGGCGCGCTGCCGTCCCCGGTGCGCTGCTACGTGATGATGCCGCTGGGGCCGGTGAACAGCTTCATGAGCCGGTTGAACCGCACGATTTTCATTTTGGGCGCGTCGGCCATCCTTTTTGGGGCGCTGTTGTTCGGTTTCGTTTCGCGCACAATTACCAAGCCTCTGGACAATCTCGTTTCCGGAGTTCGCGCGCTGGCGGCAGGAAACTACACCTACTCGATAACGCCTGAAGGCACGACGGAGGTCGCGGAACTCAGCCGGGCCTTCGCCAAAATGCGCGGAGAGTTGCTGGATTCGCAGCGGCAGCAGATTGAGACGGAAAGAATCGCGGCGCTAGGCCGCGCGGCGAGCTCCATTTCCCACGACTTGCGCCATTACCTTGCGGCGGTGGTGGCCAACGCCGAATTTCTTTATGAGGCCGAAGAGCTCAAGCTGGACAAGAGCGAAATCTATCAAGAGATTAAGACAGCTTCAACGCAGATGACGGACTTGATCGACTCGCTGCGCGAATTGGCGCATCAGCGCGCGATTTCGCCGGAACCCACCGACCTAGAGCAAATCATCGGGAGAGCGATCGAAGCGGTGCAGGCGCGTCCGGAGTTTCGCAACCGGACCATTACCCTGCACGCGGGCAGCGAGCTGGAAGGAATGTTCGATCCGCGCAAGTTGGAGCGCGCTTTCTTTAACTTGGTGCTAAACGCCTGCGAAGCCGCTCCTGACGGCGAGAGCCGAGTGGCCGTGAATGTGCAGACCCGCAAAACTTCTTTTGAGATTCGCGTAACCGATCAGGGATCCGGCGTGCCGGAAAACATTCGCGGGCGGGTGTTCGATCCCTTTGTGAGCTCGGGCAAGCCGAACGGTACCGGGCTGGGGCTGGCGATCGTCAGCAAAATCGTCAACGACCATGGCGGCTCGGTGAGTATCGAGCGCACATCGGAGACTGGCACGGTGATGCTAGTGAAACTGCCCCGCGTGGCGAATGCGGTGGCGTCGCACTCGGATTCCGCGGTTGTGTAAGGATCCAGGGAAAAATTTGGAGGCGCGAGGCGGAATCGAACCGCCGATAAAGGTTTTGCAGACCTTTGCCTTACCACTTGGCGACCGCGCCTCAGGGCACAAAGCCGGTGCTGACCGGCTTCGGGCAAATTCTTAAGCGGCTTGCTAGTTCGCGCTGGCAGCTTTCGCGTTTGACGCTGTTTCGTTGACGATCGGTGAGCCGATCAGGTTGCCCCATTCAGTCCACGAACCGTCGTAGTTGCGCACGTTGTTGTAGCCCAGCAAATACTTGAGCACGAACCACGTGTGGGAGCTGCGCTCGCCGATACGGCAGTAGGCGATCACCTCATCGCCGCCGGTCACGCCCTTATTCTGGTACAGAGCCGCTAGCGCGTCGGCGGACTTGAACGTGCCGTCCTCATTGGCGGCTTGCGCCCACGGGATGTTGGCGGCGTTGGGGATGTGCCCGGCGCGCTGCGCGGTTTCGGTCATGCCCGGAGGCGCGATAATCTTTCCAGTGAATTCATCGACCGAGCGCACGTCTACGAGCTGGCCGCGCTTCCTTCCCTGCACCACCGCGAGCACATCGTCGCGCAAGGCGCGCAGGGATTCATCGGTGCCAGAGACGCGATAGCTTGCCAACGAAACCTTGGTGGCTTCCTTGGTCAGCGGTCGCTTTTCTTCCAGCCATTTCTTGCGGCCGCCGTTGATCAGCTTCACATTCTGGTGCCCGTAGTACTTCAGTTGCCAGAAAGCATAAGCCGCGAACCAGTTGTTGTTATCGCCATAGAGCAGAATGGTTGTGTCGTTGGAGATGCCAGACTCGCCCAGCAGTTTTTCCAGCGCAGACTTCTCGATCAGGTCGCGGCGGATGTTGTCCTGCAGTTGCGTCTGCCAATTCCATCCCACCGCGCCGGGAATGTGACCCTGATCGTACGCAGTCGTATCCACATCCACTTCCACGAGCCTGGTATTCGGGGCATTCAGGTTCTGCGCCACCGATTCGGTGGTAACCAGTACTTCCGGATGCTTGTATTCGGACATTTCCATTTCTCCTTTCACCTTTGAAACTCGATCCCTTTGCACGCCAAAGCAAAAAACCCACCTGCCATCTCTCTGGCGGTGGGTTAGAAAATCCAGGCTAGAACTTAAATCTCTAGGTGCCCAGCCTCCCCGCGCCAGAAGACACACACATACAGCACAGACAGCAGCAACAGGTCCGAGCGGTCTTCTGTGGGTTAGCTTGCATGATGAACGAGGATACACACAAAGGCGGGTCCACGCAATAGTACCTTGCCCGATGACTCCTCGTTCAAGAAGCCCTAAAAAGACCGCGCTGCTCCGTCTTATACCCGATTGACCTTGCCCGTCCTTTCGAGGACCATGCCAGCAAATTATGAGAGTCCTGGTCATCGAAGATGACAAAAAGATTGCGTCTTTCGTCCTTCAGGGATTAAAGGAGGCTGGCTTCGCGGTCGATCAAGCCGTCAACGGAGATGAAGGTCTCGATCTCGCGCTTATGGCTCCGTACGACGCTGCGGTTATCGATTTGATGCTGCCCGATCGCGACGGCATAAGCGTCATCGAGGAGCTCCGCAACCGTAAAGTAAACACCCCGGTGATCATTCTGAGCGCCAAGCGCACCGTAGATGAAAGAGTGCGCGGCTTGCAAGCTGGGGGTGACGACTACATGACCAAGCCTTTCGCTTTCTCCGAGCTGCTTGCCCGTATTCAAGGACTGATTCGGAGAGCGACGGGGACCATTGAACCGACTCGGCTGAGAATTGGCGATCTCTCTGTCGATCTCTTGACCCGAAAGGTGACACGATCGGGAAAACAAATTGAACTGCAACCTCGCGAGTTCGCTCTGCTCGAATATTTGATGCGCAATGCCGGGCGCGTCGTGTCGAAGACCATGATTCTGGAACATATCTGGGATTACAGCTTCGACCCTCAAACCAATCTTGTTGATGTGCTCATCTGCCGTTTGAGAAACAAAATGGATAAAGACGTCACAAAGAAATCCATCCAAACGGTCCGAGGCGTTGGCTATGTCCTTACAAACGGTTAAACGTTTTGCCAAAACGTTTGGCTTTCGGATGACCGTTTCGTTTTCCGCAGCCTTCGTTCTGATCTCTGCAGTCCTTTTTGGCGTCGCATACTATCTCGTTTCATCCACGCTTCAGGTAAATGACCGAGCCGCTGTTGAACTCAAATTGAAGGAATACACGGATGAATATCGCCTCGGATCCGTTGCCAGTATCAAACAAGAAATAGGTGTCGAGTCGAATTCCGGCACGCTCCGCAATTTCATGGTCCGCCTAGCGGATGCGAAGAACCATACGATTGCGCTGAAACCCCCGGCAGAGGCGAGATACGATTTCAGGCAACTCGAACAGACCGCCATTGACGTGAGCAGAGGATGGATTCGGTTGAAGGCCGTGGGTGAAGATGATGTCTTGGATATTGCCTCGTCGCGCCTTCCCGACGGCAATCTGCTTCAGGTTGGCAAAGGCCCTGAGGACCGTGAAGCCATTTTGGCCGAGTTCGAGAACACCTTTATCGAAGTGTTTGTCGCCGTGATTCTGCCCAGCTTACTTGGAGGCATTCTGTTATCGCGCCAGGCTCTCCGCCCGGTCCGAAACTTGACCAGTGTTCTTGGACCGATCATTGATACTGGCAGCGTCAAAGCCCGAGTTCCCGTGCCGGCTACAGGTGACGAGTTTGAGGAGCTAGCTCTTCGCTTCAACCAAGCGTTGCAGAGGATTGAAACCTTGGTCGATGGAATGCGCGCTTCGATGGACAATATTGCCCATGATTTGCGAACGCCCATGACCCGCCTACGTGGAGTTGCTGAAATGGCCTTGCAATCCGATTCTGACGTGGAATTCTATCGCGAGGCCTTATCCGATTGCATGGAAGAGTCAGAGCAGGCCCTCCGTTTGCTAGATATGCTCATGGACATATCCGAAGTTGAGACGGGTTCGGTAAGGCTAGACGTTGGAGAAGTGGATGTCTGCGCCTTGATGAACAAGGTTTGCGATTTATACCGCGGAGTTGCGGAAGAGAAAAACATCACACTGCGTTTGGAATGTCCTAACGGCTTTTGGATATCTGGCGATCGCAACCGCCTGCTGCAAGCGATGGCCAACCTTCTGGACAATGCGATCAAGTACACGCCTCAAAATGGATCGGTGGACATAGCCGTTTCACTCCGCGACGCCGACGTGGTCATCGATATCAGAGACTCTGGCATCGGCATCCCCCCTGAGGACTTAGGCAAGATCTGGGACCGTTTTTTTCGAGGAGATAAGAGCCGCACCAAGCGCGGCCTTGGGCTGGGCCTCAGTCTTGCAAAAGCCGTGATCCTGGCTCATAAGGGTGCCATTAAAGTCTTCAGCGATCAGGGAAAGGGCACGCATGTGTCGGTTCAATTCCCATCGCACTACGCTTCCGTGGAAAGCCTCGTTTCCCAAGCCAACCTTTCAAAACTGTAATGTTCCGGTAAGGCCTTTGTAACCTGACAAAGCTATAACCGATCTGGAGAATAAGCCCTCTCCGGCTCGGTCAGCCTAGGCGGCATACTGGCGCTCACTTAAAGAATAAGCAAGAGTACAGCCAGTGGAGGCAATCCTGAAGGCAGTTAGGCGTTCGATTGAAGAACTTATTCTTTTCTGTGGATTGGGCGTTCTGTGTGGCGCGGGTGTGGGCTTCTTCATTTTTCTTCGGTTGGGTTTGCCATCCCGACCGGACGACGCGGGATACATATCAGGACTGTTCTTACTATCCGGAATCAAGTTCAGCCTCTCGATTTGGACAGTCCGATGGATCCTTATGCTTTTCTGGCCTTTCGCGCGGACGCAGGCTCGCAACGATCCCAAGAAGGAAAGGATAGCTCGCGATGCGAATCCTGGTTAACGAATGACACAATCGGCCGAAAATATTACGAGCGCGGAATCCTGTAGCAATCTCGTTGCACATTCCATGCATGAGTGTCCTCCGGCTTCATCCTTAGCGTCCTCCTCGCTGACCGTCAAGGAAGCTGAGCTGCGAGAGTGGGACGCCTTTCTCGCACGCACAGCCGGAGGCAGCTATCCACAAACCAGCTCGTGGGCCATGGCGAAGCTGACGGCAGGTTTTCGCACTCGAAGGTTCACGATAAACAACGGCGAGCTAATCCTGGGTGGAGCTCAGATGCTGTATCGCCGGCTGCCTCTGGGCGGCTCGATCGCCTACGTGCCTCTTGGGCCGGTGCTATCATCAGACGATTCCGAAATCATTAACCTGGCCATAGCGAACCTCCATCGTATCGCTCGTCAGGAGAACGTCTCTTTTCTCGCTGTGCAGCCTCCACGCGGCGGCGGCGCCTTTGAGCGTCAATTGCTGAGCCTGGGATTTTCGCCTGCTTTGCTGGACTTGGCTCCCACGGCATCCGTGATCATCAATCTGTCCAATAGCCTCGATTCCATTTTGTCAAGAATGCGCAAGACGAGGCGCCATGACATACGAGCATCTCAGCGCAAGGGAGTAACCTTTCGCGACGGCCGTCTGGAAGATCTTGACGCTTTTTACAAACTCCTGCTTGTTACCGCTAAACGGCAGGCATTCTCGACGCTCGACAAAAACTACCTACATGAAGTGTGGCGGCAATTTTCGCGCGGCGAGCACATTAAGATGTTCGTCGCCGAGTTTGAGGGGAGAGCTGTCTCCGCCGCCCTCATGATGACCTTCGGGGAAACCGTGACATATTGGAAGGGCGCTTGGTCCGGCGAACACGGCAGCCGCTATCCCAATGAAGCGTTGCAGTGGGCGGCAATACAGTGGGCTAAGTCCCGAGGGTATCGCTACTACGATTTCGGCGGCATTAAACGCGCTTTCGCGAAGAGCGCCCTCGGTGGTGATACCAGTGAACCGAGACACTCAGTAGGTTTCTATAAATTAGGCTTCGGCGGGGACATTGAATTATTCCCGCAAGCGTTTATCTACGTCTATAACCCAACGCTGCGACGACTCTGGTCCGCAATCTCAAAACGTGAACGCGAGCAGGCCTTCCTGCGAAACATCCTCGACCGAATTCGATAGTGTCGCGCCCGTTCGTTCCTGCGTTCTTTCTCCCAGCCTACGAGTCCTATTGAGGTGGAGTTCCGCATGCTCAAGGCAAAGCGGTTCGTTTCACCGGAGAATCTGCTGCCGGGCCGAATGGGTTATTTGGTTCGCCGCGTGAAAAAGCGCTTGGGGAATATCACGCGCAAGTTTCTTGAGGAAGGCTTCGAAGGTGTGGCGAACCGTGTCGCGTTTCACTACCGCTGGTCGCGCGAATTCCACAAGCGAGATGCGGAGTTTGACCGATCGTTGGGCGTGGACACAAAGGGCCCGGTAGGTCTGTGGTATCTCCGCATTGAATCCGACAACGTGCGCGACGCGATCCGATATGAAGGCGTGAATCCATTGATTTTTCGTCAGGCATTGCGCGAGGTACACGACGATTTTGAGGGCTTCACATTTGTCGACCTAGGTTGCGGGAAGGGACGCGCGCTTTTGCTCGCCAATGAATTCCGCTTTTCGCAGCTCATTGGCGTTGAATTCGCACCAGAGCTTGCTGCCGTGGCTCGCTCGAATTGCCATCGTGCTGCTGTACAAGCCACCGTGCTTTCGCAAGACGCCGCGCAATTCCCATTTCCAGCCGGCAACATCGTCGTCTATCTTTACAACCCTTTCGGCCCGACTGTTCTGAATCTGGTGCTCGACCATCTCCTAGAATCAAGGCATGCGAAATGCTACATCGTGTATATCAACCCGGTGCACCGTCAGCAGTGCTTCGATACTCGCCCGCACTTGCAATACGTAGCTGGGGAAACGGGATACGCAATCTGGGCCGTCACAGCAGTACATTGAAAGTGACGATGGCGCGATTTACTTGGCGGCGCCCACCGTATAGGCAAGCACGATTTGCGGCAATCGATAGCGGTAACGCGCATCCGTGTCGGTGCGTCGTAGCTATCTCGCTACGCTGGCCATTGAGCGGCCTGACACATGGGTGACAGTTTGTACCGGACACATAGGTGACACTTCCTCCCCGAGGGGAGGAAGTGATGCCTTGGAAGGAGTGTTCGGTT
>Ga0209011_1000113_pt1 | contig 43760 bp, 43 predicted proteins | sample BlaSpr_A8_OM1_M3_FD_187986 | JGI IMG/M metagenome (GOLD analysis project Ga0209011, IMG submission 187986) | Forest soil microbial communities from Thunder Bay, Ontario, Canada - Black Spruce, Ontario site 2_A8_OM1_M3 (SPAdes) (version 2) | ecosystem: Environmental > Terrestrial > Soil > Boreal... | reverse complement strand
AGTTCGAGCGCACCATCATCCGCTCGGCCGTAGAGGGGCTCACGAAGTTCGACGTGTGCGGCGAGGCCTCGGACGGCGTGGAAGCCATCGAGAAGGCGAGGGAGCTCAGGCCGGACCTGGTGATCATGGACCTGGCCATGCCGCGGATGAACGGAGTAGAGGCGGCGATGGTGCTGAGGAACACGATGCCCAAGGTTCCCGTCGTTCTGTTCACGCTCTACGCCGAGCAGCTCCGGGGGGCGATATCCCCGGGGTTCGGCGTCACGATCATCCTCTCCAAGGCCGACGGCTTGACGCCGCTGCTAGAGTGTCTCGAAAGGCTGCTCGCCTCGTAGCTCAAGGCGACCCCAGATCTCCACGACAAGGGTGTGCCGCCGCCCGCCTAGTTGGTCAGGCGCTCTACCTCTATCCTTGCTTGCGGTTAACTGCCTGGACGAGCCTGGAAATTTTCAACGAACGCGTAACCGAGCAGCACGCCCAGCAGCAGCAAAGCGGTTACGATCGCTGTGAGATTCCAGAAGCGTAATGAGAGGGAAACATTCAGGACAGGTGGGGCGTCGCTGCGAAGGTTTACTGAAAGAATCGACAAGGCGTTTAGAGTGAAGGCTACGAGCAACGCACCGAGCAAAATCATAGGACTCCCCAGCAAGGAGAGCCCCGGCGCGTTTTGCCTGAGAGCTGATGCGCTGATGAAATAGATGGGAACGATTAGAAGAGTTAGTCCCAATCGCGCGGCAACGGCGGGTTTGATCGACGAAACGATGCTCATGGAGTGAGCTCCTTAGTCCGAGAGTCTCATCGGGATGCCTACGGAAAGGTAGCACACGCACTCTGCAATGTAAAGTACTTCGTAACAATCGTTCGACCGCACAGTTCTTCGGGTCGCTGGGGGGAGCTGTAAAAACGCCCGCCTCAGAAGGCGGCCGCTAGAAGATCAGGAGCGCTCGCCTTGCTCGCTAGCCGGGCCCTTCGAAGCTCAGGATAAACTGAAGCCTGGCCGCTACATTAGGATGAGCGGGCCGGCGAGATGCGGGCACCACGGCGATTAGGCGCGAAGAGGATTGGACGCGTGCTCGATGCGTTTGCGGTCGTCCTCGGTAGCCGGCGCGACATTTGTGTTTCTATCCTACGTAATTAAATGTTTCTAACAACGAGTATGCTTGCCGGAGTTCGCGGGGAATAAGCCTATACTGGAAGCACGATGGAGAAACTTCAAGCATTGCAAGCCGCCGCTCGCGAAGGCGGCTTTGTTCAGGTGGAAGAAAGCGAAGAAGGCAGTGTCGTGTGGCTTAGGAAAGAGACACCGGATGCGGGCACGAATACGCACCAACGTATATGCATCGACAGCGCAGCGAATATCTTGACCGTTTATTGGATGACCGCTCCTGGGAAGATAGACTCGAAGACGTTTCGTAACGTCTCGAGCTTGCAAGAGTGGTTTGCGTTGCACCCTGCCCAATGACAAATCGTGAAGCTATCCTGCGACTCTCGGTCAACACCGGCGACGGCCTGGCCATGACGTCGCTGCACGATAACAACGCTAAGGTCATACGCGCTGTTGTCAGGCGTTACTTTGGAATAGGGCCGGTCGCGGACAAGGCGGAGGGCGTGCTTATGCAACGTATGGCGGAGCACGCGCGCTCCTATGAGCGTCAAGAAAATCCGGACCAATGGCTTGCGAAGTGTGCCAACACGGAGTGCGACCGTTTGCGTAACGAAGGGATTCACGACAAGGCGAATCGCGATTAGGCTCGCACCAGCAATAACAGCAGTTTCCATGGATGTTTCCTGGTCGCGGCAGAGGCCGCCGAGTCACCTGACACCCCACCGAAGCACGCCCTTACTTGATCGGCGCGTCTCATGCGATGAGAAGCAACGGCCGCACTGGATGGCCGCGGGCGCTGATGGCCACATGCCTGTGGCGAATAAAAAGCGAATGTGATATTTTCGCTCCATGCCGCTCCGATCTTGCCGCGTGACGATTCATGACATGGACGGCGTATCCCACACGGTCGATGTGACGGCGGGTACGCTTTATGAGGCGGTGGCGCAAGGCCTTGCTGCCATTCGACGAAACGAATGGGTAGCGGGCATCGCGCAGGGACTTAACGTGGTCAAGGTATCGGTTGCGGACGTTCGAGTGGAGCACGAGGTCAAGCTGATGGATTTTACGAAGTGGCTGGACAGGACAGGCGGCTCGCCACGCGAAATCAGTGACCGTCAGCGGATTCGGTCGATCCTGGGTATGCCTTTATCAAGATAGAGAGATTGGCCCTATAGCAGAGCGCGATGGGATCGGTTGCGCATCCAGTCGGCGTAGGGGCGGAGGGTTAGGAGAGCGGACTTGGCGCGGAGCTGGCGGAGGAACTTGCGCTCGGCTTTTGCGTCGGAGGCGGAGCGCGGTTCGTTTGCCGAGGCATCTCGCTGCACGAGGCGAATACCTACGTCGGCGGATTGCACTCTGACGCGGTCGGGGAGAAGGAAGTCGCCGAAGGCGACGGCGTCGGTGATGTGGAAGGGCGCTTGCGGATTTTTGTTGGTCTGTTTAATGCGATCTTTGAGAGCGGATAGCGCCTGCTCCACACTTTCGCGAGTGAAACGGGAAGCCTTGGCTCCGGAGACGGTTTCGCCGGCGGGGGTGGTCATCCACTGGTCCGTGCCGCGAGCGGATCCCCTTTGGCGAGCAGGCTGGGCATAGCCTTGGGCTTGTAGGAATGCGAGGATTTGTTCAGCGTCGCGGCGGTTGATATTTAGCGAGTCAGCCAGGTCGCGAGCAGTCCAAGTTAGCGTACCCTTGGTGTCTCTGAGGAAGCTGAGGGCGGCTTGGGCAGGAATTGAGGGAATGGCTGGGCGTGTTTGACGCTCGCGATGTGAGGGCATTTGGTCACTCTATCCTACGAGGTGGAGGACGGGACAGTGCCGCGTTCCTAGGAGGCAAGGATGGCTGTCATGCAGGGGCGGTACAACGTGCTGTTTCTGTGCACTGGGAATTCGGCGCGGTCGATTATGGCGGAGGCGATTCTGAGCCATGAGGGAAAGCCGAATTTTGCGGCGTTCAGCGCGGGAAGCCAAGCGACGGGACGAGTGCGGCCGGAAGCGATCCAGCAATTAGAGGCGGCGGGGCTGCCGACGGCGGGTTTGCGGAGCAAGAATTGGGATGAGTTTGCGAAGGCGGGCGCGCCGCAGATGGATTTTGTGATCACAGTCTGTGATAACGCGGCGAAGGAAGTGTGCCCGATCTGGCCGGGTCATCCGATGACGGCGCATTGGGGCGTGCCGGATCCGGCGGCGGCGGTGGGGACGCCGGAAGAGATTGCGCGGGCGTTTCGCGATGCGTACAGGAACCTGGAGCGGCGGATCAGCCTGCTGGTGTCGTTGCCGCTTGCGAGCTTGGATAAGCTGGGGATACGGAAGGAAATCCGGCGGATTGGACGGGAGTCTTAGGCAGTTCCCCTGACTTCCGCAGAAAATCTAAAATACCCCGTTTTATACCCGCCTTGGAACTGCAGATTCCAACAAGACCAAGGGAACCCTTGCGTCGTCTTTGCGTATTGGAGGGAGAGAGTCTGGTTCGAGGCTAGACGGCGGTGGCACGCCTGGTTTTGCTTGCGCCGCATTCCAAAGGACTGCGGGTGGTTGCCGAGGTTGGGAGGATCGATGGACATGCCCGAGTGGGTGGAGATGGTGGGCCGGGACTTTGGGTATGCGCTGCGGACTTTGCGGCGGAGCCGGGGGTTTGCGGCGGTGGCGGCGCTGACCTTGGCGCTGGGGATTGGCGCGAACACGGCAATTTTTACCTTGCTCGACCAGGTGTTGCTGCGGCTGCTGCCGGTGAAGAATCCGCAGCAGTTGGTGTTGCTGACCATGCGTGGGCGGCATTACGGGAACAACTGGGGCGGGAACGCGATTTCGTATCCGATGTATCGCGATTTTCAGGATCACAACGAAGTGTTCTCGGGGATGTTCTGCCGGTTTCCGGATCACGTGAGTATGATGTCTGGAGGGCAGTCGGAACGCGTGGCCGCGGAACTGGTTTCGGGAAGCTACTTTGATGTTTTGGGAGTGGGCACTGCGGTGGGCCGCGCGTTCACGCCGGAGGATGATCGCATGCCGAATGGCCATCCTCTGGTGATGTTGAGCTACGACTTCTGGAAGGGGAGATTCGGAGGCGATCCGCAGATCGTCGGGAAAACAGTGTTAGTGAACAACCACCAGATGACGATTATCGGCGTGGCGCAGGCAGGATTTGATGGGGTGGAGTTGGGGTATTCGACGCAGATTTTCGTCCCGGTGATGATGGAGCAGCAGATCATCATCGGCCCGATGAAGATGCTGACCGACCGAAGGTCGCGCTGGGTGAATTCGTTTGGGCGGGTGAAGCCGGGCGTGTCGCAGGAAAAGGCGAAGGCGTCGCTGCAGCCGTTCATGCATTCGATGCTGGAAATGGAAGTGAAAGAGGTGGCGTTCCGCAATGCTTCGGCGTATGCGCGCGAAGAGTTTTTGAAATGCTGGATCGATGTACTGCCGGGATCGCAGGGACGTGCGTCGTTGCGGCGGGAGCTGCGGACGCCGTTGTGGGTGCTGATGGCCACGACAGGGATGGTGCTGCTGATTGCGTGCGCGAATATTGCGAATCTGCTCTTGGCGCGTGCCACGGGAAGGCAGAAGGAGATTGCGGTGCGGCTGGCGATGGGGGCAACACGGGGCCGCATCGTTACGCAGTTGCTCATCGAGACGCTTTCGCTTTCGGCGCTGGGCGGGATACTGGGATTGGCCTTGGCTTTCTGGGCAGACAAAGCGCTCATGGCGGTGTACCTGCCGTCCGACTCAGGGGACCTAAACATTTCCACGGTGCCGGATTTCCGGATTTTGCTATTTACGCTGGCGGTGACGGTGGTGACGGGAGTGGTTTTCGGATTGGCACCGGCGCTGCAGGCTACGCGCCCGGATGTGGGGCGAACGCTGAAGGATCAGGCCGGCGCGGTGGTTGGCGGAGGACACGGGCGGCTGCGGAACGCGCTGGTGGTCACGCAGGTGGCGCTGTCGCTGCTGCTGTTGATCGGAGCGGGCTTGTTTTTGCGGAGCTTGAAAAATCTGAGCAACCTCGGCCCAGGATTTCCGGCGGAACGGCTGGTGGGATTTAACATTGATCCGTCGCTTAATGGCTACACCCCGGCGCGACTCAATACGTTTTATCAACAGTTGACCGACAGCCTGGGGGCGATACCAGGGGTTAAATCGGTGGCCGTGGCTTCCATGCGCATCATGGAAGATAACGAGTGGGACAGCGGAATGACCGCCGAAGGCTATTCGCCGACCAAGCCGGGCGACCATCCGCAGGCGTACATGAATCAGATTGGTCCGGGATACTTCGCGACGCTCGGTGTGCCGATTATCGCGGGGCGCGATTTTCGTCTGACCGATAACCGCGTGATCAAACGAGCTGACGCAACGGACGACTTCGACACTACTCCCACCACGGTGGTCATCAACGAAAAGTTTGCGCAGAAGTTTTTTGCTGGGCGCAATCCGGTGGGCATGCACCTGGGATTTGGGACCGATCCCGGAACGCACGCGGACATGGAAATCATCGGAGTGGTGAAGGATATCAAGTACACGAATTTGCGAGACGAGATTCCGATACAGGCTTATGTGCCGTACATGAATAGCCCTTACTTGGGCGGGATGACGATCTACGTGCGCACGGAAGGAGAGCCGAACCAGTTGATTAGCTCGGTGCGGGCGAAGATGCGAGAGCTCGATGCCAACGTACCGATTTACGCCATGCGCACGATGGATGAGCAGATCAGCAATTCGTTGTCGACCGAGCGGATGATTGCGAGCTTGTCGACCGTGTTTGGATTTGTGGCCACGGTGCTGGCGATTATCGGGTTGTACGGCGTGATGTCGTATAGCGTGGCGCAGCGGACGCGGGAGATCGGGATTCGCATGGCGCTGGGTGCGGAGCAGGGGAAAGTCATTGGGATGGTGATGCGCGAAGTGGTGACGCTGATTGCGATTGGCGTTGGCGTGGGTGTGCCCGCAGCGCTGGCGCTAACGCGCATGGTGAAGAGCCAGCTCTACGGATTGGAAGCGCATGATCCGTGGACGCTGGGATTGGCGACGGGACTGTTGGCGACGGTGGCGTGCGCGGCCGGCTATGTGCCGGCGCTGCGGGCGAGCCGCGTCGATCCGATGAAGGCGCTGCGCTATGAGTGATTCGCGGCAAAAAGACTAGGACGCACAGCCAGAAATCGCTGTGCCACCTTGGATCTGGAAAGCGGAGGGATGGCGCTGGCCGGTCGCGATTAAGTGTTCGATTTCGGCGAGGGGGGCGATGTGGCCGCGAGCGCCGATTCCGGTGCAGTTGAGGGCTGCGGCAGCGCAGGCGAATTCGAGCTGGCGCGGCAGCGGCCAGCCTTGCAGCAATCCATAGATAAAACCAGCGTGGAAGATGTCGCCGGCGCCAGTGGTGTCGACGGTGTCGACGCGAAATGCGGGCGCGTAGTGAAATTGCGCGCCGTCGTAGGCGAGGACGCCTTCAGGGCCGAGGGTGGCGGCGGTGAGGCGCGCGCCGAAGCGGCTGCGGACGGCGGGGAGCGATTTACGCAAGTCGGATTCGCCGGAGACGCGGCCGGGAATGTCGCGGCTAGTGATTAGGTAATCGATCAGCGGGAGGAGCGCATCGACGCCGGGATAGAGTTCGTCGAGATCGGCAATGACGGGAATGCCTGCGGAGCGTGCCCAGGTGGCGGCGACGGTTGCGGCGGCAGTGTCGTGGCCATCGAGGTGGAGGGCGCGGGATTCGAGGATCCACTCGCAGTAGAGGTCGCTGGGCTGAAGGGCGAGACGGTCGTCGCGCTTCCAGAGAACGGTACGCTCGCCGGCGTCGTCGACGAGGATGAAGGCTTGCTGGCTGGGGCAACCTGGCGCGGTGTGGAGATGGGTTTCAACGCCGAGGCGGGCGAACTCCGAGCGGTGCAGGGCGGCGGCGGGGTCGTCGCCAACTTTGCCGACGTAGCGGGTGCGAAGCCCCCAGGATTGGCACGCGACCATGGCCGTGGCGACTTGGCCTCCGGGGAGAACGTTGGCGGAGCGGAATTCGACCTTGGAGCCGGCAGCAGGGTAGGGGTGAACGGGAATGAGCGTATCGGTGGCGTTCAGACCGACGCCGACGACGTCGACTTTGGGAGTGGGTGACATTTGGCGGGGCCAAATGTAAAGGAAGTGCAGCGCGATGCAAAGGGAAATACAGTAGTGGGTTAGGGCCGCCAAACGTATTTGGGACGCATTCTGCGCTGCAGCAGCTTGGAATACACCTCAGTCCCCTTGGGATCGATTTCCGCCTCCGCCGTATCATAAACGTCGATAATCTTGTCCAGCGTCCAGCTGACCATTTGCCCGTCCGAGTTTAAGTATGGCGTAGCATATTCTCGCCACGATTTGGCGAGCCTTTTCTTGGCGTCGTCGAAGGATGAAGCGCGAACGAGCACGAAGCGGTCTTCAGTGTTTTGGTTTCCAAATCTCGCTCGTTCAACACGGATCACTACGAGGGCCCGCACGCAGTACCACGTCAACGTCGCCTTCGATGGAGGCCGACGACGATACCCAGCGATACTTGAAATGTAAACGGAGCTGACTCCCGGCAATTTACTCAGCGAGTTGACTTCACGTGCAGTTCCTTGCACCTCCAAGGTGCTAGGTAGCTGCGACCACCTGGGGGCACTCCTGCCGGACACGCCGCCGGCTCTCTCCTTGAATGACACTTGTGGGTGAAAACTGCGCAAGCGTCGAATCCATCGAGCCACGCGAGCAGACATATACGGAAAGCGCTTCGTCGGCATGAGTCTGCGGACGGCTGGCGTCAGGTCGTACGTTCTGAGGTACACAAACGCTTGCACATTCCGATTCATAAGTCGCCGGAATGACGTAGGCGTCAACCCGAACGCTTCGAGCCCCATCAGGCGCATCCTTCCTCCCTCGCGCTAGGTTTGGGTTGGCTTCATGGCCGAAAGAACTCATCATCCTATCACCGCAGAGTCGCGCGAGTGGCAGCCTCGGTGCGCAAATCCGAAAATCTGCGTCAGAGTTAGTGAAAGCGCGTAGTGCGATAGAGTGCCGCTCCACAGATAAGCAACAGCGCTATCGCGGAGGCGCTTAAAACTAGAGAGGCGGGCCAGGTGATTGGGATTTGGGGGAGGCGGGCGGTTGTTGCGAAGTAGAGGAAGATGGCGGTGACGGCGACCACCAGCAGCCAGTCGATCGCGGTTCGGGCGGGCTTGGCTTCGGAGGCGGCTTGGCGGCCGTCCATGCGAGCTTCGACGTAGTCGGCCGCGATGTTGTAGCGCTGGCCTTCGCGATGCGCGGCTTGCTTCCAGCATGTTCGTTCGGAGCTGGTGGCGGAAGAAAAACTAATGGCAGCGACGCCGGCCATCATCAGCAAGGACCCGCCGACGACTTGCGCGTAGAGGGAATGGCTGTGGCCGTGCAACTCACCGAACACGAGCATGCCCCAGAGGAGTCCCCAGAGCTGGTTGGTGTTGGACAGCGGGATGCCGCGGCTGATGCCTACGTATTTGGCGGCGTACTGCTGGAAGAGATCTCCGATGACCCAGATGAAGCCGCCAAGCATGAGCCAGAAGAGAACGTCTCGGGCGCTTTGCAGTTCATGCAAGAGCGGCGTCACGCCGAGATAGGTGACGGCTAACGCGGACATCATGCCGAGCTCGCCAAAAGTGAAGAACGTGACGAAGGAAAGGGGATTCATGCCGGTGAGATAGGCTTTGCGGTAGGGGATGTACATCGTGCCCCAAAGGACTCCGGCACCGAGCGCGGCCCAGACTCCGCGGAGGGAATGCGCGGCGGGAGCTGCGCCGGACGAAGCAATGGCCAACAACGCAGCGCCTACGCACATGACTAGTGCTCCACCGAGAACGCCAAGCCAGCGGCGCCAGCCTGCTTGGCGCAATTCGTTGAAGAAGAGAAAGCCCCAGAGAATGCCGAGCAGGCTGTTGGAGTTCCACAGCGGAAAGGCGATGCTCAGGCCAATGTCGCGGATGGCGAAGATGGTCATGGTGTTGGCCACGGCCCAGAGGCATCCGGCCAGCAAAGCCCAGATGATTAGATGGGGCGCGCGACGGATGTCGGCGCGTACGGAGGAAGTGCCGAGGATGAGCGCGGGGACGCTCCAGCGGGCGAGGAAAACGCCGATGACCATGATGAGCGAAATCACCATGGGAGAGAGGCCGATGGAGACGAGTTTGGTGGGCGCTTCGGCGGCGCCGAGCCACGCGCCGGCGGTGAATCCGGAGAGGATGCCGAGGAGTTGCAGCTTGCGCGCGCGGGACGTTTGTTGCGCTGGCGAATCGAGGGTGGGCGTCAACGTGGATTGCATAATCGTTTAGCGAAGAAATTTCAGCAGAACAAGCCCGCCGATCAAAACCGCGACGGGCACCCAGAAATGAATGTCCGTGAGAATGCTGGCGAACCTGCTTTGTTGTGGCGCAGTTTCCTTGGGCATGCCGCCCTTTCTGAAAAGAGGCGCCGCTATGCTAGGACAAATCAAAAGTAATATCCAATGGAACGACGGTTGCGGACCTGGGGCGCACCCGTGCCTCGCCTGGCGCAGACGGGCTGCGCCCCTACACTGACAGAGTCAACGGGGCCAGACCCCGGCGGTGAAGCTGCGGATGGTGGTGAAGTGGAGATTTTCGTAGAGCTGGACGGCGGAGCGGTTTTGCGAGGTCACGGTCAGTGTCAATTCACGAAATTTCATGGCGCGCAGGGCCTCGGCGGACGTCTGCATGAGCATGCGGCCGAGACCGTGCCCTTGATAGCCGGGAAGGACGCAGATTTGCGTGGTGTGGCCGACGCCCGGGGAGACTTCGCTGGTTAGCACGGCGGCGATGAGTTCGTCGCTGCCGGGCTGGCGGAGGACGAAGGAGGCGCTGGGCACGAATTGGCCGCAACCGGGGAGCAAAATAATGTTCTTGAGGAAGCGCAGAGCTCCGCCTCGGCTGCGGTATTGATCGTTGATCTCGCCGTCGATGTGATTGGCATAGGACAAGTAAATCAGTTTCGCGCAAGGCTCGAAGAAGCGATCGTTCCAGCGGTCGAGGCGCATGCCTGCGGAAGCGCCGGCGCGCGGCTCGGCATGGTTCTGTAAATCGAGGAGCATAAACTGGCGGGTGTAGAGTTTGAAGCCTTGCTCGCGCAGCGGGTTGTCGACCGGGCCGCCGAAGGGCATGAGTTGCGCTTCAATGCGCGAAAGTTGCGGGAGCGCGCGCATGGAGAAGAGCATTTCCTCGAGCAGGCGGCGGCCAATGTCGGCTTGGGGAAAGCGGGGGGAAACGTAGAGGCCGCCGATCAGCCCCTTTTGTTCCTCGAGAACGTAAAAGGAATAGCCGGCGGCCGAGCCGTTTTCAAACGCAACGCAGCCACAGAGCGCGTGTGCTTCGAGAAAACGTTTGATGAGGTCCAGCGCGCCGCGATAGTCCCAGTGCAGCTCGTCGTGCCAGTGGCGCGCTTCTTCCTCGAGCAGCGGCTCAAGCTGGCGGACACTGGTTTGGCGAAGATCCAGGATATTCATGGAAGGCCGGCGCAGGGCGCAGCTTTATGATAGCCGATTCGGCAAGGCGCGCGCGAAAGGCGGAGCTCTGCAGGAACGCGCGGCGGCTGCTACTGCATGCGACACAAGCCGAGCAGTTGCGGAATGGACGACACAAACAGCGTGCTACGATGACGAATATTTAGGACGAGGGATTAGACACGGCGCTATGCGCCAGCCCAGTGGCGCAGGTCACGAATGTCCATTCTTGACGAATTCCGGTTTCCGTCGCATTGGTACACAAAAATATTGATGGCCATTTTGGCGTTGTTGTTTTTTGCCGTGGTGGCTACTTCGGCGATTGCCGGATTTTTGGTGTACCGCATCGTAAAGCCGCAGCGCTCCAGCAGCGAAATCAACATGGACAGCTTTCCGGGACGCCCCGACGCCGTGAAATTCTCCGTGCCGGGGGCGGGGCATCGCGAGGGTTGGTTTTTCCCGGGGCTTGTAGGAGCGCCGACGATTGTGCTTTGCCATGGCTATGGCTCGAGCCGCGGCGAATTGCTGACGTTGGTTTCCGCGTTGCAGGATCATCAGTACAACGTGTTCGTGTTTGATTTCGTGGCGCACGGGGGGAATGACGGGATTACCTCGTTTGGTTATCACGAAGCGGACGAAGTGCGCGCGGCGATTGATGAACTCGCCAGGCGAAACGATGTCGATCCTGACCATTTTGGATTGTGGGGCTACAACTTGGGCGCTTATGCGGCGCTGCGCGAGGCGGAAAATGACAAACGCGTGCGCGCACTGATTCTGGACTCGGTCTACGATTCCCCCGAGCAGATGGTGAGGATCGGCGTGGAGAAGGAGGGATTGGCGGGAATTCCACTGATGACGCGCTCGGCGGAAGTCAGTTTCGGTTGGATCAATCACAAGTATAGCGGGGAGAAACCGCTGACCTGGAAGTTCGATACGCTGGCAGGCGTGCCGAAATTGTTTATTGAGGCCGCCGATGATCCGGAGCTGGCGGGCATCACGCAGAAAATGTTCAAGAACGCGCCGGAGCCGAAGGAGCAGGCAACGATTTTGCACGGCAATTTTGTGAATATGGAAGATGCGGACAAACGAGCTTACGAGAATCGGGTTGTGAGCTATTTTCTACTGCGGCTTCCCGCCACGGGGCGCACCAGCCGCTAGGTCTTCATTCAGCCCCTCGGTTCGGTGATTCCGATGTTTGTCGCCTTTTTCAATCGGCCTTCCGAAGCGCGAATGCGAATCAGAATGGCTTCGAGAGAAGTATCGTCCAAGACCTGATACTGCATTCGGTTTCTCTTCAATTCCTCGATTCCTGACGGTGATGCGATGACGAACCCTTGTGGCTCAGCGGGGTTCCATTCTTGTAGCTCCCGGTGGAAGTAGAAGTTCAAGCCAAATTGCCAACCTCTCTGGAGACGCAAAGTTCTGACCTCTGCTGTCATTTGGGGATCGTGTAAAAGAGCGAAAGCTATGGATCGAGGTGAAAACCATGAATCCAGCCATACTAGCGGACCTGAATATGTAAGAACGAGAACGCAAACCCAGGCGACGACTCCTGAGATGATGGCTGCCGCATATCTCTTGCGTATTGCGAGGGCTAAGATTGTGATGGCCCCAACACAACTTAGAAGCATGCACGCCCAGACGAATTCACGGAACGCCGCCGTCCTTAGGAGAGGTTGGAAATACTCGAAGAGGCCAAGCGCTGCAATGGTAGCGACCGGGGTTAGCGCCATCGCAGCAAACCCGACTTGAACTGGGACTCTTTCGATTCTGAGTAGCTTTGCCTGGCCAAGCGCCGCGAAAAATATCAACGCAGGAATTGCCGGTAGGACGTAACCGGGAAGCTTCGACTTCGAGATGGAGAAGAAAATGACAGGAAATGCTGACCAACAGAGGATATAAATCGCGCCTGTATCTAGGTGCATTCCAAATTTGTGACGAAAGGTGTAAGCAAGGGCGCTCGTTGCCATGCCGAGCCATGGGAAAAGGCCGACAAACAAAATCGGTCCATAAAACCAGAAGGGTTGGATGTGCTGGAATTCGGGGGTTAGGAAGCGCTTGAAGTTGTGTTCGATTATGAAGATGCGGAAGAAATCTGGGTTGCGGTGGGCACAGAGGATGTACCACGGGAGGGCGGTGGCGCAGAATGCGACGATGCCGGCGGGATGAAGGAGGCGGAGAGCGTCTCGCCAGCGCTTGGTGAATATCGCCCAGAAAAAGACAGCGCCGCCGCAGAGAACGATCGCGGCGGGGCCCTTAGCCAGCACCGCGAGCCCAAGAAAGAAGCCGAAGAGAATCGGCGCGAGCCAAGAGGCTTTGACAGCCTGCGGTATCGCGGACTGCGTGCCTACGGTTGACGGTGCGGGTGTCCCCGTCGAATTGGTCGCGCCTGCTTCATGGTATGAAAGCGGCGGCGAGCCGCCGCACTCCAAAGGGAGGTGCAGTAGGGCTGCGGCCCAGACCATCGCAATAGTCAGCATCGCCGAGAACGGCATGTCCGTTGCTGCAGCGTGGGAAAAGCCGATCATGCCAACGGTGGTGGGAAGCAGAAGCAGCAGCCAGCGGGCGGTTTCTGCGCCGTAGACGCGCCACGCGAGCCAGGCCAGCGCCAGCGTGGCGAGCAGGGCCGAGACCGCGCTCGGCAAGCGGGCCGCGGCTTCGCTCACGCCAAAAAGTTTGAAGCAAATCGCGGCGCCCCAAGAGTAGAGCGGCGGCTTCTCGAACCAGGGCTTGCCGTAGAGACGCGGCGTGACCCAGTCGCCGGTTTCGGCCATGTCGCGCGCGATCCACGCGTAGCGCGGCTCGTCGGGCCCCACAAATCCAATCGCGCCCAGATGGCTGAAGTAGCAGACGTACAGCGTCGCGCAAATCAGCACGGCCCAGCCGATACGGGCCGCGATGCCGTTTGCTTTCTTTACCGGAGCAATCTCACTGAAGGTGGTGGCCACGAAAGAGTGAGTCTAGCATTGGTGCGCGCGAACGTCAGCGCGTAGGATACTTGGTTTAAGTGGCGATATACGGAGGCGAATGAAGGAGTGGAGTGAGTACGCCGCGGCGTGGGCGATTTTGAAAACGCTGGGAGCTTTGCCGCGTGGGTGGGCGCGCGGCTTCGCGGCGGCAGTTGCCTCGGCATTGTATGCGATGCTGCCGAAATTGCGGCGTACTGCGGAGTTTAACCTGCGCCTCGCGTTTCCGGAATGGGATAACGCGCGGCGAAATGCCGTCATTCGTGGCATCGTGCGGAATCTGGGGTGGATGGCCGCGGAGTTTGCGCGCTTTCCGCGGTACACGCGCGAAAATATCGAGGAAGTTGTGGTCCTCGAGGGACACGAGAATTTTCTGGATGGGCAGCGACGCGGCAAAGGCGTGCTGTACCTTACCGGGCACATCGGCGCGTGGGAGCTGTCTTCGTTTGCGCACGCGCTGTACGGGTTTCCGCTGCATTACATGGCGCGGCCGCTGGACAACGCGCGCGTGGATGGGCTCGTGAATCGCTATCGGTGCTTGTCGGGGAACCAGCCAATTTTCAAGAATGAGTCCGCGCGTGCACTGCTTAAGATTTTGAAGGAGGCCGCAACGGTTGGGATTCTGGCGGACCAGAACACCATGCCGGAAGAAGGCGTGTTTGTGGATTTCTTTGGCAAGTCCGCATGTACGACGACGGGAATTGCGCGCGTTGCGCTGCACACGGATGCTGCGGTTGTCCCGGGATACGCATATTGGGATGACGCCATCGGAAAATATCGGCTGCGGTTTGAGCCCGCGGTGGAATTGGTTCGAACGGGAGACAGCGAGCGGGACGTCTTTGTGAACACACAGAGATTTGCGAAGGTGATTGAGGAGATAATTCGCAAGCATCCGGAGCAATGGGTGTGGGTGCATGCGCGCTGGAAGACGCGGCCGAAGGGCGAGGCGGAACTGTACGAATAAGAACAACAATGAACACAGAGCACACACAGAGAAGAGCACAGAGGCCACGGAGAAAACCTGCGGAGAGTTGACTATGACGAAGACGGCTGGGGAATTGGCGGCGGCGATCGGCGCCGAGCTAAAGGGTGACCGAGATTTCGAGGTGCGGGGCGTAGCGGCGCCGGAGCGTGCCGGCTCCCGCGACCTGATTTATGTCGAAGCGGCGAAGCATGCCGGGCGCGCAGCGACATCTGCTGCGGTCTGCGTGATTGCGGGTGAGGGCGTTGCCATTGCGGGGAAAACAATCTTGCGGCACACGCAGCCGAAAGTGGCGTTTGCGAAGGCGGCGGCGATGTTGGTGGAACGCGGGCCGATTGCCGCAGGCATTCATGCGACCGCGATCGTGGCGCCGCTGGCCCGCGTCGGGAAAAACGTGAGTATCGGCCCGTACGCAGTGATTGGAGAAGATGCGCACATCGGCGACGGCACGCAGATCGGGGCGCATTGCGTTATCGGCGCAGGATGCTGGATCGGCGAAGAATGCCGGATTCATCCGCGAGTGACCTTGTATGCGAGGGCGCGCGTCGGCCATCGTGTCGAAATTCACGCTGGGACGGTGATTGGCGCGGATGGTTTTGGTTATGTGTACGGCGACGGACGCTACTGGAAGTTTCCGCAGGTGGGAATCGTGGAGATTGGCGACGACGTGGAAATCGGCGCGAACACGACGATTGATCGCGGCTCGCTGGATGACACGCGCATCGCCGAAGGGGTCAAGATCGATAACCTTGTGCACGTGGGGCACAACGTGCAGGTCGGCACGCACACGGTAATCGCGGCGCAGACGGGCATTTCCGGGTCGAGCTCGCTCGGGCATCATGTGGTGGTCGGGGGGCAGGTGGGAATCGGTGAGCATTGCACTTTGGAGGACGGCGCTATCGCGGGCGGGCAAGCGGGCATTCTTACACGGAAAACGATTCGAGCGGGGCAAACGGTATGGGGCACACCGGCGCGTGAAATCGGTACATTCAAGGAAGCGTATGCTTGGTATGCACGGCTTCCGGAGCTTGGGGCGCGCATCAAAGAGATAGAGAGCAAAATGATGGCTGCGGCCAAGAAAAAGGGTTCGCCACAGAGAGCACAGAGGGCGCTGAGAGCAAGAGGAAAATAGAGACGCATGCGGTGGCAGGTGATCGTCGTCGGCGGGCACACCCGAAGTATTGGGAAGACGCAGTTGGTGTGCGATCTGATCGCCGCGTTCCCGGATGAGCATTGGACCGCGGGGAAAATCACCCAGTATGGCCACGGAGTCTGCGCGCAAAACGGCGAGAATTGCGATTGCGCTCCGGACGAGCACGTTTGCGCGATCAGCTGGGAGAAGGGCGCGAACGAAACCGACAGCGGCCGCTTTTTGGCCGCAGGCGCGCGTCGTTCTTTCTGGTTAAGGACCAAGCAGGGATTCCTCGCGGAGGGCATGCCACTGCTGCGCGAAGCGCTGCACGATTTGGAGGGCATTGATCAGGGCGCGCGGGGCCGCGTAATCCTCGAAAGCAACACGCTGCTGCAATTTCTAAAGCCCTCGCTGTACCTGATGGTCATCGATCCTTCAAAAGCGGACTTCAAGGAGTCCGCGAGATTGCAAATGGATCGCGCCTCCGCCTTCGTTCTGCGGCAGCCATTGCATGCCGCTGACGACGCACACGCGTGGGCGGGCTTGCCGCTGCAGCTTTTGCGCGGCAAACCGAAGTTTCTGCAACGCGAAGGCGAAGCTTTGCCGCAACGGCTGCTCGAGCAAGTACGAGGCATGATTCATGACGCTGAAGGCGTCTCCTTGTAAACATTGATGCATCTTAGCGGTTGACCCTTAGTCGGCCCGCAGCGATAATTTACTAGTACAGACGCTATCCGCGAAACAGTTGGCGCTTGCCATAATACGCGCCGGGCGTCTGGTTTCTCGGGCTGAAGTCGCACTGGGGGATTTGCCTTGGCAACGAGCACGCGGGTTGGGCTGGATAGTCCAGTCTCATCTGGGGCCGCATTCACTTCGCCGGTGCAAGACCGGCTTGAGCGGCTCGAGCAAGCCATCGAGCGCGGCGCGAATCACCTGCTGTCTCTGCAAGGGGATGCGGGCTACTGGGTGGGCGAGCTAGAAGCCGATACCACCCTCGAATCCGACTACATCTATTATCTGCACGTTCTGGGCAAGGCCGACGCGCAGCGCATCGCCAAGCTGGCCAACTACGTGCGGCAGCGGCAATTGCCCGACGGTGGCTGGAGCATCTATCCAGGCGGACCGTCCGAGCTCAACGCCACCTGCAAAGCGTATTTTGCGCTGAAGCTCGCGGGCGACACGCACGATTCTCCGCACATGGCGCGCGCGAAAGAGACTGTCCACCGGCTGGGTGGCCTCGAGCGCACGAACTCCTACGTGCGTTTTTATCTTGCCTTGGTCGGCGCTGTCGGGTGGGAGCTGGTCCCGGCGATTCTGCCGGAGTTGATGCTGCTGCCGAACTGGTTCTATCTCAACATTTACGAGATGTCGTCCTGGACGCGCGGGATTGTCATCCCCATGGCGATTTTGTCCGCTGTGCGGCCGGATTGGCGCTTGCCTGAACGCGCACACGTCGACGAACTCTTCTGCGACCTCTCGCGCAAGAAAGCGGCGTTTGACTGGAGCGATCAGATTCTCTCGTGGCGCAATTTTTTCCTCGCGCTCGACCGCGTGTTGAAGCTTTACGAGAAATTGCCGTGGAAGCCGCTGCGGCAACGCGCGTTGCGCGAAGCAAAATCCTGGCTGCTCGAGCACATGGAGCGCACCGAGGGTCTCGCCGCGATTTATCCGGCGATGATGAATTCAATTTTCGCGCTGATGGCGCTCGGCCACGGGCCCGACGATCCACTGACAGCGCGCGAAATTCGCGAATTTTCCCGCTTCGAGATCGAAGACGGCGACACCATCCGCATGCAACCCTGCGTTTCACCCGTGTGGGATAGTTGTATCGCCCTGGTGGCGCTGGAAGAAGCCGATTTGCCGCCGGATCACCCCGCGCTGGTGAAGTCCGCGGACTGGATTTTGTCGAGGCAGGTTCTCGGGTCGGGCGACTGGCAAATCAAGAATAGAGACGCCGAGCCCGGCGGCTGGGTCTTTGAGTTTCGTAATGATTTTTATCCGGACGTGGACGACACCGCATTTGTGCTCATGGCGCTGCAGCGCGTGAAATTTCCCGATCCCGGGCGCATGGAAGCTGCCGTGCGCCGCGGCATTCAGTGGCTGCTCAGCATGCAGAACCGCGATGGCGGCTGGGGCGCGTTTGACCGCGACAACAACAAAGCGTTCCTATGCAACATTCCGTTTGCCGACCACAATGCGATGATCGATCCCTCGACCGCCGACGTAACCGCGCGTGTGCTGGAGTGCCTGGGCCGCTACGGCTGGCCCGCGGATCATCCGGCCGTGCAGCGCGGCCTGAGATTCCTCTTGCAGGATCAGTGCGAAGACGGCTCCTGGTTCGGCCGCTGGGGCGTGAATTACGTCTACGGCACGAGCGGGGTTCTGCGCGCGCTCGAAACCGTTTCGCTCACCGCGAAAGAATATTGCCAGCGCGCGGTGCGTTGGCTGCGCACGGTGCAGAAAGCGGACGGCAGCTTTGGCGAATCCCTTCGCAGCTATCACGAACCGGCGACCAAAGGCCAGGGGGACAGCACGGCGTCACAAACTGCCTGGGGCCTCATCGGACTGCTCGCCGGCTCTGACACCAGCGATCGTGCAATCCAAAGAGCAGCGGCCTATCTCATCGAGCAGCAAAACGCGGATGGTTCCTGGAGCGAAGACGAATTCACCGGCACCGGGTTCCCGTGCGTCTTCTACTTGAAGTATCACCTGTACCGGAATTCGTTCCCGCTCTACGCGCTGGCCCGCTTCCGCAACCAGGCGCAAGAAGCGCGGCAATACTGCGCGCTGACATTCCAGCCCGGCGAATTCCGCCTGCGCAGCGGGTTTTAGCCGACTACATGACTACTCTGGTCACTGGCGCCTCCGGCTTCCTCGGGAGCCACGTTGCCCGCCAGCTCGTCGCGCGCGGTGATGACGTACGGGTTCTTCTGCGCCCGTCCAGTCACAATCGCGCTATTTCCGATCTCTCGCTGGAATACGTAACTGGCGATTTGCGAGATCCCGCTTCGCTGGAGCGCGCCATGAAGGGCGTGAAGCGGGTCTTTCACGTTGCTGCTGATTACCGCTTGTGGGCCAAGCGCTCAAAAGATATTTATGAGTCCAACGTGGGCGGCACAAAAAATCTACTTGCTGCGGCCGAGCGAGCCGGTGTCGAGCAATTTATTTACACGAGCACTGTGGCCACCATCGCGGTCGATCGCCCGAAGCCGCCGAACGAGTTGACCGAAGCTCGTCTTGATGAAATGGTGGGCCACTACAAGCGCTCCAAGTGGCTTGCCGAGCAGGAAGCGCTGAACGCGGCAAAGAACGGCGCGCCCGTCATTGTTGCCATGCCTACGACTCCCGTGGGTCCTTGGGACTGGAAGCCCACGCCCACCGGGAAAATCATCGTCGATTTTCTGAATGGCAAGATGCCGGGTTACGTCGACACGGGGCTGAATTTCGTGGGTGTGGAAGAATGCGCTGCCGGGCATCTGCTCGTTTCCGACAAAGGCAAAGCCGGCGAACGCTACTTGCTCGGCGCCGAAAATCTCACGCTGAAGCAAATGCTCGACACGTTGGCGAAGATCACGGGTCTGCGCGCACCTGGCATGAAAATTCCGCACGGGCTGGCCCTTGGCGCAGCGTATGCCAACACCGTGTTTTCACGGCTCACATTTCGAGAGCCGCAAATACCCATCGAGGGCGTGAAAATTGCGCGGCACAAAATGCTTGTTGATTGCTCGCGAGCCCAGCGTGAACTGGGTTTTCGACCTGGCCCGGTGGAAGCAGCGCTGGAGCGCGCCGTGCGCTGGTACGAAGCCAACGGCTACGTCTCCGCGAGGCGCGCCAGGCGCATAACCCAAGCGGCGGCTTCTTTGTAGTGCGTGCACTTGAGCGCGTGTAGTGCTTGGCTTTAGCTCGGCATCTGAACAAATTGCCATGAAAGTTCTCGTCACATTCGCGGTTGAAGCCGAGTTCGCCCCGTGGCGCCGGTTGCGAAATTTGCGCGAAATCAAGATCGACGGAATTGCCGCATACCAGGCGCAAATCGGACGCGCTCAGGCCGACTTTGTCATCACAGGCATGGGCATGGAGAACGCGCGCCGAGTTTCCGAGGCTCTCTTGGATCAGCCCTATCAATTCTGCATCACCGCAGGTTTTGCCGGCGCCCTCAGCGAGAAGCATTCTGTAGGAGAAATCCTGGTCGCGGAATCCGTGCAGGAATTGGGAAAGACCAAGACTCTGCAGTGTAGCCGGAATTTGGTTCACGCGGCCCGCGATGACGGAGCAAAATTGGTGAAAATGTTTTTGACATCCAACCAAGTCATCTCCACAGCGGAAGAGAAAAAGCAGCTCGCGCCTTTTGCGGACGCCGTCGAGATGGAGAGTTTTGCAATTGTTTCCGCCGCCCAGCACCGCAAAAAGGCGGTGGCCGCCATCCGCGTGATCTCAGACTCGGTGCTGCACGACGTTCCCGCCGGCGTGAACACCATGGTCGACGAGAAAGGCCAAGTCACAATCGGGGGCGTGGTTCGCTACGTCGCCCGCCATCCTTTGCTGTTGCCTGCACTGATTCGGCTTGGTCGCGATAGTAGAACCGCGGCAGAAGCCTTGGCGCATTTTTTGGAAGCGTTCATCAAGAAATTGTCATTCAGCTCACATGGCTGGCCGCCCGCCGAACTGCAAGAGGTGGCCGCACGATGAGCAGGACAGGCACAGTTATCGAGACGCTGAAAACGCTCGGCCCCATTCCCAAAACCATGCGCGCCGGGGTCTATCGCGAAAAGGGAATTGTGCGCGTTGAGGAAGTGCCGGTCCCTGAAGTTGGCGACCGCGAAGTCTTGATCAAAGTTGCCGCCTGCGGCATCTGCGGCACCGACATCAAGAAAATCTTTCAGCGCTATGTGGAGCCGCCGCAAATCCTCGGTCACGAACTTGCCGGCACTGTCGTCGCTGTCGGCAGCGGCGTAACGAAATGGAAGCCCGGCGATCGCGTCATGAGCTTCCATCACACGCCTTGCGGCAAGTGCTTCTACTGCCAGAACCGCCTCTTTTCTCAGTGCAAGCAGTACAAGACCACCGGCCTGACGGGCGGCTTTACGCCGAACGGCGGCGGCTTCGGCGAATACGTGAAAGCCATGCCGTGGGTAGCCGAACGCGGCATCGTCGCGCTTCCGGACAACGTCGGGTTTGAGGAAGCCACGTTCATCGAGCCCATCAACACCATTGTCAAAGCGGTGCAAAAGGCTCGCGTAGCGCCGGGCGAAACGGTCCTCGTGATTGGCTGCGGCCCCATCGGCTTGCAGCTCCTGATGGTCAGCAAGCTGCAAACCGCCAATCTCTACACCAGCGATCCCATCGCGGAGCGTCGAGCCAAGAGCCTCACCCTGGGCGCGATTGAGTCCTTTGACCCAACAAATGGTAAGCTGGTAGATGCAATACAGGCCAAGACCGAAGGGCGGGGAGCCGATGCCGTGCTAGTCGCCGTAGCGCATCCAGCTCTCGTAATTGACGCGCTCGCGGCGGCGCGCCCAGGCGGACGTGTTTTGCTCTTTGCCGCGAACGACCCAGTTACCAAGATCGAGTTTCCCGCAGCAGCGGTTGGGATCGACGAAAAAGAAATCCTGGGCAGCTACAGTGCCGCGGTGGACATCCAGGAAGCGGCGGCAGCTCTGGTGTTGCAGAAGAAACTTCCCGTCATGGACATTGTCACCCATCGCTTCCCGTTGGATAGAATTCAAGAGGCGCTGGAACTCGCGGCGCGACCCACAGCTCAATCTCTTAAGATTTTGATCACGCACACATGAGAACCACGATCCCCAAGAGAGCGGAAGTCATCGGTGAAGAGGCCACGGTGGTAGTACGCGCCCCCGCGGTGCCTTCCAAGATGATGGCCGCCGTGCTTTACGGGAGCGAGGACTTGCGCCTGGAAAAAATTGATGTCCCGCCACTGGCCGCTGACGAAGTGTTGCTCCGCGTGCGCCTCGCTCTTACCGATGGCACCGACCTCAAGGTTTGGCAACGCGGCTATCACGCCATGATGATTCAGCCGCCGGCGGTCTTCGGCCATGAAGTAGTTGGTGAAGTTGCTGCGGTCGGGAAACGAGTCGACCCAAGGTGGCGCCTGGGCCTTCGCGTAATCGCTGCCAACTCCGCGCCCTGTTTGCGCTGCTTTCACTGCCGCCGCGGCCAGGAAAATCTTTGCGAAGATCTTCTCTTTAACAATGGCGCCTACGCCGAGTACATGCGCATCCCTGGGCGCATCGTCATGGAGAACATGCTTGAGGTGCCGCACTCCGTCGATGATGGCAGCGCCGCCCTAGTCGAGCCTCTGGCCTGCGTGCTGCGCGGCATTCACGAAATGGAAGTGCGCACCGGGGACACCGCTGTGGTCATCGGCTGCGGTCCCATTGGCCTCAAGTATGTCCGCATGCTCTCGCGCCGCGGTGTGCGCGTTATTGCACTGGCCCGTCGTGTTGCGCCCCTCGAGGTTGCGCGGCGCATGGGCGCGGTTGCAACCATCAACGTCACGCAAGTCCACGACGTCGTGGCCGCGGTGAGGAACTTAACCGAGGACGAGCGCGGCACAGATTCCGTAGTCGAAGCCGCCGGCAATCCGGCCACCTGGAAACAGGCGCTCGCGATGGTGCGGCGTGGGGGCGTGGTGAATTTCTTCAGCGGCTTGCCGTCCGGCACGCGCGTCGAGATCGAGCCGGCCGCGATTCACTATTCGGAGATCAAGCTCATCTCTCCATTCCATCACACGCCGCGCTTCATTCGCGAGGCCCTGGAAGCCATCCGCCGCGGCGACATCCTCGCGCACGACTTTGTCACCGAGGAGATTCGCCTTGAGGATCTCCCGCACGCCTTCGAAAAAATGAAATCGCGCAGCGGCGAAATCAAGCTCGCCGTCCGCCCTTAACTGTGTTCGGTACTGTCGCCTCAGGATTTGGCGCAAACGCAAACTCTGTCATCCTGAGGTCCCGGCGTCTTTCAGCCGGGCCGAAGGATCTCAACGTTCGATACTTTGCAGGCCAGTTGTGAGAGGCACATAAGCTCCATGCTGCGTCCAAACGAACTCGAGATCGCTGCGAACGCGCCCTCGCCGGGGTGCGCCGCGGAGGTCGCCCAAAACTACACGCGCTGGCTGGCTACGCACCACTACGAAAACTTCAACGTGGTCTCCTGGCTCCTCCCGAAAGAATTACACCAGCATTTCTACAACGTTTACGCCTATTGCCGCTGGGCTGACGATCTCGGCGATGAGATTCCGGACACACAGCGCGCACTTGCACTTCTTGATTGGTGGGAAGAGGAACTGACCGACTGTTACGAAGGGCGTCCGTCGCACCCGGTCTTCATCGCGCTCCGCGAGACCATCGTCGCCAAAGATATTCCCAAGCAGCCGTTTGCTGATCTGCTGAAAGCGTTTCGCCAGGACCAAACAGTGAAGCGCTATCCCACCTGGGACGCGGTGCTAGATTATTGCGTCTATTCCGCAAATCCCGTCGGCCGCCTCGTTCTCTATCTCTGCGGGTATCGCGACGAGCAGCGCCAGCGACTTTCCGACGCCACTTGCACTGCATTGCAGCTCGCCAATTTCTGGCAAGACGTCTCGCGCGACGTCGAGAAGGGCCGCATCTACATTCCTCTCGATGCCGCCGCGGCGCACGGCCTGACCGAAGCCGACATCGTAGAGCGCCGCTTCGACGACCGCTACATTAACCTGATGAAGGATTTGATTAGCCGTACGCGAATGCTTTTCGCCGAAGGCGTGCCGCTCGCGAAAATGGTGGACGCCCGCCTCAGCGTTGATCTCGAAATGTTCAGCCGCGGCGGCATCGCCGTCCTCGATGCCATCGAAGCTAGCGGCCACAACACGCTGCACTACCGCCCATCCATCGGCAAAGGCAAACAAGCACGCTTGCTCGGCCGCGCGCTCGTTGCGCATCTGGTGGCAAGGGATGCCAAGCCTGTGGCCGCGGTGCAGCAAGAATCCGCCGATCTTGTCGCGCAGTCGTACGAAGATTGCCACCGCATAGCTCGTTTGTCGCAAAGCAATTTCTACTACGCCTTTTTCCTTTTGCCGAAAAAGCGCCGCGATGGTTTGGCCGCGCTCTACGCCTTTATGCGCCTGGTCGACGATGTCGCCGACGAAAACAACGACCTCTCGGTCAAGCAGCGCGGCCTTGCAAAATGGCGCGCCGCGCTCGATGAGGCCGTCACCGCGAACATCCAGCCCAGGATCTCCGCGCTGCCAGGTGCCGCCGAAGTGTTACCCGCGCTTGTCGATACCATGCGCCGCTACAAGATGCCCGCGCGCTATCTCCACGATTTAATTTCCGGCGCGGAAATGGATCTGACGGTAGAGTCCTATCCGACATTCGATCGCCTCCGCGAATACTGCTATCGCGTGGCGGGCACCGTGGGGCTGACGTGCACGCACGTCTTCGGATTCCGCGATGCTCGTGCGCTGGACCTCGCGGAAAAGCTCGGCCTCGCCTTCCAGCTCACCAACATTATCCGCGATATTCGCGACGACTATGCGATGGGACGCGTCTATCTGCCCGACGAAGATCTCGCCCAGTACAACGTCAAGCCGCCAGACTTCGCCCGCAGCGAAGCCACGCTCGGCGTCCGCGAACTCCTGCGCTTCGAGGCCCACCGCGCCTGGCAGTGCTACGAAGAAGGCGCCGCGCTGCTAAACCTCATCGAGCCGGAAAGCCGCGCGGCTCTGTGGCTCCTGGTGCATACGTACAGCGCCCTGCTCGCGCGCATTGAAGATCTGGACTTCGCTGTATTCGGCGAGCGCGTGCGCCTGTCGAAAGCGGAAAAACTTGTATTCATCGCCAAAGCGCGCTTCGGGCGCCTGACGGAAGAGAACATTATTGAAAAACGTGAACGTGATCGGCGGCGGACTGGCGGGGCTAGCAGCCGGCGTCGCATTGGCTGAGTCCGGCTGGCGCGTACGCCTTTTCGAGCAGCGCCCCTTCCTCGGTGGCCGCGCGACTTCTTACGTCTTGCCCGACGGCGAGCACGTAGACAATTGCCAGCACGTTACGCTCGGCTGCTGCACCAATCTCGAGGATTTTTACCGCCGTGTCGGCGCCGCCGACAAAATCAAATTCTTTGACCGCCTTGTTTTTGTCGATCCGCAAGGCCGGCGCGGTGAAATGCGAGCCGGCCTGCTCCCCGCGCCATTTCACATGACCGGCGCCTTCGCGAAATTCGCGCCGCTCACGTTGAAAGACAAGCTGTCTATCGCTTGGGCCATGCTCAATATTTTGCAAACGAACGGCCGCACGTGGGACGTCGATCAGCATGGCGGCATCTCCATGCTCGAATGGCTGCGCCGCCGTCACCAAACCAAAGGCGCCATCGAGCGCTTCTGGCGCGTCGTGCTCGTCAGCGCGCTGGACGAAGAACTTGAGAAAACCGACGCCCGCTACGGCATCGACGTTTTCTGGAAAGCTTTTCTCTCGAATCGCACCGGCTACCGCATGGGCGTCCCCACCGTCCCGCTGGCCGAGCTCTACGACGGCTGCAAGGCCGCCATCGAGCAACGCGGCGGGGAAGTAAACTTGCGCGCCACCGCGCGCCGTCTCCAAATCGAAAATGACGCCGTCACTGCCGTGCAATTTGACGCCAGCCGTGAAGAGCGCGGCGACGCTTTCATCATCGCCGTCCCTCATACCGCTGTCGCGGACCTGCTCCCCGACGAGGTGATGCGCAAGCATTCCGCCTTTCGAAATCTTGCCATGCTCAAGAACGCTCCCATCACCGGCGTCCATCTTTGGTTTGATCGCGAAGTCATGACCGAACCGTTTGTCACCCTGCTGGATACGACCACGCAATGGATTTTCAACAAAACAGCGCTGTACGGATCCTTAAACGGCGGCGGCAAGGATTCTGCCAAAGGCCAGTACCTGCAACTGGTGGTTAGCGCATCATATAACTTGCTGCAAAAGCCCCGACAGGAGATCATTGATCTTTGCCTGAGAGAAGTTCGGCAGGCGCTGCCTGGCGCGCGTGACGCCAACCTAATCAAGGCCACCGTCATCAAAGAGGCAGCAGCGACCTTTTCCCCGGAACCCGGAGTTGACCGCTGGCGTCCCAAACAGGAAACAAGTGTGCAAAATTTGTTCTTAGCGGGCGATTGGACCGACACCGGTTGGCCCGCCACGATGGAAGGCGCGGTGCGCAGCGGGTATCTGGCGGCTGAAGCTGTGTTACGTAGAGAAGGCCGGCCGCATCAATTTGTCAGGCCCGATCTCGCCGCCGATGGCCTGGTCGCTCTGTGGTCTCGTTAATTGATAATGGCTTCAGCGGTCTCAAATGAAGCGATGTGGCGTTCGTTCAGAGTCAGATCTTCGGTGGCAGCGTCTAATGTCTTGTATTCGCTTCTCCGAAGGAGAAGGAATTCCTCGTAGGATTTGCGGGAGAGCCAATAGTCAGCAGTGAGGTACACGCCGATCCGCGACATGTCACGGAACAGTCGGGTTCCCGCGTGGTTTGGGTCGCTGTGGAATAGGGAATCCCAGTCACCGCCGGGGCCATAGACTAGTTCAAAACGTTGCTCGCGGCCCGGCTTGACTTCGAACTCCCACAGGACTAAAAACATAGATGTCCCATCTCCTGCTCGGACTGTCGGCAATCCTGTTCGTTAAACCCTGGGGAAGATTGCGTTAACGGTCGAGTGTAGCAATCCGATTGGATACAAGTCACGGAGCAGTAGCATTTAAGGGCGCGCTTTAGCCTGCTTGCCGCAGGCAGGGTCCGTCCGAGCGCCAGAGGCGCGTCACCTCTTTGCGAATTGTCGCGCACACTGGTGTACGGAGGCGTTTGTGGATCGAAAGTATAGCCACCGCGGTTATCGCGACGCGGAAAAGCAAGACAAGAAGGACCGCTCGCACGACCGCAAGCCGCCGCAAGGCGGTCCGCGCGCCGATCAGTTCGGTCCGCGCACGCCGCGCATGGTCGGCACCGTCACACGCGCGCGCTGTTCCAATTGCGGCGCCGTGCTCAGCAGTGGCTTCGACCCCAACGGCCAGTGTCCCAAGTGTGGTTTCGAGCTGCACAGTTGCAAACAGTGCCGCTTCTTCGACAGCGGCGCGCAGTTTGAATGCACGCAGCCGGTTCCCGAGCGCATCACGCCTAAGGACGCAAAGAACAACTGCACGTTCTACGAATTTCGCACCACCGTGGAAAAAGACACCGCGCCCACCTCCTACGCGCAGAAGGGAACTTCGCCCGCCGCAACTCCCCCGCCGCGGCACAACGACGCTCGCCAAGCTTTCGAGGACCTTTTCAAGAAGTAAGTGGCACAGCCAATCGTGGCTGTGCCCTTCCCCCTTTCTATGCCTTCCGCCTCTCCACAAGCTCCTGAGGCGCAAATCACCATCCGCCGCACCTCGCCTGACGACGTTCAACTACGCCAAATCATCGTGAAGCTCGACGGCAAACCCGTCGCTGAGCTCATGTACGGCCACACCATCACGATTCCCGTCGCTCCGGGCCGGCATCGCCTCCGCGTCGACAACACTTGGAATTGGAAGACACTCGACCTCGACGTCGCTCCCGGCGACCACCTCAAATTTCTCACCATCAGCCGCGCCGGCCGCTTCACCTGGTTCCTCATCGGTACCCTCGGCGCCGGTCCCATGTACGTCTCCATCCAACCCGACGCCTGAGGGTGCTTCTTTCCACTCTTGCGAGGCCGCTCTGCCAACCCCTTCATTTTCATCGACGAGCGCGCTGCCGGTCGTTCGAACGGATAACAAGATGATAAAGTACTTGACAAAGTAGCATTTTCATGCTACCTTCAGGCGTGAAATTCGCACTCCAGCCCCGCCCGCCGCGCAAGCTAACTCCTTTATTTTCCGCAGATCCGAGATTTTCGCATTTTTCGCTAAAAAGTGGCATTGTAACTCCTTTAGAATCCGCACTTACGGACACCCCCTGCGCTAACTTCTTTAGAATCAGCACTTACAAAAACACGGGGGGGTACCCCTATCACTACTCGTCACTCGCCACTTCCCAGCGGAAACAGCGTCGGAGACTGCGCTGGGTTGGCGGCGATGGCTTCGAGTTCGGGGTAGCGGAGGCGGAGCGGGTCGGGCACCTGAACTTTGGTGGATTTGAGCATGCTAATGAGTTCTAGAGCGTTGACCACGGCTTTGCCGAGGTAATGATTATTGGTGATGACGAACGTGTTGCGCGTTTGTTCCGCGACCGTCTTGATGCGACCAGCCCAGGGCGCGAGCTCCTTTGCCGAGTAAAGGTAGTTATAGCGTTCGTGCTGCGGAAGTTCTGGGTCGTCGCTGAACCAGGTGTCGTAGCGGCGGCCGTGCAGGCGGACGTAGCCAATCGGCGAAGTGGCTTCTTCCGAAGGCTCAAGAGAGCGGCCGATCACGGGCTGATCGATGTTGCAGAATGCCGCGTGATGCTCACGGAGCAGCGCGAAGAATTCGGGATCGTTCCAGGTGGCGTGGCGCACCTCTACCGCGAGCGGGTAATCGGCGAAGCGCTTCAGAACGGTACCAAGGTATGCGGTAGTTTCCGCGGTGCGGTGAAACGCGAAAGGGAATTGCAGCAATACTGCGCCGAGCTTGCCGGCCTTGTGCAAGATATCGAAGCCGGCTCGGACGGCGCGTTCGTCTTCCGGAGTGGCGCTTGGGTCGTGCGTGAATTTCTGCCACAGTTTCGCGGTGAACACAAAGCGCGGATTGGTGGAAACGCGATCAAGCCACTGCTTGGCGTGCTCCGGGTTCAGTGGTTGGTAGAAAGAAGTATTGATCTCGATGGTGTCGAAGAACTGCGCCAGGTACGTGGCTTCGTGAAAGCCTTTCGGCCGCGGCGCCGGGTACACGTAACCGGCCCAATCCGAATACGACCATCCTGCTGGCCCAATACGAATGTCCGCCATGGCTGATTGCAGAGTAGGAGCGGGAGCGGCAACGTGTCAACGCACGGCGGCGGGACTCCGGATTGCCGCCGAGAGCGCGAGTTGCTATGCTTTGCTTACAATGCGGTGCGGAAAAACTATCTGCGTCGCCGTTGTTCCTTCCTGCAAACACTCCTACAGGTGCATACATGAAACTTTCCATCAGTTATAAGCATGTGGACGCGCATGAGGCCGTCGAAAAGCGAAACGAGCGCCATGTCGAGAAACTGTCACGGCTGCTGAAAAGCTATGAGCCGGATCTGGTTCAGCTCCACGGTGTTTTCTCAAAGAATCCGCACAACCAGGAGCACTCGTTTTCCCTGAACCTTTCCTTGCCCACCGGTACCTTGCACGCAACGGGAATTGGCAGCAACGTCCGCGCAAGCTGCAAGAAAGCGTTTACCGAGCTGGAGGTGCAAGTGAAGAAGCACCAATCCCGCCTACGCAAAGATTACGAGTGGAAACGGAAGCGTCCGCGGCCGCTTCCCGTTGAAGCGTCCTGAGCGCCTCGGCGTAAGCGTTTATCTAGCATTTATCTCTGGGCGACAAGAATAGTCTGAGGAGACAATTCGTGCATCGCACCGCTTTGCTGCGATCCGCTGTAGTGGCGCTGCTCAGAAACAAGATGCGCAGCGTCTTGACCGTGCTGGGCATCACGATCGGTATTGCCGCGGTGATCTGCGTCGTGTCTATCGGCAAAGCCGGCCAGGCGCGGGTCGAGCAGCAGCTCAATAACCTTGGCGATAATTTTGTCTGGGTTGAGGCGGGGGGACGCGCGGTCAACGGCGTGCGCACAGGGACGCACGATACGAAGACGCTGGTAATGGCTGATGCGATCGCGATTAAAAACCAGGTTTCGCTGATCAAGAGCGTTTCGCCACAAGTGGATGATCCCGTGCAGGTTGTGTATGGCAATCAGAATTGGCACACGTCATACCGCGGCGTCACCCCCGAGTACTTTGAAATAAAACGCTGGTACTTGGATCAGGGCGCTGTCTTCTCGCAGGATGATGTAGAGCGCGCGGCCGAAGTCTGCACCATCGGGCGCACGGTTCGCGAACAGCTTTTTGGCGTTGAAGATCCCATCGGGAAAGTAATCCGCGTCAACAATCTCCCATGCAAAGTAGTGGCTACGCTGCATCCCAAGGGACTGTCCCTGGACGGTCGCGATCAAGACGACACCGTAATCCTCCCCTACACCATGGCGCAGAAGAAGCTGAAGGGGATTACCTGGCTTGACGATATTCTGTGCTCGGCGGTTTCGCAGGACGCAGTGAAGATGGCTGGGCAGGAGGCAACCGCGGTGCTTCGCGATCGTCACCATCTGCGCCCCGAAGAGGAAGACGACTTCAATATTCGCAATCCCGAAGACATCATTCAGGCGCAGCTCGAAGCCAGCAAGACATTGACGGTTCTTCTGATTGCGATTGCCTCCGTTTCCCTGATCGTAGGAGGAATCGGGATCATGAACGTGATGCTGGTTTCCGTAACGGAGCGCACGCGGGAGATCGGAGTTCGCGTGGCGGTCGGAGCTACGGAAGAGGCAATCCAGCTTCAGTTCTTGGGCGAAGCGATTATGCTCAGTCTGGTGGGTGGCGCTGCAGGCGTGCTCTTTGGGATCTTTGGATCGTATTTGGTGGGCCAGACGCTGCATTGGCAAACGCAGATGTCGCTTGAATCCATAGCTATCGCGGCGTTCTTCGCGATAGCAGTGGGTGTGTTCTTCGGCTACTACCCGGCGCGCAAAGCGTCGCTACTTGATCCCATAGAGGCGTTGCGATACGAGTGAGCATCACGAAATGAGCATCGTGCCTACGCGCCCTGACGAAAACTGAATGAAGACAAAAAGCAAATGGCTAGTTCTGGCAGGTTTGATAGCGGCGATTGGGCTGTTCGCCGCTTTTGGTCTGAATCGCGGCAGCCAGGTACAGCACTTTACCTCGAAAGTGGAGCGGGGCGAGATCGACGACGTCGTTGAGGCCACTGGAACGATCAATGCGGTGATTACGGTGCAAGTCGGCTCGCAGGTCTCGGGAACGGTCGCGAAACTCAACGTCGACTTCAACTCTCGCGTTCATAAAGGCGATGTCGTAGCACTCATTGACCCCGCACTGTTCCAAGGGGCGCTGCTGCAAGCGACGGCGGATCTGGAGAATGCCAGGGCCAATCTGGCGGCGGCCAAGGCCAACCTGGAAAAAGCGAAAGCCGGCGCAGTGCAAACCAAAGCGGATTACTCGCGAGCCGTTGCGCTCTCCAAGGAAGGCGTAATGAGCGAACAGCAGCTGGACGTGGCCAAAGCAAATTTTGACTCGGCGAATGCCGCTGTGAATGGAGCGGTCGCCAACGTAACGCAAGCCGAAGCGCAAGTGGCGCAAAAGGCCGCGGCGGTTACCGTGGCGCAAACCAATCTTAATTACACGGTGATTCGGTCGCCGATTGATGGCACGGTGGTGGCGCGCAATGTGGACGTCGGACAGACGGTCGCCGCCTCGTTGCAAGCGCCGACGATTTTTACGATCGCGCAGGATCTCACGAAAATGCGGGTATACGCGAAAACCGACGAGTCCGACGTCGGAAATATCAAAGTAGGGAAGCCGGTCATGTTCAAAGTGGACGCTTTCCCGAAGGATACGTTTCGGGGAGTGGTCAGTCAGGTGCGCATGAACGCGACCATGGTGCAAAGCGTGGTGACCTACGACACCATCATTGAATTCGCGAATCCGGAGCTAAAGCTGTTTCCAGGAATGACGGCATACGTCACCATTCCGGTGAACACCGTACAGAACGTGGTGAAGGTGCCGAACACCGCTTTGCGGTATAAGCCTCCGATGACGCCGGAACAGATTCTTGCGACTTACAAGCAATACGGAATCGAGGGAGGCGAGCGTAAGGCCGCGGATGCTGCTGGGGTGGTGACCGCAACGCAAGCCGCTCCAGGAAATCCGGGTCCTGCTCGGGCGCCGAAAGCAGATAGCGCGGTCGTGTGGAAACTCCATCCGGATAGCACGATGGAGCCTGTCAAGATTTCACTTGGAATCACAGACCATGCGTACACGGAAGTCGGTGCAGTTCTAAAGGGCGAACTGAAGCCTGGAGACGATGTGGTGATTCGGTCCGTGACGGCAAAAACATTAGGTCCCGGCGCGCTACGGCGTTAGCGATCGGCTCGCAAGGCGACATTTTTGGACATGGACACGACTCCCGCCGTGAAGCCAATCGAAGGAACGCCAATTCCAGCTACAGAGTGCGTCATCCAGATTGAAGACGTTCACAAGTATTACGAATTGGGCGAGACGCGCGTGCACGCGTTGCGTGGGGTGAGCTTGGAGATTGCGCGCGGCGAATTCGTGGCCATCATGGGCGCGAGCGGCAGCGGCAAGTCGACGTTCATGAATATTCTGGGATGCCTGGATAAGCCGAGCTCCGGGCGCTATTTGCTGGAGGGCACGGACGTTTCGCGGCACGATAAAAAGGCGCTGGCGCTGATTCGCAATCAGAAGATTGGATTTGTGTTTCAAGGTTTTAATTTGCTGGCGCGCACAACCGCCTTGGAAAACACGGAGCTGCCGACGCTGTACACAAAAATCGATAACAGCGAACGCGCCCGCCGCGCTTCCGAGGCGCTGGCGATGGTCGGACTGACGGATCGCGCTCATCATTTTCCTTCGCAGATGTCCGGAGGACAGCAACAGCGCGTTGCTGTGGCGCGCGCCCTGGTGAATCGGCCGTCGATTTTGCTGGCCGATGAGCCGACAGGGAATCTCGACAGCCGCACGTCCGTCGAGATCATGGAGATATTTCAGAATTTAAATGATAAGGGACTGACGATTGTGCTGGTGACGCACGAGCATGACATCGCGCAATTCGCCAAACGCGTGCTCATCTTCCGCGACGGGAAAATCCGCAAAGACGACGCCGTAGTAAGCCGGCCAAGTGCGTCGGAAGTGTTAAAGACGCTGCCAACCCTGGAAGATTAGCGGCGCAGTAAGCAAGACGCCGCTCCACTTGGCGGCTCTGCCAGCCGCGGAACGGTCCGGATGCGCAGCAACCTTCTACGTTGCATTGCGCATCCGGCGGGACACGCGATAGCGCCATGCTACAATAGAAAATCTTGACTGCAGGGGCGTAGCTCAGTGGTAGAGCAGCGGCCTTTTAAGCCGAAGGTCGTGGGTTCGATCCCCACCGCCCCTACCAACCTAATCGACTGAAAACGCATGTGCTTGCTCAGGTCCATTTTCCCGTGTACCTCTGGTGTACCCTCCCTTTTCCGCGAAACACAATGCAATCGCCCTTCTTATCACCCAACGCGCTCCTGCTGGCGAAGCGCCCCTAAACTGATGAACCTGATCTTCCGCTTCATCTTCGTCTGAATGGTCTCTCCTGTGAACCCAATCTTCCGGCGAATCCCCGGCCTGTAACGAACAGCGAACTTGCCAAAGCTTTTGAGCTTCAACGTGAACCCATCCGTACCGAGATGATTCAGCAGCGTGGTCTCCAAGCTCGTGATCACGGCATTGACAACGTGCTCAGCCTCTTTCTTGGTCGGCAAAGCCAAAGCAATCTGAACTCTCACGGCCACCTCGTCTCGACCTTTTAGACTTGCTCGCATGTAGTTCAAATTCCTTTCGAAGGAGAGTCTCCATGCAGAGCAATACTCCCGCAGTTGCAAATCAACCTATTAATTTCTCCAATTTCCCCATTGAAAAGAAAGCGTACAAGGCCGATCCCTTCACAATCAGAGACGGTCGCTACATAGGAAGCGACGGGTTTGTCGTCCCGAGTGACTTCGAGGAGTTCTACGAGCGATTTCCCGATTACGTCCGCAAATGGGTCAGCAAACACGCGGACAGGTCGGCACCAAAGGAGGACGTAGAGGATTTGACGCAAGACCTGCTGATCCACCTCTACCACCTGCCACAAACGTCCAAGCACCGCGAGTCTGGCAAGGAGGACATCGTACAAACCTTCGACCCGGTTAAGCACTACGGCGCGAACCAAGCCCGGTTCCAGAACTATTTGAATCTCTGTCTCGCCAACAAGTTAAAAACGTTCCATTCGAAGCGTATGAAGGATGCCTTGTGCCGTCCCGGAAATCTCTCGTTCGATGAACAAACCGAACGTGAAGACTCGCGATCTGTGGATGACGAATACTGCCATTTCCATTCGGAGTATTTGCGAAGGGCTGTGAAGTCTTCCGAAAAACAGGCAAGTGATAGAGCATTTCTACAGGAGTTCGTGAACTTCGTGCAGCGTGAAGACCCGAGGGTTTTGCCCGCGATAGAGGCGCTTCTCGCGACAGGCACGCAGGGTGAGGCAGTCGAATGGCTGAGGGTCAAGGAAAGCGAATTTGCTCGGATGCGTACTCGGTTAAGTCAGTTGAACAAGTGCTTTCTCAGCGGCAACCGCGTGCCGAGGCAGCGAAAACCGTACAAGAAGCGCATCAGGAAGGCCAAGCAGTTCTCAGGCTCGAAGCCAAATAGGACTCAGCAGGTTAAGCGACTCGCCTAAACCTCGGATGACGGGTAACAGCCAGTCTATATCTGGATGGGAAGGACGAGCGCCTTCGGTGCATTGTAAGGCCCCGCAACCATTTCGCGATCCACAAGGCCGGAAATCAGGGTTCCGGCCTTTTTTCCTCCAACCGCTGGCGGGCCCCGAAACGGCATTCTGGGAAGTCGGGGCGGTAAGGTTCGTCGTGACTTGGACGTATCGCGGGCATCTCATCCACCTAAAAGATGTTGCAATCATGCATTTCAGTGCGGGGAAGAATACTTGGACCTACATGCTGCAACGCATTCAGTTGATCTGGCCCGTTTTTCCTTGTAGCTCCGGTGTACCCTTCCCGTCCGTGAGCACGACAGGATCATTGCTCCAGGCGGCCTTCAGATCAGCCTCGATCTGCTCTTGCCGCGACCGTGTCCAAGGTGCGTAGTGTCGCTCTGTAATTCGGATGCTGCTATGCCCGAGGAGTATGGAAACTCTATCGAGCGGGACACCGGCGAGTAGCAACTCCACGGCGAAAGTATCGCGGAGTCTATGCGCATGGCCGGTTCGCACTTTCGCAAGTTCAAAGAGCCGCTGAAGCCTTCGCTGCCATTTTCCTTTGGCGCTGCGAACAGTTGACTTGCCTGTCCAGAAGAAATAGCGCGCGCTGGAATGAGGGGCTGCGTCCAGAGCTTTGACAACCATGTCTGGCAAAACGCAATAGACTGGTACCCCCGTCTTCTCCGTGTGCAACAGTAGCTTGGTCTTTTGAACCCGGTTCACGTCAAGCTGGACTGCATCGCCGATCCGCAAACCCGAATAGCGCAACAGCAAAACGAAGGCGCGTAGCCGTTGCGCGTTGCGAATGCCCGCGCTTTTCCCGTAAGGTTCAAGCGCGATAAGAATGCGAATCATCTCTTCCCGCGTGAACGGCATTGTCGGCTTGTTTGGAACCTTGGGAGCTTTCAGTTCAGTTGCCGGATTGTCGTCAATCCATTTTCTCTTTTCGGCGAAGCGCATGAATGCCCTGAGCCGTTCCAGCTTCTTGAGACTTGTGCGCGGCCCCTCCGTCCACGTTGCGCGAAACGTCGCAAGCGTGTCTAGGTCGAGCTGCTTGAGGAATTGCAGCTTGTACGTTTCTGCGAAACCGTCAAGCTGTCGGAAGAGTAGGCGGTATTTATACAGCGTGGCATCGTTCAGGTTCCGCGCTTCCGCGTCAGCAGTGAACTTCGCATGCGCATCCTTAATCGTGACTTGGTGTTCCTGCCGGACTATGCGGCGATCGTCAGCCTCCCATTCGCGGATCAGGTCCTGCGCTCGCTGCCAGTCACGGAGCTTTAGAGACTCACGCATTTCTTTCCCGCCGAGTAACCCGTCAACCCAAATGGGACACTGGCAGTGTCGGTATTTCCGGCCCTTGGCGCGTTGCTTGCAATTCTTTCGGTGACGGCGATAAATCGTCAGCATGGTGGAACACTCCTAGCGGACGCCAAACTTGGATGATAAACGAGAATGGACCCGTTCGAGCACGGTCTGGGGAATCCGCAGTGTGACATACCGTCTCTTGTGGCGTGGGCTCCGCTCTCCAAGCACAAGCACACCAGGTTCTTTCTCGAAAAGCTCGCGAACTTTATCGGGGCTCAAGTTCCACAATTCGGCGATTTCCGTAACGGCATAATGCCGCTCGATGTGCACCGAGGTCTCGATTTGGGATGGTACGGCCATTCCGTGTTAGTAACTCCTCTAGGGTCTAGAAGGTCGTCGAATTGGCTCGTTGGCTTCCGAGAGAGCTGCGGAAAAGATTCTTCTTGCTTTCAGTCGCCTATCGAGCTACGCTAACGTAAACATCGTACAGCGCTGTAGGAGACTTTGTCAACCATGATGTCGATCCTCAAGAAGAAACCCCGGCATGAGGTTATCTCGATTCGACTCAGCGAAGACCGCCTCAAGCTTCTGGAGCGCTATCAGAAGGTTCTCAGTGAACAACGGGGACGCGAGGTGTCCTTGGGAGAGGCCGCCTTCCTCGTTATTGAGGAGCGCGTCGAAGGGATGGACCGTGAAACGGCCCGTCATGAAATGCTCAGCACGCCGACCGCTTCGCTCTATTACATTCGAAAGAAGTGGGAGTCACAGCACACTCTTTCCGCTGCCGAGTGGGATGTTCTCGCGCAGTACGTGCAGATCGGCACAGAGGAAGAAGCACAGGAGCCGCCACTGCTTTGGCCCGCGATTCCATCCAGAGAGTCATACCTCAGGTTACTCGACGCCTTCGAAGCCGTGTATCAGAACCGTAAGAAGCATGCCTCGAAGCACGCCTGGTATTACTTCGGAAACTTGGGCGGCCACTTCACCGAGGTTCGGCTCTCCGATGATGACGCCGAACAAAGACATCAAGCAGTTCTGAAGCAAATTTCGCATCGCAAGGAGCTGCTGAAGTCGGCGGAGAAATGGCAGAACCCCGGCACAATTGGACGATGCTTCCAAGCCGCCATTAGTGATGAAGGAGTCGAGAGCACTAGACTCGATCAAATCCTTGCCCCGTACTGGCCGACTCTCTGGGGCCTCGCCGCTCGGGGCCATTGGGTGCGACATGACCGGCAGCCCGTGCGACCAGCGGGTCCAAACGAAGATGATTTTCGCCGCCGAATTATGTTGCCTGATCCGCTCAAAGTCGATGACCTGAAGCTCTCGTTTACGACGACAGCGTGCCCGGAGCTGGGCGTGTATATCGACTTTGGCCCAACACGCCGCGTGAACTATCTCATTTCTCGGTACCCCGACCTGGCCGAGTTCCGGGCCATGCTCGAAGGATGGTCGGCCAAGAGTTCGTGGAACGGTAGGCATTTCCTTACGACGCTGTCCAAGGAGAAGGAGCCTACGTTCACGCTTTGGCTTCGGCAGAACGATGTAAGTATCGACTTCACCGAGAACGAATGGAACGCCCTGCGCAAACTGTTCCAGAAAGCGTGGGCGATTCCAGAGCTTCAACGGTGGATGCAGGAGCTGCAATTGGAGTATGGCGAACAGGGTTGATTACGCGAAGCCGGACGGCGGGGTGCGCAAGCTGCGAATCGTGAGTTTGCGCTGCGTTTTGCGGGGAGCGGTGCCTACGGCACCGGGAGTTGGACTGACACGTCACCCCCAAACGGGTGCCGCACAGCAACCAAGGTTGCTGTATGGGAACTTGCTGAAAATCCAGTAAGTTACCGCGCATCGTTTCTAACAGAGCGCCGCACAGCATCTTTTGGTTCCCGTATGGGAACTTGTTGACTTTATGGGGTGAATTCGATGCCCTCGCTTCGAACCAAATCCATCAGCACGAAAGTCACGGACGAGGAATACGCGCAGTTTGAAGCCTTAGCGGGCGAGCAAACGATCAGCGAGTGGGCGCGCGAAGTTCTGCTGAAAGCAACCAAGCCGAACGCAGGCGAGCAAACCATGCTGGCCGAAGTCTTGGCGCTGCGAACCATTCTGCTAAACGTCCACTTCGCCGTATCTCAAGGGCAAACGCTGACCACCGGGGAGATGCAACAGCTAATCGAGCGAGCGGACCAGAACAAGTTGAGCAAGGCGCGACAGCGTCTTGCCGAAGCAGCAACAGGGGGTGTGCCATGAAACAGAAATGGGGGCGACCAGAGGATGCCGGAGACTTTCCGAGCGACAAGGCGGTATGGACTATCGGAGCGTTCTGCGTTGCTCTGCTCAGCGTCTTCGCCATCGTTGGTTACCGCTACATGCGGGTGTGGACTCCGCTCCAAAGACACTATCTAACGACCTATGTAGGCACGCCAGTAGCAGGAGCCTTCCGCACGGACGCAGGGTACACACTGCTGATGGTGGTGACGCGCAAGGGTCCGCGAATGGCGCTCGACGCGGAAGTAGAGCCGTTCGTGACGGAGAAGGGTGAGAGCACGTTCACGTTGACCGAACCAGTGATGAAGACAGGCGACTTGAAACTCGAATGGCAGCGCGCACGATATAACAATGCGAAGTTGCATGAATTCCTGGGGCACTGGATTTACAACGACCAATCGCTCACCGATCTGGCGAAACCGGCCTTGTGGGCCGGCTTAGGTGTGTTGCTGATGGGTCTCGTTGTAGCGATTCCGAAGGACGCGGGGCGAGCGAGAACACGCAAGCACGGACGAAGGCTGAAAGGGCCGGAATTTGTGACGGCGCGTACATTCAACCGCCGCAACCATTCAGACGGTATCGGCTTCTTGCAGCAGCAGAGCTTCACACAAAAAATATTCCGCAATGAAACTTGGCTGCGCCTGCCACGCGAGATCGAATCGAGCCACATTCTGGTTATGGGCGATTCGGGCAAAGGCAAGAGTGCGCTCATCCGACAAATCTTGTTGCAGATCGAGGAGCGCGGTGAAACAGCCATCGTCTACGATCCTGCGACGCCCGCCGACTACGTGCCCTACTTTCTTACGCCGTCGCGCGGCGATTTGATTCTTAATCCGCTGGACCAACGGATGCCCTTCTGGACTCCGGGAGACGAGCTGCGACAAGGGGCCGACGCGCTCACTTTGGCCGCATCGCTTTTCCCCGACCGACACAACGAAAACTCTTTCTTTGTGGAAGCACCGCGCAAAATCTTCGCGCACTTGCTCGGGTTTCATCCGACACCGCAAGAGTTGGTGTGGTGGATGTCGCACCCGGAAGAGATCGACCGGAGAGTGAAAGGAACAGAGTACGCGGCAATGATCGACCGGGATTCGCCGCCACAGCGCAACGGCGTGCTTGGTTCGCTGAGCATGGTGGCGGGCGCCATGAAGCTGCTGCCGAGTGAAGCGGAGACGAAGGGGCGTTGGAGCACACTCGAATGGTCGAAGGAGCGGCACGGCTGGCTTTTCCTCACCAGCACACCGGACACTCGAAAGAACCTCGCGCCGCTAATCAGTCTGTGGCTGGACATGCTCGTGCTGCGCCTGATGAATCAGGGCCGCATGAGTCCGCGTCCGGTGTGGTTCATTCTGGACGAACTGGCAACCTTGCAGCGGTTGCCGCAGTTGCACACGGCGATCACGGAGAACCGCAAATCCAACAATCCGGTGGTGCTGGGTTTTCAGGGACGCAGCCAGTTGGAAGTGCGCTATGGGCACGAAGCGGAGGCGATGATGTCGCAGCCTTCGACGAAAATCTTCCTGTGCACGAGCGAGCCGCACGCAGCGAAATGGATTAGCGACACCATAGGAGAACAAGAGATCGAGCGGATACGAGAGAGCCGCACAAATGAGCAGTTCCCGCAATCGCGCAAATCGAAGGGCTATAACCTCGAACGCGAGATCAGGCCGCTGGTGATGGCAAGTGAGATCAGCGGCCTCGAAAAGATGCACGGGTATCTCAAGTGCGGAAATCTCGTGATGCGGATGAGTCTCCCGTACATCGAGCTTGAGAGCCGAGAGCCGCAATATATTGAGCGCCCGGCACAGCAGCTAGCCGAGGAACCGCCGAAGGTTGCGGCGGCCGCGGCAGGAGCAGGCAAGCCGTCGGGGAATGGGTCTCCGGGGCAGAAACTCGTACCCAATGAACAGCAACAAAGTGCGGAACAGAAGATCCAACGAGAGCCAATGCGCAGGCAAAGGGACTTTTTCGAGTAGGCCAACACATGCTGACCATCTCCAAGCCACTGAGCGCAGGACAGGCACAGTCGTATCATGCGGAGGAGTTCTCCAACTCACGCGAGAACTACTACACCGAAGCAGACCAGATTCGTGGGGAGTGGCACGGCAAACTTGCCGAACAGTGGGGACTGCGCGGCGAGGTCCGCGAGGAGCACTTTCAGCGGCTTAGCGAAGGGCAACATCCGATCACGGGCGAACAACTCATCCGCCACCAAGCCGCCAGAGAGTACACGAACAGGCGCGGCGAGAAGGTAAGCACGATGGAACACCGCGCGGGATGGGACGCGACGTTTTCGGCACCAAAGAGCGTGTCTTTGACCGCCTTCGTGGGGGGAGACGAGCGTGTCCGAGAAGCGCATCGCGAAAGCGTCGGCGTCGCACTTGATGAGCTAGAGCGCTATGTCCAGGCCCGCATTGGCGGGAATCTTCCGGCAGAGACGACCGGCAAATGGATAGCGGCGCAGTTCGCGCACGATAGCGCAAGGCCGGTAGACGGCTACGCGGCACCGCAATTACATACGCACGCCGTCTTTTTCAATATTACGGAGACCGACGACGGAGACGCACACGCGCTACAGCCACGGGAACTCTACAAGACGCAGCAGTATGCGACGGCAGTGTATCGCTCGGAACTGGCCCATCGGTTGAAAGAACTTGGCTACGAGGTTGAGCGCGGTGAGAGCAGCCAGCCGGAAATCAAAGGCTACAGCAAAGAGTATCTGGAGGCATCGAGTCCGCGCCGCCAGCAGATCGAAGAACATCTCGCAAAGGAAAACCAGCGAGGAGCAGGCGCGGCGCAGATCGCCGCGCTCCAGACACGAGAAGGAAAGCTCGAACTCTCACACGAAGCGATGCAAGACCGGCACAAGGCAATGGCCGCGCACTTCGGCAATCAACCAGAGCGGGTTGTTGAAGCGGCACGGGAGCGAAGAGAGCAGTTAAAGGAAGAACCCGGAGAGAGAGCCATCAGCCAGGCGCTCACCTACTCGCGAGAGAAAAATCTGGAGCGTGAAGCCGTGGCCGAGGAGCGCGAGTTGCTGAGGGATGCACTGAAACGCTCAATGGGTGACGCCACGGTCGCGGAGGTTAAAGCGGAGTTCGAGAAACGCGTGCAAGCGGGCGAGTTCATCGAGACGAGCAATCGCGCGCCAGGCCGCGCGTTCACCACAAGTGAGATGATCGACCACGAGCGCGACACAATCCAAGTGATGCGCGCGGGACAGAACCAACATGCACCAATCGCGAGTTTCAAGACACGCCGCGAGATCGAGCAAGACCACTCGCATTTGAGCGAGAGCCAGCGTGCTGCGGTCGAGCAAATCCTGTCGAGCCGCGATCAGGTGACGGCGCTTGAAGGCGTCGCCGGCGCGGGGAAAACTACTTCTTTAGCCGCGATCCGTGAAGCCGCTGAGCGCGAGGGTTACAAAGTGGAAGGCTTCGCGCCGACATCGCGCGCGGCGCAAAAACTCGGAGAAGCGGGAATCGAATCGAGCACGTTGCAGCGGCATCTGACGCGGAGCGAACAGCCGCACGACGGACAAAAACGCCTCTACGTTCTCGACGAATCGAGTCTCGCAAGCACGAAGCAGATGAACGACTTCCTACATCGGCTCAAGGAAAACGACCGAGTGCTGCTGGTAGGTGACACGCGCCAGCATGAAGCGGTCGAAGCGGGCCGACCGTATCAGCAGTTCCAAGAAGCGGGGATCGAGACGGCACGGCTTGATGATATCGTACGGCAGAAAGACCCGGCGCTCAGAAACGTGGTGGAAAAACTCTCGCGGGGCCAGGTCAAAGAGGCGATGGAGAACCTCGATGCGCAAGGCCGCGTGCACGAAATTTTCGACCGCGGCGAGCGGATGGCCACCATCGCGCACGAGTATGTGACGCAGCCCGAAGGGACGCTCGTGGTATCCCCAGACAACCAATCGCGGATGGAAATCAATCAAACGATTCACTACGCCATGCAGGATACCGGGAAAATGCCATATCGCGAACACGAGATGACAGTGTTGGTCGCCAGGCAGGAGATTACCGGGGCAGATCGACAGTGGGCGGCGCAATATGAACCTGGCGACGTGGTGCGCTACACGAGGGGCAGCAAGACACACGGCATCGAAGCCGGAGAGTATGCTCGCGTCGAGCACGCGAACGAAAAAGAGAATCTTGTGACGGTGAAACGCGAGAACGGAGAGCAGGTGAGTTACGATCCGCGCCGGTTGCACGGCGTGACGCTCTACCGCGAGACAGAGCGCGCATTCAGTGAGGGCGACCGCGTGCAGTTCACAGCGCCGAATCGAGAGCAGCACATAGCCAACCGCGAGCTAGGCACCATCGAAAAGATCGACGACAGCGGAAACCTGCAATTACGCCTCGACTCAGGCCGCGCAGTCGCGTTCAACATGAAAGAGAATTCGCATCTCGACTACGGCTATGCGGTGACCAGCCACAGCAGCCAGGGACAAACCGCCGACCGCGTCCTCGTCCACATCGACACCGAACAGGCGGGAGAAAAACTCATCAACCAGCGATTGGCCTACGTCGCGGTATCCCGTGCCCGCTATGACGCGCAAATCTACACAAACGACAAAGTCCAGCTTGCTGAAGGACTAGGGCGCGACGTTTCGCATCGAACTGCGATTGAACCAAGCCATGAACCCGTATCCTCAGCACACAAGATCGAGCCGTCAACCGCACGAAGCCTAGCGCATGAGCACTCACAGGCAGGAGGCCACAGCATCAGCAGATAGTACCCGCTTCCCTCCGCTCTCGCCGCCGTCAAGGGTCGAGCCCGCTGCGGGGCTCCCTAAAGTCGCCCTTGACAGCGGGTTGGCCAGCACGACTAGCGATGGGACTGTCTTCGACCACTTGGCAATCGTTTCCTGACCGGCTTTTCCGGGACTAACTCCGCGTAAGGAATAACAAAAGTCTCTCCGTCGTGTTCAGGGACCACAGACCGGCGCGCGCCCTCAGCCTCTTCCCTCGTTTCAAACGGCCCTGCACGCCGGAGTCGGTAGAATTTCGATGTCTCGGTACTTGGATACCATTGCTCAATGACAATCCAACCGCTCCGTCTTTTCATGGCGCATTTCCTCCATACGTGGCCAGTGTAGCAGACACTCGACACGTACTTTCTCGGAGTCGATCCGCGATGCAAAGTAATTTCCGCGATGCAAAATGACGCCGCCAACGGCGCGCGTGGCGCGAGGCCAACCGCCGGACCTTAGTGTTTGAACGAGGTCCTTGGACGTTTTTCCTCGATTTCAAGTCTCTAGGATTGAATCTTCTCAAGTTACGGGCATGAATGCATTTTCCCCGTGACAGAGAGCAATACGTGGCTTAAACTTTTCAAGTGAGCTGGAGAATTATCTCATGACGCTGGATTTAAAACCCGAAATCGCCGCCGCACTCGAAGCCCTAGCTTCTGCCAAAGGGTTGTCCGTGGAAGACTACCTTGAGCAGCTCGTGGAAAATCAGCTACCGGTCAAGCTGGAAGATGCGACACGTTCGGAGGGCAGTGGCATGGTTTGGGAAAACGGACTATTTGTCTACCGTACCGGCAGGCCCCTGCCAGTGCGCGTAGTCGATGATGCTATCCGCCAAGCCCGAGAAGAAAGGGCGCAGCACATCCTGGGCAAGCATTCTTGAAGCGGTTCTTCGACAGCTCTGTTCTGGTTCCCGTCTTTTACGCTGACCATCCGCAGCACGCCTCTAGCGCAAAACTATTCCTAGCCGCAGGAAAAGACGATTTCTGCGCGCTTCGCACGCTGGGCGAGGTCTACGCTACGCTCACTGGCCTACCACTTCGGCCCCGCATCACTGGACCGGAGGGCATAAGCATCGTAAAGCAGATACGCGAAAGGCTCACCCTGATTCCGCTCAGTGAGCAGGAGTATGTTACCGCTCTTGAGGTTGCTTCCTCTGGCACAATCGTCGGTGCAGCCGCCTATGACGGACTCATTGCTCATTGCGCTCTGAAAGCGGGTGCAGATATTTTGCTGACCTGGAATGTCCGAGATTTTACAAGGCTCGGACCTGCTGTCGCACGGC
>Ga0209011_1000112_pt1 | contig 44098 bp, 52 predicted proteins | sample BlaSpr_A8_OM1_M3_FD_187986 | JGI IMG/M metagenome (GOLD analysis project Ga0209011, IMG submission 187986) | Forest soil microbial communities from Thunder Bay, Ontario, Canada - Black Spruce, Ontario site 2_A8_OM1_M3 (SPAdes) (version 2) | ecosystem: Environmental > Terrestrial > Soil > Boreal... | reverse complement strand
AAGCGCGCCGATGAGCAAAGCAGAAGAAGGAACAGTGCAATGAAGAGGGTGTTGGGTCTCGCGTGGGTTTAGTCGTGGGCGCAATGGCGGGAAAGGCCACTCATTCCGTCCCTTTTGATCAAACGGAGCGTTTGCGAGGGAGGATTACGCCCCGTTTGATAGAACGGGGCGATATCCCTGGGGGGAAACTCAACTAGCCGCCCGCCTGGCCGGACAAACCGGCCTGGAAGCGCTGGATTCGACACGTCTGGCACCAGCGGTGCCCTTCAAGTCGCCGATTGGGCCCGTCTGGCACCAACGGTGCCTTTGTAAGGACGAAAGCACGCGAGGATGGGCGCTGACGGTAGCCGGTGTTGCGCCCACCGCGTGAGACCACCCGACAAAATCGTCGAATTCAAGGCCACCTGGTCGGGCTCTAGCGTCGAGCCACCGTGCCCTTCAGCAGGGCGATGACGGCAGCTTCCTCAGCCTTGAGGTTGCGGTGGGTCCGACCATCCACCAAGCTGAGCACACTTTCGAGCGACCCCTCCATATAGGTGTCGATCACGGCTGGGTGGACATATGAGCGGCGGCACACTGCTCGTGTGTGTCCCAACCGGCGCGCGACACTGTCAATGGCGGCCACCACATTGTGCTTGGCCTCGGTGTCGGATTCGAAGCTGACCACGTCGCGCAGAGCAGCTGCGGCTAGGACCGTGGCGCCCCACGTGCGGAAGTCCTTCGCGGTGTAATCCTTGCCGCTTGTTTCGTGCAGGTACTGGTTGACGTCGTCCGACGTGACGGTGCGGCGATCGCCAGCGGGATCGATGTACTGGAACAGCATCTGTCCCGGCAGCTCCTCACACCGCTTGACCACTTTTGCGACGCGCCGATTGTTGATGCCGACCTCGACCTCGCTTCCGCTCTTGCCCTTGAACAGGAAGCGCACTGTCGATCCCTTGATCTGCACGTGCCGGTCACGCAGGGTCGTGAGGCCGAAGGATCCGTTCTGCCTCGCGTACTCCTCATTCCCAATCCGAGCGAAAGTCATCTCGAGCAACCTGACGATGGTCGCGACAACCTTCTCGCGTGGCAGTCCCGGCTGTCCCAAGTCACGGGTGACTCGACGCCGGATTCGTGGCAGCGAGCGGGCGAATCCCAAGAGGCGCGCGAACTTGTCGGCGTCGCGAACCTTGCGCCATCGCGCGTGGTAGCGATTCTGCTTTCGCCCCCGCGCGTCACGACCCGTCGCCTGTAGGTGTCCTCGTGGCCGCGTGCAGATCCACACGTCCTTCCAGGCGGGTGGGATGACCAGATTCGAAATCCGATCCAGCGTGTCCGGGTCGGTCACGCGCTTGCCATGCGGGTCGAGGTAGACGAATCCCCTGCCCTTGCGGACGCGGCGGATGCCAGGTTCAAAGTCCGAGGCGTAGACGAGCCCGGCCTCCTGAGCGGCTTCGGCAGCCGAGTCAGGAGTCAGGCCGCGCTGGGTGGTGTCGGTCCTGGGTCGGCCCATGTCGGCGACAGGCTACGCTTGCGCGCCCAGATCAGCGCAACCAGCTGGTCGCGCGGTGTCTGCTCGTCACACGGGACGCCCAGCCGCCAGAGGCTGGCCTGGACGGCGCCTGGCAGCGGAGCGTCGCAGCGGTAGGGACGCGCGACCTGATGAAGCGCATTTCCGAGTTGGGCCAACATAATCTCGTGTTCGCTCATTACCCCGAAAACGCGCCGGGTCGCCGCCCTACCGGCCCACCGCCTCGCGGGTCTCGATGAACGCTTTGACAGCCCGCTCGAGGTCCGCTTTCGAGTGGGCCGCCGACACCTGAGTCCTGATGCGTGCCTTGCCCTGGGGGACGACCGGGAACGAGAAGGCGACCACATACACGCCCCTTTCGAGCATCGCCTGTGCCATACGGCCGGCCAGCGCGGCGTCGCCCACCATGACCGGGACTATCGGGTGGTCGCCTGGCAGGATGTCGAAATCCGCCTCCGTCATCTGCTTTCGGAAGAATGTGGTGTTGTCGCGGAGGCGCTGTCGGAGCTCACTCGCCGACTTGATCAGGTCGAGGACGGCGAGGCTCGCGGCGACGATAGGAGGCGCCACCGAGTTGGAGAAGAGGTACGGGCGTGAGCGCTGCCGAAGCATCGCGACGATCTCTTTGCGTCCGGACACGTATCCGCCGCTGGCTCCCCCCAGCGCTTTGCCCAGCGTCCCGGTGATGGCGTCGATCCGGCCCATGACGCCGTGGTGCTCGTGCGTGCCGCGGCCGTTTGCGCCCATGAAGCCCACGGCGTGGGAATCGTCCACCATGACAAGAGCGTCGTGGCGTTCGGCGAGCTCGCAGATCTCCGGCAGAGGCGCGAGGTATCCGTCCATCGAGAACACGCCGTCCGTGACCACCATCCTGAAACGTGCGTCCGCGCTGGCCATCAGCTGCTGCTCGAGGTCTTTCATGTCGCGGTTGGCATACCGCAGGCGTCGTGCCTTGCACAGCCGGATGCCGTCGATGATGCTCGCGTGGTTCAAGGAGTCGGAGATGACTGCGTCGTGCTCGTCGAGCAGTGCCTCGAAGATGCCGCCATTGGCGTCAAAGCAAGATGAGTAGAGGATCGTGTCCTCGGTGCCCAGGAAGGCCGTCAGCGCGGATTCGAGCTCCTTGTGCACCTCCTGGGTGCCGCAGATGAATCGCACGGACGCCATGCCGTAGCCCCACCGGTCGAGGGCATCCTTCGCCGCGGTCACCACCGCCGGATGGTCGGCCAGCCCGAGATAGTTGTTGGCGCACAGGTTCAACACTTCACGGTCGAGCACAGTCACGACTGATCCCTGCGGGCCCATGAGCACGCGTTCTTGTTTCTCCAGGCCCGCGCCTCGGATCTCTTCGAGCTGACTCACCAGGTGCGATCGCATCTTGTCGAACATCGACTAGTCCGCCGTCCAGTCGAGGACTACCTTGCCGCAGTTGCCGGAGTGCGCGACCGCGAAAGCCTCTTTGAACTCGCGGTAAGGAAAGCGGTGCGTGATGACAGGCGAGATGTCGAGACCGGTTTGCGTGAACACGGACATCTCATACCAGGTCTCGAATATCTGGCGGCCGTAAACGCCCTTGATGGTGAGCATCTTGAGCACCACCTCAGTCCAGTCGATGGCGAACTCATGATCCGGCAACCCGAGCATCGCGATACGCCCGCCGTGCGACATGTTGGTGATCATGTCGCGGAAGGCAGTTGGCTGACCGGACATCTCGAAGGCGACGTCGAACCCCTCCTTCATGCCGAGCTCTTCCTGCGCCTGCGCCAGAGTCGTGGTCCGTACGTTGATCGCACGCGTCACCCCAACCTTGCGCGCCAGCTCGAGGCGATAGTCGCTTACGTCTGTGATGACGACGAAGCGGGCGCCATTGTGACGGGCGACCATCGCTGCCATGATGCCAATCGGACCCGCGCCTGTGACCAGCACGTCCTCGGCCACGACGCGGAACTGCGTGGCTGTGTGGACGGCGTTGCCAAACGGGTCGAAGATCGCGGCGACGTCGAGGTCGATCTTCGTCAGATGCGGCCAGAGATTGCCGGCGGGCATGACTATGAACTCGGCGAAGGCACCGTCTCGCTGCACTCCGATTCCGACAGTGTTTGCACACAGTGCCCGGCGCCCGGCCATGCAGTTCCGGCAGCGCCCGCACACGATGTGCCCTTCTGCGCCGACTATTTCGCCGGGGTAGACCGACGCAACACCGTCGCCGAGCCGGACCACCTCACCGACGAACTCGTGGCCGACGACAAGAGGGGGGTGGATGGTTTCCTGGGCCCACTCGTTCCAGCTTTCGATGTGGAGGTCGGTGCCACAGACGCCGGTGCGCAGGACGCGGATCAAGACCTCGCCCGGACCGGGTACGGGATCGGGAACGTCCTGCAGCCACAGGCCCGGCTCCGCTTTGGCTTTGACGAGCGCCTTCACTCCCGGCAGGATAGCGCCGCCGATCCGCGCCTCAGTTATTCGGGCTGTTCGCCGTCAGGTTCTTCGATGACGAGGTTCGGAAGGTCGGCCCAACCGACGACGGCCATCACCATCCGGATCCGGGGCGGAAGCCCACGCAGTACAAGGCGCCGCCCGTCGCCGGCGTTCTCGGCAACCTGGACCAGCGCCCGGATGCCGGTAACGTCCGTGAACTCGAGACGGCTCAGGTCGATGTGGAGGTCTCCGTTGCCGGAGATCGCGTCCGACAGGCGGGCCGCGCCGTCAACTCCCGCCGACAGTTCACCAGCCACCGCGGACGCCACCGCCTGAGCGTTGTAGTAGTCGATAGCTCCGGTGATGCTCAGCTCGCCGGGTGTACCCGTCCGCAGGATGATGAGCTGCTTGTCCGTGTAAATCTGCTCTCCTTCCATCCCCTACCCGAGCGAACCCCCTTCCTCACGTCATTCCGCGTCCACCGCCGGTCTGGTGATGCGCGTCGGCTCTGGCGCGGTATCCAGCATCTCTGCGGGACCCGCGCCGTCGGCCGCCCCTCCCATTCCGTGATCGAGGTCTTGAACCCAGCGGTCGATCACCTGGGCCCAGTGGTCGATCAGGTCTTTCAATTCCCCCGATTCCGTCTCCATCCGCTCCAGATCAGCCAAGCCCGTAGCTCCACAAATCTGCCGACGCTTCCCGTATGGATCCCGAATGGATCACTTTGAGATATCCTACTACTCCTACACTAGCTACGCAATGTCTCGTTTATTATCCTAAAACTGACGCCAAACTTGCGCAATCCTCCGGTGCGGATATTGCGGATAGCGTAGAGTCAAGGAGCGAAAGCTCTCTGGAGGAGTAGGTTTCGAATCCATGAATCCGGCCCAGGATGAGGCGATCTACAGCATCGGCGCCGTGGCCCGGATGCTCGACATTCCGACCTCCACGCTTCGAGCGTGGGAGGAGCGTTACTCGGTCATCGCGCCTGTGCGGAGCCACGGCTCGCAGCGCCTCTATTCACGGGCGCAGGTCGAGCAGCTGCGGTTCATCAAAGCGCGCATGGAGACCGGCGCGAGTGCCGCCGACGCCCACCGCCTGCTGGCTCAGGACCTTTCAGCCGACCGGATGCCTGCCGCCGCGGCCGAACCAGACGGGGAGCCTCGCCCCCTGGTGTTGATAGTCGAGCGGGACGCGTACGCCGCGAAACTTGCCGAGTATTTCCTCCGTACGGAAGGCTGCGACGTCGCCATTGCGCTCGACGGGACCCAGGCCAAGCTGCACTTCGAGGAACGGTCGCCTGCAGTCGTCATCATCGATCTCCTGATCTCGGGGGGCGCCGGCTTCCGGTTGTGCGCCGAGTTCGCCGCCAAGGGGACAGCTCAGGTCCTCGCCGTGTCGGCCATCGATAGTGCCGATGAGGCAATGCGGTCCGGAGCTGCCGCCTTCATGCACAAACCTCTCGACTCGCTCACCCTCGTGTCGACAGTGCGCGACCTGCTCGGAACGAGCGCGCTGGCTCGCCAGGGCAAGCGATCCAACGCGCGCCGTTGATCGAGCGGCTGTCGACCGGCAACCAACGGCTCGACGAGATCCTGAACGGCGGCCTGCTCAAGAACTCGATCAATCTGATCGTCGGCGTGCCGGGCAGTGGCAAGACGATCCTGAGCCAGCAGTTCGCGTTCCATAACGCGACCGCAGAGCGTCCTGCGCTGTATCTCTCGACTCTGTCCGAACCGCTGGAAAAGATTCTTCGCTTTGGCGAAACCCTGAAGGTTTTCGATCGCCAAGCAGTGAAGGACGGTCGAGTTATCTACGAGGATCTCGGCCAGGTCCTCGGTGACGACGGTCTCGAGAACATCCTCGCCACGATCGAGCGATTCCTCAAGGAATTGCGTCCTGGCGTGGTGGTCATTGACAGCTTTCGGGCCTTCCACGCGGTCGCCAGCGACTCCACGTCCTTCAGGCGATTCCTTTACGGGCTAACGCGCCTCCTGTCCGCGAGCGCGACTACAGCTTTGTGGAACGCACCGTATACGCGCGAGCAGGCCCCCGAGGAGGCGGAGTTTGCGGTCGCGGACGGCATCATCTCCCTTGACATCAAGCAGGTCGGCGGGCGTGAGGTGCGAGTGCTCCAGGTCCTCAAGCTGCGCGGCAGCTCGTATCGCTCGGGCGAGCACGCGTACCGGATCAACGACATGGGGTTTGAGGTGTTCCCGCGGCTAGCCGACCCGCAGGATCGGGCTCCCTACAACCTCGCACCTGAACGTAGCTCGACAGGTATCGAGGCCCTCGACAAGGTGCTTGGGGAGGGTGGTTACTGGTCGGGCTCGGCGACGATGGTGGCCGGGCCCTCGGGCATCGGCAAAACGCTCATGGGCCTTCACTTCCTGTTCCGCGGCGCCGAGTCGGGCGAGCCCGGCATCCTGGCCACGTTCCAAGAGAACGAGACGCAGCTGATCAGGGTCGCCAAAAGCTTCGGCTGGTCCTTCGAGGGAAGCGGCGTGCACGTCCTCAGTCGCAGCGTGGTGGACATCCTCATCGACGAGTGGGTCTATCAGCTGCTCGACCTGATCGAAAAGACAGGAGCCAGGCGGATAGTCATCGACAGCCTGCCGGACGTGATGGTGGCGGCCGCCAACCCGACTAGGTTTCGCGAGTGGATGTTCTCCCTGACGCAGCGCCTGGAACGAGCGGGGATCAGCATGATGATGATCGTCGAGGTCCCCGAGCTGTTTCAGCTCCGGCGGATCTCCGAGCAAGGGCTCTCGCACCTGGCCGACAACGTAGTGCTGCTGCAGTACGTGCAGGAGGGACCTGAGCTCGCTCGTGCGCTGACCGTCCTGAAGACGCGAGCGATGCACCACCACCCTGTAGTACATCGCTACGAGATAACCGAGAAAGGGTTTCTTCTCGGCGACGTCCTAAGCATCACCCGCTGACGCGCATTCGGGACAGATCCCACTGAAGAGCAGCTGGTGGCTGGTGACCTTGAAGCCGGTGCGGTTGGTAACTGCAGACGCTGCACCTTCGAGGACGCAGCCCTCAACCTCCGCCACGCGACCGCAGTCGTTGCAGCGGACGTGCTCGTGGTGCTTTTCCGTCCGCTCGTAGTGCACCTTGCCATCGCCGAGGTCGATGCGCTTGATCAAGCCATCCCGTTCCAGGCCTGAAACGGCCCGAAAAACGGTGGAGTAGTCCGCGGCGCCAAGCACCTTGACGACGGCTTCGTGCAGCTCGTCGATGGACCACAGGTGTTTGACGTCGCTGGCGCTGAACAGGAGCTTTACCTGGTCGCTCACCGGGCTCGGCCTGGCCATACGGAGCACTATACGCATATCACTTGTGCAAGTCAGTTGTGCAATACTCTTGCGCGTCGCCGGTGGAGTGGGGTCGGAGGTGCGTCGCGTGGTGAAATCGGGGTCGAGCTTGGCTGGAAACAAGTGGTCGGTACTGACGGCGGTGGTCGGCGTCATGGCGGCCGTGAGTATGAGTGGATGCGGCCTGGGCGTCGGATCGTCAGGCTCGGGCAAGGTCGAGGTAGTGGCAGCCGAAAATTTCTGGGGCAGCATCGCGGCCCAGGTCGGAGGCGACCACGCCCACGTCACCAGCGTGATCGTCAACCCCGACACCGACCCCCACGACTATGAGCCCACCCCGGCCGACGCCAAGCTCATCGCGGGCGCCAAGTACGTGATCGTCAACGGGGCGGGCTATGACGCGTGGGCGCCGAAGCTGCTTGCCGCCAACCCCGTGGCCGGCCGCGTGGTGCTGACGGTCGGCGACTTCATCGGCAAGAAGGAAGGCGACAACCCCCACATGTGGTACTCGCCCGTCTACGTCGAGAGGATCGTCGACAAGATCGCCTCCGATCTGGCGGCCATCGACTCAGGCGATGCCTCCTACTTCGACCAGCAGCGAGTCGCCTACCACTCGACTGGTCTCAAGGCGTACCACGACACTATCAACGCCATCAAGACGAAGTACAAGGGCACCGCTGTGGGCGCGACCGAGAGCATCTTCTCGTATCTGGCGACGGACATCGGCCTCAACCTGATCACGCCGCCGGACTATTTGAAGGCGATCAGCGAAGGCACTGACCCAAGCCCCTCCGACAAGGCCACGGTCCTGAAGCAGATCAATGGGAAGATGATCAAGGTCTTCGTGTTCAACACTCAGAACTCGACTCCGGACGTCAAGTCGCTCGTCGACAAGGCGACGGCGAAGGGCATTCCGATCGCGCATGTCACCGAGACCCTGGCGCCCGCCAACCTCGCCTTCCAGGATTGGCAGACCAACCAGCTGAAGGAGCTCCTTGCGGCATTGGGTGGCTGAGCCCGAAGCATCTGAGCACGTCAGGCCCGTAATCGAGGAGGCTGTCGGACTCGAGAGCGCAGGCGTCAGCCTCGGTGGGCGGTTCATCTGGCGCGATGTCGACCTCACGGTGACCACCGGCGAGTTCGTCGCCATCCTCGGTCCCAACGGAGCCGGCAAGTCGACACTGCTGAAAGCGCTGCTCGGCGTGGTGCCTCTCGCCGAGGGATCGGCGCGGATCTTTGGCAAGCCGGTGCGTCGCGGAAATGATGAGGTCGGCTACCTCCCTCAACGGCGCCGTTTCGACCCGGACCTTCGGATTCGGGCTGTCGACCTCGTCCGCCTAGGGCTCGATGGCGCGCGCTACGGAGTGCCGCTCCCCTCTTGGCTTGCCGGAAGCCGCGCCAAGTCCGAACAGGTGGACTCGGTCATCCATCTGGTCGGCGCCGGCGCCTACGCGCACAGACCGATCGGCGAGCTGTCGGGCGGCGAGCAGCAACGGGTGCTGATCGCGCAGGCGCTGGTCACCGGGGCCAGGATGCTGGCTCTCGACGAACCGCTCGACAGCCTGGACCTCAGCAACCAGCAGTCGATCTCGTCACTGGTCCGTGACATCTGCCAGCACCAGGGGGTCACGGTTCTCCTGGTTGCGCACGACGTCAATCCAATCCTCCCGTTCATAGATCGCGTGGTCTATGCGGCCAACGGCCGCGTGGTGTCCGGCCGTCCGGAAGATGTGATCCGCACCGAGACGCTCAGCCGCCTGTATGGAGCGCCGGTCGAGGTGCTTCGAACTAGCGACGGTCGTGTGGTGGTGGTCGGCCAGCACGAGCCGGTCACGTATCACGCGCATCCCCACGACATCTGATGGCTGACTCGCCAAGCTGGGACCTGCTAGCGGACCTTCAACTGCTTCTGCGGTTTCATTTCATGCAGAACGCGCTCGTCGTCGGAACGTTGGTGGCGGTGCTCGCCGGCGCGGTTGGCTACTTCGTCGTCCTCCGCGGCCAGAGCTTTGCGGCACACATGCTGTCGCAGGTCGGCTTTCCTGGCGCAGCCGCTGCCGTCCTACTCCATCTGCCGCCTGTCATCGGGCTCGCCGCCTTTTGCACGGCGGCTGCCCTCGGTGTCGGTGTCATCGGCCGGCGGATCGATGCCGGGAACCGGATGGAGTCCGCCGTCGTCGGAAGCATCCTCGCCTTCTCTCTGGGCTTGGGCTTGCTCTTTTTCCGACTCTATGCCGGCAGCGCCCAGGCGGTCTACGCGTTTCTCTTCGGCACGATTCTCGGCATCTCCGATCGTGACGTCGCCGCCACGGCCGTCACCGCCGTGGTCTGCCTTATCGCCTTGGCTGCGATCGCGCGGCCGCTCGTGTTCGCGTCCGTCGATCCCGATGTCGCCGAGGCTCGTGGTGTTCCGGTGCGCGCGATTTCCATGGCCTTTCTGCTGCTCGCGGCGCTCGCAGTCGCCGTGACCGTGCAGATCGTCGGGACTCTTTTGATCTTCGCCTTGCTGGTTGCGCCGGGCGCTTGCGCCCTACAGCTGACGGCGCGCCCCGCTCGGGGGCTCGCGCTGACAGTCGCCCTCTCGTTGCTCTTCACATGGACCGGCCTTGCCGTCGCCTATTTCACGATCTACCCGGTCGGCTTCTTCATCACCACCATTGCTTTCGCTGCTTACGTCCTGATCCGCATTGCGAGGGCGATCTCTCGAGGAAACGGCGCGAGTCACCGGGATGCCCAGGCGGCGTGATGTTCGCGGCGACCTCCTTCTCGTTCAACCCGCTCCAGGACCTGCAGGCGATGCTTGCCTACGACTTCATGCGCAATGCGTTCATCGCCGGCGGCTGCATCGCCGCAGCGGCGGGACTCGTCGGATACTTCGTTGTCCTGCGCAACCAGGTGTTCACGACTGATGCGCTCGGACATGTCGCTTTCACGGGCGGAATGGGCGGCCTGCTCATCGGTCTCAACCTGCTGGTCGGAGTTTTCGGAAGCTGCATTGCCGTTGCACTCGCGATCGGATCGCTCGGAGGGCGCGGGCGCGGACGCGACGTAGCCATCGGCACCGTGTTCGCGTGGGTGCTTGGGCTGGGCCTGCTGTTTCTCAGCATTTTCACCTCGTCCCACAGCGCCTCCGCCGGCAACATGGGAATCAGCGTGCTGTTCGGTTCCATCCTTGGAATGCAGCCGGCCCAGGCTGCGATCGCGTCGGTGGCGGGGTTGCTCACGTGCATCGCGCTCCTGGCGATCGCGCGTCCGCTCTTGTTCGTGACACTCGACCCTGAGGTGGCCACTTCACGCGGCCTGCCGATCCGCGTTCTGACAGCATTCTTCCTGATCCTTGTGGCGATCACCGTCGCGGAGTCGGTGCAGGCGGTGGGGGCCTTGCTCGTGTTCGGCCTGATGGTCACGCCCGCGGCCGTGGCCCAGAACCTGACGACGAATCCATATGCGGGCATGGCGGTATCGGCCGCCGTAGCAGTGCTCGCGGTGTGGTTGGGCCTGACATTGGCTTTCTACATCTCCTACCCGGTGAGCTTCTTCATCACTGCCTTGGCGTTCGGGGCTTTCATCGTCAGCCTTGGCGTAAGCCGAATCCACAGAACCGCTTCCGTCTGATCCCCTTTTCCCCACGAACTCCGAGGCTGCGCCGTGAGTTCGCGGGGGCCCCTATCAAATGCGCGCGCCTGGCTGACCGCACCTTGCGGTCGGTTATGTTTTTTGCGCGATGCGTGTGCGGTTATCGATCTTGCTTGTCTTGCTGGTCGTCGCCGGTGTGGCGGCCTGGAGCTACCTTCGCCCTATTCCAGCGGTAGCCGCCACAGGGTCGCTTCCGGCTTCGGAAGTGATCGCGGGCGGGCCGGTCGTACTGCCCTGGCCGGCCCGAGGCTCGGCCGCAGTCGGCGCTCAGAACCTCGGCTTCATCGCCAGCTCGGGCAATGAACAGGCCATCCCCGCGGCCAGCGTCGTCAAGGTGATGACCGCCCTGATCATCCTCGAGGACAAGCCTCTCAAAAGGGACGACCAGGGCCCGACGATCACCCTCACCAGCGTTGACGTGCAGGCCTATTACGCCGACATCGCGGGCAACCAGTCGGCGCTCGAGGTCCGCGCCGGCGAGCAGATCACGGAATTGCAGCTCCTGCAGGGGATGTTGATCCCCTCGGCGAACAACTTCGCGGAGACTCTCGCGCGATGGGATGCGGGTTCGATCGAGGCGTTTGTCGCCAAGATGAACACACGCGCCGCCGACCTGAAACTGACCCGGACCAAATTCGCGGACCCAAGTGGTGCCGATCCTGCAAGCGTCAGCACTCCAACGGATCTCATGGCGCTAGGCGTTGCCGCGATGAAGCAGGAAGTGTTCGCGCAGATCGTCGGGATGGGTCAGGTGCAGCTGCCCGTGGTCGGGCTCGTCTACAGCACGGACCACGTGCTCGGGCAGAGCGGGATTTTCGGCATCAAGACTGGCTCCGGTTTCAGCACCGGCGCCAACTTTCTCTTCGGCGCCACTGTCACCGTGGATGGCAAGCCGATAGTGGTTTTCGGCTGCGTGATGGGACAGCCGACCTCGGAGATTGCGTTCACCGCCAGCAAAGCGTTGATTGCATCCATGCAGTCGACGCTGCATGTCCGGCAGGTGATCACCCGCAACCAGACAATCGCAACTTACGTCACCGCCTGGGGCAATCAGTCGGACCTGGTCTCCCCGGTCGATGTCAGTTTGGTGTCGTGGCCGGGCATGGTGCTTCGGCAGAGGCTGGACGTACTCCCGCTCGTGGTCGACCGTCCGATCCCGGCCGGGACCAAGCGAGGCAATGTGCATATCGTCATGGGCGATTACAAGCTGGACGTCGACCTTGTCACCGCCGACGCGCTGTATCCGCCCGGTCGCCTGTGGCGCTTGACTCGCATCAACTTCTGATCACCGGTAGGGCACGAGGGTCTCGGGGACGTTACGGTAACGGACTAGTTACAGATGCGATAAGGAGAACCAGGGTGGCCAAGACAAGCGTCAAGGGATCCGGTACAAAGCAATCCCCGTGGCAGCTGACAACGCCCAGCGGGTCGTCTGAGTACGTGATGTACAAAGACGAAACTCTCGACCCGCCGGCGATAGTGTGCGTGGTCGGCAAGACCGAGCTCCGTTATCACCTTCGCGCGATCGAAGACCTCCACGCCATGCTCAAGAAGCACGGCGACTGGATGCCGCTGGGCAGCGCCGACGAGCAGAAGCCGGCGGCTGAGGGCACTGTCGAGGCATGGGGGAGATCGTCGAAGAACCCGGTCGGCGGCTGGTACGGGCTCAAGAAGGGGTTGCGCGGCCGGTTTGGCATGTACATGCCGCCCCTGCTCGAGGCATTGGGCCTCGCCGAGGTCGAGCACAACCCAAAGAACAACCGGATGCGCGCTATCTGATCCGTATCATCGGTGCGTGATCACGCCACTTCACGAGGCGCGGATCGAATATTGCGTTCCTTGAGACTACCTTGATCAGGCCGTGAGCCTGGCCGGCGAGCTGCTCGGCCTCTGGGCGCCGATCATGCGCACATTCGAGCTGATCACCGGCAGCCACGGCAAGTTCGACATCTTCCTCGACGGTCAGCTCGTCTTCAGCAAGGTAGCGGCAGGTCGATTTCCCAAACCGGGCGAGGTGGCCGCACTGTTCGAGAAGAAGCTCGGTCCCGGGCCCCATTGGCGTGGAGGGTCGGCCTGACAAGACGACCCGTTTGATCATGGTCTTACGACCATCAGGCTATCCAAAGTAGCCGCAAGTCAAAGAGAATTGACATAAATCCGGCGACCAGGGCGGGTCCGTAGACCGTTGGTCTAGCTAAGCGGTTTTGTCAGTAATCCGCGCCAGCGCCGGTAAACCTCTGGGAGGGGTCCTGGTTGGTTCCACATCCCGTTTCACAGGTCAAGAGTTGGTTGGACGCTGTCATGGTCTTCGGCCTGATGGTGAAAGACCGAGAAGCGCTCGGCCACAACCACAGGGTTGCCCAGCTTTGCGTGCAGATTGGGCGGCAGCTGGCGATGACTGCCGCCGAGCTCCGTGTCCTCGCGAGGGCAGGTCTGATGCACGACATCGGCAAGCTGGGAATCCCAAACGAGATCCTGGACAAGCGCGCGGCCCTGGATGAATCCGAGTGGACTCTGATGAAGGCGCACCCAGAGATAGCCCTGTCCATCCTGGGCTCCGGCCAGTCGAGGCGGGCCCTTCTCGCGGTCCTGTATCACCACGAGCGTCTCGATGGCAGTGGTTACCCGTACGGGCTCGACGCCGAGGCGATACCCATCGAGGCCAGGATCGTCGCCGTCGCCGATACGTACGACGCATTGACGTCCGATCGGCCCTACCGAAAAGCACGGACCCCGTGGCAAGCGCGCCGCGTGCTGCTCGATGAGGCGCGAGGCCGCCTCGACGCCAGGGTGGTGTCCGCGATGTTCGAGGCCCTCGACGTCAACCTAACGCGACCGGCGCAACCAGCCGCAAGGACCTTTCTCCTCACCTAGCGTCGGCGTTCGGCCGGGATCAGTCACGATGGTTGTGTGAAGTTCGGGGTCGCGATTTTTCCCACTGATTACGCGATCTCGATGTCGGAGCTGGCACCCGCTGCCGAGGAATTGGGTTTTGAGTCCCTGTGGGTCGCCGAGCATTCACACATTCCGGTGAGCCGCTTGTCGAAATGGCCTGGTGGCGCGGAACTTCCAAATCACTACTCGCACACCATGGATCCGTTCATCGCCCTCACCGTCGCCGCTTTGGCGTCCAGGACGATTCGTGTCGCGACAGGGATCTGCCTATTGATCCAGCGCGATCCCATCCACACCGCCAAGGAAGTCGCGAGCGTCGATCTGGTCTCGAATGGGCGCTTCATCTTCGGCGTCGGCGCCGGCTGGAATCGAGAGGAGATGGCCGACCACGGGACCGACTTCAGCACCCGGTGGAAGCTCCTGCGCGAAAGGGTCGAGGCAGTCAAGGCGATCTGGACCCAGGATGAGGCGGAGTACCACGGCGACATGGTGGATTTCGGGCCGATGTGGAGCTGGCCGAAGCCGGTTCAGAAACCTCATCCGCCGGTACTTCTTGGTGGAAGCGGGCCGAAGATCCTCGAGCGGGTGGTCCGCTACGCCGATGGTTGGATGCCGAACCGTGGCGACACTGTCGAACGCATTCCTGAGCTCCAGGAGATGGCGCGGGCCGCGGGCCGCGGACCCATCCCCGTATCGGTATACCCCAAGGCGGATGCCAGCGAGATCGAGCGGATGGCGAAGGCCGGGGTCGAGCGCTGCATCTACTACGTCCCACCCGATGGCAGGGACCAGGCGCTGGCCAGGCTCGAAGAGCTCGCCCGGATGATCAGACCCTACCTGGCCGGCTGACCCCAGCGCTCTCGCAGGCAGGTCTTGATCACGTTGCCAGTCTTCTTCATTTAAATGTGTTAACTCAACCCACGATCACTTAACATGGCGCAAGGCGGCAGGCGAAGCACTGCCGCGAAGGTGCTGTCGACGGGTGCGAGGAGGCACTGCCATCGAACAAGTGGGCGTGAAGAGGGATCTGCAGAATCGGTCCGCCGTCGATGAGCTGGAAGCCGAACTCGAAGAACCTGGCCTCGGCACAGCCGTTGCCGCGATCCTCGTAGCGGTCGCCGCCCTGGTGCTCGCGGTGGTTCCGGCGGCGGTCGCACTCGAGGCGCCGCTCTTACCGGTCGGATGGGTGGCAGCCGCGATTGGCGGCTTCGTCGGGATCATTTTCAGCCTCAAGCTGGCCGCCATCGCGTGGGGCGTTGCGGTGCAGCTGTGGAGCGCGTACCCCACGCGCGTAGTGATTGAAAACGCCAAGTGAATCGATCACCTGGCGCGAGGCCTTTGGCGGCGCTGGTCTGTGCTGCAAAGGAGGTGATTTGAATGCGCAAACTGCTTTTCGCGACCCTCATGGCGACGATCCTGTTGCTCACCTTGTCGATGGGCACAGCAGCGTCGGTGATCCCGCCCTGCTGCTTCTAGTCGACCCGCGGCTGTCGTCGTCGTCAATTGAAATTGTCAAGTAAGAACTAGCAGCTAAGCTGGCCCAGATGTCAGAAAGTCGATCGCGCCTCTTGCCTGATGACGGCCCGAGCGAGACGAAGGCAACCTCGGGCCGTCGCGGGCGCCGTCGCGGCGTTGAAATCAGAGCGGGCTCCGTCAAACAGGCGAGGCTCGAGGCCAGGCTGAGCCTGGGTCAGGTGGCCGGCACCGAGATCAGCCGGACCGCGATCTATTTCGTTGAGACCGGCAAGGCAAAGCCGTCGATGGAGACGCTCAAGCTGATCGCCGCGCGGACTGGACGGCCGCTGGACTACTTCCTGAGCAACCCGAGCACTATGGAGCCTCGTGCCACTGTCGGCACTGCCGAGATGGAACGTCTGATCACTACAGGCGACCACGCCGGCGCAATCGCCGCCGGCCAAGCCCTGCTGTTTGGTGAAAGCGACCCGGAAATGGCGGCGCGGATCAAATTCTTGATGGCGACCGCGCACCTGCGACTGGCACAGCCCGTCGAAGGCCGCCGTCTTGCCTCGTCGGCGCGGGCGTATTTCGAACAGTCGGGGGACCTCCTCATGACGGCGGAATGCCTGGGGAGCGAGGCTTCAGCGGCCTACCTGATGCAAGACCCAGGGGCACTCGCACTCGCCGAGGGAGCATTGGCCGCATGCCGATCGTTGAGACCGGTTCCGGTTCTCACCGAAAGCCGTCTATTGGGAGTGCTGGCCAGCGTCCACGCCACCAACGAAAACTGGGAAGCCGCGATCAATACGTACGAGCAGGCGATCGCGTCCGGCGACGTCGTGCAGGACCTCCGGCGCCTGTCTCTCGTCTACAGCGGACTCAGCCTGAGCTACCAGGAAACCGGACAGCTCAAGCAAGCGGTCCAATACGCGCAGCGGGCGATCGCGATACACGAGACTCTCAAGGATCGAGTGTCGCTGGCCCGGTCCGAAAACAACCTGGGGCTCTTGCTGCTGCGGGAAGGTAGGGCGCGCGAAGCGCGGAGCCACCTGGAACGGTCGCTGCGTATTTTCGAGGAGACCGGGGTCGAGTCAGACAGGGCCGCGGTCCTGGTGAGCCTGTGCGAGCTGGCCTTCACGGAGTCCGACCGAGATGAGGCGGCGCGCCTGGCGCGCGAAGCCGTGGACCTGGCGACTCGCGTCGTACAGGGTGCGACAGTCGCTGAGGCACGCGTCTGGCTCGGAACCATCGCCGCCGCAAGCGGCGACCAGGACGCCGCCGACGGCGAGTTCGCCCGCGCTTTTGACGTACTCGGTTCGGTGGCGGGATCCGCATCGCGGCTGACTCGCGCGCACAGCCGTTACGCCGACATCCTCGAAGCTCGAGGTGATCTCGTCGGGGCAGTCAAGCACCTGAAACAAGCCCTCGCGACGCGTCCAGTCAAGCGCGCCACCGATTCGAATCAGGCGACTGCTTAGTCTTTGAGGCTGGCGAACTCCAGCGCGTCGACGAGGGCGAGCAGAGAGGCTTCAATGATGTTGCTCGAGCAGCCGATGGTCGTCCACCGCTTTAGGCCCTTGCCCGATTCGACCAGCACCCTCGTGGTGGCTGCCGTCCCTGCGTTCCCGTCGATGATGCGGACCTTGTAGTCGTGAAGGGTCACGCCTTGAAGGCCTGGGAATCGCGGACTCAGCGCTTTCCGCAGCGCCGCGTCGAGCGCATTGACCGGTCCGTTGCCGGTGGCTGCCGTGTGATACACGGTGCCGTCCACCTCGACCTGCACAGTCGCCTCGGCGTTGACCGAGCTGCCGCTCTTGCGGACCTGCGTCGTGAAGTCGGCCACGGTCCAGGGGGCCTTGTATCCGGGCTGTAGGCGCCGCACCAGCATCTCGAACGACGCCTCAGCAGCCTCGTACGAGTAGCCCCGATGCTCGAGCTCTTTGAGGTGCTGGACGAGCCATTTCGTTTGTGGGTCGTCGCGGTCGAGCTCCAGACCGAACTCACGTGCCTTGGCCAGCACATTGCCGCGACCCGAAAGCTCTGAGACGAGCACACGCGGTTCGTTGCCAACCACTGCGGGATCGATGTGCTGGTACGAGTCCTTGTGCTTCAGGACTGCCGCAACGTGCTGTCCACCCTTGTGCGCGAACGCCCCGTTACCCACGAACGGCTGCTGCAGCGGGAGGGCGAGATTCGCGATCTCCGCCACTGTGCGCGAAAGGTCACTGAATCGTGCCACCGAGGCTGCCGGCAAAGCCTCGAGGCCGAGCTTCAAGACGAGGTTGGCGACGACCGAGACCAGGTTTGCGTTACCGCAGCGCTCGCCGTAGCCGTTGATGGTGCCCTGGACCATGTCCGCCCCGGCCAGGACGCCCTCGATGGAATTGGCCACCGCGAGCTCGCAGTCGTTGTGCGTGTGGATGCCGACGCGAACTGGAAGTTCTGCCTCCGCCAGAGCTTGGCGGACTGCCTCCACGCCCTGCCGGATCTCGGCGGGCATGCTCCCGCCGTTCGTGTCGCACAGGACGACCCAGGCCGCGCCGGCGCGAGCGGCAGTGAGGCACACCTCGACCGCGTATTCCGAATCACGCGCGAAACCATCGAAGAAGTGTTCCGCGTCAAAGATCAGCTCTCTGCCGAGGCCGACGCCGTAAGCCACGGATTCTTCCACCATCGCAAGGTTCTCGTTGTTGGTGGTCTGCAGCACCGTGCTGACCTGCCATGAGTCGCTCTTGCCGACGAGTGTCCAAACCGGCGCCTCGCTCCGAACCAGGGCTTCGAGGTTGGCATCGTCCTCACAACGACCGTTTGCGCGTCGCGTCGCCCCGAATGCAGCCAGCCGCGCTTGCTTGAGGGGACGTTTGTGAAGCGCCGCGAAGAGCTCCTCGTCCTTGGGATTGGAGCCCGGGAACCCGCCCTCCACGTAGTCGAAGCCGAGGTCATCGAGGGCGCGGGCGATTCGCACCTTGTCCGCAGCCGAAAACGACACGGCTGGACCCTGCGCGCCGTCGCGCAGTGTCGTGTCGTAGACGACGATCCGTCGATTGGACATAAAAAAACCTCCCGGCCCATTTGGGGGGAGGTCACACGACTCAAGCGCAGGGCTTTAAGTCGGGGGACCTCCCCGAATAATCTCGATCGCAATCCCGATCCGGCTGTACATGAGACTTGGAAGGCTAGAGCATCGGCACCAAACGCGTTTGGTGCTCGCCACCAAACCGGCACCACCCGGGTTAGTGCGACGCCGACACTTCATCCGGAAGTTCGCGGGTGCTCACGCGCACGTCCATCGTGCCCGTGGCCGAGCCGACGTAGATGCCCCGAGTCGGCGCGGCGTCGCTGTAGTCCCTGCCCACGGCAAGCCTGACGTGGTGCTCGGACGTGCGCACGGGATGCGTCGCGTCATACCCGACCCAGCCACGACCCGGCACCCATGCCTCCGCCCAGGCGTGAGAGGCGGTGGTCGTTCCTGAATCTCCAGCCTGGTGGATGTAGCCGCTCACATAGCGCGCCGGCACTCCCATCGCTCTTGCGACGGCGATCAATAGATGGGCGAAGTCCTGGCAGACACCCGCCCGCAAGGCCAGCACCTCGTCCACGGCGCTGTACACGTTAGTAACCGCGCGGTCGTAGGCGAAGTCCCTGCTGATCGCCAGAGTCAGCTCATCAAGCGCCTGTTCTACGGACGCGCCGGAGCTCGGTTCGGCGATCCGGTGCCGGCTTGCGAGCATGCGGACTCCCGCCACGTCCTTGACGGGGGAGCGGAACCGGAAGAAGTCCTGGACGAGATCCTCACCCGGGTCGGCCTCCGGCTTGCCGCCGGTCTCCACCACCGAGCGGCTGGTCACGCTCAACCGCGTGTGCGGGCGGACGAGGTTGAAGTAGTGGACGTTGTTTCCGTACCCGTCGCGATAGGAGCGTGCTTTGACGCCGGAGCTGACGTCGAGCTCGAATTCGAGGCACCTTTGTCCGAGTCCGTCCATCGGTCTCAGGCGAACCTCCATGACGGTTTCCGCGATCGGGCCCGAATACCGGAAATGCGTGCTGTGCACGACCTCGAGCTTCATTGCTGTTGCTGCTGCGGCATGGCGCGCCCCTCGTCGCCGATCACGTTGGCGGGGACCTTGCTCGGGTGGAAGTAGGTTTCGCGCAGGGCCAGCTCGAGCTGATTGAGGAGGCCGCGACACTCCGCCTCGAACTCTCGCGGATGTTCGGCGACCAGCTGCGAGCCGGCTTCCTCGAACATGGCGTGGAGCCGCGACAGCAGGCGTTTCGGCTTGGACCGCCGGCCCGCCCCGTCGATCCTGGAGACCGATTCGAGCGCAACCTGCGCCGAGAAGCGGGCGGACCGCGGCAATGTCGGGTCGAGGAGGAGGCATTCGATCACCCGCTCGGGCGTCACGCCCCCGCTGTATCGCGCCTGGTAAGACTCGAACGCAAAGCAAGACTTCAGCACTGCCGACCACTCGAGAGCGTCCTCCGGCTCGTCCGCCAGCTCGGCGGACTTGCGCGTGACGATGGACGTGACGTTCGCGGTGCGTTCCACAAACTTGCCTAGGCGCACGAAGTCCCGCGCCTCGTCACGCCGCATCGTGTCCTCGAGCAAGCCGTCGACCAGCTTGATGCTGAGCTGCACGTCGGTCAGAAACGGATACAGGTCGGGCTGCCAGGTCGGCTCTTGCAGCCGCCAGTTGAGCGCGTTGACCTGCTCATAGAGCTCGGTGGGAAGAGAGGGACGTACGGCCTGGGCGGCGAGGCGGGCCGCGGCAACGCTCGCCCGCACCGATGGTCCCATCGATCCGGTGATGACCACCTCGATCGCCTGCTCGCGGCGGCGGGTGTCACTGCCCGGCCAGCCCGCCAGCTCCATGAAGCGATTCCAGAACTCAGGGCCAGGCTCATCGGTGCGGTCGAGGGAAAGCGAAACGTGCACGCCCAGGATGCGGGCAAGATGGTCGGCGCGCTCGAGATGGCGTCCCAGCAGCGTCAGCGAAGTGGCGGCTCGACTAAGCATCGGTGCTCTCGACGTCGTCTTCCGCCATCACCCACGTGTCGCGACTCCCACCGCCCTGAGAGCTGTTCACGACCAGGGACCCAGGGCGAAGGGCGACCCGCGTGAGCCCGCCCGACGTGACGTGCACGTCGGGGCCTGTAAGGACGAACGGGCGCAGGTCCTGGTGCGTGCGGCGGAACCGGCCGCCGTCAAAAATGGGCTGCACCGACAGCTGCACGACCGGCTGGGCGATGAAGCTCCGCGGCCACAACTTGATGCGCTTGCCGAATTCCTCGCGCTGCGCTTTGGTCGATTCGGGACCGATCAGCATCCCGTATCCGCCCGAGCCGTCGACGGTCTTGACCACCAGCTCTTCGAGATGGTCGAGCACGTATCGGCGGTCCTCGTCCACCGCGCACAGGTAGGTCGGCACGTTGGGCAGGATGGGGTCCTCGTCGAGGTAGTAGCGGATTATCTTCGGGACGAGGGCGTAGACCGCCTTGTCGTCAGCGACGCCATTCCCCAACGCATTGGCAATGGCCACGTTTCCGGCACGGTACGCGTTGACGAGCCCGGCCACTCCGACCAGCGACTCCTGGCGCCCAAAGATCGGGTCGAGCCATTCGTCGTCAAGCCGCCGGTAGATGACGTGGACCGGTTCGAGGCCGTGCGTGGTCCTCATGAACACGTGGTCCTGGTCGACGACAAGGTCGGTGCCCTCCACGAGCTCGATACCCATCTGCTTGGCGAGGTACAGGTGCTCGTAGTAGGCAGAGTTGTTGATGCCAGGCGTCAGGAGGACTATCGTCGGATCGTCCACGCCTTCCGGCGCGAGCCAGCGAAGGTGGCGAAGGAGCTCGTGAACGTAGCCTTCGACTGGCCTGACGGCATACCCGGCAAAGAGGTCGGGCAGCACGCGCTTCATGACGTGGCGGTTGGCCAGCACGTACGAGACGCCTGACGGCGTCCTCAGGTTGTCTTCCAGCACTAAGAACTCGCCGGTGTGGTCACGAACGAGGTCGATGCCCGCGATGTGGCAGTGGATCCCGTGCGGCACCGGCAGGCCCTCGACCTCCCGAAGGTACTGCGGGCTCGTGAGCACGGTCTCCGGTGGGATGGCGCGCTGTTCGAGGATGAGCTTGCGCCCGTAGATATCGTCAAGGAAGAGGTTGAGGGCGGCAAGTCGCTGCTTGAGACCTGCCTCCAGGCGCTTCCAGGTTTGTGCCGAAATCACCCGCGGGATGATGTCGAAAGGGAAGACCTTTTCGGTCCCCTGGGCGTCCGGGTACACAGCGAAGGTGATCCCGTGGTTGCGGAACATCTGCATCGCCAGGTCGTGCCGGCGGCCAAGCTCCCGCGGGCCGAGCTGGTTCAGGTGCTCGTAGAGGCGTCCGTACCCCGGCCTGGGCTGCCCGGCGGCCGCAAGCATTTCGTCGTAGAAACCGTTGACCTTGTAGTCAACGTCGAGAGAGTTCACGGAGGCCAACGCTATAGTTTCGCCATACCGACTAAAAGTAGCCAGACAATCGACGTGCGCGTCGGCTGTGAGTTCAGCTACGACGTGAGCGCGCCCACCCCCGTCACGGTGCAGGTCCGGCCTCGGTCGGACTCCAGTCACCAGCTGGTGAGCGAGACATGGTCGACCACGCCCTCGGTGCCGATCGACGAGTACAGCGACATCTACGGCAACCCGGTCAAGCGATTCGTGATGCCTGCTGGACCCCTGGTGCTGCGGTATGACGCGGTCTGTGCGGTCCCGGATGAGCCCGACCACGATGGCGCGGCTGTGCCCCAGGCTCCGGTGGAAGACCTTCCTGGCGAGCTCCTCCACTTCACCCTGCCCAGCCGCTACTGCCCCTCGGACGAGCTCTCGGGCATGGCCTGGCAGCTTTTCGGGCAGACGCCGATGGGCGGCGCCCGGGTGCAGGCGATCTGCGACTGGGTGCACGACAACATCAAGTTCAAGTACGGCACCAGCAATCCGCTGACCACCGCCGCCGACGTGCTGAGAGACCGGATAGGGGTGTGCCGGGACCTGACTCACGTCGCGATCAGCTTCTGCCGCGCCCTGAACATCCCAACCCGTTACGTCTTCGGCTACCTGCCCGACATCCACGTGCCCTTCAACGGCGACCCGATGGACTTCGCCGCCTGGATGGAGGTCTGGCTAGGTGATCGCTGGTGGACCTTCGACCCCCGCAACAACGAGCGCCGCACCGGACGTGTGCTGATCGGTCGAGGCCGCGACGCGCTCGACGTGGCCATGCTCACCACCTTCGGGCCGGCGGCCTTCCGGACGATGACCGTGTGGGCCGACGTGGTAGAAGGCGCCAAGGACCTATGAGGATGATCGACCCTTCCTCGGTGGACTGGGCCTCCGCCCGTCGCGTGTCCTATTCCTTGCGGCAGACCTTCCGTTATGAGTACCCGCAGCCCGTCCGCGAGCTGAACCACCGGCTGGTCGTGATCCCGCCCGAGCGGTTCGGCGATCAGCGGCGGCTCAAGCACCAGGTATCGGTCGATCGCGACGGCGTCGAGTTCGAGAACCGGCAGGATCGCTTCGGAAACATGATCGTCGACGTCTTCGCACCTCGCGTGTCGGAGGAAATCGAGTTCGTCGCCGAAGTCTCCATCGAACGGCATGCCGGCGAACCCAACCGGCTCCCGGACGGCTGGCTCAGTGACGGCTACCTGCTCGAGCCCTCGCTGCTCACATCAGCCGACGAGCGCATCCGGCGAGCGGCCGAGGAGCTTGCGGAGTCGGCCGAGTGGGGACTGCCCCTTGCGGACTCGATCAACGACTGGGTCTATCAATCGATGACGTATCAGCACGGGGTGACCGGTGTGCGGACCACTGCGGCTGAGGCGCTTGCCCTCGGGTCTGGGGTCTGCCAGGACTACGCACACGTGATGCTCGCGGTCTGTCGAGCGTGCAACCTGCCCTCCCGGTACGTGTCGGGGCATCTGATCGGACAAGGGGGCACCCACGCGTGGGTCGAGGTCGTGCTGCCGGCCAATGACGGTACCGGGGACGCCATCGCCTCGACCTTCGACCCGACGCACGCGAGTCGCGGAGGCCTGGGCTACGTGACGATTGCGGTCGGTGGCGACTATTCGGATGTGGCGCCCACTTCCGGGACGTACGTGTCGTCGGCGCTAGGACGCCTGTTCACCAGCAAGCGGGTAACGCTGACCGATCTCGATTACACCCCGTAGGCGCCTAACGCGCAGGGCGCCATTCAAAAGATGGACGGGGCCCGCGTAACGGGCCCCGTCCATGGATTACATCGGGGTGATTTCGTAGATGGTGACCTTGCCGCCGGACTGCAGCACGGGGCAGCCTTTGGCCAGGTCGGCAGCCGCGCTGAGTGAGCTCGCCTTGACTATCGAGTAACCGGTGGCCGGATCCCCGAGTGCTCCTTCGTGGACAGCTCCGCCGTTCGAAACCATCTTGACGCCCGGCGCGAACGGGTTTCCCTGGTCGACGATCTTGTCGCCCAGCTTGCCGAACCAGCCACCCCACGCCTCCATGACCTTCGCCTGCTCGGCTTCGGTCCTGCCGGAGCTTCCACCGGTGAACAACAGAACAAAATTCGCCATGTTTGCTCTCCTCTCGATGTGATGACCCCAGATTTGCGGTCTCATCCACACGACGATCGGCGAAGCCCGATTTCGACAATGACTTATCGAATTCACACCAATCGCTTATATATCGGTCCAGTGGTGACCTCCCGAATCCTCGTGGTGGAAGACGACACGCGCTTGGCCGCGACGCTGGAGCGCGTTTTGACCGCGGAAGGTCATCAGGTCGAGCTGGTTGGTGACGGGCTGGAAGCGTTGCGGAGGGCGCGTGAGCAACCGTTCGACCTCGTGGTGCTGGACATCATGCTGCCGAGCCTTGACGGCGTTGCCGTCTGCCGGCGTCTGCGCGCGACCGGGCAGGTCCCCATCCTCCTGTTGACAGCACTTGGCGGAACCGATGAACGTGTGCGCGGCCTGGATGCCGGGGCGGACGACTATCTCGTCAAGCCGTTCGCGTACGAAGAGCTGCTCGCCAGGGTTCGCGCGCTGCGCCGGCGGACAGGTCCCAACGACCACCTTCAGTTCGCCGATCTCCTGATCGAGCCGCAAAGCCGGGGCGCCTGGCGAGGCAAGCGATCGATGACTCTCACCGCCACCGAGTTCGAGCTTCTGCGGCATTTCCTGCGCCATCCCCGGCAGGTCCTCACCCGCGAGCAGCTGCTCGACGCCGTGTGGAAGGGCGAACCGGAAAATGACAACGTGGTTGCGGTGTACGTCGGCTACCTGCGGCAGAAGCTGGAGGAGGGCGGAGAGCCGCGGCTGCTGCACACGGTCCGCGGCTCCGGCTACGCCCTCAAGGAGTAGTGCCGCTGTCCCTATCCCTCCGGCTCCGGCTCGCGCTCTACGGCGCGGCCGTGGTCGCTCTGACGTTGGTCCTTTTCGGCGTGCTGCTCTACGCCCTGCTCGCGCGCAGCGTAACGAGTGACCAGGACACCGCTCTTCGCGCTCGAGCGGCTGAAGCTGTCGCGGCGCTCGGCAGCGCGCCAGACCTGACGCCGCAAACGCCGGTTGCGCCCCTTGATCTTCGGACCAGCAACGAGATCTTCATCGAAGTGTTCGACCAGAAGTGGTCTCTCGCTTACTCGACAGGTGTGTTGAACGGCGCCGCGCCCGAGGTCGGACCCGGTCTGCGCAGCGGGGCTTCCCAGGGGATCTTCGACACGGAGGGTGGCATGCGCCTTTATGCGCGCCAATTCAGCCGCGGCTTTGTAGTCACAGGACAGTCGACCCGAGTCCCACAGTCGAACCTGTCGGGCGTTCTCGGGTTTCTCATCATCTCCGGCGTCCCGACACTGATCGCCGCGCTGCTCGGCTCCTGGCTTGTCGCTGGTCGTGCGCTCAAGCCGCTGAAAGTCGTCGCGGGCGCCGCCGACGTGATCGGCCGGACCCGTGACTTCGGCAGTCGCCTCCCAGGGCGTAGCAGCCGAGATGAGGTCGCACTCCTTTCGACAAGCTTCAACCGGATGCTGGATCAGCTCCAGGACGCGTTTGAGTCGCAGCGGCGATTCGTGGCGGATGCCTCACACGAGCTGCGTACGCCTTTGACCACCATCCAGGGCAACGCCGGTCTGCTCGCGCGAGGTCCGGTCATCTCCGATGAGGTGCGCCGGGAGGCCGCGGCGGACATAGCGGCCGAAACCGCGCGCATGACGCGCCTTGTCGATCGGATGCTCACACTCGCCCGAGCTGACGCGGGCATGAGTCTCGCGCTCGGCCGCATCGAACTCGGCGCGATAGTCACCGAAGTTTGCCGCCAGGCGCGGACGGTCCACCCGGATCGCGAGCTTGAGTGCAAAACGGTAGACGCGACTGTCGCGGGCGATGAAGACGCGATCAGGCAGCTGATGTGGATCTTGCTCGACAACGCGCTGCGGCATGCACGCTCGCGCGTCTCGGTCGAGCTCTGGATCGAAGGGGAGTGGGTTCGCCTGGGGGTTGCGGACGACGGGGCGGGCATTCCACCCGACGAGCGTGAGCGAGTGTTCGAACGCTTCTACCGTGCCGACCTGGCGCGCACCGGGCATGGCGCCGGGCTCGGACTGTCGATCGCCCGATGGATCGTCGAACAGCATCGCGGCCGGATTCTCGCCGGCGAGTCGGCCGGCAGCGGCGGCGCGATTTATGTGGACTTGCCAGTGAGCGCAAGCGGCGATGAGGATGGGACTTTCTGAATGCTTACGACCCTCTTAGATTCGGCCGCGAAGCTCATGACATGTTCGACATCGCCACAGATCATGCGATCGGTCTTCTCGCTGCTCTAGTCGCTTTGCCGGTGGCGGCACTCGTGCTGCGATTCCAACAGGGGTGGAGCGCTGCGTCCGGCACTGTGCAGGCGGCCGCCGTCTTGATGGCGACATCTGGAGTCGTGCACCTTGCGCTCATCGGTCATCACATCGCGCAGCACCCCGTCACGGCCGCCCTGTTCTTGGTGAATGGACTGGCGTTCATCGGACTGGCCGCAACCGTGCGGTGGCGCCGCTGGCGCCTTGCCTCGACGGCCCTCCTGGTCGCCACCATCTTGGGTTACCTCTTCTATATCGCTGTCGGTCTGGAAGGGCCGGACCAGGTCGGCGTCGCCACCAAGCTGATCGAACTTGTCACTCTGGGGTTGGTTCTGGTGCCCGTTCGCGGGGAGCCCGCAAAGTCGCATCGCGCTTTGAGATGGACGTCGCTCGGCGTTGCCCTGCCAATGCTCACCGTCATGACCGCTTCCACTGCATGGATCGTTGACCTGGCCCGCCCTGACCCGCGCCACGTGCACGCCGGCGCGCTGCTGCAGGCGACCAACGCTCTACCGACACAAGAGCAGCAGGACGCGGCGAATCGCCTGTACGCCGAAACGAAGGCCGCGATTCTTCCCTACCAGGACTCGCGAAAGGCACTTGCGGCCGGGTACCGGCCGGAAGGTCCTTCGAACATGCCTTCAAGTCACTGGATGAACCAGGCGTACGTGGACGCCGGCTACGTCATGGACCCCAGGCGGCCGCAAGGCCTGGTCTACGCCAACACGAAGCACGGCCCGGTGCTACTGGGTGCGATGTTCCAGATGAAGAACATCGGCCAGTTCGGTCCCGATCCCGGCGGGCCGTTGACCGCTTGGCACCAGCACGAGAACATCTGCTTCACGCCGTTTGGCTTCGAGTTCAGCCTGATGACGCCGTTCGCAACGTGTCCTCTTGGGGCGATCGACGTCAGCGCCTCGCCGATGCTCCATGTCTGGATCGTGGACAACCCCAAAGGCGGCCCATTCGCGGTCGACATCGATGACGAGGTGGTGAAGAAGATTGCTCGCGCCTAGGACTTCCAGCCGGCCTGAAATCGCATTCGTCTTGCTGATGCTGCAGTCGATGTTCTGGGCCATCGCGGGGCTTTCTGCGATGCCGTTCGTGCTTGGCGGAGAATTCTTCATACTCGGTCTCGGCGTTGCGTCGCTCTTGTTCGCGCTCATCATGTTCCTCGTCGCACTCGGTGTTCTGTGGCGACGGCGGTGGGCACGCCGATGCGTGATCGTGGTGGAGATCATCTGCCTGATCGGTTCCTTGCTCTTGCTGGCGCTGCCGATAGGCGCGAACCACGGCCCTGTCTCGCTGATGACAAACGTTCTTCTGCCGGTTGCTGTGTTCGTGCTGCTGCGCAAGCCAAGGGAGGCGTTTGTCTAGATACCTTTAGCGAATGTGCGCCTGGCTTAACCTCGCGCGATCAGCAGGCGCGTCCGCCGCGTAAGCGCTTCGTCGGCGTCATCCGCCGTCACCACCCGGCGACGGAAGTTTCGCAATGCGAAGCGGTCGCATGCGGTCTCCGCCGCAGAGGGTTTGCCGAGCACCTCGTGCAGATACCAGTGCATCCATTCGTGGCAGTAGAGGAATCGCAGCACGTCGCGGCGCCCACGAAAGGAAACAGTCTCCGATGCCCACGCAAAGCGAAAACCCTGCCCGCGCTTACGGCGGGCGGCGAAGATGACAGGCTCCTTGAAAGGCCGCCACGGGATCGGCACCTGCAGCACGATGCGGCGGTCTTCGAACTCGCAGAGTGCCGCGAGGTGGGGGTACCACCGGTAGCGCAGGGGCTTCACCACGACCTCGTAATCGCAGCGCGGCAGGCCGGCCAGCGCCCGCCTTGCCTCCGCTGCGCTGAACCCGGCTAGCTCGCTGCGGACCACCATGGCCCGGACAGGGTAAACGGTGCAAAGGCTCTGCGACAGGTCTTATGTCACGGTTTGCACGACGGACTCAGTTGTCGTCTGTGGACCCCTGATCAGGGCCGTTCGGAAGCACATGCAGGCGAGGTTCCCGGGGCTGCAGGCGCATATGGAGGCGAACAACCGTTCCCCCAGCCAGGGTCCGGATCTGGACCAGGTCGCAGAGCTGGTTGGCAAGCCATAGTCCTCGCGGCGCGGACAGGTCGGCTGCCGGACACAGCCGGTCGACCAGAGGTTGATCGAAGCGTCCAGTGTCGGCAATCTCGCAGATCAGCACGGATTGCTCCTGCCACACCCGTAAGCTGCCGGCGCCCCCGCCGTGCCGGATGCTGTTGGTGGCGACTTCGTTCACAGCGGTCACCAGCTCCGCGGTGCGCGTCGCTGCCAAGCCGGCAGTGCGAGCCTGTCGTGAGATCAGACCGCGCAGCTTGACCAGGTCGTCTTTGGCGAAGGGGAGGCGCAACACGCCGGTCCCGGGTTCGGGCAGCGGTACGTCGAAAGGCGCTCCCGAGGCTTCAAACCCGCGGTAGACGTTGCTCCGCTCGACAGTGCCGCCTTCATTGACGAATTCGTGACTGCGGCGGGCCTCTTCGATGACGGAGCTGCCCAAGTTGTCGGTGTCGTAAGGGCACAGGAGCGACCACGGACGGCCCTGTCCGAATGCAGTGTTGAGCAGCGACTCGTGACGCTGGCACTCGATGAGCTCATCCGGCGAGCGGCCCTTCCAGATGGGCTCGCCGATCCCGCGCAATCGCCGGCCGGGATGAAAGCTGACGAACTCTTGCCACGCGGGAATAATCCGAGCCGGGTTGGCGCCGACCATCGCCATGTCGGCGAACACGACAGCACCCGCCTCTTGGCCGAGCGCGTCCTTGAGCAGCTGGATCTTTTCGAGCGACTCCACTACCAGAACGGGCTCACTCGCCCGCAGGCCTTCGCGAATGAACGGCACAGTCCCGGTGACAAATTCGGCCCACCCCGAATAGAGAAGGGCTTCGTGGCGGAACTGTTCGCTGTGCAGCGCAGCCGCTCCCCTCATGGCTTAGGCCCTCCGCAGCCGCAGATGACGAGCTTCGGCAGGGCGGCCCACCCGGTAACTCTCATCACGGTCTGCAAGAGCTCGGGCAACCCGTGCAGCATCAACCGGCCGCCCTTTCGTACTTCTGCCGCCTCGACGAATGACCTGATTCCACTTATGTCGCAGAAGATCAGGGCGCTCACGTCGAGGTGGAGGTCCTGGTCCTGGAGCGTGACAGTTTTGAGCAGGCATTCACCGACGGCATCCGAGTTCGTGGCGTCGATCTCACCCGCGAAGCGAAGCCCGTGAGGCCTGAGGGTGCGCGTGACTATCAGGCGCTTGTCGCCATAGACCCGATCGCCGCCGAGCGCAGCGTCGAACGGTTCGTCGATGCCGAATCCCCCCTTGCGGTTCACATGCGCCGACAAGTGAATGCAACCCTCATTCTGACTCAACAGGCTATGAGGGTCAAGTACTTGCGAAGATTTGAACAAGAAACGCATAGGTATGCGAATCGGTATCTCTCTCGCGGACCGCGTTGAGTTGATTGGGGAGCCTGGCCTGCAAGGGCCGGGCTTTCCACCATTCAGGGCCTTTGGCCCCCGGGTAAACCCACGGAGGGCTTGCGTTGTCGAGATGGATGACGCCCGAAATTGCGCAGGCCCAGACCGCTGTAACTGAAGCCGCAGACACTGTTGTCGACGCCTGGTGGTCATCGATCCTCGCCGGGGACGTCGATGAGCCTCACCCCGTCTACGGTCCGGCCCTGAAGGTCCACCTCGACGGAAGCCGGCTCCGGCTCTCCGGCGAGCTCGAGTCTGCCGAGGACCGCAAGGAGCTGATCCGCCAGGCGCGAGAGCGCGTCGGTCGCGGGATCGATCGCGTGGACGCCTCCGACCTGAGGATCGCCCGGCGCGATGAGAAGCCAGGGATCCTCGACCAGACGCTCATCTCTGCTTTCCCGAACCGGCAGGCTGCGGAATTTGCGCAAGCATTCGTGATCAAGCACAGCCGCACTGAACCAAAGCAACACGAGATCGTGGTGCAGGAAACGCTGGCGGAAGAAGAGGAACGCCTGCGCGGACGGTTGCCCGCAGACCTACTTGCCAAGGCGCGCAAGTGGCTTGAGGCGGGTCAGGCCCTCCTGATCCTGACGGTCGACGAAACGGCCGCGCACCGAGTCCGCGAGCTGCTCGAAGAAGACACGCGCAGCCAGTGGACGATCGCGGTCCCGCCCACCCTGAGTGAGTCCAGGCGATAGATGGCCGAAATCACGCCACGAACAACCCGCGAAGGTCCTGCCCCGGCCGTCGCCGGCCGGCCTCGCCCAACGTCCGCGCGAGAAGCGACCAAAGCTCGCTTGGGTTTGCGCGACATCCTGCGCATCATCGGCCCGGGTGTCATCTCGGGGGGAGCCGACAACGATCCAGCGGGCATTGCGACCTACTCGATAGTCGGCGCCTCGGTGGGCTATGCCCAGAACTGGCTCCTGTTCCTGTCGACGCCGATGCTGATCGTGGTACAGCAGATGTCGGCCAGGGTCGCCAACGTCACGAAGAGCGACCTGGCGAGCTTGCTCAGAACCCAATTCGGCCGCCGAGTTGCCGAGCCGGCGGTAATCCTCATGGTCATTGCGAATGTGATCACGATGGGGGCCGATCTCGTGGCCATGGGCGCCGCAGTAGAGCTGCTCACGCACATCAAGTTCATCTACTGGATCGTCCCCCTGGTCGCATTGATGGCCGGCGTGACGATATTTCTCGACTACAGGACAGTCAGCAAGTACATGCTGTGGCTCGTCGCGGTCTTCGCCGCTTACATCGTCGCAGCCATCATGGCGAGGCCGGATTGGGGCGATGTTTTGCGCAGCACATTCGTGCCCAAGTTCTCCATGAGCACGGAATATCTCCTTGGTGCGGTGGCTCTTCTTGGCACGACCATCACGCCATATCTCTTCTTCTGGCAGGCCAGCGGGGAGGTGGAGGAGCGTCGTGGCGTGCAATCCATCAGCCGTACCAATCTCGACATCTCCATGGGCATGGTGTGGTCGAACTTGATCGCATTCTTCATCATCGTCGCGACTGGCGCTGTGTTGTTCTCGCATCACGCCGAGATCAAGACGGCCGCCGATGCCGCGAAGGCCCTTGAACCATTCGCAGGTCCGTACGCCACAGTCCTCTTCAGTGTGGGAGTGATCGGGGCGGGCTTGCTTGCAATACCGATCCTGGCGTCCGCATCGGCCTTCGGTGTCGCGGGCCTGGCCGGCTGGCGGCGCGGTCTGGGGCGCAACGCGAGGAACGCGCCGCAGTTCTACGTTGTGATCGGTGTGTCGTTTCTCGTCGCGATGGAGTTGGCGATCTCGGCAGTGGATCCGATCAAGGCGCTGTTCTACTCGCAGGTTCTCGACGGACTCATCGCCCCCGTCTTGATTGTGCTGCTCCTCCTGCTGACGTCCAGCCGCAAGGTGATGGGCGACTTCGTTAACGGATTGCCGACCAAGGTGCTCGGCTGGGCGGCCGCGGCGGTGATGGTGCTGGCCGACGTCGCCATGGTCTATCAGGTCGCAACCAAGGGGTTGCCCGCCTAAGCGCGTAGCCCTCGCGCGCGATGCGTTAGTTCAAAGAAGTGGTTCGACCACCCGCACAAACACACCCGTCGACCTCGGCCGTCAAATCGGGCGGCCTTGCCGCTGAGGTGATTCAGGATGCCCAGCGCCTGGTGAGCCTGGAAGTCGCGCTGGCCAAGCAGGAGATCAAGGATCTCGTGATGGCAAATGCCATCGCCGCGGGCATGGTCGCATCGGGTGGCCTTCTGATGATCCTCAGCGTGCTGGTGGCAGTCCCCTTACTCGTCGTCACCCTTGTGCCCTGGAAATGGGAGGCGGCATTAGCGTGGGTGGTCCTTTACGCGTTGCTGGGAATCGGTCTCGTGCTGATGGGCAAGAGACGGTTCGCGCTGAAACTGCCCGCCAAGACATTGGCGAGCTTGAAGGAGAACAAGGAATGGGCGCTTCGGCAGATGAAATCGACCGTCAGATAAAAGAAACCCGCGACCACATGGACGAGAACCTCGACATGCTCGAGCGCCGCGCTGCTTCCAACGCCATGCGCTACGGTCGTATCGCGGTGGTGGTGTTCGGCGTAGTCGCGGTAGCGGGGACCGGAGTGCTGATCTACCGCCGGATGCGCCGGCCCTCGCGGAGGGAGCAGCTGCAGAGCATGGTGCTCGAAGTGCTGAGGGATCTCCCCGACAGGCTTCGTGATCTGCCAGGCGAGGTAGGGTCTCGAGTCAAGAAGCCACTGCCGTCGATCAAGGTCGTCGTCAACGGCGAAGACGAGACAAAAGCGCCAGGCACACTGGAGAGCATCGTCCGCAAGGTCACGCCCGCGGTGGTGACCACCGCATCGGGCGCTTTGATCGAGCGCATCACACGGCAATCTGAACCGCACGACCACAAACATTCCCGCACCGCCGTCCCCGCCTTTGACTGATTGATCCGCCCTCTTCGAGGACTCATCGACCGCGCGCGAAGCTCGCTTCCGTTTCGCGTGGTCGCCGCGTTCGGTGAGAGCCAGGCAGCCAATTACGCCGGAGCGCTCGCGTTTGCCGGCTTTCTTTCGATGTTCCCAATGATCCTGGGTGTGCTGTCGATCATCGGGCTGGCTGTCCGCAACCCGGCCACCGAGGCTCGGTTCGAAACACTGATCATCCAGTCCTTTCCCGGAAACGCTCAGAACGAGCTGCTGAACGCGCTCCATGGCGTGAGGCAATCGGCGGGATGGATCGGTCTGCTCTCCCTGGTAGGCCTGGCCTGGGGCGCAAGCGGCATCTTCGGGGCCATGGAATTCGCGCTCGCGCAGATTTTCGGCATCAAACAGCGAGACATGGTGCGGCAGAAGCTGATGGCCATAGTGATGATGGTCGTGCTTGTCGTCGCATTGGGGATCACCGTGGCGGCGAACTGGGCGGCAGGCTATCTCTCGACCCGCTTCTCGCTTGCGTGGGTCGTGAGCTTCGTGATCGGCGGCGCAGTAATGGTCTTCTTGCTGGTCCTGCTGTATCGCTTCGTTCCCAACCGCACGTTCGGCGTGCGCCAGGTTCTACCCGGCGCTCTTCTCGCCGGAGTGCTGATCGAGGCTCTGTCTCTCCTGTTCCCGCTCTACACCCGCTACGCCGGAAGCTTCAACAGCTATGGCGCACAGTTCGGCCTCTTCTTTCTCTTGGCAACCTGGTTCTACCTGTTGAGCGAGCTGATATTGCTGGGGGCGGTTTACAACCGCTTGCGCCTGGGACGGCCTGCGACCCATGGCTTGATCGCAAGTCCTGACGCCGAGTCGCGCGAGCCCACCCGACCCATGGACGTAATCAAGCGTGAGAAAGCACCAAGTTCACGTCGCCGGCGGCCTGTGGACAGACCCGGAAATCGTTCGCTCCTCCAACGCGCCATCCTCGCCTTATTCGTTGGCATTGCGGTGGCCGGCGGCGTGGTCCGCCGGCGCGCCGGGCGCGGAAGACACTCGGTCTCGTAACGCCGAATTCGGGCCGCATTCGGGCTCAGTACACCGGCCGGACGTGGGCGTTACCCATATGAGCGGCCTCGCAAGTTGGGTTCTGGTGCTCGGGGTCGCTGATGACTTAAAGGAGGTACTTTTGTTGGGAACTCTGCTGTTCATAGTGCTCGTCATTCTCGTCCTCGCGGTGCTGCTTGGCGCCGGTGGATACAGCGTTCGTCGTTACTGGAGCCCCGCGGGCTCTGAGGTGGTGGAAACAAGCGAGACCACCGGGGGCGCTGGTGCCGGGATTGCAGCCGCGATTCTGGCCCTTCTGGTGCTGATCCTGCTGTTCTTCGGCTTCACGCAGTGGAACTGGTTCGGCGCGCGCTCGACAACCCCTTACAACAACCCCACGGTTTCCAGCCCGGCCCCTATCACCAAGACCGTCCCTGGCGGCGGAACCGTTGCTTCGCCCGCCCCTTCGCCCGCAGGCTGACCGTCCTGGATAGTTGAGGACCGCGTCCTTCGGGCCGGTCCTCTTTCCTTGACCCGGGGCAGATCAAGCAAAGGAGGCAAACAAAGGAGGAAAGCATGCTGAGCTCACGTCAGAAAGACCGGATGTCCTCGCCGACCTTCGCGTTTCCGAAGGAGCGCAAGGAGCCGCTGAACGACGCAAGCCACGTCCGCATCGCACTCGCCCGGTTCGATCAGGTGAAGGGTGTCACTGAGTCGGAGCGCGACGCCGCGTGGCGGCGCATCCGGTCGGCTGCCCGGAGGTACGGCGTCGAGGTCAAGGCGAGAGGCTGGCGCTCACTCATGAACGGCGGCAGGACCGGCAAGAAATCAGGCAAGAAACCAGAAAAGCCAGCTCGTCGCTCGAGCTCGTAGCCCCATTTTCGAACACCTCTAGCCGTGGCTGCCATCTAGCAGCCACGGCTCTCAGTGATCGCTTGAGCCCACGCTGGGCTTAACGTTGGCGGCGTGCGTGGACTGCTTTTGTGGTGCGCCCAGAACGCGTGGCTGGCGGCGCACGTACCCCGCTGGGGATTCGCGCGCCGGGCGGCGCGCCGCTTCATGCCCGGCGAAAAATTCGAAGACGCGCTGAAGGCGGCGGTCGACTTCAAGGCCCAGGGAATCGGATCCCTCTTCACGCGCCTCGGGGAAAACGTCAACGAACTCACCGAGGCGACCGAAGTGGTCGAACACTACGAATCGGTGCTCGCGAAACTTTCCTCGAGCGGTCTCGATGCCGAGATCTCGGTCAAACCCACCCAGGTGGGTCTTGACATAGACGCCGAGACCGCATACGCCAACCTCGAGCGCCTTGCCAATGCTGCCGCCAAGGCACGGAGCTTCCTGTGGATCGACATGGAAGGAAGCGCCTACACGCAGGCGACCGTCGACCTTTACGTTCGGCTGAAAGCACACAATCCGCAAACTGGCATCTGCCTTCAGGCCTACCTCTACCGCACTGTCGAAGACGTCGTGAGGCTCATGGAGGTCAAGCCGGCGATCAGGCTGGTCAAGGGCGCCTATGCAGAGCCGCCGGAACGTGCCTACACGGCCAAGAAAGACGTCGACGCGAACTACCTCGCGCTGTGCGCGCTGATGCTGCCTGAGGTCAAGCGGGGCCGGCTGCGACTCGTCCTCGGGACGCACGACGTCGCGCTGTTCGAACGCGCGAGTCGCTTCGGTCATGCGCTGGGACTGGAGCGCGCCCAGATCGAGGTGAACATGCTGTACGGCATCCGCGCAGACCAGCAGGTGCGCCTGGCGAAAGATGGCTACGTGGTGAAAGCCCTGATCTCGTACGGGGACGCTTGGTACGTGTGGTATCTGCGGCGGCTGGCGGAGAGGCCTGCCAACGTGCTTTTCGTCGCCAGGCAGCTGCTCCCCTGAGCTGTCAGTTCGAGGACCTGGCCAGGAAGAGGTCGAATTCGATAGTGGCGGTCGGGTCGACGGTGACAAATGGCGCCCGAGGAGGGGAGACGCCGTAGTCGGCCATGTTGATGGTCATTGTCCCCGCGATCTCGATCTTGTCCCCGATCACCTGCGTGTGCGCGGTGGCGGTCACGTCCCTCGTGACTGCGTGGATGGTCAGCTTGCCCAGAAGGGTCACGTCCGCCGGCGTGCTGGTCACGCTGCCAGGCACGGACGCGGTTGAGGCGGTGAACATCGCATAGGGGATCTGCTGCGTTTCGAGCTGGCGCGACACGATGCCGTCACGCTGGCTCACGTTGCGACCCGCCACCTGGTCGACGCTGTGCAGGGTGGTTAGGTCGGCGGTCAGGTTGATCCCGCTGACCTGGTATCCGCTCGAGTCACCGCTTACCGTCAGGCCGCCAGTGACGTTTGACGTGCGGGCCACGGCAAGGTGCTTGGAGGTTTCGCCGGCGAACAGCTCCTGGACTCGATAGCCCGCGACTGAGCCTGTGGTCACCTTCCAGGTCGCGGCGAGGCGCCCGGCCGTCGGGCTCGAGGTCACAGCCGGCGAGCTGAGGCCGAGGCTTGCCGGCGATGTCCGCAGGCCCGAGAAGAAGTAGGCATAGGCGGCCACGCCCGCCAGAACGATGACGGCCAGCGCGGCAGCGGCGGCAACGACGAGGATTCTCTTCATCTCAGTCGATCAATTGCAACTGTGCAGGCTACGAAAAAGGGAAGGCCGGCATTTCACCGACCCTCCCTGGGCGAACCATTTGCAAAAGATGGTTGATCGAGCTACGGGACCGTCGGGACCTGTCCGGCGTTCTCCTGTGCCTCGCGGGCAGCACTCTCGGTGGCCTCATGAGCAGCGGTCTCATTGGACACGAAAGGAGTGCCAGGCGCCGGGCTCGCCGCGGTCGTCGCTGCCGACGCGGCGATAGTCGGCGCGATCGCGGCCGCGCCGTACAAGACCGCTCCCGCAACTCCGCCCGCCAGCATGGACCCCGCAATCGCGACCGCCGCTATCGACTTTCGAACATTGATCACTTCGTTTCTCCTTCGAGTCGTTATTCGCTCATCAGAGCGTCGAATCGAAGGCTGACGGCGCAAGCCAAGCGCGCCGTGTGAGGCCGCTGTGAGTCTGCCGAGAAGTCGCCGCACAAAAAAGGTCAGCTGCCGCCGTGAGCTTGCAGCTGGCCTGATGGACCCGACTACTTGTTGCGCTGCTCCGCGGGTTCCCCCACGTGGCTTTCATCGATCACGCCCGGCATCTCCATCGGGTCTGGATCCTTGCCGTCACCCAGGGGATGAACCTGCTCTTTGTGTCGCTTGACCTCTTCGGAGTTCGCGAATTCCTGATTGCACACATCGCATGTCATCACATTTGCCTCCAGTACGAGGGTTGACGCGCCTGAACCCTTGAGCTCCAGCGCCTCATCTCTAAAACGCCCGCGCTCGATCGCGTACCGGGCGAGGATCTAAGCTGCGCGTCCGGCAGTCGCGAACTTCAGCGCCTTCGCGGGCGCAGTGGGGCTGGGCATTGACCCGAGGTACTTGCGGGCCGACTTATAGCCGCGGGTGATCAGCTCTTCGGTGTGAGAGAAGTCCGCCGGCGAAACCGCCGGCGCCTCGAGGGTAGGCAGGACCTGGATGTCGGCGATCTTCGTGTAAGCGGCGACCTCGGCGTCGAGCTTCTGCTCGACAAATCGGGCGAGCGCGTGAAGCGCCATGCCCAGGGCGTTGGTGGGCTCCTGCGCCAGCCACGGATAGCCGACCGGAAGGACGAAGATTCGTGTCGCGCCAAGCTCGAGCGCAGCTGCAATCGGGGTGTGGTTGGCCACGCCGCCGTCGATGTACTCACGGCGCGCGATGGTCACCGGCGGAAAGATGCCCGGGATCGCAGTACTTGCCAGCAGTGCCGGCACGGCCGGTCCCGAGGACAGCAGCACCGCGCGACCGGTCTTGAGCTCGGTGGTCACGACGTGGACGGGCACCGCGGCCTCTTCCAGCAGCTGGAACGGGAGATGCCTTTCGAGCAAGACGCGGAGGTTGGTGTTGGAGATCACGTGGTTGCTCCGGCCGAGCAGGCCGAGAGCGCCGGACCACGGGCTAAGAGGAAAGATCGTTTGGCGCCGGAGCCCCATCCAGATCTCGCGGAGCTTGAGCGCGCCGTCGTGGTCGGGGCTGCCGGCCATCCAGGCGGCATTCACAGCACCGACCGAAGTGCCCATCAACAGGTCGGGCCGGATGCCCGCCTCGGTCAAGGCCTGGAGCATGCCGACCTGCAGGGCGCCGAGGCTGCCTCCGCCGGAGAGGACGAAGGCGGTTCGACCGTTCCCACGACCATCGCGGCCGAGGATGCGGCGGATCAACTTGGTGTTTTGGTTTCGCGGTTGGCGGCTGCCCGCTTCTCGCGAATGGTCTCCAGCATCACGGCGGCGTCGACTCGATCCCACAGGCGCCAGTCGGACTCCGACTGCCAGACCTGGTCGAGCAAGGACTCGAGCTGGGTATGCAGGTCGGGCACGTCGCTGCGGGATTTGAATCTCACTTCATTCTCCTGACCAGAAAACGCGCATCGATCTCAAACTCGACTACCACCGTTGGACGGTTCTCGAGTTCCACCGTTGAACGGCTACGGCACCCAGACAGGAGCGGAGGTCGCGTCCAGGTCCAGGCCGGTCGAGACTTGCCTTGGCGCCGGCACCGTTGTCTGTGCCACAGGTACCGCCCACAGCTGAAAGCCGCCGCCAGGAACCACAGGAGCCAGGTACGCCACCGTCTTGCCGTCGGGCGAAAACGACGGCGAGGCGACGAGCTGACCATTGACCAGGACCGCCGCCCGCCCGAGGCTCAGGGTTGCGGGATAGAACGCTGCCACGACGAGCTGGGCGGAGAGGGGCTGGCCGTTCGTGCAGACCATGGCGAGAAGACGGCCGTCCCCGCTGACAGCGGGCTGGAGGCAATCGGCTTCGGGATCGGTGAGGGCCGTGCCGGGGCTTCCCGGCTGTAACTGCAACCAGATCTGCGAATGAACCTTGGACTGGGGGTCGATCGAGAATTTGGTGTAGATCAGCCCGCCACTGGCGAGGGGTATCGGTGTTACGTCGCCTCCTGTGTACGGGTTGGGGTCAGTCCATTGCACCGAGTCACCGGACGAGGGGTCGACAGGGCTCGAGAAGATCGCCAGATCCAGGCGATAGCTGTTGTATGGATCCTTGGGGTCGTAGTCGTAGAAAACCCGAGATCCATCGGGGCTGAAGCGTGGATAGAAGGACCAATGATTCAGCTCGATCTGTGACGATCGGTTACGGGTCAGCTGCGTCCAGGTACGTCCGCTTCGCTCGAGGACGTAGACCTCTGACACATTGGATTGGCGGCGCACGGCAACCAGCCGGGTTCCGTTCGGATCCGCCGCGGGCTGCATCCAGCCCTCCTCGGCCGTGATCTGGCGGAAGCTCCCGCGCTGATAGCGGTAAATGGCGCCTCCCTGGACCACGTAGATCGTGCCCGACAGAGGGGAACCCGTCGTCTGAGTCGGACGTTGGACGTGAGGTCGACCTGTCTTGAGGTGGCCTGCCGCCTGATAGACGCCGGCGCCGAAAACTGACATCGCAACGACGAGGGCAGCCGTGACCAGGGCGCGCCTCACGGAAAGCTCTGGCGTACGAGCGGGCGGATCATGTCCCAGTGAGGCATGAGGACGTACTGACCCGCGATTACACCCTCAGACGTATAGGGGTCGACAAGGACGATGCGATGGATGCTTTGTCCATCGAAGTCGCCGGCGACACTTAGCAGCTGGCGGATGCGAGTCGGCCCCATGCTCGTCTTGAGCTCCCCGTTGAGGGCACTGGCGAGTGCGGGCAGGTCGGCCACGTTGAGGCGCGAGGATTGGCCCTTGATCGCGAGGAGAACTTGCTGCTGCCGTTCCGAGCGAGCGAAGTCGCCTCGGAGGTCTCCGTGGCGTGATCGCACGTACTGGAGGGCGTGCACTCCGTCGAGGCGCACCGCACCTGGAAGCACTGCCACCCTGTAGTACTCGTAGGGGGAGCCGCCTGGCGTTAGATCGGATGGATAGAAGTCATCCAGGACGGGGTTGGTCACGATGACGTTCACCCCACCAAGCTGGTCGACCAGCTTCACCAACCCGTTCAGGCCGATCCAGACGAAGTAATCGACATGGACGCCGAAATTGCTTTCGACCGCGGCGATCGCACCTGACGGACCGCCGAGCTGAAAGGCGGTGCTGATCTTGCCCTCTCCGTGGTTGGGGATGGGGACCCAGAGGTCACGGGGAATCGAGAGAATAGTGGCCTGCCTGGCGACCGTGTCGACGCGCACCAGGATCATCGACTGTGTGTTCAGGCGCTCTGGCGGAAATTTGGCGTCGTCGTCCGACCCCAGGAGCAAGACCGTGAACGGTGCAGTGGAGCGCTGTCGCGGATCGAGCTCCGGCATGTAACCAGACCTCACGCTCGAGCCTGCAGCCTGAAAGACCGGCAGGAAGTAGGCGCCCAGGCCGAGTAGGCCGGCGAATAGGAAACCGGCCGAGACGACCAAGACACGACGCTTGAACACGGGCGGACCCTCCACCCGTGCAACGCCTGAGCTAGTCCAAGCCCTCTATCTAGCCGGCGAGGATGCGGTGCCGGTTCTGGCTCGCGATCGTGTAGGTGCCTGAGGAGGCGGCGACTACCAGGCCGACCGAGTACTCGCCATAGCTCGCGGTTGGTGCTGGGCCGTTGGTGCAGGTGCTCGGGATGGTCACTTTCAACGAGGTCGACTTGCCCGGGCCAACCGTCGCCGGCGCGAAGGTGACACCGCTTGCTTCGAACTTGTCTCCAACTCGCTCGAGCCAGCTTCCTTTGACTGCGGCCACAGTCATCGATGCGGCCACCGATGTGATGGTCACACTGCTCGTCGTGCCATTGCGGAGGTCGATAGTGGCATGCACCTCATAAGGTGTGTTGTCAGCGCCGGCAGGGCACGTATACGAAGGGTCCACCGACGCGCTGTTCAGCGAGACCGTCGAAGGTCCGCCTAGGGAACAACTGCTCGCCACGACCATGAGGAGCACGCCGATGGTGGCCTGGAGGGTTGTCAGGGGTGCTCTCATCCTTGCTATATAAGCAGTCGCGACGCCGGCCGGCTGAATAGAATTCGGCCGGGTGTCCACAAGTCCAGAAGCCGGCCCGCGATCTCACGGCAGCTTTTCGCGGCGGGTCGCGGTGATTGTCGGTGGAGGCAGCGGCCTCGGGAGGGCGGTCGCCAAGGGTCTTGCCCGCCAGGGCGCCAGCATCGTGGTTGCCGATTTCGACGGCCCCCGCATGGACCGCACTGTCGAGGAGGTGCTGCGTCTGGGCACTTCTGAGGCGGCGATCGCGTTGGGCACCGATGTCAGAAGCGACGCCTCAGTCCATTCGCTGGTCCGTGACTCGATCAAGGCGATGGGGCGAGTCGACCTGGTCGTCAACGCCGCCGGAGTGCTCCTCCAGGGCAAGCTGGAAAAGATCTCAGGCGACGACTGGACCTGGATGCTGGAGACAAATCTTATTGGCGCGGTCCGGACGTCGACCGCATACCTTCCTCACATGACAGCGCGAGGCTCAGGACACATCGTCAACGTGGTCGCGCACGGTGGGCTGGTGCCCAGCGATCCAGTGTCCCTTCCTTACGACACCGGCCACGCTGCGCTGGCAGTCTTCACCGAAGGCCTTGCGCGGCAGCTGCATGGCACCGGCGTCGGCGTCTCGATCTTCTGCCCAGGCGCCAAGGGCCCGCGCATCGGCCAGAACACGAGGTCGCGCGGCGCCGGCCGCCTGTTCCGCGGTCCAGACAACGGTACCGACGCTTCGCAGCAGTTCGATCAGCTGGCCGCGACCCTGATCGACGGCCTGCACCGGCCGCGATTCCTGATCCTGGGCGATCCATCGGAGGCCCAGATGTTTGCCGGCCGGTGGGACCACGTAGACGCCAAGCGGGTGAGCCGGTGAACAACCCGCTCAACGACGATCTCCTCTCCAGCATCGGCATCTGCGTTGGGGCGGCTGCCCTTCTCGGCGTGGTCGGCTGGCGCTTCAGGCAGCCATTGATCCTCGCCTACCTCCTGACCGGCGTGCTGATCGGCCCGAACAAAATCGCCGAGATAGGGTCCTTTCGGATTGGGCTCAACCTCGTACACGACCAGGCGAGCATCCAGATCGTCTCGGAGATCGGCCTCATCCTCTTGCTCTTCATCATCGGCCTGGAGATCGACCTCAAGAAGCTCGCCTCCGCCGGTCCGGCAGTGCTGCTCACTGGCGCTCTGCAGGTGCCGATCTGCATCGCGCTTGGGCTCGGCTTTTTCTATCTCCTCGGCGTTAACGGCTTGGGCAAGAACGCGCTCCTTTACCTCGCGGCTTGTATGAGCCTTTCGAGCACCCTCGTCGTGGTCAAGCTGCTCTATGACAAGTTCGAGCTCGACACGCTTCCCGGACGTATCACTCTCGGAGTACTCGTCATCCAGGACCTGTGGGCGGTCGCCATGATCGCGGTGCAGCCGAACCTCGAGAACCCTAATCTCCTGCCGCTGGCCTTCTCGCTCTGGAAAGGCGCGCTGCTGGTGGTCGGCGGGCTCGCCCTCTCGAAATACGTACTCCCTTATCTGTTTCGCTCGGTGGCCAAGGCTCCGGAGCTGGTGCTCGTGAGCGCGCTGGCGTGGTGCTTCTTCTTGGCGGGCGCGGCCAGCTTCATCGGACTGTCCAAGGAGATGGGGGCTTTGATCGCCGGCATCAGCCTTTCGACATTTCCTTACAACCTGGACGTGATGGCCAAAGCGGTAAGCATCAGGGACTTCTTCGTCACCCTGTTCTTTGTCGCACTCGGCATGCAGATCACGCTGCCCAGCCTCAACGTGCTGCTCATTGCGCTTGCCGCGTCCGCGTTCGTCATGGTCAGCCGGCTCTCGGTAGTCCCGATTCTTTACGCGCTTGGCCTCGGGCATCGGACCAGCCTGCTGCCGGCCATCAATCTGGCTCAGGTCAGCGAGTTCTCGATTGTCATCGCATCCCTCGGCCTCGCTACCCGGCCCCAGCCCCAGATCACAAGTGATGTGTTGACTATCGTCATCATCACGTTCGCGCTGACATCCGTCGTCTCCACCTACATGATCAACTCGAGTCACAAGGTGCAGCGCGTCCTCAGCATGTTGTTGCGAGCACTGCGGATCAGGGATCTCGACGCCCACGGAACCGCGCAGGAACGATCGAAGGCGCGGATCGAAACCGTTGTCTTCTTGGGCTTCTTCCGAGACGCCAGCTCCATCCTCCACGAGTTCGAACATGAAGGCGAACCGCACCATGTCAAAGAGTTCCTCGAGAAAATCCTGGTCATCGACTTCAACCCGAATGTGATGCGGGAGCTGCGCCAGCGCGGGATCAGCTGCATCTACGGAGACGTGGCCCACGCGGACACCCTTCGGCACGCCGGCATCGAGGAGGCGAAGCTCGTCGTGTCGAGCATCACCGACGACATCCTTCGCGGCACCAGCAATCTGAGAATGCTGCGCAACATCCGTGCGACCTGTCCGAATGCGAAGGTGATGCTGACCACGGAGCACATACCCCAGGCCCTGCACTTCTATGAGGCCGGTGCGGACTTCGTTTACATCCCGCGGCTGCATTCCGCGCCGCAGATCGCAACAGTCCTGAAGGCCGGGCTCGAAGGCGGTTTCGATGGCGCTCGCGCTGCCGAGATCGCGCGGCTGTCGGTGAGGCGCGAGATCCTGGCCTGACCAGAATTCTCGCGGTCGCGGACGAGGTCGACGAAGCTCTTTATGGGGACAGGCTCGAGCAGCTCAGGCCCGACCTCATCGTCTCTTCCGGCGATCTGCCATTCGACTATCTCGAGTACCTCGTCAGTCGCGCCAACGTGCCGCTCCTCTACGTGCCGGGAAATCACGATCCCAACGTCAGGCCGCCGGACATGGCCTGGGCGCCTCTTCAGCCCGAGGTGCCTGTAAGCGGACCGGAGGGTTGTGACAACGTTGATGGTCGAGTCATCGAGGTACGGGGCCTACGTGTCGCAGGGTTGGGCGGGTCCCTTCGCTACAAGCCCGGTCCCAACCAGTACTCGCAAGCGCAGATGCGGTGGCGCGTCCTGAGCCTGGAGTTTCGGCTCCGGCTGAAACGGGTGCGAGCAGGCCGCAAGCTCGACGTGTTCATCACCCACGCGCCCCCGTTCGGGGTGACCGAGGCGAAGGACGCAGCGCATGTCGGTTTCGTCTCCTTCCACCGGATCATCGGTGGCTTTCACCCACCATTGCTCGTCCACGGCCACATTCACCCGTATGGGCGGACGCAGCCGGAGCGGCGGGTTGAGGAGACTCGCATCGTGAATGCGATCCCGTCGCGGCTGATCGAGATCTAGTGGCGCAGGCTGTGACGAGGGGTCTGGGCGGGCTTGGAGTGGAGAGAGCACGCCTTGTGGTATGGCGGGTGGGTGACGGGCTGTGAAAAGGGCCTGGGCGGGCGGGCCAGGAGGGAAATTTGCAGGTCAGAAAACATTGACAGGCGAACGGATGTTTGGTAGTCTGTTTCTATGCTCGCGACGCAAGACGTCTGGGTCTCCAGCACTGCTGACCTCCCCAATGAGGAGCGGAGCCCGCGCCT
>Ga0209011_1000111_pt1 | contig 44158 bp, 40 predicted proteins | sample BlaSpr_A8_OM1_M3_FD_187986 | JGI IMG/M metagenome (GOLD analysis project Ga0209011, IMG submission 187986) | Forest soil microbial communities from Thunder Bay, Ontario, Canada - Black Spruce, Ontario site 2_A8_OM1_M3 (SPAdes) (version 2) | ecosystem: Environmental > Terrestrial > Soil > Boreal... | reverse complement strand
GCGGATCCATTTTCAAGTAGCCTAGGAGCGTCGAGCGTTCGCGATAGGCCTCTTCGAGAGCTGCGAAGGCCCGTTCATTCTGGCCGAGGCCCAGATAAACCACCGCGAATTGGTAAGACGACACAAACTTTGTTTTTGAGCGATCGGTTAACTCGACCAGAATCTTTTGAGCCTCGGAGCGTTGACCCGCAAGGCCATGTGCGTGAGCGAGCGAGGCGATTCCGTTCGCGCCCCTTCCCGAAAGCTCGATGCCCTTTTGGAACTGCGCCAGTGCTTCTGAGTATTTGTTCAGTTGTTCGTAACATAAGCCGATCCCCCAGTATGGCACCGGGAATTTGGGATCGAGCTTAAGAACTTTTTGGAGTTGCTGAACGGCATCCTCGTACTGTCTTGCGAAGTAGGAAACCATTCCCAGGTTGGATTGAATGCCAGAAGATAGAGGATCGAGCTCCTGCGCACGATTCAGTTCCACACGAGCCTCGTCGACGCGCCCCATGGACGCCAAAAAGCGGCCGTAAGCGTGGTACGTGTCGGCATCGTTCGGGTTGAGTTCGAGCGCGCGCTTGAATTCCTGCTCGGCTCCGGATCGATCCCAATCGTAATAATTCATAACGTACGCCATCGAAGCATGCGACTCGGCTAGAGTGGGTTCGAGTTGGAGGGCCTTTGCTGCCGCCTTCTTTGCTTCGGGAAAAGCCTCACGGGGACGCGTGTCCGTATAAAAGGGCAGGACGGCATAGGCGTTCGCAAGCCCGGCGTAGAGCGGAGCATACTGAGGATCTTTCTCGATTCCTTGGCGGAAGTACACAAAAGCAAGCTTCAGATCGTCCGGGGTGCCCTGATCGAGCGAGTAGCGACCCTTGAGGTAGAGATCGTACGCTTCTGGATTTATGCTCGCGCGCGTTCCCGGTGAGGGGGCAATTTTCGACCGAATCTGCACTGCGATCGCATGTCCCACTTCATCTTCGAGAGCGAGAACGTCGTTCAGGTTCCGATCGAAAGTTCCCGACCACAACTTACCTTCGGACGCACCGTCATAGAGTGTGACTGCGATCCGCACCTGATTCCCCGATCGCGCGACGGAGCCTTCGAGCAGTGCGTTCACCTTTAACTCGCGCGCAATCTGCGGGAGCGGCGTGTGCGTTCCTTTGTAGCTCATCACAGACGTTAGGGAAACCACACGAAGCTGCGCGATCTTGCTAACCTCACGGATGAGTTCGGCAGTCATGCCGTCCGCGAAAAAATCCTGCGAAGTATCGCCCGATAAATTTGCCAGCGGTAGCACCGCTAGTGAGCGGATTGCGGGAGCCGTGCTTCGATGCACGAGCCGCTCGCGCAACCCTCCGATGTTCAAGGCGAGTAAAACCACGAACAAGACGGTCACGCCCACGCTAACCCAGGTAAGCAGTGCCATCCGGGGGCCTACGCTCGCTCGAGTCTGAGGAAGCGCGGGTCTCGAAACCGCCGTGGACTCGAGCGTTTCCAGCGCTGACCGGACTTCGCCGGCACTCTGATAACGGGCTCCGGGATCTTTCAACATGCATTTCCGAATTACCCCTACAAGTCCGGCGGGAACATGATCGGGCAACGGTGGCGGCGGATCGCGAAGGATCGCGGAGGTCAGCTCAAATCCGGAACGGCCCGAAAACGGCCGATGGCCGGAAGCCATTTCATACAAAAGAACGCCGAGCGCCCATATGTCGGAGCGCGCGTCGGCAGGGTCGCCCCGGAGCTGTTCCGGCGCCATGTAGGGCAGTGTCCCCGCGAGCGGCCCGGATTCACCGAGTTTCACCTGTGAGACTGTCACTGCCTCCAGCTCTTCTGTGCGGAGCCTCGTCGCCAAGCCGAAGTCCAGCACCTTCGCAATCCCGTCCGGAGTCACTGTCACGTTCGCCGGTTTCAGATCGCGGTGGACGATGCGCCGTTGGTGAGCATGGGCAAGAGCGTCGGCAATCTGCGTGCCGTAGCGGACGATCTGCTCGGTCGGGAGACCTTCCGGCGGAATGATCGCGCTCAGCGACCGTCCGGCAACGTATTCCATGGAAATGAAAGCGATATTATCTTCTTCGTTGACTTCGTAAATCGTGCAAATGTGCGAATGGCTAAGTTGCGATGCGGAGCGCGCTTCTTCCAGCAGCCGATCACGAGCTCGCAGGTCATCTCGAACATTGAGGGGCAGAATTTTTATGGCAACGTCACGGTCGAGGCGTTCGTCGCGTGCGCGATAAACTTCGCCCATACCGCCGGCGCCGATCCGCTCTAGCAGGCGATAGTGGCCTAGCCGCTCGATCGCCATCCGGGAGCAACCTCAGTGCGTCGCATCCTAGTTCACCGGCGCACGCCAGTCAACGCGGCCGTGACACGCGCCGTCACCGCTCCGCGCAAGGGTCCGCTCCTCCCGATAGAGTTCCGTCGCAAGGCCTTCCCCGAAGCAATACCCTGAAGGGATCAACTACGTGCTGGTAAACGGCCGTGTCGTTATCGACCGGGGGAATCATACAGGCGAGCGGCCCGGCATGGCGCTCCGAGGGCCCGGATACCACGGAACGCAGAACGGCGAATGAGCGTCGCAAAGTCCGTGGGATTCGCGGACCGCTCCTAGCTCACGCTTGGGAAGTCGGCCCCAAAGGGCCTGGACCAGTTGTCGGCAACTCGGAAACTGACACACTACCCACCCTTCAGACTTCTTGGAAAACTCCGTGTAACACCCTAGAATCGAAGCCGACGTGGCCTGTCATCCTGGTGGAGTGCGCAAGACTAGCCCGGCCTCTCGCCCCGTCGGAGAGACGCACACTTGCCTGAACAACGCATGGAAAAAGCAGCCGCAGCGCCGGCCAGTCCCGCAAAATCGCCGCTCGATCTGGCCATCGATGCGCTCGTCATCGGCCGCAACTCCGATCCTTTCGCGCTGCTAGGTCCGCACGCCGTCGAAACTCCATCGGGTCGCCGCTGGGTGATTCGCACGTTCCATCCCGGCGCGATCTCCACCGCCATTCGTTTCACCGAATCACAAAACGTAATCGAAGCAACCAAACTCCGTCCAGAAGGTTTCTTTGAGGCGAGCCTGCCCGAAACGCAGCAAGATCGCCCTGCCCCGGCCAGCTATCACATTCAATATCGATTCGCCTCCGGCGCCACGCACGAGCAACACGACACCTACGCTTTTCCCTTTCTCTTAAGTGAGTTCGATCTTTACCTCATGGGCGAAGGCCGTCACTACGACACCTATAACAAGCTCGGCGCGCATGTTCATACCGTCGAAGGCGTGCGTGGAGTTAATTTTGCTGTCTGGGCGCCCAGCGCCCGTCGCGTCAGCGTCGTAGGCGACTTCAATCATTGGGACGGTCGCATCAACCCCATGCGCGCTCGTGGCTCCTCGGGCGTGTGGGAACTTTTTGTCCCCGAGCTCAATGAAGGTGCCACTTACAAATACGAAATCATCGGCCCCAACGGAAACATGCTGCCCCTCAAAGCTGATCCCTACGCCTTTCGCGCCGAACTCCGGCCCAACACCGGCTCCATCGTCGCCAACCTGGATGCCCATAAGTGGAATGACTCGGCCTGGATAACGCAGCGCGCTCAGACCAATTGGTTCGAGAAGCCCATCTCGATCTACGAAGTCCACCTCGGCGCTTGGCGACGCATCCCCGAAGAAGGTAACCGCTGGCTCACCTATCGCGAACTAGGCGATCAACTCATCCCGTACGTAAAAGAGCTCGGCTACTCTCACATCGAGCTGCTTCCCATCATGGAGCATCCCTTCGACGGGTCCTGGGGCTATCAGACCATCGGCTACTTCGCAGCCACCAGCCGCTACGGCTCTCCCGCTGATTTTATGGAGTTTATCGACCGCTGTCATAACGCCGGTCTGGGCGTCATCCTCGACTGGACGCCTGCGCATTTCCCTCGCGACACCCACGGCCTCGCCGAATTCGACGGCACACACCTCTACGAGCACTCCGATCCGCGCCAGGGCGCTCATCCTGATTGGGGCACACTCGTTTACAACTACGCGCGCAACGAAGTGCAGAACTATCTGATCTCCAACGCCTTATTCTGGCTCGACAAGTACCACATCGACGGCCTTCGCGTAGACGCCGTGGCCTCCATGCTGTATCTCGACTACTCTCGCAAACCTGGGGAGTGGGTCCCGAATCAGTTCGGTGGCCGCGAAAATCTCCCTGCCATCGCATTTCTCCGCCGCCTCAACGAAGTCGCCTACGAGCGCTTCCCTGGCCTTCTCACTATCGCCGAAGAATCAACAGCTTGGCCCAGTGTCTCTCGCCCGACCTATCTCGGTGGTCTCGGTTTTAGTCTCAAGTGGAACATGGGCTGGATGAACGACACCCTCGCTTATTTCTCCACCGACTCCATTCATCGCAAATACCATCAGAACAAGCTCACCTTCTCTATGCTCTACGCTTTCACCGAGAACTTCGTGCTGCCTTTCTCTCACGACGAAGTTGTCCACGGCAAAAATTCGCTTCTCCACAAAATGCCCGGCGACATGTGGCAGCAATTCGCCAATCTCCGACTCCTTTACGCCTATCAGTACGGTCATCCCGGTAAGAAGCTCCTCTTCATGGGCCAAGAGTTCGGCCAACGAAGTGAATTCAGCGAAGCTAGCAGCCTCGACTGGCACCTGCTCCAACATGATTCACACCGCGGAATTCAGCGCCTGGTCGCCGACCTAAACAAACTCTACGCCGCGGAGCCGGCCCTCCACGAAGTAGATTTCGATTGGCATGGGTTTGAGTGGATCGACTGCAACGATGCCGACAACAGCGTCTTTTCGTTCATGCGCCGCGGAAAGAATCCCCAAGATTTACTCGTAGTCGTGATGAACGCAACTCCGGTCGTTCGCCCGGGATATCGTGTGGGAGTCCCTCAAGCCGGCTTCTACCAGGAGGTCTTGAATTCCGACGCAGCCACGTACGGCGGCTCCAACGTAGGCAACATGGGCGGCGCCCAGTCCGCCCCGATCCCCCAAATGGGTCGCCAGCACAGCATCGCCCTAACCCTACCTCCCCTAGCTGCCACCTTCCTAAAGTGGCTTCCGTCCTAAGCACCGTAAATCCTCCGCGCCCTCCCATTCCGGCGCCTGCTTCCCAAAGGAGAATACGCGAATGACACGGTCGCTCGGTGTTTTCGAGAAACAAGAGATCGTCAAAAATCTCTGCGCCGCCCGCCTTGACGTGACAGGAAATTTCTATTAAATGCTCTCAGCACAAGTTGGCCCTAGGCTCAGCTCATTTGAGAGAAAAGGGAGGAATCTATTATGGCGAAAACGCGACTGCTTGTTCTGGTGGCATTTGCAGTGGGTGTGAGTTGCCTGTATGCGGCGGAGGACAAGGAAAAGGTCACTCTTCAGGGCACCCTCGTCTCCAGCGCCTGCTATCTTGGGGGCAACCAAACCGGAGATGAAATGGGCGGAGAAAAGCACTGCGGTAGCAGGTGTTTGAAGCATGGGGACCCAGCCGGTTTGTTGACCAAAGAGAAGCAGTTTCACATCCTGGTCGCCCCTTCTTTGCGGCTCGCACCGTATGTTGGACAAGAGGTACGCGTCACTGGTATTGACCATAATGGCGTCATTGCAGTTGAGAAGGCAGAAGTCAGCAAAGACGGTGAGTGGAAAGAGATACAGATTCATTCCTTGAGGCGTGCGGCCAAATCAAGTTGACGTAACCAGTCACCAAAGGCGTGTCGTTCTTTCTGCTGGGCGCGTGGCCCGGTCTTGGATTTCTCTTCTCTTCCCGGCGAAATCCGATCAGGGGCCATCCGTTGTGCTATTCATCGCGGAGAAGTTGACGAGGGTGCCCCTTGCTCGGTTTTTGAGGGCGGGGTTTTCTTCGTGTTGCTCGCGTCCGCGCTCGTTTTAATACAGAAATCTCGGCGTCGTAACCGTCCGTTCCAGCCGCGAGGCAACCCGCTGCGCCGCCTCCCGCACCGCGCGTGCCTGGTCGCTGGTCGAGCCAGCGGACTTCATGCCTAAAAAGGTGTCCAGGTCTTTTATTGCTAAGATGTATTCTTGCCTGCGTATATGAATGTTGGCCAGCAAGATGTACGTTGACGGTATGTCCGAGCGCCGTAACAAAACCTCCCGCGCGCTCTTCTCAGCTTCGGCCAGCCGATTCTGCCCAAAGAGCGCTTGTCCTAGAAACAGATGTCCCTTCCAAGAATTGGCGTCCACGTCGAGCGCTCTCCGCAACACGCGTTCAGCCTCCGGATATGCCTGCCGGTCGCACAGCAGCGCTCCCAAGGCAAACTGTGGCTCCGCATAGCCCCCGCCGCTTAGGTCTATCGCCCTCTGCAAAGCTTGCTCTGCATCATTCCCGCGGCGCAGCTCCAGGTTAGCCACACCAATCTGGTAATAAGCCTCATAGTAATCCGGGAAAGCATTCGTAGCCTCCTTGAAACGATCCAGACTTCCCTCGGCATCCTTCTTCTGCAGACGCTCGATACCCTTTTCGAAGGCGTGACGCGCCTTTCCCGGCACCTTGAGGTTGTGCACCGAAACGGTGTATCCCTCTCGATCCACTGGAGTTGTTCTTAGCTTGTGGAGTGTGATGACCACTCCCGGCGCGATTCCTTCAAAGCCCAGATCGACTCTCTGCTCCACCGGTTCATAGCCCTGTTCTTGCACTGCCACAATGAACGAACCAGTGCCCGCCGCTGGCGCCTCAAACCGTCCGCTTGCGTCCGTATACGTCGTCGTTAAGTCGGCGCCGCTTAGCGATTTCACGTCCACTCGAACCCTCGCCGCCGGCTGCGCTTCCCCGTCAATGAACACCGAACCCGCTATCGTGGATCGCATTCCACCCTTTGAGCCGAATAGCGCTTGCGCGTGCACAACATTGCATGTCAGTGCGAACAGCAAGCAGCCCGGCCCCCAACGTCCCAATCTCCAAAGATTTCCGTAGTTCTCTCTTGTATACCGTTGCATCGTTCCTTCTCCTCGAACCATGGCGCTGTGGCTGGTCCTCCGCGCGGCCCTGTTTTGTCGCTATCTCACTGCACACCATTCCGTTCGAGGACACCCGCTACCAACTCGCGAATCTCGGATGAATACCGCCGGAGCCACTCGGCGTATGCCTGCGCTATCACGTTCTTTTCTCGGAAGAGCCCTTCAAGGGGGGCAGCACAGCGTACGGAGTCGGTAAGGACTGCTTTCGCGGGCCGTCGGTCCTGGTTTCCAGGGCCCTTCGGTAACGAACCAACCTAGACGTGTGACGGCCTACTTAACAATCCAGTTAAAAATTTACTGTTGGCTGCGGTAATCCTATACGCCGAGCGTGCAAACATGTTAAGGCGGAGTGGTACGGACCCGATTCGGCTGCCGCAAAGGCCACCCTTTGGGAAACATTTCTACAGCCTCCCTCGTATATCAACGCAAAGACCTGCCGGGAGCGGACCTCGAAGCGCTGGCTCCGCGAAGTTCCGGCCTGGGAAGGGAGAAACTTCGCCATGAATTTTCCTGTCTCTGGCTTTATTGAAAAGACGGCGTTTACACTCATCGCCCCGCTGCTGGCCGCCATTTTGCTTCTGCCGCCGGCCGCCACTGCCCAAGCATCCCCTGCTAGCGGCTCCACTCAAACCGTATCTGCGTCCAGCCATGATCGCTGGCTGCACGTCCGCGTCGGCAATCCCGGCGCTAACGAAGAAACCGTCCGCGTAAACGTACCTCTGGAGCTCGCCGAAAAGGTTCTTCCCACCATCAATAAGAACCGCCTGCACGGCGGCAAGGTCAAGTTCGACGACATCGATTGCCATGGCGTTGATTTGCGGGCGCTTGTCGACGCCGTCCGGAGTTCCAGGGACGGCGAGTTCGTCACCGTCCAGAACAAAGACTCCGATGTGCGCGTCGCGAAGCAGAACGGTACGCTCTTCGTTCATGTCTTCGAGAAGAACCGGCCCAAGAAATCGCAGGTGGAGGTAAAGGTACCGATGAAGGTGGTGGACGCGCTCTTCTCCGCGGGCAAAGACGAGCTGGACCTCGTCGCTGCGCTCCATGCCCTTTCTTCTCAGGGAGATACCGAGCTCGTCTCGGTTAAGGACGAAGAGAACACGGTTCGCATCTGGCTGGATTCCAAGAACGTCACGGATTAATCGGCCCGCTCAAAGGGATGATGCAAGGCGCCGCCACGCCGCTCTAACCCCGTAGGAGGATCACATGTTGTTAGCCAAGCTCGCTTTAGGTTTCTGCGGCACGGTGGCAGTAGCCGGTGCCTATACGCTTCGCGAAGGCGTGATGCGTGTTGATGAAGATCACATGGACGGCCGGCACGTCCACGTCTGGGTTCCGGCAGCCATCGTGCCAATGGCTATGCATGTAATCCCCAGCCGCCATTTCAAGCACGCCGCCGCACAAGCCGGTCCATGGCTGCCTACATTGCGCGCGTTGACGAAGGAACTGAAGAAGTATCCCGAGGCGGAGTTAGTGGAGGTCAAGGACGCCAATCAGCACGTCCGCATTCGCACGCATCAGGGCAAACTGCTGATCGATGTCACGGAACCGGGCGAAACCGTTCATCTGGCTTGCCCGCTGGCTATGATAGAAGACGTCACGAGAGAGCTTGAAGCCAAGTCTCCGGCAGCTTAGACCTGCGGTGTAAATTCTTTCCCCGGAATGAAATAGACCTCTTCAAACGTTGAACCCTTCTGCCATCCCGCTCGCTGCAGAATGCCCCGCCCGTTTTCAATCATGCTGGGATGCCCGCACAAGTACCCTGTCGTCTCCGCCGGCTTCAGCCCCCAATCGGAAACGTATCTTCGCACCAAGTCATCGACCCGACCCGTCTCGCCCGTCCAGGCGGCGTCCTCCCATGGTCGGCTGATGGTCGCCACATATTTAAGCCACGGCACCTCGGCTGCATATCGTTCCATTTCCTCGCGGTACGCGAATTCCCAGGACCGGCTAGCGCCCTGTATGCAGTACAGCTTGTGATTGCCCGGCATGGGGTTGTTCCCAGCCTTCCAATCACGATACAGCGTTCGTACATAGCTCACGAACGGCGCAACGCCGGTGACTGTGGCCAACAGGAGATGATTTGTCCGCCCGCTCCGCAGGTCGAGCGTGAAGCGCCCCTTGGCGATTTTGCGGCACAGCATAGTGTCGCCGGTCTGTAACTTGTACAGCTTTGGCGTTAGCTCGCCCTGCGGCACTAGTTCCAGGAAGAACTCCAAGCCTTCCTCGTACGGTGAAGACACGATTGAATATGCCCGCTCGATCCGCTTGCCCTCGTGTTCCACGCCCAGCGTCGCGTACTGGCCCGCCTTGAACGAAAACGGCCCGCCTGGATCCACGCGGATTACCCAAAGATCTTCCGCCATATCCCGGCGCTCGAGGATCCGCGCGATGTGGTGCTTGTCAGTGGTAGGTCTTTCCGTCGTCAACACCATCCGCGGTCTCCGCTATTCATACGCAAGCGCCACCACCGGGTCGTAACTCGCGGCGCGAAACGCCGGATAGGCCGCCCCTAGCGCCGCGCCTACAACAGCCAGCAAGATCGAGGAGAAAATCCAGCGGGTGGAAATCAGAATCATCAAGCCCGGATTCGTTTCCTTCAAAATCGCCTGGGTCAGGAACGTCAGCAGAATCCCCAGCCCGCTCCCCAGCAGGGTGAGGACCAACATCTCGCCGAGCAGCATCCGCACGATGTCGAGCCGCGAAAACCCCAGAGCTTTCAGAATCCCGACTTCACGCGTGCGCTCCATAACCATGGTGTGCATGTTCAGCAGCACCACCAGGAAGCTGATGACAATTCCCAGTCCCACCATGGAACGGATAAACGGCCGCAACTCCGGCAGATTCGACGAGCTCATTAGCGTCACGTACTCCGAAGTGGACCTAACGCGGTTTTTCGGGTTCAGCTCTAAAATCTCCGCACGCGCTTTCTCCGTGTCGCCCTTGCTGCGCACGTAGAACATCGAAACACGATTCTCGACTCCGGCAATCTCCTGGGCCATTCGCAGCGGAACAAAAAATCGCGCGCCCTTTCCGTGCGCGACGATGCCGCTGATCACAAATTCGTGGTTCAGCAACGTGATGTGATCGCCAACCTTTAAGTGCTTTGATTGCGCGATGATATCGTCAGCCAGCGCTTCGTCGGGCGCCTGGAGCGACCGCCCGGCGCGGTACAAAAATCCCCGGCTGAGCGCGTTGAACCGCTTGTAGTCAATGCCGTAGATCATGATTAAATTCTTCGGCTCGGTGAGAATCACGGTGGGCGCGACAACATCCACGTCGGGCAGCGCTTCCATCTTGGCGCCCAGACTTTCTTGCATCACCGCGCTCGAGAAGGCAAAGAAAATAGGCGAGTTCGGCGGCTGCACGAGAATATCCGCCCCTACTCCTTCCACGCGCTTGCCCCATTCGGAAATCACTCCCGAAGTGAGGCCCACAATCATCAGAACCAAAATCACTTGGATGGCGATGGCAATCACGCTGAGTGAGGATCGCAGGCGCCGCGCCACGATATTGCCCCAAAACATTTGAACCAGGGAAAAGGGGCCATCGAAAGTCTCGTTCATTTTGCTCCGAGCCCTAACTCTATCACTGGCATTTCAAAGGTCAAACGGCGGGGAGTTTTTTGCGGACAGCAACATTGATGCCGAAATTCACAAAACATATTTCTGTCAGATGAAGTTTTCAACACAAGTGTTGATAAGCTTGTGGAAAAGCGCAGCGATTCTAAGGCTAACTACACAATTCTCAGTACTCTGATGCGGTTTGCACTATTTGTGTGCAACTCCGCGCTCACAGGGCGTTTCCAGTCTAGCGAACGCAGGAAGCGCGCGGATTTTGTCAGGGGAGCTCAAAATTTGCCTGAAACTCTTTGACACGAAAACTCTTGCATTCTTAAACTCTTTTTCTCAGTACCACCGCGGCGGCTTTTCCAAATGCACTTTGATGGTCTGCTTTGCCTCGGTGATGTCGTACCAGCGCCCGTACGTCTTCCAGCCATCCGCAACTACTTGAATTAGCACTCGCCCCGTCGGTGCTTCCGGGATGTGCGCCGTCCCGTCGCGGTTAGTCTTCACATTCAGCTCTACCTTCTTATCTTTCTTCAGCTTGTGTTCTTCCACGTATTTCAAATATACGCTGGCATTCTCCACCGGAGTGTCTTTCTCGCCGCCAGATACTTCAATCGTCACGCGGGACGTCGGATCCGATTTCCCAGTGTGAGCCTTGGCGTCTCGCTCCTGCGCGCTCTGCGCCCACAAGCCGACGCAAAGAGCAAGCACCGCAAACATAGCCCCCAACCCCATCTCGATTCGCTGTTTCATCTTGGAACGCAATCTATCCTCTACGTACTCACCGCGCAGGTCAAGTCTCTCCGTACTCTTTTTCGATGCCAACTTCTCTTGGGGCGCTGCTAATGCTTAGCTTGGTCCGTGTGGTTCAGAAACATTTTCGCCACCCGCATTGACTGTCACTCTATGCTCCTGTACCTTCTCAGAATCTACTCGGCAGGCAATCGCGGTCACCGCTCCATTTTCAGCCGCGTCTCCGAGACTCCGTACATTTAACTCCGGAGCAACAAGCACGCAAAAGTCTCAGCACCGCGCGGTGTTCACTGCTCCGCACTCGGCAGCTAGCAGGAGAGCATTATGGGTTTCGCCACCAATGCGATTCACGTGGGACAGGAACCTGATCCCGCCACTGGCGCCATCGTCGCGCCGATCTACCAGACTTCCACATACGTCCAGACCGAACTCGGCAAGGACAAAGGCTACGACTACGCGCGCACCAAGCATCCCAATCGTCAGGCCCTCGAGCGCACCGTCGCTAAACTCGAAGGCGGGCAAAGCGCCTACGTATTTTCTTCCGGCATGGCCGCCATTGACGCTGTCTTCCGTCTTCTGCGCCCCGGCGATCACGCGGTAATCTCGGAAGCCGTGTACGGCGGAGTTTTCCGCCTGTCCACGCAGCTCCTGGTGCACTTCGGCCTCGAATTCACTTTTGTCGACACATCGTCGCAGGACGCTGTGCTAGGCGCGCTCCGGCCAAACACAAAAATGCTTTATGTGGAGACTCCGACGAACCCGACTCTGCGGGTCGCTGATCTTGCCGCGCTTGGCAAGCTCGCCACCGAACGCAACATCACCATGGTCGTCGATAACACATTCCTAAGCCCCTACCTCCAGCAGCCCATCGAACTTGGCGCGCATATCGTCGTCCACTCCATGACCAAGTACCTCAACGGGCACAGCGACGCCACTGGCGGCGCCGCCATCTTGACGCGCCAGGAAGACGCCGAAAAGATCTACTTCATCCAGCGCTCCGCCGGGTCAGGCCTCGCCCCCATGGATTGCTTCCTCGTCTCCCGCGGTCTGAAAACACTCGCGGTGCGAATGCTGCAGCACAATGCCAACGGAATCGCCGCGGCGCGCCATCTCGATGCGCATCCAAAAGTGCGCAAGGTGCATTACCCCGGGTTGCCGACGCACCCGCAGCACGACATCGCCCGCAAGCAGCAGCGCGGCCCCGGCGCCATGCTCTCCTTCGATCTCGGCTCGCTTGATGCCGCGCGCCGCTTCCTCAATCACGTCAAACTGTGCTCGCTGGCCGAGAGTCTCGGTGGCGTCGAAACACTAATCTCCCTTCCCGCGCTGATGACCCACGCCTCCATGCCCGTCGAAGTCCGCGAGCGCGTCGGCATCACGGAAGGTCTAGTGCGCCTATCCGTCGGCATCGAAGACATCGAAGACATCATCGCCGACCTCGACCAGGCCCTACTCTACGTCTAGTGGCAGCGCCAGGAGTTAAGGTTGACGCCTTAATTCCCACAACATCATCGACGCTCTCCCCCAGCCATGCCAAATACTCCCGCGATCCCGCCGCCACCGGCAGCACCACAAACTCCGGCATCTCATAGCTGTGCCGCCGCTTCACTTCCCTTTCTAACTCTCCCAACCGCCCCGTGATAGTCTTCAGCACGACCAAAACTTCCCTCGCCCGCTCCACTTTCCCCTTCCACCGGTAAATCGACTCCACGCCACCCAGCACAATATTCGCGCAAGCCGCCAGCCTTTTCTCCACCACGCTGCTGCTGATTCGGCGAGCCTCCGCCATCGACCCGCATGTAACCAGCACGATCCGATATCGACCACCAGTCATAGCTTGGTCCTCTCTCGCTGCGCTTTCTCGGCGCACCCTGTGTCTCTGCGCTATCGTTGCTTACCCTTATCGACGTCGGTCCGCGTCCTTTTCCTCTGCACACTCATCTTTAAGTACGTTGCCTGAGCGCGTAGAATACCCACCCATGAGCGCCTCTCCAAAAACAGCCGCCTCTCCCATCAAGTTCGGCACCTCCGGCTGGCGGGGTCTTATCGCTGACGACTTCACATTCGCTACCGTTCGCCTTGCCGTAACCGCCATCGCCGACCACATCAACTCCAAAACCAAAAATCCCACGGTATTGGTCGGCTACGACACTCGCTTCTATTCCGAAGAATTCTCGCAGCTTGCCGTGGAAATTCTACAGCAACACAAAATCCGCACGCTGCTCTGCGAAACGTTCACTCCTACGCCGGCCATCGCCTACGAAATCATGCGCCGCAAGCTCGATGGCGCGATCAACTTCACCGCCAGCCACAACCCCGCGCAGTATCACGGCCTTAAGTTCTCTTCCTCGGACGCGGGTCCCGCGCTCCCCGAAGTCACCAAGGACATCGAAACCCGTGTCGCAAAGATCATCGAAAAGGACGGTCCGTTCCCTTTCGCCCACGCCGCGCCTTCCCATTTCGGCAAAGATGGCCAGGGCGAAACCGTGAATCTCCGCGACGCCTACCTCAAGCGCCTCGAAGAACTCGTTCGCTTCGACGTTCTCCGCAAAGCGAAATCCAAATTCGTCGTCGACGCACTGCACGGCTGCGGCGCCGGATATCTTGACCGCGCCCTCTCCGATCACGGAGTCTCCGTGCAGGCTCTGCGCACCAACCGTGATTGCCTCTTCGACGGCACCGGGCCGGACGTCTCGGAAGAAAATCTCGCCCCGCTTCGTAAAGCCGTCGCGGATTCTAGCGCCGCGGCCGGCCTCGCCACTGACGGCGACGCCGACCGCTTCGGCATCATCGATCGCGACGGCACCTGGATTTCTCCCAACCAGATCCTAGCACTCGTCTACGACTACCTCGTCGAAACGCGCAACTGGAACATGCCCGCCGCGCGCAGCGTGGCCACTTCACAGATGATTGACGCCGCGGCCAAGGCGCGCGGCCAATCCACGTTTCAGACTCCAGTGGGTTTCAAATACATCGGCCAGCTTATTCGCGAGGACAAAATCGCGCTGGGCGGCGAAGAAAGCGCCGGCCTAACGATACGTGGCCATGTGCCTGAGAAGGACGGCATCCTCGCCTGCCTGCTGGTGGCAGAAATGCTTGCAGCCCGCGGTGCTTCCATCAAAGAACAGATTCAGCAGCTTTTCAAGAAAATCGGGCGCGAATTCTGGCCGCTTCGCGAAAACCTCCACCTCAGCGACGAACAGAAAGCAAACGCCGTCAAGAAAGTGGCCGTGGACGCTTCGACACTCCTGGGCCGAAAAGTGGTTTCCATCGACCGCACCGACGGCGCAAAATTTGTCTTCGATGATGGAACGTGGATGCTGCTGCGTCTTTCCGGCACGGAGCCGCTGCTTCGCCTCTACGTCGAGGCGGATAGCGCCGCCGCATCCGGGCGCTTGGCTCGCGAGGCTACCGAGTGGGTACTAAAAAGTTAAAGAAGCCCGAACCCAAATCTGGATTCGGCGCATTTCTTGAGTGCTACGGACGGACGATTCTCGGCCTCTTCGTTCTCGCGCTGGTCGTTCACGACGTCTTCGGCCCGCACGGCTTTATCGCCATGCGTCGCACCCAAAGTGAAATTGACAGAGTCAAAAAAGATTTGGACCGTCTGAACAGGGAGAATCTGGAACTCGGCGATCAGGTTCGCGCGTTGAAGACCGATCCCCGGCTTATCGAGAAAATCGCACGCGAAGATCTCCAGCGCGCCAAGCCCGGCGAAATCATCATCCGGATTCCGGCGTCGCAGCAGCCGGCGCCGGACCCGCACGCAAAACCTTAGCCTGCCGCCGCTTCTTCCATCGCGTCCGCAGCACCGAAAGCGCAACCATCGCCAGAAAGATAATCAATAGCCCTGCCGTCGCCTTCAAAATGCTGCACCGCCCTTTCGGCAAAATGGAAAACCGACCGTACACAAACTCGATGTGTACCCAATACACGAGCAGCGAGGCGTTCCCCAACTGAATAATCGCGCTGAATCCCTTCTGCGCCCATCCCCAACGGCACCACGCATACGCCAAGGAAAGTAGCGCCAGCAAAATCCCGCAGCGCATCAGGAAAAAGTTCGGGCTCGTGTGCCAGTAATCGTAAATTGCCGCGGAATATAAGCGTATCGGCGCGGCATCGAAAAGCACTGACAGCGGGGAGGCAAGAATGCCGGAGCCGCCGAGCGCCGCAAAGACAACGGTTTCTTTCCTTCGCGAGAAATCAGAGAACAGCAGGAATCCGACCGCCAAGCCTACAAACGCGAATGCCACCCATGGAAAAATCGGGAACAGCCAGGGCTGCGGCTGCGCGTAAGTGTGCACGCCGTTGATGTACGTCTCCAGCGGCCACGGCAGCCAGCGCGCCCGGTGCGTAGTCCACAGCCACGGGGTTACGATCACGACCACGACCGCCACCACCAGTCCTGCGGCAATCGTTCTCCTCCGCGATTTCTCCACACTTCCCGAAGCTGTCGCCCAGCACAGCACACTCATCAACATCATCGACAATCCCAAAATGTTCAGCACGTCCACGCGCAGCAAATCCGTCCACGGCGATTTCGGATACCCCAAAACCAATTCCTGCACGCGGAACAGCAATCCCAAACCATAGATCTCCGCCCCGCGCCAAATTGTTGTTCGAGTAATGGCGTGACGCGCGACCCGCTTCTCCCGCAGCCGCTGGGTTACCATCGCAAACGAAATTCCCGCGAGGAAAATGAATAGCGGCGCCGGCAAAGTCGCCATCGCTTGCGACCACCGATAAAATTCCGACTTCCTCGCATCCGCGTTCAGCCAGGAGTTGTAGCAATGCGCCTGAAACATCAGCACGCACGCCAACCCACGCATCCAGTCGATGTACGCAAGCCGCGCCGGCTTCGCGGAAGCCCCGCCCAAACTCCCCACCTGAATTTGGTCCGCCATCTCTATGCGCTACAATCTCTCTTCTTTTTTGGAGTGCGCAGCTTGCTACCGCTTTTGCGGAGTGAACGCTGGCACGAGGGTTTAACGCGTCCCCAAGAACGGAACCGCGAAATTGTCCACCACGCGCCAACTCGCTCCGCTTCCGGTCCTCAGTCTCTGGGCCGTTCTCTGTTTCGGCGGCGGCCTTTACGCCTCCTGGCAAGGCTACGGCGGCCGCGCCTTCGCCGCCACGCTCACCGTCTTTTCATTTTACTTCGGCGTGATGCTTCTGTTCGCGGCTCGCGGAGTCCCCGAGTTCCTCTCCACCCGCTTTGGCGCAGGCGCAGGCTACCTCCTGGGCGCAGCCACGCTGCTTGCATATCTGATTTACGCGATCGGAACAAACACTTTCGCGTTCTCACGACCCGGAGCCATCGCCGCCATCGTCTTCATCCCGCTCGCGCTGGCCGCCTCCGCCAAGCGCCAGCCTCCCGGCGCCTGGCAGGATTACCTCACCCTCGCCGGCATCTGGGTCACCGTGAAATTCTCACCGGCATACTGGCTCTGGCCATATCCGGGCAGACGCCTCGGTTACGTGTTCACCGTGCTCCTCTGCCTCAACGTGGCTCTCGCCGCCTTTGTGCTCGTGCGCAAAATCCCCGGCATCGGCTACAACATCGGCTGGGGAAGTCGCTGGAGCTTCTATGTGCTCGCCAGCTTCATCGTGTTCGGCGCCATTGCCATTCCGCTCGGCGCCGGCATGCACTTCATCGAATTCGCGCCAGGGTGGCACGCGTGGCGTTCACTCCCGTTCGGCTCCGTCGCCATCCTCTTTTTCACCGCCTGGCCCGAAGAATTTCTCTTTCGCGGGCTTCTGCAAAATATGCTCTCGCGCTCCAGCAAAAGCGATCTCGCCGGCTGGTGGACCGCCTCCGTCCTCTTCGGCTTCTCGCACATCACCAACTTAGGTTTTCCCAATTGGCGCTACGTAATTCTCGCCTCCATCGCCGGCCTCTTCTACGGATGGACCTGGCGCAAAAGCAATTCCATCTTCGCATCCGCCATAGTCCACGCCCTGGTCGACGTCACCTGGCACTTCTTCTTCCGCACCCTCTGAGATTTTCTATCCCTCGAGTAGCGGCAGCCGCATCATCTAGCGGCCGCGCCTTTCGCCTGGAATAAAAAGGTATACTTCCACTCTGATCTGAGGAGGCACAAAAATGACTCGGCCCTTGACTCCCGACCTCGCCGAATTCTGGCTGCAAGATCTCCTGCTCGGCACGCTGAAAAACGAAAGCCGCACCACCCAAAGAATTCTCGAAGCTGTCCCTGCCGACAAAGCCGATTACCGTCCCGACCCCATCTCCAAAACCGCGATGGACCTAGTCCGCCACATCGCCGCCGCAGAAATGCGCTTCCTAGAAACGACTATCAACGCGGAGTTCTCCGCCACGTCGAGTTTGCCGGACAGCGTCAAGACGCCCGCCGAAGTGGCCGCCTGGTATTCCGAAAACTTCGCGCGCAATTTCGAGAAGCTAGCGCAACTTAAAGGCGATCACCTCGTCAAGATCACCGACTTCCGCGGCATCGTTAAGCTCCCCGCGGTCGCCTTCCTGCAAGTCGGCATGAACCATAGCATCCACCATCGCGGCCAGCTCTCCAGCTACTTGCGCTGCATGGGCGCGAAAGTTCCCTCCATCTACGGCGAAAGCTACGACGACGCCCAGGCCCGCAAAGCGGCGCAAGCCTGAGCGCGCCACCGCCGCCAGCCTCGTTATTCCGAACGAAGCAGGCCGATTTTTTCTTACTGCTCGCTTCCTGCGAGCGGTCGGCCTGCGGAGAGAGGAACCTCTCTTTCAAAAGGCATAAGATGTGTCAGGCCGAATCGCCGGAAAAAATGTGCGAGCATCACCCAGGCAAGACAGAACAAGAGAAGAGCAATCGCCAAAATCGTCCAGTATCTCGGCGGCTTTCCATCGACCCACACGAATTTATAGGCACCCCCACCGCCAGGCACTAGAACCTCCGGGGGTAAAATTAGCACTTCTCAGTTTCCGACGTCTACGCGGCAAGCGCGTTGACACTCGGGTTGGTCCGGCGTAGCGTAAGTCACAGAAAACCATGGACCTGTTTGAAGAAATCGTGAAGATGCGGCGGGCCGGGCAGCGCGGCGCGCTGGCGACTATCGTGCACACCAACGGCTCGATCCCGAGCTATGAAAGCTCGCGTATGCTCGTCCGAGAAGATGGATCGCTGGTGGGCACTGTCGGCGGCGGCTGTGTCGAAGCCGACGTCTGGGCCGCGGCCAAGGAAGTGATGCGGAAAGAGGCGCCGCGCAAAATGGTTTTCAATCTCAACAACGAAGCCACCTACGACAACGGACTGATCTGCGGCGGCACGGTGGAAATTTTCGTCGAGCCGATTCTCCCGCAGCCGATCGTCTACATCTTCGGCGGCGGCCACGTCTCCATGGCCATGGCCAAAGCAGCAAACGCCGCGGGTTTTGCCATCGGCGTTGTCGACGACCGCGAAGCGTTCGCCAATCTGCAGCGCTTCCCCATGGCACAAGACGTTTTCACCAGCTACGAGCAAGCCTTTGAGAAAATTCAACCCAACGCATCCACCTATCTCGTCATCGTCACCCGCGGACACAAGGAAGACATGCGCGTGCTGGCATGGGCCGTACGCACGCCGGTGCGCTACATCGGCATGATCGGCAGCAAACGAAAAGTGCTATCCGTCTACAAAGCGCTCGAAAAAGAAGGCTACCGCCCGGAAGAATTTGAGCGCGTGTACGCGCCCATGGGGCTCGAAATTGGCGCGCTGTCGCCGGAGGAAATAGCCATCAGCATCGTCGCCGAGTTGATTGCCGTGCGCCGCAATGCAGAAAACGCCGCGCACAAAAGAGTTGGAGTTGAATCGCGCCTCGCTTCGGCGCGCTGAGAAGCAACGCGAACGAGGCGAGGCAAAGAGGCGAGATAAAAAACGATATGTTGGCCGCCGTCATCCTCTCAGGCGGCGCTTCCAGCCGCATGGGCTCGCCCAAGGCGCTCCTCGCCTATCAGGGACGCCCATTCCTCGAGCACTTGCTCGAAGTCACGGTGCATCCGAAAATCGGCGTGCGCCGCGTCGTGCTCGGCGCGCACGCTGAGTCCATAGCGAAAAACATCGCGCTCGCCGCGGATGAAATAGTGATCAACGACGCTTGGGAGAAGGGCCAGCTCAGCTCGATACAAGCCGCGATTCGCCGCCTGCCGCCCGCGGTCGGTGGGTCGGCCAAGGACGGCGCAACTCACGGAACAGACGGCTTGCTTTTATGCTTGATCGATCATCCGCTGATCAGCGGCGCCTTGGTGAACGATCTCATTGAACAGTTTTACGCAACGACGCGCGCAAAAATTGTTTTCCCTGTATACGAAGGACGCCGCGGCCATCCCGTAATTTTCCCCGCCGCGCTCTATGAAGAATTGTTGCACGCGCCGGTGGACAAAGGCGCGCGCGCCGTGGTTTGGGCGCACGCTGCTGACGTCCTGGGAGTACCCACCAATGAAGAGGGCTGCGTTCTGAATCTGAATGATCCGGAAACAATGCACCGCGCGACCGGCCGCTCGGATTAGTTGCTGTGGCCGCTGCAGTCAGTGGCGCGCGAATGCTAACGCCGCTTCGCGGAGATTTTTTGCAGCAGCGCCCGGGCAGCGTCGGCGGCAAGTTGCGCGGCGTGGAATGTCGCGGGAGGCAGGCCGCCGAGCGCGAGAGAAATAGATTCCGCCGTCAGCGCGCCCATTTCTCCGGAAGTCTTGCCGCGAATCGTTTCGGTCAAGAACGAAGCGCACGCGATCGAAGTGGTGCAGCCGCGGCAGAGAAAACGCGCTTCCGCAACTTTGCCATTTTCGAGGCGCGCGGCGAGTTGCAAGATATCGCCGCACACCGGGTTGCTGACTTCCACGCTGGCGTCCGCGCCGGGAAGTTCGCCGGCGTTGCGCGGATTTCGGAAATGATCGAGAACAGCGTCGCTGAACATCGGGGAAAGTATGGCAAGACAGCGAGGAGTGCGCAACGCAGGTTCCACATTGAGGCCCAGGCCGCGGGACGCGGCCAGAAATGACTGTGCCACGTTGCTACTTTTTCGGTGGAAGATATTTTTTGTCGACGGCGGCGATGACCACGTAATTGGGGTCGACCATTTCGGTGAGATGAAGTTTGCCGACTTTCGAGAACAACTCATACGCGTCGAGGTCGGATAGGCCGTAATCGGCGTGGATCCAGCGCACCAATTCCGTGACGGCGATCCGCACGGCATCGTCTACCGGACGATAAATTCCCGCAGCCATGATTTCGTTTTCATTTTCGAAACGCGGCCAGTCGATGCGTTTGCCCTTGATCACATCGATTTTCAGGCGTTCGCGCATGGGCACTTCGACGGCGCTGCCGGCGACCTCGCCATCGCCCATCGCGGCGTGGCCATCGCCAAAATAAAGCAAAGCGCCGGTGACATTCACCGGCAAATACAAGGTATTGCCGCGGGAAGCTTCCGGCGCGTCCATATTGCCGCCAAATTCCGCGGGAACGATGGAGCTGCGCGCTTCTCCGTTTGCGGGGCAGACTCCGATGCAGCCAAGAAACGGATGCAGCGGGAATTTGACTTTGAAGTTCGAATCGAGCGCCTGAAACGTTGCGGCGTTTTTTTCGCGATCAATGGGATAGAACCACATTTTCTCGGGCAGCGGCTTCGTTTCGAGAAGGGGAGTGTAGTGCGTGGAGTTGGCAGCGCCGAATCCCGGCGAGAACGCGCCGATTCCCTGGTTGCTGTCGACTTGAAGATCGAGAATGTGCACGACCAGCGTGTCGCCGGGCTCCGCGCCTTCGATGAAGAAAGGTCCGGTGAGAGGATTGTCGCCTTTCACCAGGGAGAAGGAGTCGCCGGGCTTTTGCAACGCGTTGCCGAAACAGTCGAGGGAATTCGCTTCGAGAATATTTCCGGGTTTCAGCCGCGCGACCGGCGGCGCAACGCCGTAAACGTATTTTACGCTATCAATCGTGGCGTGGTAGCGGACGATTTGCGTATCGGCGGATTGCGGGTTCGTGGCGGTTTGCGATTGCGCGCGCGCGAGCACGAAGGCGAGCAGCATAAGAACAACGGGAAATAGTTTGCGGCGCATTCGAAACACCTCGCAGAGGTTTAGTTGCGTGAGTGCAACACACGGGCGGCGTGAAGTCAATCTGGAAGAGGTGTGGAACGAGGTCAGCACGCTCGCGCTGCTGCGCGGTGTGCGTAGCGCTCGACTCGCGGCTGCGGCAAGCCGGCTATTCGTAACGGAGGGCGACCATGGGGTCCACGGAGGAGGCGCGACGGGCCGGAACGTAAGCGGCGACGAGCGCGACGGCCGCGAGGATGCAAACGGCTCCGAGCATGGTCGCGGCGTCGTGCGGGGCGAGGCCGAAGAGCAATTTCTGGAGGAAGCGCACGGCAGCAAGGGAAATCGCGAGACCCGCGGCAACACCGCCAGCGAGGACGATCACCACATCACGAATGACGAGACGAAGAATGGAGGCGCGCGGTGCTCCGAGGGCCATTCGAACGCCGAATTCGGTTTGACGCTGGCGCACCAGGAAGCTGAGCGCGCCATACAAGCCTATGGCTGCAAGAAGTAGTGCGAGACCGCCGAAAAACCCTGAGAGCGTGGCGAGGCCAGGGCTGGTGCCATAAAAGCTCCGGGGCGGGCGACTCCGATGATTTCGAAATTGTGCTTGTCAAGGGAGAGCGTGCCGCCGATGACGCTAGGGTCGCCGCCAAAATGTTCTTGCCAGAAGCCATAGCTCAGCATGGCGACTCCCGGACAGCCGCGCTGATCGTCGGCAGGAGTGAGGGAACGACCGAGGACGGGCTGAACTCCCAGGACGTTGAAGTAGTCACCGCTGGCGAAGACGCCGTTCACATTTTGGACCGCACCGCCTTTCGCGAGATCGAATTGCGAATCGCTCCACGCAACCGCGCCGGAGAAAATATCCTGCCGACCACGCACCTGCTCCCAGAGAGGATTCGTAAAGACAGTGTCGTGCTCGCCGGCCACGCGATTGTGGATGCGGAGCTGCACGAGTTGCTGCGGATCGCGCAGCGGCAGGGAGCGGAGGAGCACGGCATCAATTAGGGTGAAAATGGCGGTGTTCGCGCCGATGCCGAGGGCAAGGGAGAAAATGGCTACCGCGGTGATGACCGGCGTGCGGCGGAGGATGCGGAGGGCGTAGCGAATGTCTTGGAAAATAGTTTCGAGGAGATTTACGCCGCGGGCTTCGCGGCAGTCTTCATGGACCTGATCGAAGCTGCCGAAAGCAAGACGGGCGCGGCGTCTGGCTTCCTCCGGCGACAGGCCGGACCCGATGTATTTTGCGACCTCGTGTTCGAAATGAAAGCGCAGTTCGCTATCCAGTTCAGCTTCCATGGAGCTTCGACGGAAGAGGGCGCGGAGCCGAAAGAGAAGGTCGGAGAGCATGAGTAGCTCCTAAGCGGTCTTGAGAACCTGGGCGACGGCGGCGGCGAGCTTGCGCCAGGCGCTCTCTTCGCGTTCGAGTTGTTTGCGGCCGGCGCGGGTCAGCTCGTAATACTTTGCGCGGCGATTATTTTCCGAGGCGCCCCAACGAGCTTTGATCCAGTCGCGGCGCTCGAGGCGATGCAGTGCGGGATAGAGCGAGCCTTGCTGAATTTGCAAGACGTCCTTGGAGACTTGCTGGACACGCTCGGAAATGGCCCAGCCGTGCTGCGGCTCGAGGGCGAGCGTTTTGAGGATGAGGAGATCGAGCGTGCCTTGGGGCAGATCGAGTTTTTCGGGCGGCATGGCGGTAACCCCTTGTGCTTCTACAGGAGGAAGATAGCGAGGTTGTTGTCGATGTGCAAGAGGAGAGATGTGGCTGGCGCAATCAGGACTTAGTTTGTGCGGCGGGATGCAGAAACGTTTGTTGCGCTGGGGTTGCGTTTGTTGCTGCGGCGTGTTAAAAGCGCGGCGCAAAAGATGCGAGGGTCGCAACGGTGTTCGGCGCCGCTTGCCATGCCGTTGGGGTGATTTTGACCGCACTGACATTGAGGAGATCTCCGATGAGGCGTTCGTTGATGTATGGAGTTCATGTTGCGGGATGGCTGCTGGCGGGCATGTCGGCGTGGGCTTCATCGAGTGTTGCGCAGGACAAGCCCAAGGAGTGGGACACCACGCAGGCGCGCGGGCAAACGCGAGACATCGATTTCGATACGAGCGAAGGGACGTGGATGAACGTCGACGTGTCGCCAGACGGCAAATGGATTGTGTTTGATTTGCTAGGGCACATCTATCGGATGGCGGCGGGCGGCGGAAAAGCGGAGTGCCTGACACAAGATTCGGGCGTGGCGCTGAATATGACGCCGCGATTTTCACCCGACGGGAAGACGATTGCGTTTGTCAGCGATCGCAAAGGGCAAAACAATTTGTGGCTTATGGATGCGGACGGAAGGAATCCGCGGGCGGTGTACACGGATAAAGGCAAGCGGGTGCTGAGCCCGGTGTGGAGTCCGGACAGTCGATACATCGTGGTGCAGCAGCAGGTGCTCAAGCCGGGTGAAGGGGATTTCAACTGGGCTTTGGTGATGTACCACCGGGATGGAGGGAACGGAGTCGAGCTGGTGAACAAGGATAAGGCGGCGGGGTGGCATTCGGTGTCGAGCGACGGGAAGTATTTGTATTACGACGTACTGCTCTGCCCTCCCCTGCCCTTTGGGCATACCGACCCGATGATTGGCTGCTACCAGATTCGTCGGCTGAATTTGCAGACGCGGAAGGAAGAAAAGATTACCGGAGGATTGGCGGAACAGCAGGATCGCTCGACGAGCGGAGGCGCGGTGGCGCCGGAGGTTTCGCCGGACGGGAAACTTGTGGCGTTTGCGCGGCGGATTCCAGACGGCACGGAATCGTACAAGGGACACGTGTTTGGCCCGCGGACGGCGCTGTGGCTGCGCGATTTGCAGAGCGGCGAAGAGCGGCTGCTGATGGATCCGATCGAACTGGATGAGGCGGAAGAGATTTCGCGGCAGATGCCGGTCGTGCCGGGCTATGTATGGTCGGCGGACGGAAAAGCGATTTTGATTTCGCAAGGCGGAAAAATACGCCGGCTCGCGGTGGACTCGGGAAAAGTGGAGACGATTCCCTTCACCGCGCACGTGCATCGCAAGATTTCGGAGATGGCGTGGTCGCCGCTGCCGATCAAAGATGACGCGTTTGAAGCGCGGTATATACGGTGGCAGAGCGCTTCACCGGATGGGAAACAACTGGTGTTTCAGGCGGTGGGCAAGCTGTGGCTGATGGAACTGCCTAACGGGAAGCCGCGGCGATTGACGCCGGAAGCGTTTACAGCGAATGAGTTTTCTCCGGCCTGGTCGCCGGATGGGAAGACGATCGCGTTCGCAAGTTTCGACGACGACAAGCACGGGCAGCTTTGGACGATTGAGGCGAGCGGCGGCGAGCCGAAGGCGGTCGCGAAGGAGGCAGGGGAATATTTGAATCCGGCGTGGACCGCCGACGGAGCGATGCTGGTGTATTCGCGCGGTTCGGGGGCGACGTTCCGTGGGCGTCAATGGGCGCGGAATGAGTGGTACGACATCGTGGTGCAGCCGGTGAGCGGCGGCGAAGCAAAGGCGATTGTGCGCGTAGAAGGCGAGGAAGCGCCGGGGCCGACACCACGCTTCGCGCGCGATGGGCGCATCTATTTCACCTCGCATCGCGAAGAGAAAGGCGAGGGCGGGCGGAGCAAGGTTGTCACAGAATTGGTGTCGGTGCGGACTGACGGGAGCGACCGGCAGGTGCACGCAATTTTTCCGCAGGCGAACCAGGCGGAGGTTTCGCCGGACTTGGCGCAGGTGGCGTACGAAGAAGGCGACAACGTTTATCTGGCGGCGATACCGCTGAACGCGACGGGACACGAAACGATTCGACTGGAAAGGAAGGCCGCCGTGCTGCCGATCAAGCCCGCAAGCCTCGACGGCGGGCTGTTTCCGCGCTGGCGCGACGCGCAAACGATTGAATACGGAGCGGCGAGCAAATATTTCGTGTACCACGCCGATTCGGGAAAAACGGATACGACGGAAATTCATTTGAGCGTGCCGCGGGCCATTGCGCACGGGAGTATTGCGCTGACCAATACGCGGATCATTACGCTGCGAAATCGCAAGGTGATCGAGAACGGAACGATTGTGGCGAAGAACGGGCGCATTAGCTGCGCGGGTGAATGTAGTACGACGGGCGTGGATCTCGTGGTGGATGCGAAGGGCAAGACGATCATTCCGGGCTTTGTGGACATGCACGCGCACCATCACAGCGAGTCGGCGGGCGTGACGCCTTCGCGCGGATTCGATTCCGCGGTGTATCTGGCGTATGGAGTCACAACGACACTCGATCCGGCGGCTTGGTCGCAGGAAGTGTTCACGATTGCGGAAATGATCGAGGCCGGGCGGGCTGTCGGCCCGCGAACGTTTTCGACCGGCGATCCGATGTACAACGGAGATGGGCCGCATCGGAACGAGCTGACAAGCTTCGAGGTGACGGAGCACGAAATCAACCGACTGCAATCGTTTGGCGCAACGGCGCTGAAACAATACTTGCAGCCAAACCGCGAGCAGCGGCAATGGGTAACGGAGATTGCGCGGAAGAAGGGCTTGCGCGTCACGGGCGAAGGGTCGTCGGACCTGCTACACAAAGTATCGATGCTGATGGACGGCCAGGCGGGATTCGAGCATCCGACGCCGTACGTGCCGCTGTATCAGGACGTGGCGAAATTGTTTGGGATGTCGCACACGACGTATTCACCGACGTTCATGGTGGGCGGAACGGCGCCGTGGAATGAGGAATATTTCTTCCAGATGAGCGATGTCTGGAAGGACGCCAAGGAGCAGCGCTGGATTCCGTGGCGGCAATTGATTCCGCACATGCGGAGGAGGATGCTGCGTCCGGTGACGGATTATCATTTCGGCGTGCAGGCGCAAGGCCTGGCGGACATCATCGCGAATGGCGGATACGGCGCGATCGGTTCGCACGGGCAAGCGCATGGAATCGGCTCGCACTGGGAAGTGTGGATGCTGGCTTCAGCGCTGGGGTCGATGGGTGCGCTGGAGGTGGCTAGCGTGCACGGTGCACATTTTCTGGGCGCGGACAAGGATTTGGGCTCGCTGGAGCCGGGAAAGATCGCGGACCTGATGGTGTTGAACGCGAATCCGCTGGAGGACATTCACAATACGGCGAATATCGCGATGGTGATGAAGGCTGGGAGGCTGTACGACGCGGATACGCTGGATGAGATTTGGCCGGAGAAGAAAGCGTTTGGGACGTATTACTGGGTGAATGTGGACGAGTTGCGGAATGATACGCGGGGGACGGATTGGTGGGATCAGAAGAGATAGATTCAGCGCCGCTCAAGGCGCTTACCGATTACAAGCTCAACGTCTGCTAAGCTTTTCCTGTGGCCGGAACAGATCACAAAACACGCTTGAGAATTGTGTCGCTGGCACCTAGCGCTACTTCGATTTTGTGTGCGATCGGGGCGCGGCGGCTGTTGGTGGGCGTTACGAAGTGGTGCAGCGACGTGGCGCCGGTCGCGGGATTGGTGCAGGTTGGGGATTGCTGGCACATGGAGTCTGTGGCGGATATTGTGGCGCTGCGGCCAACACTGGTGATCGGGTCGGTGCCGTACAAGCAGGAAACGGTGGGGAAGTTGCTGGAGCAGCGGCTGAATTTTTTGGCGATGAATCCGCGGACGCTGGAGGATGTTTATGCGGATATTCGGCTGCTGGGAGGAATTGCAGGGCGCGCGAAGGCGGCGGAGGGACTGATTCGGAAGATGCATTCTGAATTTGCGGCGATCAAGAGCACGGCGAAGAAATTGAAGCAACGCGTGCGGGTGTATTGCGAGGCTTGGCCGAATCCGCGGATTAGTTCGCCGCCGTGGGTGGCGGAGGTGGTGAAAATTTGCGGCGGAGAGATGGTTGTTCCGGCCGGAGAAAAGGTTGGCGATGAGCAGGTGGCAGAAGCGATGCCGGAGGTGATTGTGCTGGCGTGGGCTGCAACGGGCGCCAAAGCAGATCCGGAGCAGGCCTATCGCGTGGAGGCATGGAAGGATGTGCCGGCGATTCGGCAGCGACGGGTTTTCGTGGTGCGAGACGAGTTGTTGAACACGCCGGGGCCGCCGCTGATGGAGGGAGCGCGGGAATTGTTCACCGCGCTGCATTTGCATAATGGCGAGCGCGGAAAAAAGAATTCACCACAGAGGGCGCAGAGAGCACAGAGGAGAGGATGAGAATCGTTGTGGCGGCGGTGATTGAGCGGGAGGATCGGCGGCTGCTGATTGGGCAGCGGCGCAGGGATGATTCTTCGCCGCTGAAATGGGAGTTTCCTGGAGGGAAGGTGCGTGAGGGCGAGGCGGCTGAGGCGGCGCTGGCGCGGGAGCTGCGCGAGGAGTTAGGCGTCACACTCACGAAATGCGTGGAGATTGGGCGCGTGCGGCACCAATATGCGGCCGCGTCAGAGGAGGAGCTCGAGATTCAATTTTATGCGGCGGCGCTGGCGGAAGGGGAGGCGAGGCCGCTGTGTTTCGAACAGATCGCTTGGGTGTTGCCGAAAGAGTTGGGTGAATATGATTTTTTGGCGGCTAATCGGGAGTTGATTGCGAATCTGGCGACGGGAAGAATCAAGCCGGGTGAACTGGTGGAACGCTCGCAGGTTCTTTGAAGCTACCCCAGGAGCGAATTTCGACAAAATGCAGTGCGAAAGCATTTGCGTCGGCTCAGCGAACGCGTTTTTCGAAGGCACGGAAACAAAACCACACCGCTAAGAGTGATGCAAATGTGCTTCCAACCGAGACTGTGATCCAACCAATGTTTTCTGCCTTTGGTATAGGATGAAACTCGAGCAAGTGGAGCTTAAGAAGTCCCGCATGCAGTCCAATCATCGCCAAAATATAAAAGGACGCCAGGAAGACGACGCTTCCAATCGGCATAAGGAGAATCAGGAGTGCGATTCTATCCCGCAAGTCCATAACGCAGGGTACCACCGGCCGTAGTTAACGGGAACTCCGTTAAAAGGTTTCCGCCTGAGATCAGGAAATTACGGGGTTGGGTTTTTCGGGGTCGATGCCGAGGTCTTTGATGGCTTTGGTTACGACGCCGGGCTCGATTTTGCCCTCTTGTTGCAGTTCGTGCAGCGCGGCTAGCGCGATGAAGCGGTGGTCGACCTCGAAGAATTCGCGCAGGGATTGGCGGCCTTCGCTGCGGCCGAAACCGTCGGTGCCCAGCGTAGCGAGGCGGCGCGGCATCCACTTGCTGACCATGCTGGGGAGCGTCTTGATGTAATCGGTGGCGGCAACGAGCACGCCGGGCGTGTCGGCCAAAGTTTGCGTCACGTAGGGGATGCGCGGCTTTTCACCGGGATGCAGGCGGTTCCAGCGCTCGGTTTCGATGGCGTCGGTATAAAGCGCTTTGTAGCTGGTGACGCTCCAGACGTCGGCGGCGACGCCGTACTTTTGCTCGAGTATGTCTTGCGCTTGCAGGGCTTCGCGGAGAATGGAACCGCTGCCGAAGAGTTGCGCGCGCAGCTTGGGTTTTTTGTTTTCGCTGGCGCGAAATTTGTACATGCCGCGGAGAATGCCGTCTTTCACGTCGCCGGGCATGGGTGGCATGGCGTAGGGCTCGTTCATCAAAGTGATGTAGTAAAAAATATTTTCGCCGTCTTTGTACATGCGGCGAATGCCGTCTTGAATGATGACGGCGATTTCGTAGGCGAACGCGGGATCGTAGGCGCGAAGATTCGGCACGGGCAGCGCGAGGACGTGGCTGTTGCCGTCCTGATGCTGCAAGCCTTCGCCGGAAAGCGTAGTGCGGCCCGCGGTGCCCCCCAGCAGGAAGCCGCGCGTGCGCATGTCAGCTGCGGCCCAGATGAAGTCGGCGATGCGCTGAAAGCCGAACATCGAGTAGTAAATGAAGAATGGAATGGTGTTGATGCCGTGCGTGGCGTAGGCAGTGCCTGCGGCGATGAACGACGCCATGGAGCCGGCCTCGGTGATTCCCTCCTCGAGGATCTGCCCGTCTTTCGCTTCCTTGTAATAGAGCAGCGTGTTCACGTCGACCGGCTGGTAGCGCTGGCCAACGCTGGAGTAAATGCCGACGGTGCGGAAGAGCGACTCCATGCCGAAGGTGCGCGCTTCGTCGGGAACGATGGGCACGATGAGCTTGCCCATTTCGGGATCGCGTAGCATTTTGCGCAGCATGCCGACGTAAGCCATCGTGGTGGAGACTTCCCTGCCCTCGCTGCCTTCGTGGAATTCCTTGAACAGCTCATCGTGGTCGGCGACCAGCGGCTGCGAGCGCACGCTGCGCTTGGGAACATAGCCGCCGAGCGCCTCGCGGCGCGCGCGCAGATACTGGATTTCGATGCTGTCTTCGGCGGGACGGTAGAACGGGACTTCGATGCAGTCCTGGTCGTTCAGAGGAATGCCGAAACGCGAACGAAACTCCTGGAGCTCTTCCTCGTTCAACTTTTTCTGCTGGTGGGTGACGTTCTTGCCTTCGCCGGCTTCGCCGAGGCCGTAGCCCTTGATGGTGCGCGCGAGGATGACGGTCGGTCGGCCCTTGAACTCGACGGCGGCTTTGTACGCCGCGTACACTTTGCGCGGGTCGTGTCCGCCGAGGCGCAAGCGGCGCAGCGCTTCGTCGGGAAGCGGCTCGACAAGTTGCAGCAGTCGCGGGTCGCTGCCGAAGAAGTGCTGGCGGACGTAGGCGCCGGATTCGACGACAAGCTTCTGGTATTCGCCGTCGACGAGCTCGCCCATGCGCTTCACGAGCAAGCCTTCTGTGTCGCGCTCGAGGATGGGATCCCACTCGCTGCCCCAAAGAACCTTGATCACGTTCCAGCCCGCGCCACGGAACGCCGATTCGAGCTCCTGAATGATTTGGCCATTGCCGCGGACCGGACCGTCGAGGCGCTGCAGGTTACAGTTCACAACGAAAATCAAATTGTCGAGCTTCTCGCGCGAGGCGAGGGTGATCGCGCCGAGCGACTCAGGCTCGTCGGTTTCGCCGTCGCCGAGGAAGGCCCAGACTTTGGCGTCGGTCGCGGGCTTGAGCCCGCGATCTTCCAGGTAACGCGCAAAGCGCGCCTGATAAATGGCCATCAGCGGGCTGAGTCCCATGGAGACGGTGGGAAATTCCCAGAAATCTGGCATGAGCCATGGGTGCGGATAGGAAGAGAGGCCGCCGCCGGGCTTCAGTTCGCGGCGAAAGTTTTCCAGCTTTTGCGCGGAGATACGACCTTCGAGAAACGCGCGAGCGTAGATGCCGGGCGAGGCGTGTCCCTGGAAGTAGACGGTGTCGCCCTCGAACTCGGGCGTGCGAGCCCTGAAGAAATGATTGAAGCCGACCTCGTACAGCGTGGCAGCACTCGCGTAGGTGGAAATGTGGCCGCCGATATTGTGCTCGACGCGATTGGCACGCACGACCATGGCCAGCGCGTTCCAGCGGATGAGGCTCTTGATGCGGCGTTCGAGTTCCTGGTCGCCGGGGAAAAGCGGCTCGAGGCGATTGGGGATAGTGTTCGCGTAGGGTGTGTTGGCGGTGAACGGGAGATCAATGCCGGAAACGGTGGCGTGCGCGCGAAGGCGCTCCAGGATTTCCGTGGCGACTTCGGGTCCGCTGGATTCCAGGACGGAATCGAGCGATTCGAGCCACTCCTGCACTTCCAGGTCGTCCAGTCCGTGAGGTACCGGAATGCGCGTCCCATTATCGGCAGTGGTGCCGTGGTTCACGGTAGTCCCGTCATTCACCGTGGTTGTCTCATTATGAATAACGTCCGACCGGTCTCTGTTCATTCCGTTGGCCTGAGGCGTAGTCCCGACAAGGGCACGCCAAAATTTATTTCGCTCATTAGCACAATAGAATACACCGAGCAGAGAAAGTCTGCACGCAGGATTGAAGTGGGCCTTTAGAGGGTGCAGCCGCCGTCGAGGACGAGGACGTGGCCGGTTACGAATTCGGCGTGGATGAGGAAGGAGACGGCGTCGGATACGTCATCGGGCGTGCCGGTGCGGTGGAGGGGGGCGCGGCGGATGAAGTCGGCTTCCCATTCGTTGGGATCGCCGGACATTGTTATTGTTCCCGGAGCTATGGCGTTCACGCGGACCTCCGGCGCAAGAGCTTTGGCCAAACACTTGGTCAGCATGATCACGCCGGCCTTGGATGCGCAGTGCGGAATGTAGCCGCGCCACGGGAGGATGCCGCCGATGTCGGCGAAATTGATGATGACGCCGTGAGACTGTTTCAGTAGCGGCGCGGCGGCTTGCGCGCAGAAGAAGGGCGCTTTCAGATTTGTATCAAGCGAGGTATCCCAGACTTTTTCGGTCGCGTCTTCGAGGTGCGCGGGAAGAAAAGTGGCGGCGCTGTTGACGAGGATGTTGAGGCGGCCGAAGTGCTCGGCAGTTTGTTGAAAGAGACGCTTAATTTCAGCGACGCTGCAAAGATCGGCTTGCAGGGCGACGCTTGCTCGTCCGAGCTTTTCGATTTCGGCTACGGCAGCATCAGCATCGGACTTCGATCGGTTGTAATGGATTACGACGTCGGCGCCTTCTGTGGCCAGGCGCACGGCCACAGCGCGGCCGATGCGCTTGGCGGCGCCGGTGACCAGCGCTACTTGACCTTGCAGTTGAGCGTTCATCGTGAGCGGAAAGGTAGCATAGGACAGCCAGGATTGGCTGTCCCACTGAGTGCTAGAATCAGCGCGCCGTGAAGGAGCAGCGATGAAACTCGATTTGCTGGCGATTGCCGCGCATCCCGATGATGCCGAGATGACTTGCGGCGGGACGCTGATCAAGATGGCGTGGCGCGGTTACAAGACCGGCATTCTGGACCTGACCGCCGGAGAAATGGGATCGCGCGGCACGCCAGAAACACGCGCCAAGGAAGCAGCCAAAGCCGCGAAGTTGCTGGGCGTTTCGTGGCGCGGCACCCTGGGCGTGCCGGATTCCGATGTGCAGCCGGCGCGTCAGCACAAGCTAAAACTGGCGGGCGTAATCCGCGAGCTGCGCCCGAAGACGGTGATCCTTCCCTACTGGGAGGCGCGGCACCCGGATCATTACCATGCCTCGACGCTCGGTTACGAAGGCTGCTTTCTTGCGGGACTGAAACAGTTGCCGCTCGATGGCGAGGCGTATCGTCCGTTCAAGATTCTGTACTCCACTTCCTACGCCACCGTGCGACCCACCTTTGTGGTGGACATTACCGAGGAGTTCGAGCAGCGCCGCAAAGCCATTCTGGCGTTTGGGTCGCAGTTCCGGCCAGCCAAAGGCGCGCCAAAGAGCAAAGTGTATCTGGCGATCGACCGCCTGGAAGACGAAATGAACCAACTAGCGCGGCATTACGGGCAGGTGATTGGAGTGAAATACGGCGAGCCGTTTCTGACCAAGGAATTGATGCAGGTCGAGGACGTGGTGGCTATGCCGGTACGCTCGATTTGATGGGTAAAGCGCGCCCTAGAGCTTTTCTTCTTCCTGCGCGGGGGAGAAACCGGGAATGCTGTGACCGTTGGAGTTCCGCTCGGCGCGCACGCGAATCAGCGCTTCTCCCTCCGACCCGGACTTACGCATAATCACTATGGTGCTAAGGACTTCCGTATACAGGCGGGTCACTAAGTAAATGTCCCGCGTGCCGTCCTTCTTCCAAAGCTGTCCAATCTGAATTTTCGAGACGCCCATACTCAAGCTTTGACTGTAGTGGGCACGGTCCACGGGTGTCAACTTGCCCCTGCCGGTTGTTGCTTAGAAACCACAGGGTATGTGCCGACATAGGATTGCGTAGTCCGCGCAGCCGCACGGAGCCGGTGCGCAGCTAACGCCGTGCGATGGCAACTCGCCACAGGAAACCTTCTTCCTTGCCCTTACATCGTACTCACAGGGACAGAAGTACGCCCAACCTGCCGTAAGCAGGTGTATACTCGGAGCAGGCGCAGTCGGAGGCGGACACCATGAAAGTAACCCTAGGCAACGCGCTGAGACTCGGGCTTCTGGCCACCTTGGCGGGCGGCACGGTACTGGCGCAAAGCCCACCGCCGACCCCTGATCCGGCAAAGTCGCACCCGCCGTCAGAGCAAACGCAAGCGGGCCAGCAAAAGCCGATCGAACAGAAGGATACGGTCAACCCAAAGAATTCCAAGGAAGATGTCGAAGCCATCGGGAATCGCGGCGTCGGCAAGGGCATCAACCTTTATTCGCTGGAGCGCGAAATTGCCCTCGGCAAGGGGCTCGCGCAAGAAGTCGAGCGCTCTTCCAAGCTGATCGATGATCCGGTCGTCACCGAGTATGTAAACCGCGTAGGCCAAAACCTGGTCCGCAACTCCGATGCGCGCGTGCCCTTTACGATTAAGGTCATCGACTCCGACGAAGTCAACGCCTTCGCGCTGCCCGGCGGATTTTTCTACGTCAATAGCGGCTTGATTTTGCGCGCACAGGAAGAGTCCGAGCTTGCTGGGGTGATGGCGCACGAAATTTCGCACGTGACCGCGCGCCACGGCACGAAGAACGCCTCCAAGGGCGAGCTGATGCAATTGGCTACCATTCCGCTGATGCTGCTCGGCCCCGTAGGATGGGCCGGCTACGGAATCTACGAAGGCTTGAACATAGCCATTCCACTCACCTATCTCAAATTCAATCGCGACTCCGAGCGCGAAGCGGACTTCCTGGGCTTGCAATATATGTACAAGGCCGGGTACGACCCGAACTCCTACGTAACCTTCTTCGAGCGCATCCAAGCCGACGAGAAGCGCCGCCCCGGCACGATCCCCAAGGTCTTTTCCACGCATCCGCCAACGCCGGAGCGCATCGAGAATTCGCAAAAAGAAATCGCGCGTATTCTTCCCGCGCGTCCGGAATACATCGTGACAACGTCCGAGTTTGATTCGGTAAAAGGCCGCCTGCGCGGCATCATGTTCACGCGCAAAGCGCAGGACAACGCGCCGGGCAAGCCCACGCTGCGCACCCGCACCGAACAAACCGACAAGCAGAAGGGCGCCGGCAACGATCCCAACTCCAGCGAGGACGACCGCCCGACGCTAAAGCGCCGTCCGGACTCGCCGCTCACTAATTAACTCGGTTTTCTGTATGAGAACGAAAAGGGCGGCCCAATGGCCGCCCTTTTTTTCATTTGCCTGAAGATGAGGACAATCCGCGTTCATCGTGAATGATGAGCTGATTTTGCCTCGCCGTGCTTAGGCGTTGTCATATACCGAACAAACCAATCCGTCGCCAGCTCAGCTACTTTTTCCAGAGTCCCTGGTTCCTCGAACAAATGCGTTGCTCCCGGAATGATTTCAAGCCTGCACTCTGCAACCATGTATTTCATCGCTTCTCGGTTCAGGCGGATTACAAAAGTATCGTCACCTCCGACAATCAGTAAAGTAGGAGCTTGCACCTTCGAAAGATAAGCACCAGCCAAATCCGGCCTGCCACCGCGTGACACTATGGCTTTCACGTCCTCAGGTTCTCGCGCGGCGGCTACGAGCGCAGCCGCACTGCCGGTGCTTGCGCCAAAGTACCCGATCGGGAGGATGGAGGTGTAGCGGTTCTGACGTGCCCATGCCGAAGCACGAAGCAATCGCTCTGCGAGCAGATTTATATTGAAACGCAACTCTCCAGCGGGCGATTCCGTCTGTTCTTCTTCAATGGTGAGCAAATCGAGCAACAGCGTCCCGAACGCATGTTCTTGCAGCACCCGGGCAACGTACCTGTTCCGCGGACTGTGCCGGCTGCTCCCGCTTCCATGCGCAAAGATCACCAGCCCGAGCGCGCCTGCCGGGACGTGCAAGTCCCCCTGTAGCTCCGCACCATCGATGGGAATGAGAACGGTTTGATCGATAGCAGCGGGCGGATTTACGCCAGAATTCGAAGGGGTCATCGAAGCACTCCCCGGGCTCGGCGGCCAATAACAGCTCCAAGTAAGCGCTTCCCTTTCGCGGAAACCTATCCAGTAGATTCTGTAAGGTTTTCTGCTGAGGATCGACTCGCTCAGGTGCGGCGTTCGCGGCGGTCGTCAGGGGCTGCGGCGATTCCCATGCGGCGAAGTTCGTCGGCGTAATATTTGCGGTAGAGGACGCTCCATTCTTCGCTGTCCTCGAGGATTTCCTTCTTCTGCGAAGTGATGCGCTTGCGGACTTCGGCGTCGGCTTTCTCTTCTTCTTTCAGCGTGGCGGTGAGAATCTGCACGATCTGTTGGCGGATGGTGTCGCGGTCCTCGACAAATTCCACTTCGTCGCTAGAGACGAGCACATCGGTAATCTGATGCGAGAGTCGGACCACTTTTTCCCGCGTGAGTCTCATGGGCGGTATCCCGCGTTCGTCATCGCTTCGCTACGTGGACGTGTCATCCTGAGCTCATCCGGCGAGGGTGAACGAAGGATCGCAACCGAAAAATTCGGCAATGCCGTCGGCCGCTCGGCAGCCATCACCGCAGTACCAGCTTGCGGTCGCGCGCCAACTGCGCTTTCACCTTTTTGTACATCTCCTGGTAAGAAACGCCGGTCCGCCGCATTTCGTCCTGATGTTGTATCAAAATTTCGCGCACTTCGTCGTTCAAGCGGTCTTCGACGGTCAGCTCTTCCATCATGCGCTGCCGCACGCGCTGCGTCACTGCTTCCGGCGCCTTGCTCTCAATCAGGTTCCCTTCGATGAGCCGCTTGATCACTTCCGAGGCCATATGGCCGACATAATCCCGAACGAGCAGCATTCCAAACGTGTCCTTTACGCAATCGTCCTTACTCGATACAAGGAAAAGCAGTTTACTGGCTGCCCTGCCAAAGTGCAACTCAGCGCAAATGTAACGCCGATTTCGCCGCCAAGTGCGCGCAACTGCGAGCGAGCGGACGAAAGGCGGTCGAAAATTCCGCGCGTCGCTTGCGTTGACGCTCCGCGCCGCTTCCTGTACGATGAATTGCAGGGGGCGGTTAGCTCAGTTGGTTAGAGCGCCTGCCTTACAAGCAGGAGGTCGCAGGTTCGAGCCCTGCACTGCCCACCATCCGTGAGCATTACCCACCGCGGGGACGTAGTTCAGTTGGTTAGAACGCTGCCCTGTCACGGCAGAGGTCGCGGGTTCGAGTCCCGTCGTCCCCGCCATTCCTTTCAAACACTTACAAGGAGTCGGCAAGAAGTATCATGGTCCGTTATGCTCCCAATTCAAAAAAACCGGCCCGAAAAACCACTTGGCTTTCGGGCTTTTTGGTCCAATCTTGGTTCACGAATTAAGCAACTGCCGACTTCTTGTCCCTGATCCGGCTTGAGGCGGATTTGTTAGAATGAATGTTCTAGTCCCTTCTCGGACTAACTATCGTTCTATGGCCCCAAAAAGACAAAGAAGCGATTCTGGAGGCGATGCTTGATCTGGTGGGCGAGCGTGGCTTTCACAATGCGCCCATGCGCCTGCTTGCAAAGCGCTCCGGTGCGAGAGCCGGTGCCATCTATTCATTACCATCGTTATTCTATTCGCAGATCACTCTAATGCGCTCCGAGAAGTGAACCTATGAGACGCAGCAAACCAAGAAAGAGACTCGTTCGCATATCACCGACTAGTCCGTTCTCCAGGAAGAATCCCGCGAGCGGGGCCAGGATTTCATTCGTTTCGTTAGTTTTCTCGCTACTCTTTTGCCTCGCCACCTTCAATCTCGGCGCGACCGCATGGGCCCAATCTCGGGTCCTCAGGCATGGAAAGCATGACACGCCTGGCCAGCCAGTTAGGCCGGGTGAATCGGTTCATGTAGATGTGAATCTGGCGATCGTCAACGTCACAGTCACTGACCCGCATAACCGCCCCATCACAGGCCTCGAGCCCGATAACTTTCGCATCTTCGAAGACAACATCGAGCAGGAGGTCGTGAACTTTTCGTCCGAAGACGTCCCTGTGTCGATCGGCATCATCTTCGACCTCAGCGGCAGCATGGCCAACAAGCTCAACTGCGCTAAAGAAGCCGCCGCTCAATTTTTCAAAACGGCTAATTCACAAGATGAAGGTTTTCTCATCGGGTTCGGCACGCATGCCGAACTATTCAGTCCATTCACCAACAACATTGAAGAGCTACAGAATCGTCTCGTTCTGGCCCCCGCAGGCGGGTCTACCGCCCTGCTCGATGGCATCTATCTGGGAATCAGTGAGATGAGGAGCGCACGCAATGCCAAGCACGCAGTGCTGATCATATCCGACGGCGGGGAAAATCACAGCCGGTATAGCGAGGACGATCTCAAACGGTTGCTGCGGGAGGCTGATACCCAAGTCTATGCTATCGGCATCTTTGAACCGTCGGCGTATCACCGCCGAACTTTGACGGAACTCAATGGACCCTTGCTGCTCGCTGAGTTGACGGAACTGACTGGCGGCCGCGCCTTCACCGTGCGGAATCCGAATGAGCTGTCACAAATTGCCACGAAGATCGGCACGGAGTTACACACCCAATACATTTTAGGATACCACCCGAGTAACAAGACGCGTGACGCGCGCTGGCGCAAGATCACGATCAAGTTGCGCTCGCCCAATGGCCTTTCGCACCTCAGCGTACACGCAAAGAGAGGTTACTACGCGCCTGTTTTATAAGCCGGCCCAACAGTGAAAATGGCGCCAAACAGTTTCTAAAATAGGTTCCAGAGGAACTGGTTGTAGACTTCGTGGTGGTACTGCACCTCGGGCGCTTTGACGAAGGTGCCCAAGTGACGCGGACAGCGGTCCGCCGAAGCCTGTTTGAGATCGGCGTAGCGAGCCTTCACGTCGGGTCCGAGAAGTGTCGTGGTCCATTCGGCGTTGCGAAAGTGGTCGAGCGCCGTATAAATGTTGTCCGGTAAATAGCGCTCCGCCTGGCGCAAGTTCTTGATCTTTGCGGTTTCCCCGTCTATTCCAGCCTTGAAAATCGAATACATGACGAGGTATGGATTGGCATCCGGTGCCACGGAGCGAACTTCGACGCGCATGCTCTTTTCGTTGCCGATGGGGATACGGATCATCGAGCCGCGATCGACTGGCGAGGCCTTGATCTGGTTAGGCGCCTCAAAGTGCGGATCGAGACGGCGATAGGCGTTCACGCTGGCATTGAGCAGAAGGCAAATGTCATTTCCGTGAGTAAGGATGCGGTCGAGGAAAGCCCACCCAAATTTGCTGAGCTTCTCTTCACCCTTGGGGTCCCAGAACAAGTTGTTGCCATTCTCGCTGATGGAAACGTTTGTGTGCATGCCGTTCCCGTTGACGCCCACGACCGGCTTGGGCAGGAAGCAGGCGGTCAGCCCCATCTTGGTGGCCACCTGGCGACAGATCAGTTTATAGAGCTGGATCTGATCGGCGGCCGCGACGACCTCGCCGTACCCATAATTGATTTCAAACTGTGACGGTGCGACTTCCGGATGATCCTTCTCGTTCTGGAAGCCCATCGCCCGCTGCACTTCCGCGGTCGTATCGATGAAGGTGCGCAGCGGATCGCCGGGGAGGGAATGGTAGTAACCTCCGGTGTTCACGTAGCTAAATTTGTTCGTTTCAAAATAACGACGCTCGGCGTCCGACCCCTGAAACAAGAACCCTTCAATCTCGTTCGCGGCATTCAGGGTGTGTCCTTTTTTCTTGTATAAGTCGCCCGCGAAGCCTTTCAAAAGGCCGCGAATGTCGGCTCCGTAGGGCGTGCCGTCCTTGTCGACCACATCGCCAAAAACAAGAATTTTGCCGGTGCCAAAGACATCCGCGGGCGCCCAGTAGAAAGCGTCCCAGCAAATACCGAGACGCAGGTCGCTCTCGCGCTGCGCCGTAAAGCCGCGGATAGAAGAGCCGTCAAAGGTAAGGTTATCCCAGCTTTTGATGAGGAACTTCTTATCGTAGTCCAGCATGTGCAAGCGGCCCTCAAGGTCGCTGAACAGGACCGTGACAGCCTTGATGCGCTTTTCATCGGCGAGATACTTCAGGCGCACTTCCCGTATCTTGTCAATCGGTACGCGATTCTTGCGCTGCTCCTTAGACTCCAGATTCAACTGTTCCAATTCGTCATAAGAGAGTTCAAGAAAATTACGCAATTCGTTGGCCATGAATCTCCTTAAATAAGGTCTGACTAAGCGTAGGGCCCGAATTCGAGCAATAATGGCTGTGCATCAGTGCAGGTAACGTTATCGCGCCGATTTGGAAAGCGCCAAATCGAAGAATTGCGCGAGCCAATCGAAAAAACGAATACTAAATCAGGCCTTTTGACTTCTCGATTGCCACGAGGGACGACCACGCCGGGAAGTGCAGACAGGCCGTGGGAAAACTCTCCGGCCTGTCTACAACCCGTTTACGTCAACAGTCTTGCGGCATTGTTTGGCGTCCTAGACGTCACAATGACCCGGTTGTCTTTTCGAAGGCAAACGTGGATGGCGCTGTTTTGGTTACCATGCTTGGCTCTTTTTGCATCTGCTCGGCGAGTCCAGCGGGAGCAGCGAGCGCAGAAATGACATACTCGGGATACGCTGAAATGCCGTGCTCGTGTAAGTCCAACCCATAGAGTTCGCCCTCTTTTGACACACGCAGGGTCCCGGTTGCGTTGACGAGGTACATCACCACCATCGCAACTGCAAATGTGGCGAATGTGGTGACTGCGCTGCCGATGGCTTGGGCCGCGAGGACTTGGGTTCCTCCGCCATAGAAGAGCCCCTTTAATGGCGCCGAGTTGTCGGCTGTGATCGGACCGGTAGCCCCATACTTGCCGCACGCAAATAGGCCGAGCGAAAGCGTTCCCCAGATTCCACAGAAACCGTGAACGGGAACGGCGCCGATCGGATCGTCGATGCGCAACCATTCGAGCAATTCAACTCCGGCAACCACCAGCCCACCCGCAATGCCGCCGAGCAGGATCGCACCGGTAGGACTGACCCAGTAGCAAGGGCAGGTGATGGCAACCAACCCCGCCAAGAACCCATTCGTTGTAAAGCCCGCGTCCCATTTCTTGCTCATGAAGTAGGCGTAAGCCATGGCCGTCAAGCCAGCCGCGCACGCAGCGAGAGTGGTGTTGGCGGCGACCCGGCCGATCCCTTCGAAGTCCATTGCAGAGAGGGTGCTGCCGGGATTGAAACCATACCAGCCAAACCACAGGATGAGACCGCCGCTGACAGCGATGGTCAAATCGTGCGGCAGCATGGGAGCGCCGCCGTCACGCTTGAATTTGCGGCCCAAGCGCGGGCCAAGAACAATGGCACCGGCGAGGGCAATGAAGCCGCCAATCGTGTGTACGACCGTGGAGCCGGCAAAGTCATGAAAGCCCATCCCTAACGACGGCAAAAAATGCCCGTCGGTGCCCATTGTGGCCAGCCAGCCGTCTGGGCCCCAGGTCCAGTGGCCGATGATCGGATAGATGAAACCGGAAACGGCGAAGCTGTAGAGGAGGTCGCCGACAAATCCGGTACGGCCAATCATTGCCCCAGAAGTAATAGTCGAGCAGGTGTCAGCAAAAGCAAACTGGAAGATCCACACGGCCAGGAACGCGACTCCTGTCGTTTCATACGTCGCCGGCGCGCCCTGCAGGAAGAACCAATGATATCCGATGAAGCCGTTACCGTGGCTGAACATAAATGCGAATCCGATTGCATAGAAGAGAATGCCGCAAAGGCATGTGTCTACAACGCATTCCATAAGCACGTTCACGGTTTCGCGGGAGCGACAGAAACCAGCCTCCAGCATCGTGAAGCCAACTTGCATGCCAAAAACTAGAAACGCGGCCACCAGCGTCCAGGCGGTGTTGACGGGATTGATTACATCAGCGGCTTTTACCTCTGCATCGGCGGCATAGACGCGGCCGAAGAAGAAGTACGACATCGCAGCCATCACGATTAGAGTCAACCCGACGCCCGCTAATTTGCCAGCGAACAGCAATTTTGCGTAGCGGCGCCATTCCGGAGTCCGCAGTCGCAGAGCAAGCCGCGAAAACTTCTCCGAAAGCGACAGCTTTTTCCCAAATTGCGGGATTGCACTCATTTCATTTCCTCCTTCAAATTTACTCAGAAATTTGCTCAACATTCTCGTCCTGCTGGATGAGTTACCGCTTGGGCCCGAAGTACGCCAAAACGCCAAGTGTCACCGTGTTCTGACTCTTTTTCGATGCGAGCACGCCGCCGTAGTCGAAGAACGGCTGGTTCGTCCAGTCGCGGCGGTACTCCAGCCGCGCGAGGAGTCCCTCCACCATCTTGTACTCGCCCGTAAACGTACACTCCTTCAGATCTTGGGAGACTCCCGTCGCAAATCCATCTTTGTCTTTGAACCACTCGACGCGGGGAGTGAAAGACCAGTGAGAGTTAGCTTGCAGGTGAAGCGCACCGGCTACGCCGTACCATTTGCTCAGTGCAGGAACGCCGGGTGCAGCAACCCCAGATACGAGAGAGAAATTCGCGTTTTGGCCATAATCGAAATTGACGTAGCCGTTGAATTTAGTCGAAGGGGTAAACAACACAGTGGTGTCGTACAAGTGTCTCCACCCCTTACTTGTGTCGTTGTTTTCGGGCCCGGCATAGTAGTTGTTGCTCCAGGCGAACTTCTTGGTTGTGATCGTTCCGGTCAGACCGATCGTCTTGCCGGAGTTGTTGTCCCCAATGTTGTTCCAGCCATTTACGATCTGCACTCCACCGGTGAAATACTTGCCGATGGGGATAGAAGTTCGCACCCCGAAGTGGTAATAAGGAATTGCGAGAGCGAAGAGCAGGGACCGAGAATAGTTCCAGTTTCCGTTGGTTTCAATTACCTCCGCACCGGCGCTGGTAACAAACTTCCCAAAATCTACCTCCAGCCCCTTGGCCTTCGGCGGCTTAACGCTCAAATAGGCTTGCTCCAAGAAGCGAAATGTATCCGAAGCTCTTTCGCTGGGTTGACGATTAAAAATCTCGAACGCGCGTCCGAAACCAAGGTCGACCTGAAAGCCGACGGGGTCTGGAGTATGGGCGAGGCTCAGCTTCGCCATGTTCAGGCTGAACTGGTTGGTTTTGTCGTTGAAGTTATAGAGCTGATTGACCTGCGATGCCGCGTGGTTGGAGTTGTAGCTGTAATACCCGTCGACCAGGCCGCTGAAATCAATGGGACCCACTGACCAGGTCGGCGGTGCAGGAGCGGAAGGTTCTTGCGCTGGCGAAGTGGAGTTTGCCGCCGTTCCGCCCGAGGCATTGGGATCTGCGGCAGAAGGCGTTTGCGCCAGAGCGGGAAGCATCAACACAGAGCTCATTAAGAAAGCTGCAAAACACTTTGAGAACACTGTCATTCCAATTTCTCCTTCTCGAGTGGCTTTGGGGAGAACGACGCTGCCGTCGCTTTGGCGGCAGACTGTACGTGCTGCTTTTTCGGAACGCCAACGGAAAATAACAATCCACTGAATTCAAATTCCAAGTGGTCGGTAAAATTGTGATTCATTAAATGCAAAATCTGCGGTTGGCGAACGTGCGCGCACTCGTGCATGATGCGCGCACGCGCCAGGCAGTCGGACTGCAGCGATAACCTCGGAAGAACACAACAAGTAACTAATGGAAGGGAGAGTTAATGAAGAAAATCGAAGCGATCATCCAGCCGTCGCGGTTTGATTCGGTGAAAGACGCCCTGCTCGAAATCGGCGTCGAGGGCATGACCGTAACTGAAGTGCGCGGCCATGGCAGGCAGAAAGGTCACACGGAGGTTTACCGCGGACGGGAATACACTTTGGATTTATTGCCAAAGGTCAAGATCGAGATGGTCCTCCCGGACCAGCGCGTCGATTCAGCAGTCGATGCGATTCTAAAAGCAGCGAAAACGGGCAAAATCGGTGATGGCAAGATCTTTTTGTCGACCGTGGGCGACGCGATCCGAATTCGCAATGATGAACACGGAGAAAGCGTGCTTTAGACAACGTGACAACTGCAGCGAGACCCGGACTTGATCCAAAACCGACTGAGTTAAGGAGCCTTGAGGACTCGTCTCAAGTGCGTGCCAATTCCAGGACGGAATGTGAAGCAGAAAGGCACAAGATACAACAGGCGTTTCTCGACGGCACGAGTGTACACGCAACGCTGCAGGCATTGTGTGAAATGGCCGAGCGAAACATTCAAGAGAGCCTGCAGGCCTCATCTCGCGCTCACAACCTAGAACCGGAAGGCCTCGCTGTTCTCGCGATTGGCGGGTTTGGGCGCCGAATACTTTTTCCCTATTCCGACCTCGATATTCTCCTCCTGTTCGAAAATGGTCGAGCGGAGCAGAAGCTGGAGGCTGTTCTCGCAGAATTGACGAGAACGCTCTGGGACCGAGGATTTCGTGTCAGCTCAGCCGCACGCACGCTGGATGAGAGCAAGCAAGTGGAACGAGAGAATGTGGAATTTCACCTCTCGATGATGGATCGGCGTTTCCTGGCGGGTGATCAAACGGTTTATCAAAAGCTCGAACAAAAGGTTCTGCCACGCACTGAGAAAGTGTATCGGTCATTTCTGCATGAGGAATTGACCAAACTTACCAAACGGAGGCTGGCTAAGTACGGCAACACCATTTTTCATCTGGAGCCTAACGTAAAAGACTCACCGGGAGGGCTGCGAGATTTTCACGCGAGCGCGTGGATGCGCCAGGTTGCCGGGAGAGCGAGTGAAATCCGAGGCGCAGATATTGTCGAGCGGGATCTCGCTTTGAATGCCGTGGACTTTATTAGCCAGGTGCGATGTTTCCTTCACTATCAGAACGGAAGAAACGACAACACCTTGACCTACGAGCTGCAGACCATTGCTGCCGAGGAATCTTTGGGAGCTAAGGACGGCCTCAAACGAAACGCAGCAGAGTGGATGCGAATATACTACAGACATGCGCGGACTCTGCACCACCAACTCCAACGTTCCTTGAGCTTGCAATCGATCACAGCGCAATAGTTTGTGGCAGAAGTTACTCCTCGCGGGGCGGCCTCCAAAGATCGAACTTAGCCCGGGTAAACCATACGCCATCCGAAATGGTCAGTTTGAGATCC
>Ga0209011_1000110_pt1 | contig 44527 bp, 34 predicted proteins | sample BlaSpr_A8_OM1_M3_FD_187986 | JGI IMG/M metagenome (GOLD analysis project Ga0209011, IMG submission 187986) | Forest soil microbial communities from Thunder Bay, Ontario, Canada - Black Spruce, Ontario site 2_A8_OM1_M3 (SPAdes) (version 2) | ecosystem: Environmental > Terrestrial > Soil > Boreal... | reverse complement strand
GAAGCAGGTTCGCAAGCGGGCGTCCCGGCTCCGCCGGTTTCCCATCCCAAAATCCGCGAGCGCCTGGCCTGGGCTGCCGCGGCGCTCTTCGCATTGATCGCCATCGCATTCGCGATTGGCTTCGTGTTGCGCACGCCGAAGCCGTCTCAACCGATGCGCCTGAACGCGGAGATCGGGGTGGACGCATCGTTGTATACCATCTTAGGCCCGTCTGCCATCCTCTCACCAGATGGCACTCGGCTAGCTGTTGTCGCCAGCGGCGCCGACCAGAAGCAGCGCCTGTATCTCCGCGCGCTTGATCAGTTGCAGGCCTCTGTACTTCCGGGCACGGAAAATGTCCGAAATCCTTTCTTTTCGCCGAATGGCGAGTGGATCGGTTTTTTCGCGGATAGCAAGCTGAAGAAGATTTCTGCGCAGGGCGGAGCTGTGGTGACGCTTTGTGATGCTGCCGATGATCGTGGTGGAAGCTGGAGCGAAGACGGCACAATTGTGTTCGCGCGCGGACCGGGGTCAGGCTTGTCCAAAATTTCGTCGGCCGGAGGAAGCCCAGAACAGTTGACCACGCTCAATCAAGCAAGCGAGCACACGCACCGGTGGTCGCAAGTGCTGCCCGGGGGGAAGGCTGTGTTGTTCACCGCCAACGTGCTGCTTGGAAGCTTCGAAAGGGCGGATATTGTTGCGTACACGATGTCGACCGGCCAGCGAAAGACGGTGCTCCACGGCGGCTTTTACGGCCGCTATGTGCCTACCGGGCACCTGGTCTATATGCACGAGGATACGCTGTTCGCTGTGCCGTTCGATGCAAAGCTGTTGGAGGTCACCGGCCAGCCCGCGGCGCTTCTCGAAGGAGTAGCGAGCAATTCCAACACGGGTGGCGCTCAGTTTTCCTTTTCGGACGCCGGAAACCTTGTCTACGTCCCTGGCCACGGCTCGGCGATTGTGAGTTCGATCTACTGGTTAGAGCGCGATGGCAAATTTCGACCCCTGCGCGACGTCCCTGCCGATTACGTAAGCCCTGCGTTCTCTCCTGACGGCAAGCGGCTGGCCATGGAAATCTTCGATGGCAAGAATAATGACATTTGGGTGTATGAGTGGGGACGCGATATGTTAACGCGACTTACCTTTGCGAGCGAGTCGAGTAGGGTTCCCGTCTGGACGCCTGATGGACAGAGAATCACCTATTCCGCTACGGAGCAAGGCGTGGCTAACATCTACTGGAAACGCGCCGACGGTGCCGGGGATGCCCAGCGTTTGACCGAAAGCAAGAACTATCAACGGGCATACTCTTGGCGGGAGGACGGCAAGTTTCTGGCGTTCACACAATCCAACCCTGATACTGGGTCGGATATCATGATGCTTTCGTTCGAAGGTGACGAAAAGTCGGGCCGGAAGCCAGGAGAACCAAAGGTTTTTTTGAATGGTCCGTACGACGAAACTAGCCCGACCTTCTCACCGGATGGCCGCTGGCTCGCGTATGCGTCGAACGAATCCGGGAATTACCAGGTATACGTTCGGCCTTTCCCCGGCCCGGGCGGGAAGTGGCAGATTTCCACAGGAGGGGGCCAGTTCCCTAAATGGTCCCGCAATGGCAAGGAGGTCTTCTATCGCACACAGGACAGCAAGCTGATGGTGACGGCCTACACCGTTTCCGGAGACACTTTCGTTGCTGGCAAGCCTCAACTCTGGTCTCCCAGCCAATTCATTAATCTTGGGAGTCTTGGGCCTTTCTATAGCTTTGATCTTCATCCCGACGGCAAACGTTTCGCCGTGATAAAGACTCCCGGTCCCGGGGAGGCCCCACCGGTAAACAAGGTAACATTTATCTTCAATTTCTTCGACGAGCTCCGCCACAAGGTGCCGCCCGGCAAGAATTGATGCCCCTTGCACCTCTCGCTCTCGGCACGCCTGCGGATCTGTGCCGTGTATGGGCGTACCCGGAAACAATCAACTCTCCGGCCCCGCAAGGTAATACCCCGGCCGCGCCCGCACCTTCAATCCTTCCTTCTTTACCGTCACCTTGATCTCGTGATACCCCGTCTCGTTCGTACCCTGCGGTATATAACTCAGCGAATACTGCGAGTGCAGCTCGCCGCCAATTTCATCGATCGCATTTTCTATCGAATGATTCTTGAACGTCGCAATGTGTTCTCCGCCCGTCGCCGTCGCCGCTAACTCCAGCGCATGATCCGTGATCTTGTTCTTAACGTGCTGCACCGCCCACACCGCCAGCGCCATCAAGTTCCCGCTTCCGTAAAGCGCGGCTTCCGACCCTGGCGTCTGCACCGTTCCCGGAAATGGCGCGCGCCCAAACGTCCCGGGCGGCGTGACCTTCGGCGTCGTATCTTTTGGCTGGGCCTTCAGTTCCGCCAGCGTGGTCGACAACCCCACAGAGTAGATCGTCACGTTCGAAAGCTGCGCCTGCCGTAGCACCGCGCCCAGCTTCGTCTCGCTGCCCACGTCAGTCGCCTCGGACAATATCAGCATGATTCTCCGTCGGCCGGGCGCATCTGCCGTGGGCATCGGCCGCCCGCTCAGCATCTCCACTCCCACAGCCATCGCGTCAAACAGTTTCGAACCGTTCGTCACCGTGTTGAGTTTCGTGATGGTCTTCTCGATGGCATCCTGGCTCGTAGTGAAGTCCTGCAGCTTATCCACGGAATCATTAAATCCCACCACTGCCGCTTCGCCATTCGGGCCCATCACCGTTTCCGCCAGCACGATTCCCGACTTGTGAATCTGCGGCAGCAGTGGAGCAATCCTTGAACTCGTTTCCACCAGAAACACAACAGAAAGCGGATCGCCCCCCAGGTCGAAGTGTGTAATCTGCTGCGGAACTCCGTTATCGGTGACCTGAAAATCCTTCGCGTCCAGCGTGTTGACCATTTGCCCGTTCGCGTCGCGTACGGTTACCGGCGTATTCACCAGCGCCACGCGCGTCACGATCTTGGTTTGAGGAGGAGCCTGCTGAACCGGTGTGCCCGGCTGCGGCGCAATCGGTCCGGTAGGTGCCTGTGCGGAAACAAGGGATGCGCCCGCTAGAACCGCGAGCAATGTGACCAAGAAAGGCGGCTTCTTCATAGCGGGCCTCCGTGCCCAGTGTATCCAATTCGACGCAACTCCGCCCTCAGACGTTGCTGCCAATCCCCGCAAAAGGCCTAGAATGGAGGTTCGCTTTTTCGGAGAATCTCATGTCCCCAGGGCACGTCAAGCTCAAGCCCCAGCACGCACCCAAAGTCCCGCACCAAGATCCGCAATTCCTGGAGAGTACGGCCGCCCGGCCTCTGCGCATTCTGGCCGAATACTTACATCCGCTGGTGCAGTTGAAAAATGAAGGTATAGGCGACACCATCGTGATGTTCGGCTCCGCGCGCATCGAATCCCACGAAACCGCGCAGGGGCGTCTCACGCGCCTAAAGAAGACGCCGGCTGCAAAGCTCAAGGGCGCCGACCGCGCGAAGCACCGCGAAGCTCTCCGCGAAGCAAAAAGCGCTCTGGAAATGTCGCGTTACTACGAGGAAGCGCGCGAGCTTTCCCACCGCATCACCACTTGGGCGCTTACCCTCGGCCCGCGCCCCCGTCGCTTTGTGATCTGCTCCGGCGGCGGCCCCGGCATCATGGAAGCCGCCAATCGCGGCGCTGCCGAAGCCGGCGGAAAATCCATCGGCCTCTCCATCGAGCTGCCTCATGAACAGTTCGCGAACGCGTACATCAGTCCCGAGCTCAGCTTGAACTTCCACTACTTCTTCATGCGCAAACTTTGGTTTTCGCAAATCGCCAAAGCCCTCATCGTTTTTCCGGGAGGCTTCGGCACCATGGACGAATTGTGGGAAATGATGACCCTGCTGCAAACCGGAAAGTTGCCGCGCAACAATTTGATCATCATTTACGGCCGTAAATATTGGAATGAAGTGCTGAACTTCCGCGCCATGGTGCGCTGGGGCATGATCAACCGAGATGAGTACAAGATGCTCCAGTTCGCCGATACCGTGGACGAAGCCTTCAGTCGCATCCGCGAAGGCCTGGAAAAATATCACATGGAGCTAAATTCCGACCTGTAACGTCAGCGCACCGCTTCAGCCGAGGTTTAGGTTCGGAAAAACGAAATCTGGAATAGATTCTTTGCCCGATGGACGGAACAACAGTGTGCTGTGTGATTACGTATTTCGGCTCTGTCAGCTTTTTGGGCCCTTCCTTCCCTGTCGGCTTTGATTGGCTAAATACAGGAGACACGAAACAGAGGACCGAAATGATTTCATGCTCACCTCCGTTGATTCGATTTGTGTTTCACCAATCGTAGCTCGGGGGCTCTGCGCCGCTTCCTCTTTTCCAGAGCTTTTGCTACGCTGTGAAACATCGAAGCAACAATATCGCTTGCGCAGATGCTCGAATACTTCACTGCGGGAATCATTTGCCTTATTGTCCTTGCCGTGCTCATCATTCGGAGAAATCGCAAGCCACAAAGCCGATAGGTCCAATCAATTCGCTTCAGTTGCGAATGGAGGGTGGGTGTTCTATAGGGCCGTGTTTTTCATTTGTGAGCTAGGACCGATTGACGATATCCTTCGCAAGTCAACCGACCGGGCAGATTCTTCAACCCTTCAGTACCCTTGATCTTCTTTGGCCTGTCTTTCAACTTGGAATGCGCAATTGAGATCGACGCAGGCCCAACTATCGTCATGGAGGCTTTGAGCCCTGCGGTTTTCGAGGCCATCGAGCATCATGGACGCAACAGCCGCCAGGCGGACAAAGCTCGCCATCAATTGCACGAAGCGCGTGAGAGTTGCTGGAGCCGCTCGCACCGCTGGTGGGATGAACACGAGCATCGTTGGCGCTCCGACCGCGACTGGGATGATCACGATCACGATCGCTAAGACCGCGAACATCCGCCGCGCTAAATCCGCCATCGAACGAAGCTAAATCCCGAAGCCTCACTAGGCGCAGCGCAATCCGCTGCGCCTCTTTTTCTTCACCTTTTACTTCCTACTTTGTTATTTCCTTGTCCTGGCGCGCGACATTTTTCCTGCGCTGGGGTTACACCTGCTAAGGACGCACAAACCCCAACCAGCACCAGGGAGCGCCCAAGGAGGACGTTTATGCCTTTGCGTGAGCATCTGCATTCGTCATTGTTTGGCAAGGCGCTGTTTGGCAAGGCCGCGCTCGCTACTGCGGCGCTGGGTGGATTCTTCCTTTTTGCCGGCGTCCCCAGCGCCAAGGCCGATAACTGCCAGCGTCGCATTGCCCGCGCCGAACACGAGTTGGGCGAAGCCATTGAGGACCACGGCTACAACAGTCGCCAAGCTGACCGCTGGCGCTATGAACGTCACGAAGCCTACGAAGCGTGCCAACGCGAGCGCAACTATTACCGTGATCAGGGCCGCCGCTACTATAGCGATCAAGATGGCTACTACTACTATCGCGACGAGCGCGGCAATTACTACCGCTACGATCGCGACCATGGTCGCTACTACCGCGATTACGACCGTGACCGTGACCGCTACCACCGTCGCGAACGCGATCGGGGCGACGACCGAGACTAGCTACTTCTTCCTGTGAAAGTGCTCTCAAATCCTTACCACTACAAATCACCACCGAAGCGCCCGGACGCGCCTACAACAGAAACAAATGGCCGGTCCTAAAGACCGGCCGCTACATTTCTCGGCATCGAATGCCGCTACTGGCGCAGCATGCTCCGCCACTACAGAACCTAGAGCCGGTCCCGCAAAGATATCCGGGACGCAAACGGCGCGCCTGAAGGCCGGGGGCGCCACCATGCTTTGCCCCTATTCGCTGATCAGGCTGCCGATTTGTGCAGGTCGTTGGCGAGCTCGTCGGAGAAGACAGCTTCGAAGCGGCGGGTTTCGTCCTGGTCATGCAACATTACTATGGGCACCACGCGCAGGGATTGCGCGCAAGAGCGGCAATTGGTCACTTCGCCCTGCAGGTCCTGTAAAAAGCCGTCTGTAAAATGATATTGCGTTCGCTCGCGGCGGGCATTCTTCTGGCCGCGAGTACCGCAGTGGGGACAGACGTACTCAACCCTGTCCTCCTGCGGATCGCGGTCCAGAGCCGCCCAGCCGGTGCGGCGCACGCCGACTACTTCCGGGTATCGCCGTTCCATGGGTCTCGCCTCCTTTGGATCCACGTCCACAAGAGATGTGATGCGTTTCGGAGTCGTTTCGATACAATCAGCTAAGTTTCTTGTTTTTCGTAATTTGCGAAACCTTCGGCCCGGCGGCGGCTGCCGGCCCGGATTCCCTCTTCGTATAAGTGCCCTTCTTCAAGGCGCTAGCTTCGCTGCTCAGAACTTTGTAGCCACGACGTTTTGGTTGCCGCTGATCTCCACTATAAATGCGCCGAAGAATCCGTCGTTGTGCCGCAGAAAATCCGAGGTCAGCGCGTCGTATTCACTGATAGCGAATCCTGCGGGGTTGAGCGGATCCACGTTAAAAGAGGGCAGCCAGTCCAGCTTGGAGACTTGGTTGGCCTTCCAGCTTTTCCCTTGATTGTTCGATACCGAGCAGAAGCGATCGACCCGCAGGTCCGCACGGTCATTTCGACGGTCGTAATAACACACCGCGACCTCGCCGTCGTTGTCTACCGCGACTCCCGGTAAGAACTGATCGCGTCCCACGCCAGTAAAATCCTTCGGCGTGGGGCTGATAGCGCCAAGAACCCTAAACGAATGCCCGGAATTGGTGGACTTCGCGACAAAGATGTCCGGATATGCGTATGTCCCACTCGCCGAATTTGCGTCCGGGACAACATGGTTGCGGCCATCGGGATATGTTACGTACACAGTGCCGCGCGATGCTCCCGCGCTGCGGTCCACCGCAAGCTGCGGATACTCGTCGACGAGCAGATGACCATTTAGTTCTGCGCCAGTGCCACTGGGAACGAGGTTGGCGATTTTGTGCGGCTTGCTGAACGTTGCGCCGTGATTCGCGGAGCTTGCGAAATCGATTGCATTGATTTGTGGGACGTCGGGAGAAAATCCGGGGAAAAATTCGTACGCCACATGCACCTTGCCATCCGCAGCGACGATTACTCTCGAGCCGGTGACCGTGTTCTCCTCCGCGAATGGCGGCTGCGTGGGAAAGCATTCCCGATCGATGAACACAGGAGCGCTCCACGTTCTTCCGCCATCGGCGGAGCGGACGACGTTGATGCTATTGCAGCCCAAGAAATCGATCTGCGTGTAGCTCAGATACTGGCGCTGCGGATTTGTGGGATCCACGGCCAGCCACGGGCGATCGGCCAATTGCGTGTTTCCATCGAGTGACGCTACCTGCAGCGGGTCGCTCCAGATTTTTCCGCCGTCGGTCGAGAAGGAAATCGACGGGCCAATCAACGGATTGAGGCCATCGGGCGTGGTGGTGTTCAAGATCGACGCGTACTGAAAATGCGTCGGGCTCGAGCACGTGACCGCCGGATCGCCGAGCAGCGCGTTGGCGGAAAAAGTTCCCGGATTCATAAGTCCCAAATCGGTGAAGCTTTTGCCGCCGTCCGTGGAAAACGAAACGCCATCAAGGCTGATCGGAACTCCGAACGCGTTGCCCGGGTCGCTGCGGAGAATGGCTCCGCTGTCTTCGTAGCCAACCACCACGGCCTTGCCGCACCAGGCGCTCGAAGTGGTGTTCTGCGTGTAGCCTTGCGCCGCCGGATCGAGTGCGGGATCGGAGACTGGAATTAAGTTCCACTGGCTCCAACCGCCCCCTTTTTTCTTGCGAGCCGAGAAATTGTCGGCGGCAAGTTTTCCCGATGGCGCGGCGCCGTTTACGACGGCGTTGGCGTAGCGCAGGTAGTCCTGCATGCCGCGCGAGAGATGCTTTCTCACATTGGGAGAAAGCTGGTTGGTGGCGTCGACGAATTTCTTCAGCGCTGCTTTGTTGGACGCAACCGCGTTCGGCGCGACTGTGTTCGGCGCAACATTTTGCTGTGCCGGCGCGCTGGCGGCAAAGAGAAGCGCCGCAGAAACGCATACAAGCACACTTCTGAAAGGCCCAGATCCACTCATTGCTTAAGCTCCTAGAGGCTGGAGAGTCGTGGTGGGACTAGCCAAGGGCTTGGGAATGAAGGAGGTCGAGAGCGTTCAGGAAAATTGTGCTTCGCGCGCCCGTTGAGCAGGAGCAAGTCAAGCCGCCGGTTTTGTGAATACACCCCGTATTCTCATCCGCGCTTCGGCACACTCTTTCAGGAATGTATCGCTGCGCTGAAGTTGCCTAAGGTATCAGGTGCGCAGCGGATGTCGATAAGCGGGTCAGTGTAGGCGGACGTGGTGTGTTCCTGTAAACGGAACGGCTTTTGAGCAGAGCACCTCCTTGAAGCGGTGTTTTGGCATCCTTACAAAATCCTGACGAAGGTCTTGGGTTGCCGTTACGTACCGCGAATATAACTTGTCTTCTCACAGCGTCAGGCGTATTCCCGTGTTTGGCCTCGAGGGGCTGCAAGATGCCCACCTCTCCCGTTCCCGAAGGCCGACGATCGAAACGGATCGCGTCGAAGAAGCGCGCCAGCCTGGTCATCAATCTCGACCGAAACCAAAAGAGGATTCCGTGTCTGGTCGTCGATGCCGGGGAACGCGGGTTCAGACTCCGCGGGAATTTCCGGCTGAGACGCGGACAAGTTGTCGAACTTGTTCTGGATGAGGACCCGCTCAGCGGCCTGAAGTGCAGCGTGGTATGGATCGGCAAAGCTGGCTCGAAGCAAGAAGGCGAGCTCGGCGTGGAAACGGTATAGGTCATCCGCACAAACTCCGAGAAATCTGCAGCGGTTGGGGGTACACCCCTGTGGTGACGGGAAGTATGCGCAATCGACTGAGGGCACAGGCGATAGAGGCGTTACGTGGCGCATATGACGGCGGAAGCCAGGCGTCGCGCGGAAGTGTTGGGGTACCCCCACCCCCCTGTTTTTTGTAAGTGTTCATTCTAGACGGAGTTAAAGTCCTTTGTTTTGCTACACTTTTGCAAGTGTTGATTCTAAAGGTAGTTAGAGTTGCTGTTCGGTGTTCTTGCGTCGGAGTCATGAAAGAGAGTACCACAACTCGTGTCGTTAGTCAAGGGTAAACTTGTAAAGCCTTTGGCTTTGGCTCCGGGCAAGTCTTCGGAGTTTTTACCCAAGCCTCGAAAAAGAATTGACAACTTAGTCCCAGCTACTGTAGGATGCACGACTAATGCGCACTACACAATTACCATGAGGAGGAAAAATGGCCAAGAAACCGACTATTCAGGAGCTGGAGGCAATTTTGAAGGGGGAAGAGGAAACGCCAATTCAGATCCTTCCGAATGGTGAAATCAGAGAGGTCGGTCAAGTGAGCGCTGCTGAAATTGCAAATAAGAAGCCACTTACGATGAGGGAAAACTTGGGAGGAGAGTACGGGGGGCAGTGAAAATGGACGTTAATCGCGTGCAGCGAGAATTTGCCGAAGCGCAAAAGACCTTCGCGTATGTGGAACTCCACCCCACGTACGACGGCAAGGTATACGCCAAGGCTGCTCTGCAAACTCCAAGTCAGATGTACATCTTGTCCGTGCGATTTCCCGACAACTACCCAAACGAAATGCCACGCGTCACAGTCGAAACTCCTGCAATAACAAGCGGGCCGCACCGATACCCAAACGGCGTGATCTGCTACCTACACCCAACCATGTGGAATCCCGGTGTGCACAACCTTACCTTTGTCATCGCCCGTGCAGCGAAGTGGTTGAGCAAGTATGAGGTTTGGAAGCGAACAGGCAAGTGGCCTGGGGCCGAAATCAAGCATTAAGCGAGGCGCGGTGAAGATAGATTTCAAAACGCTGACGATGATGCAACTTCGGAATTCGCCAGGCGAGGTCTTGGACCGCGTGGCCAGAGACGGCGAGGTTTTCGTTATTGAACGCAATGGGCAACCTAAGGCATGCGTTGTGCCTGTCTCCTTTCTACTGCCGGACATAGCTCCTGAACGTATTGCACAGGAACTGAGCAAGCTGCGGGAGAGGAATGAGAGTCACAAACTGACGATTAACGATGACAAGGAATTGGAAGTTAGTTTCCACGAGACTGCCGCCGGCGAAAATATCGTAATTACTGTCGTCCTCCCACATGGATATCCGAACGCCGCGCCTAGAATTCAAGCGTCTTCCCTTCCTTCCGACGCTCCCGGCCGATGGCCGGACGGATCCTTGTCAATTTTCGGAAGCACGACTGCGTGGAACGGCAGGGTCCACGATGTTGTTCATGCGCTCGGCTTGGCGAGGCATTGGCTCAAGAGATATGCGAGGTGGAGAAGAACCGGGGAGTGGGTAACACAGGAGGAGGCGGCATCATGAACGCTGATCAAACGTTCGCCAGAATTGAGTCTCTGTTCGATATCCAACTGTTGTCCGAGGCTCATGTACTTGTGGCCGGCTGTGGGTCGGGTGGCAGCGCGGTCGCGCTCCAGCTCGTTATGTCCGGGGTCAGAAACTTCACTCTCATGGATCGAGATGTCTTAGAGCCCGAAAATGTGATTAGACACATCTGCGGAAGGAGTTTTGTCGGGAAAAGGAAGGTTGACGCGGTCGGAGAAGTTTTGCGGGACAGAAACCCAAATGTGAATATCAACAAAATAGACGCAGACATGATGGATTTCCACGATCTCGAACGTACTGTTAAGCAGTCCGATGTCGTCGTGTTAGCCACGGACAATGAGCCATCCCGCTACAGAGTTAATGAACTCTGCGTTCAGAATGAGGTTCCTTTTGTAGTGGGGCGCGTTTTCACGAGAGGCATTGGAGGAGAAGTTTTCAGCTACAGACCGCATATTGGGGGATGTCTTGCCTGCCTCGAGTCCTTTTTAGAACGAACCCAGTTGAGAGAGGGCGTAAGAGAAATAGACCTTGTTTCAGAGGAGACGCGCCAGAAGGTTTACGGCATGGAAATACCTGAGATCAAAGACTCTCCAGGCCTTTCCATAGATATTTCGTTTATCACGTCCTTTCATTCCCGCTTTGTGCTGGATGCTATCGCGAGGGGGTTGGGTGTCACGCCTAAGTACTTATCCCCTCTTGAGGAGAACTATCTCATCTGGGGTAATCGCCCTGTACATCCGTTCAAGAAGAACTTTCAGCTACAGAGGATCACGCTAGAAGCGCAGGACAATTGCGCTGTGTGTTCGAGGAGTGCCGCAAATGTTTAGACAAAGGGAGCCCAAGGTTCACGTTTCTTTCCCCCGAAGAGCGTTGGAAGCGATGTTTGACGAGTGCGATAAATACGACCGGGACGAAACGGGTGGCAAGGTAATTGGTACCTATCGAAAAAACGGACGGCAATACGATATTGAGGTCGTGGGGTTTATTGATGCGGGGCCAAACGCCCAGCGGACTCCCACCAGCCTCTTTCAAGATGGTGATTACCAGGAAAGGGTATTCAGGTCCCTTGAAGGCAAGTACCCAGACCTTGAGCATTTGGGTAGCTGGCACTCACACCACGGCAACGGACTGGCGACACTGAGCGCTGGCGATCGCGCCACTTACCATCGAATAGTCAACCATGAGAGGCACAACACCGATTTCTTCTATGCCCCTTTGGTGGTGCGGAAGACTCCGGGTGCGGATCAACGCTATGAAATTAAGCACTACATTGTGTTTCGTAGCGATGATTCCATTCACGAGATCCCGCATAAACAGATCCACATCATAGAGAAGCCGGACGCTTCAGCGTCCAAAGCTGAGCCAGTTGTACTTTCGTTTTCTCCGGCGGAAATCGAGGTCAAGGCGAACCCTGAGAGGGTCAAGGATCAGGAGGTTCTTGGTGAGTTTTATCCATCCATTAAACCGGGATTCTCAAAACATTTGGGAGTGATCTATTGGAAAGGGGATTTCGTGCTGGTTGATGGTTCTCTTGCCGAGGTGTTGGCAATGGAGAATTCCGATCACGGGAAGGGGATGTACTCGATAACGATTACCCGACCGAAGTTTCCCTTGTCGGAAGTCTTGGAGCGCTATAAAGAGCGAAGCTTTAGGTCGGCTAGGCAAGCGGTATTTCAGTTGCAAAGAGATTTAGACCAGGAAATTTTTCGCAGCGGGAAGGGATAATTGAAATGAACATCGTTACTGTCAATGTTGGTCAAGGTGCTCTTGCGATCGTCAGGCACAGAAACGAGGCGATCATTGTCGACTCGAGAATCCCGCCTAGCGGTGACGACACAGTGGTTTTCGTTAAGGAAATGCTGGCAGTGGCCCTTAAGGACCACTATGTAAAGGGTTTCGTACTTACGGGTTTTGACGACGATCACAGCGACGTGACAGGGGCAGCGATTGTTTTGCAGAAATATCGACCCGATTGGGTGATGTATCCGAAGTGCTACAAGAACACCGAAGAGGCGAAACTCGTTTTCTGGTTGATTGAGCAGCAGGAGCTAGCGCGGCGCAACTCTGCGAACCCGTTGAGGAGAGTGCCGGTCAGGCTGGATCGCCTATCTAGTCGGAAGCTTGCCAGCCTTTCGACAAACTTTGACTTTGAGCTATTTTCTCCGCATATAAACGACATGGACTCTTCTAACAACTGCAGTATTGTCTTGAAGCTTACAGGACTAGGGCTTGGGGGTTTTTCGTACCTGATAACAGGTGACACCGAAAACGAAAGATGGGCAAACATCAGTGAGTTTTTTGGTGCCGCTTTGAAATCACATGTTCTTGCTGCCGCTCATCATGGGTCAATAAATGGTGTGCATCCAGCTTCACTACTGCATATTGATCCGCATACCGTGTTGATCAGCGCCGGAGTGAACAGCCAGTATGGCCATCCTGATCCGGCTGCAGTTAAGGTTTATCGACGTGTTGCAAAATATGTGTTTTCAACGAATATGGACGGCGGTGTTTCGCTCTTAACGCGACCGGGCGGAACAGAACTTGATACCACGCTAATAGCGAGCGCGCGTGCTTAGTGGCCTTCGGTGGGATTGATGCTGTCTAACGTCAAGGTAGGCATCTACGAGTTCTTGGGGCTCATCATCCCCGGCATGCTCTTGCTTTGCGAAGGCTGGATCTTTTTTCGCGGTTGGCCAGAGTTCGTCCGAGGTGTTTATCAACTGCGTCCCGCTCCGCTAACTTTGTTCCTCATAGGTTCCTTTGTGGTAGGGCACTTCGTACAGGAGCTTGCTGATAGTTACCTGAAGAGATTTCATGGACAGAGATTTTTACGGACAGGCCGGGATGAACTGTGGGCGAGTCCGGAGGCTGATGCAGTTAAGAGCGCGATTTGGGCGGAATCTGGGCTTACAATGGCCCATGTTGACGCAGCTTTTGATTACTGCCTAACAAGGTCCGGTGAGGCTTTCCCTAAAAGGGACAATTTTCTTGCAACCTCTGACTTGGCACGGTCGTTCCTAGTTTTGACAGTCTTTGGTTTGGCCCCGGCGTTCAGGATTTCTTTCGACCGAGCCCAACATTCGATTGTCATTTTCTTCATTTCCTTCGCTTCTTATCTCGTACTCCTCGCCATTTGTGCCCGCCTTGCATGGATTCGGATGGTTCGTTTTCGAAGCATGTCTGACACCGGCGTATTTCGTGCCTATCTGGGATCGAGAGCGTTGAACGACTCGTCAAAGCCGATGATGGCCCGCGGTTAACGCGATGGCCTTAGGTCGCTGCGGCGCGGGCTAATGCCCGGAGAGAGAATCTGAAAAAGAGGTTTTATAGATCGGCGTTTTCCGCGGGCCTGAAGGCGCCGCTTCCCCGGACTAGAAGTCCGGGGTTTTCATTCTCGCACAGACCCTTCAGCTCTGGCTTCAGGGCGAGCAGAAATGGCTGTGCCACAAGGAGAGGGCGATGATTTATGCGGCGGGGGACTACGCGGCGGGGGGTAATCCGTTTGCGGTGCTTACGGCGGTGGTGGCTCCGGCGATCCTGACGAATGCGTCTTCGGTGCTGGCGCTGGGGACGAGCAACCGGCTGGCGCGGGTGGTGGACCGGACGCGCGTGGTGGCGCGGGAGCTGGCGGCGATCGGGCCCGGCGATTCCCACTACAAGAGCTGGGCGGCGCAACTGGACGGTCTGCAAGTGCGGGCGCGACTGTTGGTGAAGGCGCTGCGCGTTATTTATGGTTCGCTGGGATTGTTTGTGACGGCGGCGCTTCTGTCCGTGGTGGGGGCGATTGTTCCTTACTGGGGGACGTATTACGGGCAGCGCCTAGTGTTTCAATTGACGGCGGGGCTGGCGCTGCTGGCCGGGGCGGTGGCGGTGGTGGGATTGGCGTCGGGATGCGCGATGATGGTGCACGAGACGCGGCTGGCGGTGCAGAATTTAGCGGAAGAGGCGAAGATTTATACGAGTTATCGGAAATGAGACGGGAAGTTTTTAGTGGTTAGTTATTGGCGTTAGTTTCCGGAAGGAATAAAGACCAAAGGCGGGCGGCGGATCCCTCGCTGGGCTCGGGAGCCGGGCCCTTCGAGGCTCAGGATAAACTGAACCCCGGCCTCTACATAAATAGAACCTCGGTAATGTCGGACCTTCCCTCGAAGATCGGGACAGGGAAGCTTCGACGCCCAAAGGCGAATGGCGAGATAAACTCGCCGCTACAAAAATCGCGCGCCCCGTAAAATCATTCGGGCGCAAACAGCGCGCCTCCCTTCATGGCTCAGGGCAAGCAGAAGGCGGCCGCTGCATGGAAAGGAATCGGAGGGAGAAATACATGGGAAGGCGAATTTTCGCTCTGGTGGTGGGTTTGGTTTTGGTTGCGGCGATGGGGAACAGCAGGTCCCTCGCTGCGCTCGGGATGAGCGGCGGCGCAGCAGAGGAATCGGAAGCTGACAGGGTCAGGTCCACGTTGGTTAACGGCGCACAGCCAAGATTCGCTGTGCCACAAGGACTGGCGACGACGGAGGGGGATTTTGTTGTTAAGGATTTTAGGTTTCGGGATGGGGAGAGGATGGCGGAGTTGCGGCTGCACTACGCTACGCTCGGCAAACCGGTCCGTGATTCGGCGGGGCGGGTGGTGAATGCGGTGATGTTGCTGCATGGGACTGGCGGGAGTGGGGCGCAATTTTTGGCGCCGCAGTTTGCGGGGGAATTGTTTGGCGCGGGGCAACCGCTGGATACGGCGAAGTACTACATTATTTTGCCGGATGGGATTGGGCACGGGAAATCGTCGAAGCCGAGCGATGGGCTGCACGCGAAATTTCCGCAGTATGACTATGACGACATGGTGGCGGCGCAGCACGAGCTGGCCGATCTTCTGGGCGTCGCGCATTTGCGGCTGATCCTGGGGACGTCGATGGGGTGCATGCACTCGTTTGTGTGGGGGGAAACGTATCCGGAGTTCATGGACGCGCTGATGCCGCTGGCGTGCCAGCCTGCGCAGATTTCGGGGCGGAATCGCGTGTGGCGGAAGATGGTGATGGACGCGATTCGGAACGATCCGGAGTGGAAAGGCGGCGAGTATGCGGCGGAGCCTCGGCAGGGGCTGCGCACGGCGCTGGATTTGCTGCTGATCGCGGGGAGCGCGCCGCTGCTGATGCAGAAGACCCTGCCTACTCGGGATGCGGCGGATAAATATGTGGACGAATATTTCGCGGCGCGGATGCCGGGGTTGGACGCGAATGATTTGTTGTATCAGGTGGCGGCTTCGCGGAATTACGATCCGCTGGCGGGGCTGGAGAAGATTCGCGCGCGAGTGATGTATGTGAATTCGGCGGACGATTTTATCAATCCGCCGGAGCTGGGGATCGCGGAGCGGGAGATTCGGCGGGTCGCGGGGGCGCGATTTGTGGTGATTCCCATTAGCGACGCTACGCATGGGCATGGGACGCATACGTGGGCGGCGGTGTGGAAGAGTTATTTGGCGGAACTGCTGGCGGGGAAGTAGAGGCGGGCCAGCAAGATGCTGGCATTACCAAGCGAGAGAAGCGTGGGGCGCCGAGACGCCGGCGCTACGATACGGATGATCGAGCTTGCCGAGCTGGGGCGCAGCATTCCTTCGACTGCGCTCAGGATAAAGCTGCGCCCCTACATGGCGGGACCAGACGCGGGATAGCGCTCACTCGGAGCGGAGGGCGCGCAGCGGGTCTACTTGCGAGGCGCGGCGGGCCGGGAGGTAGCAGGCGGCGAGGGCTGCTGCGGCTAGGACCGCGGCTACGGCTAGGAATGTTGCGGGATCGTTGGGCGTTACGCCGAAGAGGAAAGTTTTTACGGCGCGGGTGAGGGCGAAGGCAGTGGCTATGCCGAGGATGACGCCGACGAGCGCGAGGCCCATGCCTTGGCCGAGGATCATGCGGACGATTTCGGCGGGGCGCGCGCCGATGGCCATGCGGACGCCGATTTCGTGGGTGCGCTGGCTGACCGCGAGGGCCATGACTCCGCCGATGCCGGCTGCGGCGATGGCTAACGCGAGAAGCGCGAAGAGGCCGAGAAGATTTGCGGTGAGGCGCGGGGCGGCGATGGAGTCGGCGCGGTATTGCTCGAGCGACTGGATGCGGCCGGCGGGCTGGTTGGGATCGACTTCGTAGAGGCGCTGCACGGCGGTGCGCGCGACGGCCATGGGGTCGCCCTGGGTGCGGGCCATGAGCGCGGGGCCGTTCTGCGGAAACTGCGCGAAGGGAAGATAGATGAGGTCGGAGGCGGGCTGGTCGAGGCCGTGCTCGTGCACGTCACCGATGACGCCGATGATTTGCGTCCAGGTCTGGCCGTTGTCGACGGAGATGCGGCGGCCGACGGGATCTTCCTTGGGCCAGTAATGCCGCGCGACGGACTGGTTGATGATGGCAACTTTGGCGCTTTCAGGGCGATCGCGGCGGTCGAAATTGCGCCCGCTGAGCAAGGGAATGCCGAGGACCTGGAGATAGCCGAGAGTGATGACGTTGAGCTCGGCGATGGGCTTTTCGGTGGCATTGCCCTGCTGGCCTTCGATGACGAATTGATTGTTGAAGGCGGGAGATTTGTCGAGGGGGAAGACTCCGGCGGCGGCGACGGATGTGACGCCGGGAAGTGCTTGGACTTTTTCGAGTAGGGAATCGTAGAAGCTGAGAGTTTTTTCGTTGGAGGTGTAGCGGGAGAAATCGAGGCTGAGCTGGACGGTCAGCACGTTTTCGGGGCGGAAGCCGGGATCGACGCGCTGAAGATTGATTAGGCTGCGGACGGTGAGGCCGGCGCCGATGAGGAGGAGGAAGGAGACGGCGACTTGCGCGACGATGAGGGCGCTGCGGAGTTTGCCGCGCGCGGTGCCGAGAGTGGCTTGGCTGCCGCCTTCTTTCAACGTGGTGATGAGATTTTCGCGGCGAGCTACGGCGGGAGCGGTGCCGGTGAGGACGCTGACGAAGAGGGCGACGGCGAGCGTGAAGAGAAGAACGGTGATGTCGATATGGACTTCGCGGGCGCGCGGGGTGAAGCGGGCGACATAGGCGGCGAGAAGCTGCAGGCCGCCGGTGGCGAGGAGAAGTCCGAGGGCGCCGCCGAGAAGGGCGAGGAGCGAGCTTTCGGTGAGGAGTTGACGGAACAGGCGGACGCGATTCGCGCCCATGGCGGTGCGCACGCCGAGTTCGCGTTCGCGGCGGACCATGCGGGCGAGATTGAGGTTGGCGACGTTGGCACAGGCGATAAGGAGGACGAATCCTGCGGCGGCGAGAAGGAAGAGCATAGTGGGTTTCGCGTCGTGAGTTAGCTCGGTTTTTAGCGGCGTGACGTCGACCTTGAGGTCGGAGCCTTCGGGATAATCGTTGGAAAATTCTTTTTGCATGGAGGCAGCGACGGCGGAGAGATCCGCTTCCGCTTCGGTGGGCTTCACGTTGGGTTTCATGCGGCCGAACATGCGAAGCATGCGCCCAGCGCGATGTGCGAGCATGTGCGCGCTCGAACGGAAAGGACACGCGACCGAAGGCATGTAGAGGTCGTTCTCTTGCGGATATTGCGGGAACGGGGGGAGGACGCCGATTACTGTGTGCGGCTTGTCGTTCATGCGAAAAACTTTGCCGACCACGGTGGGATCGCCGCCAAAACTGCGCAGCCAGTATTCGTAGCTGAGAAGGAGGACGGCGGGCGCGCCTGCTTTTTCGTCATCGGGGGCGAAATTGCGGCCGACGAGGGGCTTGACGCCGAAAATGTCGAAATAATTCCAGGAGACGACGCCGGTTTCGACCTGCTCGGGTTCAGCGCGGCCGAGGAGGATGAACTGCATGTTGTGGTATTCGACGATGGCGTCGAGGCTGCGATTTTGGCGGCGATAGTCCATTAATTCGGGGACGGAAACGGAGCGGCCCATGAGGCCACTGCGGGGAGTGGATTGGCGCATCATGAGCAGGCGTTCGCCGTGTTCGTAGGGAAGAGGCTTGAGTAGCACGGCGTTAACGACACTGAAGATGGCGGTGTTGGCACCGATACCGAGGCCCAGGACGATAATGGCGGCGATGGTGAAGCCGAAATTTTTGCGCATCATGCGCAGGGCGAAGGTGGAGTCTTGCTGAAGCATGGAGAGATGCTCGCGCGGGGCGGTGGTGAAAATTCCCTTTGCGGTTTCCCACCAGAGTCGCCAGATGCCCATTTTGCCTCCTTCGCGCGCGGCTTCTTCGCGCTGCTCGACGAAGACTTGCTCCATTTCGGGGCCGAAATCGCCGCGGAATTCCGCAGGGAGCAGGCGGAGGAGCATGCGGTAGCGTTTTGTGATGCGGCGTTCGGGGTCGGTCATGATGTGCCTCGTGCAGCTCTGGTCGCGAAAAGGGAGGAAGAGTTTCCTCAGGGGCTAAAGCCCATTGAGACCGCGAACTCTATGTCGGAGCTAAAGCTCCGACCCCCAAAACCCTTTCGCGCCTTACGAACTGCGGAGACCACTCGCTTAAAAAGTCTGGCTCAGCCTTCAGCTCGATTGTTGCCGCCGAGCGGAAAACCCTCAGGCCCAAAAAGCGGGCCTGAGCTACAGCCTTGTCACGCCGGCTGTGTTCGCTTCAGAAGGTGGCGCGAACGGGCCAGCGCGACCACCTTTTCGAGGCGCTCGGCTTCGGCGGCGGCGACTTCGCGGCCTTGCGGCGTTAGCCGGTAATAGCGGCGGCGCTCGTCGTCGTGCGCGGAGGGGCGCTCGCGGCGCTCGACGATCAGGCCGTCGTTGAGCAGGCGCTTGATGATGCCGTAGAGCGTGCCGGTGCTGAGCTTTACTTCGCCGTCGGTGCGCAGCTCGACTTCTTTGAGGATGGCGTAGCCGTGCAGGTCGTCGCCGGCGAGCGCGAGCAAGACGTGAAACATGGCCGGGGTTAGCGGCGGATTGGGTTCGGGAGCGGGAGTTTTGGAGGCCATGACTCTCTTATTATGTCGCCTCACACTATATCGTTATACGCCATAGTGTCAAGAAGAATTTGCTGGCACAGTCGTGGGATCGGATTGCAGCGAAGGCTCAGTTTTTATGAGGGGGTCGACGACGTAAAAGCGGCGGCACTTCGAGGCTCAGGATAAACAAGACCGCCGCAGTCCACATTAAGGATCAATCCGTCAGGCTGCTGCCTTCACAATGATGCGAAGTCGTCGGAGCACCGCCAAAAATGGCTGTGCCACAAAGGCACTCGCTAGCGGGTTTCTTGGCTGGCGCGGATTTCTTGCCAGCGGCGGGGGCGGCGGTTGGCTTGCAGAACTTTTTTGCGGAGGCGGATGGATTTGGGGGTGATTTCGACGAATTCGTCGTCGGCGATGAATTCGATGGCTTGCTCGAGGCTCAGCTGCTTGTGGGGAATCAGGCGGATGGCTTCGTCGGCGCTAGAGGAGCGCATGTTAGTTTGCTTTTTTTCCTTGGTGACGTTGACGTCCATGTCTTGCTCGCGCGAGTTTTCGCCGAGGATCATGCCTTCGTAGACATCGACTGCGGGGCCGATGAAGAGTTCGCCGCGCTCCTGGATATTCCACAAAGCAAACGCGGTGGAGACGCCGGCACGGTCAGCGACAAGCGCGCCCGTGGGGCGCAGGGCCATTTCTCCGCCATAGTCCATCCAGCCATCGAAAATGGAATGAATCAGGGCGGTGCCGCGCGTGTCGGTAAGCAACTGGCTGCGCAGGCCTATCAGGCCGCGTGAAGGGATTTTGAAGTCCAAGCGGACGCGGCCGGAATTGTGGTTGCTCATCTTGAGCATTTCGCCGCGGCGGCTGCCGATGGTTTCGAGAATAATGCCGATGAAATTTTCGGGGACGTCGATGACCAGGCGCTCGAGGGGTTCGAGCTTGCGGCCGTTTTCGGTGCGCACGACGATTTCGGGTTTGCCGACCATCAATTCGAAGCCTTCGCGGCGCATGGTTTCGATCAAAATCGCGAGTTGCAATTCGCCGCGGCCGAGCACGCGGAAGGATTCCGGCGTATCGGTGTCTTCGACGCGGATGGAGACGTTGGTGAGCAGCTCCTTTTGCAGGCGGTCGCGGAGGTCGCGCGAAGTGAGATACGAGCCTTCCTTGCCGGAAAGCGGGCTGCTGTTGACGGTAAAAATCATGGCCAGCGTAGGTTCGTCGATTAAGAGAGGTTCGAGCGGTTGCGGGTTGGCGAGGTCGGTGATGCTTTCGCCGATCTGGATGCCTTCGACACCGGCGATGGCCACGAGGTCGCCAGCGAAAACGCTTTCGGCTTCATCGCGTTCGAGCCCGCGAAAGGTGTAGAGCTTGGTGATGCGCGTGGATTCCAGCTTGCCGTTGAGCTTGCTGATGCCGACGTCGGTGCCACGGTTGATGGTGCCGTTGAAGACGCGGCCGATGGCGATGCGGCCGAGAAAATCGCTGTAATCGAGATTCATCACCTGGATTTGCAAAACGCCTTCGGGATCGCCGGGAGGCGCGGGGATGGATTTGACGATAGTCTCGAAGAGCGGAAGAAGATCCTTGGAGTCGTCGCCGATTTTGCGATGGGCCACGCCGTCGCGGGCGTTGGTGTAAACGACGGGGAAATCGAGCTGGTCTTCGGTGGCGTCGAGGTCGATGAAGAGGTCGTAGATTTCGTCGAGGACTTCCGTGGGGCGGGCGTCCGCGCGATCGATTTTGTTGAGCACGATGACCGGAGGAAGCTTGGCGGCAAGGGCTTTTTGCAGGACGTAACGGGTTTGCGGGAGCGGGCCTTCGCTGGCGTCGACGAGAAGGACGACGCCATCGACCATGCGCAGAGCGCGCTCGACTTCGCCGCCGAAATCGCTGTGGCCGGGCGTGTCGACGATATTGATTTTGGTGTCGTGGAAAAAGAGAGCGGTGTTTTTGGCCAGGATGGTGATGCCGCGCTCGCGCTCGAGGTCGTTGGAATCCATGACGCGCTCGACGAGGGCTTCGTTGGCGCGGAAGATGCCGGATTGCCGGAGCATGGCGTCGACGAGGGTGGTTTTGCCGTGGTCGACGTGGGCGATGATGGCGATGTTGCGGATGTTTTGGGTCATGGTGCTTGCGTATTTGACTTGCCTGGTCCGGGAACGAACGGCGCGTTGAGCTAAAGTCGCGGTCGTCGGAGCACAGGCTAAAGCCTATGCTACTGGCGCAGACAAAAATAGCTGCTGGTGCAACCAGCAGCCCGGACGAATCTCCCTTGATTCTCAGGTGCGGTCGTGCAACTTCTATTGTAGCAAAGCCCACGGTGTGGGCGTAGCATTCTTATCCGTATTGGGGTCTCAGTGTAATGAGGGCGGGCAAGTTCCTCTACGGTTCACTCGGATTCATATCGGCCCTGGCCGGTCTACTCATAATCCCCCAACTAGGGATGTCAATTGAAGAGCTGAATGACGCGTGGCACGGCAACTTGCCAGCGAACTTTCCGAAGTGGGACCCCTATGCTGCGGTGATGCTGACCGGAGTGCTGTGCCTGGGTGCATTTCTCATGTCCTTTCGTTTGCTGCGGTACGCTTTCTCGATTAAGCCACCAAAGTAACCGCTTCAAAGTCACTTGTTATTCGTTCTGATTCAGCGTCGCTGGAAGAATTTCGTGTAGTATCCTCGCCGAGATTGTGATTCTTGGACCTAGCAGGCAGCTTGATCCGATATTGATTGGCACCTTGATTTGAGCTTGAGGGCGTCGGAGCACAGCCAAGAATGGCTGTGCCACAGAAGGGGAGCGTGCGATGCGTCGAGTGCGTTGGAGTCTGATGGCAGGCGTGACGATTCTAGCTGTGGCAGCTGCCGTTGCTGCGTCGCACACTCGCGGGCAGGAGGGGGAGGAGAAGGGGAAGGATTGGGCGCTGCTATTTGATAAGACGGAGGTGATGATTGCGGCGCGGGATGGGGTGAAGCTGCATACGGAGATTTATGCGCCGAAAGATGCGAAGGAGGCGCTGCCGATTGTGCTGGAGCGCACGCCTTATGGGCTGAGCGACGATGAGAAGGGATTCAGCCAGAAGCTGGGGCGCTATGTGGAGATGATTCCGGACGACTACATTTTTGTGTTTCAGGATATTCGCGGGCGGTATGGGTCGGAAGGAACGTTTGTGATGCAGCGGCCGGTGCGCGACGCGAAAAATCCGAAGGCCATCGATGAGGGCACGGACACCTACGACACGATTGACTGGCTGGTGAAAAATGTTCCGCGGAACAATGGGCGCGTGGGGCTGCTGGGGATTTCGTACGGCGGATGGCTGACGGTGATGGGAATGCTGGAGCCGCATCCGGCGCTGAAAGCGGTTTCCGAACAGGCTTCGCCGGCGGACATGTTTCTGGGCGACGATTTTCATCATAATGGGGCGTTCCGGCTGAGCTATGGGTTCGAATACTCGACGATGATGGAGACGGACAAGACCAATTTCAAATTCGAGTTCGACCGCTTCGATACGTACAACTGGTATTTGCGGCTGGGGCCGCTTTCGAACGCCAATGCGAAACATATTCACGGGACGCTGCCGACGTGGAACGATTTCGTGAAGCATCCGAACTACGACGCGTTCTGGAAAGCGCAGGCGATACCGTATTTATTGACGAAGCCGAAAGTGCCGAACTTGAACGTGGCGGGCTGGTGGGACCAGGAAGATTTCTATGGACCGATGAAGATTTACGAGCTGCTGGAGAAAGACGATCCCGATCACTTGAACTATTTGGCGGCGGGGCCGTGGAATCATGGCGGGTGGGCTGGCGGCAAGGGCGATTCGCTGGGGGCGATTCCGTTTGGCAGCGATACCGCGCTGTATTTTCGGCAGAAGATCGAGGCGCCGTGGTTTGCGTACTGGCTGAAGAATAAAGGGAAACTGCCGGTGAAGGAGGCGGTGCTGTTTCAGACCGGCAGCGACAAGTGGGTGCAATTTGATGCGTGGCCTCCGCGGGAGGCGAAGAAACGCGAGTTATATTTTCGCGCGGATGGGGCGCTTTCGTTTGAGGCGCCTGCTGCGGGCGGCGGCGAAGCGTTTGATAGTTATGTGAGCGATCCGGCGCATCCGGTTCCTTATCGTCACCGGCCGATTGATATGACGTATCCGGACGATCATCCGGGCGGGTGGTACACGTGGCTGGTGGAGGATCAGCGGTTTGTGGACCATCGGCCGGATGTTTTGAGCTGGCAGACGGAGGAGTTGAAGGAAGATGTGATGCTGGCGGGCACGGTGACGGCGAAGCTGTTCACTTCGACGACGGGAAGCGACAGCGATTGGATCGTGAAATTAATCGACGTGTATCCGGAAAAGTATCCGGAGAAGTGGCAGCTTTCGGGATACGAGTTGATGATTGCGGACGAAGTGTTTCGCGGGCGATTCCGGAAGTCGTTCGAACGTCCGGAGGCGATTACGCCCGGGGCGGTCACGGCGTTGACGATTGATTTGCATACGGCAAACCATGTGTTCAAGAAGGGGCATCGCATCATGGTGCAGGTGCAGAGCACATGGTTCCCGATCATCGACCGGAATCCACAGAAGTTTGTGCCGAATATCTTTGAGGCCAAGGAAGCGGATTTTGTGAAGGCAACGCAGAAGATTTACCGGTCGAGGCAGTTTCCTTCGAGCGTGGAGATTTCGGTGGTGCAGTAGGGACGAAATCCTTCGGAATTAACACAGAGTTCACAGAGGTCGGAGCACGAAGCTCACAGAGTTACGGAGAAATATGCGATTGATTCCCAAAAGTGCCGGAGCATTGTTGGTGTTTGCATGTGCGGCGGTCTTGCTTGCGCCTTCGTTTCGTGCGGCGCAACAGGTGCCGGTGGACTATGCAGGACTGTTCGAGAAGAGCGAAGTGATGATTCCGATGCGGGACGGGCTGAAGCTGCACACGGAGATTTATTCGCCGAGGAATGCGTCGGAGGCGCTGCCGATTTTGATGAACCGAACGCCTTACGGCATTTCGAACCCGGACAAGGGCGTCAGCAACATGATTTACCGTTACGCGGACATGGTTCCAGAGGGATACATTTTTGTGTTTCAGGATATTCGCGGGAGGTACGGGTCGGAAGGTAAATTCGTGATGCTGCGGCCGATGCACGACACGAAGGACGCCAAGGGGATCGACGAGAGCACGGACACGTACGACACCATCGATTGGCTGGTGAAGAATGTGCCGCACAACAACGGGCGCGTGGGGCTGGACGGGATTTCGTACGACGGATTTCTGGTGACCATGGGAATGGTGAATCCGCATCCGGCACTGAAGGCAGCTTCGGAGCAGGCTTGCATGGGGGACACCTGGCTGGGGGACGACTTTTTTCATAATGGTGCGTTCCGGCTGAGCTACGCGTTCGAATACGCGCCGCTGCTGGAAACTTCTACGGAGAATTACCGTTTTCCGTTCGATCGCTTTGACGTTTACGATTTTTACTTGCGGCTGGGGCCGCTTTCGAACGCCAACGCAAAGTATTTTCACGGGAAGATTCCGAGCTGGAACGAATTTGTGGCGCATCCGAATTATGATGAATTCTGGAAGCGGCACGCGGTGGCGTATGGATTGAAAGAACCAACGGTGCCGAACTTGAATGTGGCGGGCTGGTGGGACCAGGAAGATTTTTATGGGCCGGTGGCGACGTACGAGCGGCTGGAGAAAGCGGACAAGAAGAATCTGAATTTTCTGGCCGCAGGGCCGTGGAATCATGGCGGCTGGGGGCATGGGCCAGGAAAATCTCTGGGGGCGATTCCGTTTGGCAGCGACACGGCGGTTTATTTTCGGCGAAATATCGAAGCGCCGTGGTTTGCGTTTTGGCTGAAGGACAAAGGGAAACTGCCGTTGAAGGAAGCGATGCTGTTTCAGACTGGCAGCGATACGTGGACGGCGTTCGATGCATGGCCGCCGCGGGAAGCGAAGACGCACAATCTTTATTTTCGTGAAGACGGCAAGCTGTCATACGAAGCGCCGCAGGCGAGTGCGGCGGAGGCTTTTGATTCGTACGAGAGCGATCCGGCGCATCCGGTGCCGTACCGAAATCGTCCGGTGGACATGACGTATCCGGAGGATCATCCGGGGAGCTGGTACACGTGGCTGGTGCAGGATCAGCGATTCGTGGATGAACGGCCGGACGTGCTGACGTGGCAGACGGATGAGCTCGCGGAGGATGTTACGTTGGCGGGGCAGGTGACGGCGAGGCTATTTGCTTCAACGACGGGAAGCGACAGCGACTGGATTGTGAAGCTGATCGATGTCTATCCGCAGAAGTTCGCGCAGGACTGGAAGCTGTCCGGCTACGAATTGATGATCGCCGACGAGATATTCCGCGGGCGTTTCCGCAATTCATTTGAGAAACCGGAGGCAATCACGCCGAACGAGGTGACGCCATACGCGATTGATTTGCACACGGCGAATCACGTTTTTAAGAAAGGGCACCGCATGATGGTGCAGGTGCAGAGCACGTGGTTCCCGCTTTACGACCGGAACCCGCAGAAGTTTGTGCCGAATATTTTTGAGGCCAAGGAAAGCGACTTCCAAAAGGCGACACAGCGGATCTACCACTCGAAACGCTATCCTTCGAGCCTGGAGATTTCGGTGCTTCCCAATGCCGCGACACGGGCGGCGAACTGAAGCGGCTCTAAGAGCCTTATTTCTTGCGGGTGTAGGTAAAGTCGTACTCGACGTTCCAGGTTTTGCCGCCGTCGGTGGAGCCGCGGCTGAACTGGCGGACTTTGTCGGGGCCCATGGGGATGAACTGTAAGTGGCGCTTGAGAGCGGGGCCGCCGGCTTGCGGAATTTCGTCCGTGAAGTAATCCATCACGCCATCTTTTAAGCCGCCGTAGAAGAAGATGTTGCCGCCGACGTTGTCCACCCAGTATTGCTCCCAACGCTTCAGCGCCTGGTTGTACATGTTGTAGCTCTTGCCGGAGTACGGGCTGTTCTGGCTCTTCCAGTTTTCCTGGACGACGCAGTCTTCGAGGATTAGTTCGATTTTGCTGTCGCCGGCAGGGATAGAACCTTGGGTAGTTGTTACGCTCCACTCGCCGACCCAGAAATCGAACTGGCGGTTCTCCGCGCTGTAGGCGCAGGGACGCTGATTTTTCTTGGCTTGTTCGACGAGCTTGGCGAAGCGCGGGTCGCTGCGAAGTGAGGCCAGGTTGGGATCGCTGCTCATCACGTCGGGCTGCGCGTAACCTTGCTGAACGGCTTTTTCAAGGTGCTCGAAGGCCTTTTCCGGCTGCTTCCATGCTGTATAAACGGCGGCCTCTCCGTACTCGCCGAAGAGCGCCGCGCCGGCCGCATTCGCTTTCTCAAATGCCGCGAGAGCGTCTTGGTATCTGCCTAGTTCGCGCAAAGCCGCACCAAGCCTTAGCCATACTCGCGGAGGGGCTTCAGGCGATTGTGAGAGCTCTCCGTAGAGCTTTGCGGCCTTGGGCCAGTCCTTGGCGTCATAGGCGGCGCCAGCTTCTGCCGCCACATTGTTGGTAGAACCTGCCTGCGGTGCCGCACTGGCGCGCAACGGCGAACTCGCAAGCAGGAGCGTGAGCATAAATAATCGAATGCACTTCATTCATTCTCTCCGGAAGGCACGTCTTACGTGCTTAGACGCGCTCGCTGTAAAAAGAAAGGCGAGGGAACTTCGAAAAGTTCCCTCGCCGATTGTGCCCTTCCTGCGGACGTTGAGCTCTACCAGACCAGTTTAAGCCCCAACTGCATGGTGCGGCTGCCACCATTGAACAGACGTGAATTCAGGAACTGACTGCCTGAATCAACGTTAACGTAGGAAGCCGCGAACGGATTGGGATTGGTTACCTGATCGAGTGCTCCATTGTTAGTGGGCAGCCCAATGCTGAAGTTGCGATGGTTGAAGGTATCGTAGGTGTCCGCGCGGAACTGCAGGGTGAACCGTTCTGTCAGTTTCGTGCTCTTGAAGATGGACATGTTCCAGATGTTGAGGCCGGGGGTATTTACGATGTTTCTGCCGGCATTGGCAAACGCACCGGTACCCGCCTGAACGAACCTGGCGGTCGAATCCTCAGCCACATAGCCGACGATATGCGCGTCGCTGGCGCAGGCTGCGGCGGTCGCAGTAATGACACGCGTTGCTCCACCGGCTCCGTCGTTGCAGACCGCGTCAACCACTGTTCCGGTCAAGCCGACACCATTGGGATTGAGTATCGCTCGATCGCCCGCTCCGTCACCGTTAGCGTTTGAATCGTTGTCTGAGAGCGGAGTGACGGGCTGCCCCGACTCCGCGATGTAGGATCCGCTCCATTCCCATCCGTGGGCCAACACTCTTAGGAAGCCGCGGTCGGTTTGAATGTTGGGCAGATCGTAGACCCAACTGATAGCCAGCTTATGGCGGATATTCAGAGCTGAAGGGCCGCGCTCGTTGGCGAAGTTATACCCATCCTGCGCGCGACGAGGGTTCACGATGCTGCTAAACAGTTCATTTGTTGCATTGTCGATGTTCTTTCCGAATGTGTAATTGGCGCGGAAGAACAGGCCTCTGGCCAAACGATGCATGAAATCGGCGGACACAGAATGATAGATACCTGAGCCGATGGCCGGGAATGTGGTCAAGTTACCGAGGAAACCGTCGACGGAGTACGGTTGGGGATTGAAATTGTCGAAATTCAACAGCGTACTTGCCGGATTGGTGACCGTCGCGGGAACGTTGGCCGGACTGAAGTATGTCGGCAAGGGTGCAAGTCCGCCGCCAAGATTCTTGAACCGTGGATCGAAAGCGGAAGCTGAATTGAGCCGCATTTGAACCGGCAGTTCCAGGCTGCGCGTCCCGAGATAGCGCACCTCAATGCTGGAGTCTCGCATCACCTGGTGTTGCACGCTCAGGGACCACGTAATGACCTTGGGATCGACATGGTCGGGAATGAGGCTCGCGGTTTTTGCGCGGGCTGCTGCTTGCGTGGTAGGTGGGACGTTGACAGTCAGCAAGCCGCCGCCGGCCAGGAAGCCCTGGCCAGAATCCGTTTGGGCTGGATTCCAGGTTGCGCACCAGGCTGGACGGCCGGGGAGCCCGCAGGTGATGGCCGGCTTCTGTTCGGTTTGCCGCTGCGGAGGCAGGCTGTTGATGGCGAAGTTGTTGGGAGTGACGTCATACGCGATTCCCGCGCCGCCGCGGATGGCCCACTTGCCGTGGCCCGTGGGGTCATAGGCAAAGCCCAGACGCGGCGCAAAGTTGTTTACGTCCGGCTTCGGCTCACGGAAGAAAATGCCCAGGTTGGGATCGTCGGAAATAGCGTTGATGGCTTGCAGATTTTCGGCGCGCGGCACGCCACTATACTCATAGCGGAGCCCGGCGTTGATAGTGAGCCGCGAAGTCACTTTCCAATCGTCCCCGACAAACCAGTAAACGGCATTGTAGTTGGAGGCCACGTTTCCAGAGCCAGCGCCGCGAAGGGCCTTATTGGGCGCGCCGTTGGGAACGAAATCGTTCACGAGCTGGCTGAGGGTTGTGTAGTCCCACTCACCGCGGCCGCGAGGGACGCCGTTTGTTGGAGCGATATACTTCTTTGCCTCTGCGCCAAACTTGAAGGTGTGGGCTCCGCGGATGTAATTGATGGTGTCTGCCCACTGATAAACGTTTTGCGTGTAGCTCTGAGGAGCGTTTTGCTCGGGGCCAACGTTGACGGAAGAAAGGTCGTCAATGATCACGTTGGGAAAATTCTCGAATCCGCTCGGAGCGACAAGCTGGGGCCCAATGGAGCGAGAGTACGAAGTACGGAAATTATTGATGACGCGGCTGGAAATCGTCCATGTGTCAGAAACGATCGCCTTCTGCCCGCCTGACGCGTAGGTTCCCAAAAATTGTGGTGCGGGGAGGTTAGGGTTAAAGTCCGGAGCCCGCAGACGATTGTACAAAAACCGTGTGCTGATTTGATGTTGGCCGAGAGTCAGATCGCCGTTAACGATGTAATCGTGCTGATTGAAGTAGGACGGGGCCACCGTGGTCAAGTTGCCGACCGGAATCGCGGTTCCGTTTACATTCACCGTTCCAGCATCATTGCTGGGAGCAGCTGGAAACTGTTTTAGGATATTTCGCACGGCGTCATTGTGCGCCAGGCCATTGAGGGTGTTTAATCCGGCGGCCGTCGGGAGTTTCACGCTTGGGCTGGAAGCTGCCAAACCCTCGTTTTGGAATTCGTAAGCGCCGTAAATGAACAGTCTATTCTTCAAAATCGGACCGCCGGCGCTCGCTCCTGCACGATTATAGTCGAGACGATTTTGGTGTCCACGCGCCTTCTCCTGATTGTCGAGAGCGTCGTAATTGCGGTTGCGATTGAACGCCCAGCCAGCTCCGTGCCAGCTGTTCGTTCCCGACTTTGTTACGATGTTGAACAGTCCGCCTGCGGAGTGGCCGTTGTCGGCGCTAAACTGGTTGGTGAGCAACGTAAATTCGGCCACCGATTCCTGAATAACCGGCTGTGTAGGTCCGTTCGTATCCAGTTTATTATCTTCAACGCCGTCGATGTTGAAACCGTTGAAACGCGGCCGGGTCCCACCGATGGAACCTCCAGAGCCCAGCACGCCGCCCTGTTGCGTTGTGGTGCCGGGGGCGAGCACGGCGTACTCTTTCACGTCTCCACCCAGCGTGTTAATGGGAATGTCTTGAGTAACCTTTCCGCTGAAAGTGGCGTCGAGTGTCGAAGACTCCGTCTTCACCAAGTCCGCGCCCGCCTCCACTTGGACTACGGCAGAGACTTCTCCAATTTCCAATGTAATAAGGGCTTCGGCGATTTGGTTGGATTCGACCTGGACGCCCTTGCTGATTGCTTTTCGGAAACCTTCCTTTTGGACGGTTATAGAGTAAGAGCCCACTAGAAGGTTCGGGAAGACATAGGTTCCCGCGCTGGAGGCGGTGGCCGTCAAAGAGACATTAGTGGCCTCGTTGGTCACGGTAACGCTGGCGTCTTGAATACTGGCCCCACTCTTGTCGGTGACGGTGACTCTGAGGCTGCCGTCGAGGCGCTGCGCTTGTGCTACGGTTGCCGTGAGAACGCACGACAAGACGAGCAGCGCGAACTGGATCAATCTGCGCATAATTTAGCTTTCTCCTTGAGGGATTCGCTGTGCCGGGCGGCCCATTCCACACCCCAACAACGGATTAGGCGTTGTTAACCCGAACAAAACGGTGCCACCCAAATTGGCAGGCGAATGCCCAGGTGGGAAAACTTCTGCCTTATTTCTGGCTCAGGAGCCGATTAAGAGATAAACGCCTTTTTATTCAGACACTTGGGGATAGACTGCCCCTTGGGTAAAGCTGAAATTCACGAGACATCAAGCCTCAACGCCGGGTGGAGTCCCTAAACTTATACAGTTTCCACGATATCGCTTCGTGGAACTGTAGAGGGCATTTCGGTGCGAAAAAGGAAACTTACGCTAGGTTTTTCTCGTATTCCAGAAAAACGCTTCGGCGTTTCGTACGTCTATTGCAGTAAAAGGTGGGGTGTATGGGACCCGATTTGACCTCAACACTGGAGCCTGAGATGGCAGCCGGGCCCAGCCGTGTTCTACCATTAAGCTCGCGCTATGTCCGCTTTGGACCCTTCCAGGTCGATCAGCAGCGCCAAGAAGTGAGCAGGAATGGAGTACGGCTAAAGCTGCAAGGCAAGGTTTATCAAGTTTTGCTGGCGCTTATCGAAAAGCAAGGCGAAGTGGTGACGCGTGATGAGCTGCGGCTGCGGCTGTGGCCGGCGGACACGCACGTCAATTACGACGCGAATGTCAACACTACAGTGAATAAGCTGCGGCAGGCGCTGGGGGATTCCTCGGAGAAGCCCCTATACATTGAAACCATTCCGCGAAAGGGCTATTGCCTTATTGTCCGGCCGGAGTTCGCCGAGGTGCCCGTGGCGGTTGCCCCAGTGACTCCGGCAAATGGCGTCAATGGCAAAGCGCGCACTGAGAGCGCGAGTGCGGTAAAGACGGATATATGGATTACGCTGGGCATCATCGGGCTGATACTGGCAGGCATGCTCCTCGGCGCGGGAATTACCCAGCTCTGGATTAGGCACTTCGCGCCCACGCCTGGCGGCTTCTGGTTCTAGCTTTTCTTTCGCAGCTTCCCGCGATTTACTTGCGCTGAAAGACAATTCCCTTGGTACGGCCAGCGTTCAGCGTGAATCCGGAAGTGGGTTGTTTTGCGTCGCGTTGAAAATGCAGTGTGACGCCGGATTTCCCCACCTCCAATTCGTCGGCGCCGATGGCGCGCAGCACATCGGTCGAGAAGTTGTTTACACGCGGCGATCCGGAGGCATCTGAAACCGAGAGAACTTTTATTCGGCCATCGGTCACGCCGAGGCGGTAAACGACGCCGAGCTCGTCGCTCCAATAATCGCCGGAGTAATTTCTTAGCTGGTCCGCGCCCATCGCGGTCTCGCTCTTTTCTTTGTTCTCGCTCTCCTCAGACTTGTTTTCCCTAGGCTTCATTAAACTGGCGAGATAGATGTCAGCAACTTGGCGGGCGCGCCTGCTGGGACCGGCGTTCCCGACATTGCAAAGGCACGCGACGGAAAAATGCTGGTCCGGAAAGCGCAGCAGCTCTGCGCGATAGCCGCCCCAGGCGCCTCCGTGGCTTACGGTTTTCAGGCCGCGGTAATCCTGAAGGAAGAGGCCCTTGGCGTAGTCAAGGACCTTGCCGTTACTTAGCTTGCCGTGTTCCTGGATTTCGCCGAGGAACTCCTTGCCGCCGACGCGCGGGCTATAGAAATTTTCGTCCCATTTGAGCAGGTCTTCTACAGAGGTATGCACGGCACCGTCGCCGGTTTGCTCGAAGTAGGAGACATTGAGCGTGTAGCTGGCTTTGTTCTCTTGTTCGTCATAGGCGAGCGCGCGATTGGCGATGAGCGCGGCGTGGTTGTCGCGGAATTGCGTGTGCGTCATTTCCAGGGGCGCGAAGATATTCTCGGCGGCGAATTCACGCAGCGTTTTGCCGCTGACGCGTTGCACGATCACGGAGAGCAGGAAAAATCCGGTGTTGCTGTAGAGCCAATCGCTGCCTGGAGCGAAGTTGAGGGCCTTCTGGCGGGTGATCAGCGCGAGGGCGTCGGCGTCGGTGGTCACGCTGTCGGTATTGATTCCAGCGAGCTCCATCAGCGTGAGGTAATCACGGAAACCGCTAGTGTGATTCAGCAAATGCAGGATGGTGATTTTTTGACCGAAGGAAGGCAGCTCGGGAATGTGCTTCCGGACGTCATCGTTGACGGAGAGTTTGCCTTGCTTCTCGAGCAGCAGAATGCTCGCCGCGGTAAATTGTTTCGATGTGGAGCCAATGTCGAAAACGGATTGCTGGGTGATGGCGACGTTTTCTTCGATGTTCGCGAGGCCGTAACCCTTGGCGTAGATGATTTTGCCGTCGCGATAGACGGCCAGCGCGCAGCCGGGCGAGCCGGGTTTTGTGAGGTCGCTGAAGACTTCATCGACGGCTGCAGCGGACTTTTCGTCGGACGTTGCCGCGTATCCCGCGCCGGCGGCGCTCAACAAAAACAAAGCCACGGTGATCAAACTGGACGCTTGTCGCCACGCTGGCATCGTCTCGACCTCTCCTGTATCTCTGCGAAAAGTTTCGGCACCGCGGAAGATCGCGTCTACCTTTTGCGGCTGAAATATATCACGCGGCGGAGGGCATCAAGCGGCCAGTTCTGCATCAAGTGCGTGTACACTTTTCGTCCATGCTTACCGCGATCACCCGCGCCGTCAGTCCCGGCATCGTCAATTGCGAGCTGACCTTTGTTGTCCGGCAGCCGATCGAGCTTGCAAGGGCCGAGGAGCAGCATCGCGCCTACCAAGCGCTTCTCGAGAAATTCGGCGCGCGCGTCATTTCTCTTCCGGCGGAGCCGGCGCTTCCCGACTCGATGTTCGTCGAAGATCCTGCGATCGTTCTTGACGAATTGGCGATCATTCTTCCGCTAGGGACCGAGACGCGGCGGCCAGAGGCTGTTTCGATCGCGCGGGCGCTTGCGCAATTTCGCAAGCTCGCTCACGTGGAGTTGCCGGGCAAGGTCGAAGGCGGCGATGTTCTGCACGTCGGGCGGCGGCTGTTTACCGGCCTTTCGAGTCGCACCAATACTGAAGGGATTCGCCAACTTAGTTCTATACTCGCGCCATACGGCTACGACGTGGTTAGCGTCGCGGTGACGGGCTGCTTGCATCTAAAATCGGCGGTTACTTACATTGGGCGCAATACTCTGTTGGCGAATCGAGCTTGGTTTGATACGAAGCCGCTCTCTGGCTTCGAATGGATCGATGTCGCGCCCGAGGAACCGCACGCGGCGAACGCGCTGGCGATTGGCAGCACGATAGTCTTTCCGGCGTCGTTCCCGTGGACGCGTGCCCGCCTGGAAGCGCGTGGTTTTCACGTCGCGCCGATCGATATTTCGGAGCTGCAGAAGGCCGAATCGGGGCTGACATGCTCAAGCCTGCTATTCGACGCGCCGACTGCCTGATGCACGGACGGTTAACCGGTCGGACACATCGGTTGGCCGCTTCGTCATTTGTTCGCTTGGTGGTGGAGGCTGCCTATGTTACGCTCCTTGCTCGCATGATTTTGTCCACCACCAGGAAGCGAATTACCAGCGCGACGTTGTCGATGTCGACCACCTCGACTAAGACTACGTCCACTAAGACGGCTTCGGGCGCGTGGAGAAACAGCTAGCAAGCTAGAAAAAGTTTCCAACCCACCGCCGAAGCGAACCTGGCGGTGGGTTTCTTTTTTTAGCCCCTCTCCAGAGTCGCTCCCGCGGAACAACAGGAGCGGCAGTCATGATCCCGGAGAACGTAGAAGAAGAATTGCTGGCGGAGAGCCGGTTGGCGGGCGCCTGCGCGCCTGCGACAGATGCCCGGGCGAGCGCGTCGACCGTTGGTGAATCGCTGGTGGCCTTCAAATTCGGCGGGACCTCTTTGCTTGGCGCCGAGCGCATGCTACATGCGGCTGGTCTTGTGCGGCCGGCAGCGCAACTGATGCAGGTGGTCGTGGTGGTTTCGGCAATGAAAGGCGTCACCGACCGGTTGCTAGGAATCGCGCAGGCGCTGGATGAACGCAAGAACCAACGGGCGCGTTTGGAGGTGGAAGCGCTTTTGCGCCTGCATCTCGATGTGCTGCGTGACTTGACGCTTGACTCGGACGAACATGACCGTGTCGCTCGCGAGCTCAACTCCTTGGGCCGCGATCTGCTCCACGAAGTCTCCGCGCGCAGGAATGGCGTATCGGCGGCAGCTGCGGCCGAGGTGTTTGATAGGCTGACATCGTTCGGCGAGCGCTTCAGTGCGCGGCTGTTCGCTGCGGCGCTGGAACGCTCCGGCGTGCCCGCCGTCCCCGTTTCCTCCTCCGAATTTGTGCTGACTTGCGATACCTTTCGGGATGCCAAGCCGCATCTCGAACAAACCAGGCAACGCGGCCGCGAGGTTTTGCTTCCGCTGCTTGCCGATGGCATCGTGCCAGTGGTCACCGGCTTCATCGGAGCGACTCCGGATGGACGCATTACGACGCTGGGGCGCAACAGCTCCGATTTTTCCGGCGCGATCATCGCTCATGTCGTGGACGCGGATGAACTCGTGATTTGGACGGACGTCGACGGAATCTACACCGCGAATCCGAACGAGTCGGCACAAGCCAGACTTTTGCACGATCTCAGTTACGAGGATGCGCACGCGCTGGCATTGAGCGGGGCGAAGGTCCTGCATCCCCACGTACTGCCACTAGCCGAGGAAGCGGAGATGACCGTTTGGGTGCGCAATACGTTCAAGCCCCATTTGCGTGGGACCCGCATCGGCCCCGCGCAGCAGGAGGACGTGGTATGAGCGGGCAAGCGCCTCGATTGGAGAAGAAGCTTCGCGTCGGCGTGCTCGGCGCGACTGGCCTGGTCGGTCAGCGTATCGTGAGCCTGCTCGCGGATCATCCGTGGTTTGAACTCACCGAAGTCGCAGCCTCGGAACGTTCTTCCGGGAAGACCTATGCTGAAGCAGTGCGCTGGCATCTCGACGCGCCGATTCCCGCTGTTGCGCGCGACTTGGTGGTCAGGAGTCTGAGCCCTTCTCTGGAGTGCGACTTCGTTTTTTCCGCACTCGATTCTTCGGTTGCGGGCGGGGCTGAAGAAGATTTTGCGCGCGCCGGGTATCCGGTCGTCAGCAATTCGCGAAATCACCGGATGGATCCTGATGTGCCGTTGCTGATTCCCGAGGTGAACGTCGCGCACCTTGATGCGATTCCGCTACAGCAGAAAAATCGCGGATACGAAACCGGATTCATTGTCACCAATCCAAACTGCTCCACCGCAGGACTCGTTCTCGTTCTCAAGCCGCTCGCAGATGCTTTCGGTCTCGAGAAGATTTTTGTCGTGACGCTGCAGGCCACGTCCGGCGCAGGTTATCCGGGCGTAGCTTCCATGGACATTCAGGGGAACGTGGTCCCGTTCATCGGCGGCGAAGAAGAAAAGATGGAGTCCGAGCCGCAGAAACTGCTTGGCAAGTGGAATGGCGAACGCTTTGTTGATGCGGGTCTGGGCATCAGCGCGCATTGCAATCGCGTGCCGGTGCTTGACGGCCATCTGGAGTGCGTGAGCGTAAGTCTGAAGAAAATCGCTTCGCTGCGCGAAGTCCGTGAAGTCCTAAGCGAATTCGAGGTCAGTTCTGAGGTGGCCGCTTTGCCCTCTGCGCTGCGCAATCCCGTAGTCGTTCTTGAGGACGAAAATCGCCCGCAGCCGCGCCGCGATGTAAACGCCGGCAATGGCATGGCCGCCGTAGTCGGCCGCGTCCGGGAATGCCCGCTCCTCGACATAAAGCTCACGCTGCTCTCGCACAATCTGGTCCGCGGCGCTGCCGGTGCCGCCCTGCTCAACGCCGAACTCCTCGCCGCCCGCGGCTTGCTCAATCGTAATGTAAGGGCAGGAAGACGAGAATCATTGGCGGAATCCGTTTGGCCCTAAACAGTTAGCTGATGATTTGAGTTCCGCAATTGCTTCCGCACGCGCACTGCGCAAACAACTCGCTCATCCGTTGCGTCCAGCGATTGAGTCCCTCTTTGCCGCCAAACGAAATAATGACCGCGAGCACGTCCTTGGTTCCGCTGGTGACCATAGTGCGTTCCGAATCGCTGGTGGGGCTTCCGTGTGGCCCCAAGGCATCGCAGAATACGGGCAGACCTTCGAGGTTCAGATCGTATTTGCCGATGCCTTTGTAGGATTCGCCAGCGCGGCCGGTACGAAACAGGATATCGCCGCTGACATGCGCGAGATCATATAAGCCGATGGGCAAGCGGCTCTCGACGGAGACCAAATTGATGATGTCTACCACAGCGTTGATCCGCGGCAGGCCTTTTCCAGCAATTGCGCGGCGCAGCAGCGCCTCTGCCGAGCCTCGGTACCGCGCAGGATCCTTGCCCAAGGCTTTGTAGGCTGCGCGGGTCGCCAGAATTTGCGGCGAGTCCAACACACTCCGCGGTTCGAGCAGCCTCAAGATTGCCTGTTCGCAATTATGCAACTCTGTGATCAGGGCAACCGGCGAGGCTGCTGCCTGAACCTGAGCTGAAACGCAGCCCAGCGCCGCCTTTGGGGACTTCGCCTTTAGCGCGTCATCGATCGTCAACTGCATAGGGCGTTGGGCTTATTTTCTCCCGGCAAACCGAACTCGTGCGGTAAAGGCTCTGCGCTGGCCGCCGGAAAAGGCGCCAAAATTGGGCGCGTCGATGTTGTTTACCACAACATTGGGATTTTTGTGGTCGAAGGCGTTGACCATCTCGATGCGCGCGGCCCATAGGTACCCGCGAAGGGCGAACTTTTTTTCGAGCGCCAGGTTCAAGTTTTCGTACGCGGGAAAGCGCGATGAGTTCGGCGCGCCGACCAGTTGCTGCTGGAGATTCACGATGCTGTAGGGATAGCCGGTGCGGTACTCGAAGAAATAACTGAATTGAATTTTCCAGATGTGCGTGGGTGTCCAGCCCCAAGTTAGCAGCCGGTTCGGAGCATCCCAAGCGAGCGGGGCGGATTGCTGCGCGGCAAAGAAAATCGAACCAAGGCCGGGATTCAGCGCTTGATTCGTATGCGTGCGTGAGCGCGCATAAGCGCCATAGACCTCCGTGTCCTCCGAGAAAACATGACGCAGCGTGAGGGTCGCCGCGCGATAGCGATCCTTGCGCATGTCCTGCAAAAGAAAAGTTCCGCCGATTCGCGACGGATTCCGGTCGACATAGACAAAGCCGTGATGGCCGTCGCGCGTAAGCAATTCGATGCCTAGCAGCGTGTTGCGGCGAATTTTTTGCTGCCATCCCGCGCTGGTGGTGGTGAAGCGAGGTTGCCGCAAGCCGCGCCGAGGTAGCACAAACTGGCTGATGACCGGCCCGGCGACCGCCACCGTGCCGGTGCTGTCGAAAAAAGTGTCGATCTGGCGCTGGTCGAACGCTTGCTCAATCACCGCTAGATTCAGCGGAGCATTGTAAATGCCCCAACCGAGAGAGAGTTTGGCGCTGTCATCCCCGAAGGGCAGCACATTGCCGGACAGGCGTGGCTCGAGCATGGCGCTTTGCGTGAGGCGGTCCCAATCCGTGCGCAGGCCCGCTTGCAGAACCAGGCGCTTTAACGGCGACCAATTGTCTTGTGCATAGGCGCCCGCCTGCACGTTCGAAGCTTGCGGCCTCGCCGGCCCCGCGAACGTGGTCTGCCGCACAAGGGTGCCGTCCGCGCGCAATGCCTGAATTTCTCCGCGCCTAGCCGCCTGGCGGAATTCGAGCTCCGCGACGTTAGCTCCCACGCTAACCTGGTGGGTTCCGTGCCAATGCCGCGAGGCTGCAATAATGTTGAACAAGCCTTGCACACGCGTGCCGTGCTCGTGGAGCCGCATGAAGAAATTCCCGCGCGTTCCATTGACCAGCAAAACGTAAGGCGCCGTGCCCTGCGGGAAAAAATCCTGCACTTGACTGTCCACCGCAACGCCAAGCTCAATCAGGGTGTCGTACAACCAGATCTGATCTTTCAGCGACACGAACGAGCGTCGTTGTGTAAAATCCAGCGCTGTGGATTCGGGATTCAGGGGATCGAGGCCAAGATTGTCGTCCTTCGTGCGATTGTGGAGAAAACTCCCGTGCAAAATGTGCTTTGGGCTGAAGTTGTATTGCAAGCGGAGAAGGTTGTCGCCAGCCCACTCGCTGGAGGTATTGGCGTCTGCGGGCAGCTCTCTGATCAGCGAAACAGTGTGCTGCAGGCTGATGGCATCCGAAAACCAGAAGCGGCCGCGGCGAATGGGGCCCGAAAAAGTAAAACGCGGATACCAGTTTCCCAAGCGCACACCATTCTGAATATTGATGCCGGGGACTGGATTGGTCGTGCCAAAGCGCCACTTGTCGTCGCCGTCGGGCGTTTCCAAATTTAGAACGCTCGCGCCGGAGTGGGCATAGCCGGCGCCGATGCGGCCACTCTGCACTTCTGCAGCGCGAGTGGCATCCACGTTGAATCGAGCGCTGAGCGTATTGTTCACGGGATCGCCAATTTCAAATCCATCGAGCAGGTATTGCGTTTCTCCGGAGCGAGCACCGGCGATGTGCAAGCCGCCGAAATTGTCTTGCACGACTTCGGGCAAGGCAGTGAGGCTCTGCTGCAAGACGTGTGAGTTGGGGACGGGAATGTCGCGGATTTCGCGCGCGGTGAGAGTTTCACGGTGCGCCGTGTCTTGCGTGTCTATCTGATCCGCCGCGGCGCTGACCTGCACTTGTTCGTGCAGTTCTTCCGCATGTTTCAGAGTAAAGGTGATTTCGTTTGGTCCGGGGCGCAGGGTGAGAGCTTCGCCCGTGAGGACGAAGAAGCCTTCTTTTCGCGCTTCCACCTTGTACTCGCCGGCAGGAATATTGCGCAGCAGAAACCGGCCTGCGCCATCCGTTTCAGCGCGCAGCGTCTGGCCGGTGATGCTCTGCAGCATGATTTTCGCGGCGGCGATGGGAACGCCGTTTTCGTCAACGATGACGCCGGCGCAGTCCGCCGAATCCGAAGCGCAAATTGCTGCCCCCAAATGTGCGGACAGAATAAGGAGGAGCGCCGCGAGTCGAGCAGCAGAGCGCATGCAATCATCGTGGCACACTCAATTAGCGGTGTGCAGCCTTTCTGTAGGCGCGTGATTCTGGAACGTCACGCGTGTGATGCGCCAGGTCACGCTGATTTTTTGCGCGGCGGGTTTGGCGCTTTCTTTTTGTCTGGCTTAGGCGCTTCGGAAATCCAGGCCGGCGGATCGCTGGCCGGAAACGATTCTTCGGAAGCTTCCTCGACGGGATCCGGATTCTGCGGAAGCTCGGTGGGATCTAGCGGGTCGCGCTCATCGGGTTTCGGCGACGGAGTTTTTTGTTGATCGGCGGGCTTGGCCATAGGCACTCAATTTTACAGCGACTGTTTGCCGCGCGTGATAGGGTGAAATACCTAGTCGATTCGGTTCTAGTGGAGCGCGAAATGGTAGGCTCGTGGGGACTCGAACCCCAGACCTCCACCGTGTCAAGGTGGCGCTCTAACCAACTGAGCTACGAGCCTAGAATCCGCTTATTTTAGCACGATGCCTGCTAGAAGCGCCTCCTCCGGCAAACCCTCATTTGAGGATTCCTCGAGAACTGTTGGCCGCAGCGCTAGAGCCAGCCCCATTAAAAACAGGCCCAAACACTGAGGCAATTTCATTTTCCACTCCTCGATTTCGAGAAAGCCCATTCATGTTAGACATGGCGCACGGAATTCCAGCGTCGGTGCGATAAACTTTGAGGTCGCGGTTTCGGGCAGAACAGGGCGACCTTTATTGCTTGAGGCGGCTTCCGCAAAATGTCTAGTGAAAGCAAATTGAGCGCCTTTCCTGCCGAAGGCGTCGCGGACGCCGGTGGGAGAACCGTTTTTAAAGTTTTGCTGGCGATTAGTTTTTGTCATTTGTTGAATGACACGGTGCAATCGCTGGTGCCGGCGATTTATCCGTTGCTGCGGGATAACTTCCATTTGGACTTTGGCCAGATCGGTCTGATTTCGTTCACGACTACGTTCACGGCATCGTTGTTGCAGCCGTTGGTGGGGCTCTACAGCGATCGACATCACAAACCGAATTTCCTGGCGATCGGCATGGGCATTACGCTGATCGGGTTGGTGACGCTGTCGCTGGCGCCGAGTTACGGCACTGTATTGGTGGCGGCGGCGCTGGTGGGGGTGGGGTCGTCCGTATTTCATCCGGAGTCGTCGCGTGTGGCGCGGATGGCTTCCGGCGGGCAGCACGGGATGGCGCAATCGCTGTTTCAGGTTGGAGGAAACGCGGGATCGGCCTTGGGGCCGCTGCTGGCGACGTTTGTGCTGCCGCGCGGGCAACGGAGCATTGCGTGGTTTTCGTTTGTGGCGCTGCTCGGCATGATCCTGCTGGCGGATATTGGTGCTTGGGCTAAGAAGCGCAGAGCCATGCAGGCGGAATTGCGTGCGGCGCCGCTCGCTGCGCATATCACGTCGAAGCCGGCCGAACCGCACGCGCATCTGCCGCGAAAAAAGATAGTGTGGTCGCTGGCGATTTTGGTGGCGCTGATGTTTTCGAAGTATTTCTACCTGGCCAGTCTCGGCTCGTATTACACGTTCTATTTGATGGACAAGTTTCACGTGTCGATTCGAAGCGCGGAAATTCATTTGTTTGCGTTTCTCGGCGCGGTGGCTGCGGGGACGTTTTTTGGCGGGCCGGTGGGCGATCGCATGGGCCGCAAAGTGGTGATTTGGTATTCGATCCTGGGCGTACTGCCGTTCACGCTGATATTGCCGTACGCGAATTTGTTTTGGACGGGAATTTTGAGCGTGGTCATTGGATTGATTCTGGCATCCGCGTTTTCCACGATTCTGGTTTTTGCGCAGGAGCTCGTGCCCACAAAAGTGGGCACGATTTCGGGAACTTTCTTTGGGCTGGCGTTTGGATTGGGTGGAATCGGCGCCGCGCTGCTCGGGAAGCTGGCCGATGCGACGAACATCCGTTTTGTGTATCACGTCTGTTCGTTCTTGCCTGCGGTGGGAATCTTGACGGCGTTCCTGCCGGATCTGAGTCCCGCCGCCGAACGCAAAGGCTCGCGATAGCGTTGGGAGGAACCGCGCTAGAGGGAAGGGCCGGGTTGGCCGCCCTGACACTTGGGGCATTTGCGGCTGTGGATGTAATTGCCGTTGGCGCCGTAATGATGGCCACACTCGCGGCACTTCAGTTCGTAAACCCAATGGCCACGTCCGGTGCCGGCTTTGCGTGTGTTGCGGATGACTTCCTGGTCGCGTGGATTGACGTAGCCAGGCTTGGTTGTTCCCTTGTCCGGGAACATGCTGTAGCGCTCTTCTTTGGTGCGCTCTCGCTTGGGAACTCTGGACATGACTATTGGCGCTGATTATAGCCTGAGCAGGGAAAGAAAGTAGTGGATTCGCGCGCGGTGACTGACCTTTAAGAGCTGTTAGTGGTGGTCGGCGCCGGCTAGTTCGCGGACGATGTTGCCTACGAAGTTTTTGGCGTCGCCGAATAGCATTAGGGTTTGGTCGAGGTAGTAGAGGGGGTTGTCGATGCCGGCGAAGCCTGCGGCCATGCTGCGCTTGATGACCATTACGGTGCGGGCTTTGTCTACGTCGAGGATGGGCATGCCGAAGATGGGGCTGGAGGCGTCGGTGCGCGCGGCGGGATTGGTGACATCGTTGGCGCCGATGACGAGGGCGACGTCGGTTTGCGCCATGTCGCCGTTGATGGCGTCCATGTCCAGCAGCTTGTCGTAAGGAATGTCGGCTTCCGCGAGCAGCACGTTCATGTGGCCGGGCATGCGTCCGGCGACGGGGTGAATGCCGAAAGTAACGTCGACGCCGCGCTTGGTGAGCGCGTCGTACAGCTCGCGCACTTTGTGCTGCGCTTGCGCCACGGCCATGCCGTAGCCGGGAACGATCACCACTTTGTTGGCGGCGGCGAGAATCGCCGCAGCTTCTTCCGCCGTGGCGCTTTTGACGGGGCGCTGCTCCTGCGTGCCCACGGCGGCGGCTTGAATTTGTCCGAAGCCGCCGAAGAGCACGTTGGTGAACGAGCGGTTCATGGCCTTGGACATGATCACCGAAAGAATGAAACCGGACGAGCCGTCCAGCGCGCCGGCGATAATCAGCAGCTTGCTGTTCAGCACAAAGCCCATGGCTGCGGCGGAGAGACCGGCGTAAGAGTTCAACAGCGAAATCACCGTGGGCATGTCCGCGCCGCCGATGGGAATCACCAGCATGACGCCAAAGACGAGCGGGATAGCGATCATCGCGGGGAAAAGCTTGACTTGCTCCGGATGCATCACCAGAACCGCGGCGATGGCCACGGCCAGAGCCAGCATGCCGAGGTTGACGAAGTTCTGTCCTTTGTAGGTGATGGGGCGCTGCGGCAAAATTTCTTGCAGCTTGCCGGCGGCCATCAAGCTGCCAGTAAAAGTGAGCGAGCCGAGAATCACTTCCATGGAGAGCACAGCCATCATGAACGGCGAAATGTTGGGAGCGCGAAGGTAGAACTCCGACGTGCCGACGAGCGTGACGCAGAGCGCGCCGAAGGCATGGCTCAGCGCGGTCCGCTGCGGCACCGCGGTCATTTGCACTTTGCCGAGGGGCACGCCGATGATGCAACCGAGCACCAAACCGATGGCGACCAACTTGTAATCCACGATGCCGCGATACAGCAGCGTTCCACCGATAGCCAGGGCCATGCCGATTTCGCCGGCCCACACGCCATGCCGTGCGGTGGTGGGCGAGCTCAGCCACTTCAGCGACAAAATGAAAAGTACGGTGGCAATGAAGTAGGTAATTTCAATGAAGGTTTCCGTGGGCATCATGGTCTCTTGGGCCCGCTGGATTTGAACATGCGCAGCATGCGATCGGTGATCAGGAAACCACCGACGATGTTGCTGGTCGCGGCCACGATGGCGATGGTGCCGAGAATCGCGGCGAGATTGCTCTTGTGTTCGCCGGCGAGAATGATGGCGCCCACCACGGCGATGGCGTCGAGCGCGTTGGTGAGGGACATCAGCGGGGTGTGCAGCAGCGGGGAAACGCGGCGGATGACTTCAAATCCGATGAAAGCCGCCAACATGAAAACGTAGAGGCTGGTGATCAGGTCCAGCTTCATTTATGCGCCTCCCTTGGTGGCCAGCACGGGCAGCTGGAAAAATTCGCGGAGGCGGGCGTTGACGACTTCGCCGGATTGGGTCAGCAGTGTGTCGCGAACAATCTCATCGGTGGTGTTGAGCTGCAGTTTTCCGTCTTTGACGAGGTGGAGAAGGAAAGCGGTGACGTTGCGGGCGTACATCTGGCTGGCGTGATAGGGCACGGTGCTGGCGAGATTGAACCAGCCGATGATGGTGACGCCGTTGACGTTGATTTTTTCTCCGGCCTGGGTGAGCTCGCAATTGCCGCCGCGCTCCGAAGCGAGGTCGACAATGACGGAGCCCGGGGCCATGCCGGCGACCATTTCCTTGGTGACCAGCACGGGCGCGGTTTTGCCGGGGATAACGGCGGTGGTAATGACGACATCACTTTCGGCGACGACTTTGCCGAGCAGTTCGCGTTGCCGGCGATAAAAATCTTCACCTTGCGCGCGCGCGTAGCCGCGTTCGTCTTGCGCGTCTTTTGCTTCGATGGCGAGTTCGACGAAGCGGCCGCCGAGGCTCTGCACTTGTTCCTTTACCGCGGGGCGCAAATCGTACGCGGAAACCACCGCGCCCAAGCGGCGCGCCGTGGCAATGGCTTGCAATCCAGCGACTCCGCAGCCGATGATCAGCACGCGCGCGGGGGTAATGGTGCCCGCCGCGGTGGTGAGCATGGGGAAGATTTTCGGCAACGTGTCCGCGGCAACGAGGACGGCTTTGTATCCGGAGATGGTGGCCATGGAGGAAAGCGCGTCCATGCTTTGCGCGCGCGTGGTGCGCGGCATCAACTCGACGGAAAAAGCTGTGATGCCCTTGGCGGCGATTTCTTGAATGGTTTCGACGGAGCCGAGGGGACGAAGAAAACCGACCAGCACCTGGTCGCGATGAAAGAGCGCAAGGTCGGCTTTGCCGGTGCGATCGTTGGAGCCGTAGCAAAGGACTTGCGTGATGATGTCCGCGGTGCGAAATACTTCGGCGCGCTGCGGAAGAATTTTCGCGCCCTTGGCAACATAGTCGGCGTCAGGATAGCCGGCTTCCAGGCCCGCGCCGGCCTCAACGACCACTTCCAGGCCCGCTTTGGCGAGATTGGGAACCACCGCGGGCACCAGCGCAACGCGCCGCTCCCCCGGAAAAGTTTCGCGGGGAACACCAACAATCATGAA
>Ga0209011_1000109_pt1 | contig 45538 bp, 47 predicted proteins | sample BlaSpr_A8_OM1_M3_FD_187986 | JGI IMG/M metagenome (GOLD analysis project Ga0209011, IMG submission 187986) | Forest soil microbial communities from Thunder Bay, Ontario, Canada - Black Spruce, Ontario site 2_A8_OM1_M3 (SPAdes) (version 2) | ecosystem: Environmental > Terrestrial > Soil > Boreal... | reverse complement strand
CAGCTTGCCGTTCGAAGAGGCGGCCGGCTTCCCCTTGATCTTTCAGACCGGCTGGTTCGGCCTCCATCGCCGGGCCAACCTCCAGGCCGGCGAAACGCTCCTCGTTCACGCCGGGGCGGGCGGGGTCGGCAGCGCTGCGATACAGCTCGGCAAAGCCGCCGGGGCGACTGTGATCGCGACCGCGGGCTCGGATGCGAAAGTCGAGGTCTGCCGCAAGCTGGGCGCAGACCACGCGGTGAACTACAAGACGCAGGACTTCGTGGAGGAGGTCAAGAAGATCACCGGAGGTCGCGGCGCCGATGTGGTGTTCGACCCGATCGGCGGCGATGTTTACGACCGCTCGACGAAATGCATCGCGTTCGAGGGCAGGATAGTCATCGTCGGCTTCACGAGTGGCCGCATTCCCCAGGCCGCCGCCAACCACGTTCTGATCAAGAACTACTCCGTCGTCGGGCTCCACTGGGGGCTGTACGCAAAACGCGCACCCGAACTCATTCCGCCCGCGATGAAGGCTCTGCTCGACCTTTGCGAAGCGGGCAAGATCAAGACTTACATCGGGACCCGACTTCCGCTCAGCCAGGCGCCCCGCGCGCTCGCGACAGTGGCGGAAGGCAAGAGCACGGGCAAGGTGATCCTCACTGTCTGATCCCAAGGCCCCGACCCCGCCTCCCGACACCGAAGAACCGGCGCCGGCTGCTGAGCTCAACGAGCCACCGGCACGTGCCGAGCCCGACGAGCCTGCCCCGCCGCCTGAGCCCGAGGAGGCTGCGGCACCAGCTGAGCTCAACGAGCCAAAGGCACCTGCCGAGCCCGAAGAGCCGGCTCCGCCGGCTGAACCCGCGGAGGCAGTCCCAACGCCTGAGCCCGAGGAGGCTGCGGCACCGCCGCCTCCTGCCCGTTCGGGGCTGCGCCATTACCGCCCCGCGGCCGCGGGGGTGGCAATCGCGCTGATCGCGCTCCTGCTCGTGCTCATCGTCGGCAAACCGACCAGCTCCCCACCACCTCCGGAGTCGCTGGCGCCGGACCAGACGCTGAGCTTTCCCATCGCACAGGATGTCTCCGACCTCGATCCCGCGCTCATCTCGACCGCGGCCGAGGTGGACATCTTCCGCAACGTCTTCTCGGGCCTGTACAAATTCGATAGCCAGCTGCACTTGCTACCAGACCTGGCCACTGACCTGCCGGCGATGTCCGACGACGGCCGCACCTATACCTTTCATCTGCGTCGCAACGCGCACTTCTCCAACGGCGACGCCATCACGGCGGACGACTTCATCTACAGCTGGAATCGCGCAGCTGCAAAGCAGGGCGACTACGCGGGGCTGTTCAACATCGTCGCCGGCTATGACCCGGTCGCGTCAGGGCGGGCCAGCCAGATGACCGGGCTCGCCAAGACAGACGATTACACCTTCACCGCCACCCTGACCAAGCGTGCGGGCTATTTCACGACGCTTGTGGGTCTGTGGCCTTTCTGGGTGGTCGACCAGAAAGTCGTCGCGTCAGCGGGCGAGAACGCATGGTTCACCAAACCCGAGACGCTCATCGGAAGCGGACCTTTTCGCATGACCGCTCGCGCACCGGGCCAGTCGATGGACTTCCAGCCGGTCCCCGATTGGTACGGGGGGTCGACCGGCAAGCTGACGCGGGTGCATGTGGAAGTCATCGCGGACCCTGTCGCCCAGGTGTCCCAGTACGAGTCCGGCGCGTTCAGCCTCGTCGGTTACGGACGCCAGGGACTGCCTCCGGCCGCGGCGACGCGGTACACCTCGGATGCCACCCTCAAGAGCCAGCTCAACCTCGTGCCGATCGGCCTCACGTTCTGGGTCGGTTTCAACCTGCGCAGCGGACCGTTCGCCGACATCGACGCGGGGCGGCCCGGGCGCCACGCGTTCAGCACCGCTATCGACCGCAACGCGCTGGTCGACGCGCTGTGCAACCAGAAGACGGCGTGTGCACTCGCGACCGGCGGGTTGATCAGCAAGGGACTGCAGGGCTATGTCGGCGACGATGCCGACAGCAACGCAAAGTTCGACGCGGCCGCGGCGAAGACGGAGTACCTGGCATGGGACCCGAATGGCACGAAAGTGAAAGGGCTCACGTACACCTATGACACAAACCCATTCAACAAAGCGGTGTGCGACAACCTTTCGGCGCAGTGGAAAAAGAATCTCGGGGTGACTGTCACCTGCGTCGACATCGATCGCAAGACCTTCTTCGATAACCGCAACGGCAAGTGCGCGTACCCGATGTTCCGCCAGAGCTGGAGCGCCGACTACGATCATCCCCAGGACTGGTTCGACTACCTGTTCGTCACCGGCGCAACGTCATCGGGATCGTGCTACTCAAACTCCCGCGTCGACAAGTTCATCAGCCTTGCCGACGCGGGGCCGTTGAAGGATGGCCTTGCCGACTACAAGACTGCGGGCCGCATGCTGATCGACGATTCGATCTACGCGCCGCTCCTCTACGGCGTGCAGCAGTACCTCGTCCACTCGTACGTGCTGGGCGTGGGCGGCAATGCTTTGTACGACTACTCGTGGACGAACGCGCGGATTTTGAAGCACTAGCCAGTTCCACCTCCCCCATCCCCATCCGGCGCGCTTCGCGCGCCGGCTTCCCCACAAGTGGGGAAGCAACCCTTTCCCATCCGTGGCTTCGCGCGCCGGCTTCCCCACACGTGGGGAAGCAGCCTCTTCCCATCTGTCGCGCGCCGGCTTCCCCACAAGTGGGGAAGCAACCTTATCCCTGGCCCCTCTCCCCCACCCCTCTCCCCGGAAGGGGAGAGGGAAATAGCTCTCCCTAGAGTTTTCCCGCGAAGTGGCACGCCGCGACGTGCCCGTTGGCCTTCATCTCCAGCGGCGGCTCGACCTCGGAACAGATCGGCAGCTGCGCGATCGGGCATCGCGTGTGGAAGCGGCATCCGCTCGGCGGGTTGATCGGCGAAGGAATCTCTCCCTTGAGCAAGATTGGCTTGCGGCTCGCTTCCTGCTCCGGGTCCGGGTTCGGGATCGAGCTCAGCAGGACCTTCGTATAAGGATGGAGCGGGGTGTCGTAAACGTCCCGGCTCGTCGCGATCTCGACGATCTTGCCCAGGTACATGACCGCCACCCGGTCGCTGACGTGGCGCACCACCGAGAGGTCGTGGGCGATGAAGAGATAGGTCAGCTTGAACTCGCTCTGCAGGTCCTCGAGCAGGTTCACGATCTGCGCCTGGATCGATACGTCCAGCGCGGAGATGGGCTCGTCCGCAACGATGAGGCTCGGGGTCAGGACCAGCGCGCGGGCAATCCCGATGCGCTGCCGCTGGCCACCCGAGAACTCGTGCGGGTACCGGTTCGTGAAATTGGGATTGAGCCCGCAGACTCGCATCACCTCTTGCACCCGCTTCTCGCGCTCGCGCTTGTTGCCAAGTCCAAAGTTCTGCAGCGGCTCGGCGATGATGTCGCCGATCGTCATCCTCGGGTTGAGGGATGCGTAAGGGTCCTGGAAGATGATCTGCATTCGCTGCCTCACCATGCGCAGCTCGTTCCCGTGCATCTTGGTGAGCTCCCGACCCTCGAACTGGATCGAGCCGGAAGTGGCCGGCTGGAGCTGCATGATCACGCGCCCCAGAGTTGACTTTCCACATCCCGACTCGCCCACAAGGCCGAGGGTCTCGCCCGGCGCGATGTCGAAGCTCACTCCGTCCACGGCCCGGACCACCGCGCCTCGCCCGAACGTGCCACCGGTCGGAAAGTGCTTGGTGACATCGACGACCCTCACCAGCGGGCCGTCGGCCGGCTTTGGGACGACGGCCAGAGGCTGGCTCACTTCTTGACCGCTTCGCGCGACTCTTTGGAGACGTTCTTCATGAGCACCCAGCAACGGGCGTCCTGCGCCGGACCGACCTCCTCCAGCGGCGGCTCTTCGCGGGTGCACCGTTCGACCTTGAACTCACAGCGAGGGTGGAACGTGCAGCCCGTCGGCAGCCGCGAGAGGTCCGGCGGCATGCCCTGGATGCTGACCAGCCTCTCGTGGCGGCGCTCGTCGACGCGCGGCACGGACCGCAGGAGCGACCAGGTGTATGGGTGTTCAGGGTGATCGAACACCTGGCGAGTCGGTCCCGATTCGACGATCCGGCCGGCGTACATCACCATGACCCGGGTGCAGAGGCTGGAGATCACCGCCACGTTGTGGCTGATCAGGATGATCGCCGTCCCCAGCTCCCGGTTGAGGTCCTTCAAAAGCTCCAGGATTTGCGCTTGCACCGTCACGTCGAGCGCCGTCGTCGGCTCGTCGGCAATGAGCAGGGAGGGCTCATTGGAGAGGCCCATCGCGATCATCGCGCGCTGACGCATGCCTCCGCTGAACTGGTGCGGGTAGTCGCGTGCGCGCTGCTTCGGGGAGGGTATACGCACGCGCTGCAGCAGCGGGACGACGCGCTCCCTGGCTTGCTTCCGATCGAATCGCGAGTGCGCGCGCATCGCCTCCTCGATCTGGAACCCCACGCGCAGGACAGGGTTGAGCGAGGTCATCGGGTCCTGGAAGATCATCGCGACGTCGCCGCCCCGATACTCGAGCAGCTCGCCCGACGTCATGGTGACGACGTCGCGGTTCTTGAACAGGATCTTGCCGCCGGTGATCTTGCCCGGCTCGGGGACGAGGTTGAGAATCGACAGCGCGGTCATCGACTTGCCGCTGCCGGACTCTCCAACGATCCCCAGCGTTTCGCCCGCGTCTAGATCGAAGCTGATCCCGTCGACGGCGCGGACGCGTCCGGCTGAGTTGCCGAACTCCGTGGTTAGATTTTTGACCTCGAGCAGGGGCGCGGCTATTTGCGCATCCTCGGGTCGATCGCGTCGCGCAGCCCGTCCCCCACCCAGTTGAAGGCGAGCACTGTGAGAGACAGGGCGATGCACGGCATCAGCACGATGTGAGGCGCGATCTGCAGCGCCTTGTAGCCCTCGCTGGCCATCGCGCCCCAGCTGGGGGCAGGCGGCGGGACGCCCAGGCCGAGAAAGCTCAGGAAGGCTTCGAAGATGATCGCGGCGGGCACCAGGTAAGTGGCCTGGACGATGATCGGGCCCAGCGCGTTGGGCAGGATGTGGCGAGCCAGAATCTGCAGGTTCTTGGTGCCGATTGAACGCGCCGCCTCGACAAACTCACGCTCGCGCAGGCTCAACGTCTGTCCTCGGACCAGCCGGGCCATCCCCAGCCAGGCCGTGATCGAGATCGCCAGGATGATGTTCTGGATGCCCCGCCCGACCAGCACCACCAGGATCAGCGCGAGGAGAAGGTCGGGCACCCCATAGGAGATGTTGATGAGAAGCGAGATTGCAGTGTCGATCTTGCCTCGGTAGAAGCCCGCGGTCAGGCCGAGAACGATCCCGATGAGCGAAGCAATCACGCTCGCGCCGACGCCCACCGACAGGGCGATCCCGGCACCCCCCATGACCCGGCTGAGAATGTCGCGGCCGTAGTCATCCAGGCCGAGGGGATGGATCAAGGTCGGACCCTGGTAGGTGGGGCCAAGTGCCTGGCGCCAAATCGGATATGGCGTCCAAAAGAAAGAGACGATGGCCACCAGGACGAACACCCCGATGATCACGAGCCCAATCACCGACACGCGGTTCCGCTTCAGCCGCCGCCAGGCGTCCTGCCAGAGGGTTACCTGCTCCGGGAGCTCGTCGGCCCCGATGACAAAGGGCTCCTCCGGTCTTTCGACGATAGTCGGAACTACTATTGCCATCTCTTAGTTAATTTCCATAGCGTATCCGCGGGTCGAGAATCGGGTAGAGCAAATCGACTATAAGGTTCGCCAGCCCGACCAGCGCGGCGTAGAAGGTGAACACTCCGATCACGATGTTGTAGTCCCTGCTCAGGATGCTGGTGACGAACTCCTTGCCCAGCCCGGGAATGCCGAACAGGAACTCGATCACCACCGACCCGGTGATGATGCCCGTGATCAGCGGGCCGAGGATCGTGGCCACCGGGATGAGGGCATTCCGCAGCGCGTGGCGCAGGATCACGACCCTGGCGCTCAAGCCCTTCGCCCATGCCGTGCGCACGTAGTCCTGGCGGATAACTTCGAGCATGCTCGCCCTGGTCAGCCTCGCGACGATGGCGGCATAGGGCAGCCCCAGCGCGAAAGCCGGGACCGGGATCTGCTCGATCTTTCCCCATCCGATGTCCTCGTAGATCTGCCCTTGGCTCCAGGCATAGAAGCCGGTAACGGTGAGCAGGATGAGCAGGAATGCCCAGACGAAGCTGGGCACGCTGTACCCGATCACGGCGGCTGTCGAGGCGACGTAGTCGACCCACGTGTTCTGTCTGATCGCAGCGAGGACTCCGAGCGACATGCCGACCACCACCGTCACCAGCACGGCCCCGATGCCAAGGGTCACGCTCACTCCCAGCTCACGCAGCAAGAGCGGGGTGATCGGCTGGCCCATGTTGACGAGCGATTCGCCAAGGTCGCCGTGGGCGAGGCCCTTCAGCCATAGCACGTATTGCTGCGGCCAGGGCAGGTCCAGGTTGTAGTGGTGAAGGAGAGCGGCCTCTGTGGCGGGGTTGAGACGTCGCTCGCTGGCGAGCGCGTTCCCGGGGAGCTGGTGGACGCCGATGAAAACGATGGAGGACACGACTATGGCCGTAAAGGTGATCAACACCAGGCGCTGCGTCGCGTAGACGAGGGTGCCTCGGCTCACTTAGCTCCTCTCAAACGATACAGCAGAGGGGGTCCGCCGAACGGCGAACCCCCTCTCATTTGAAGACGAAAGCGCTGGTTTAGTGCTGGAGGATCCGGAAGCTCTCCCAGTGGTAGTCGTAGAGACCGTTGTAACCGTAGCCCTTGAAATAGGACTGCGTAATGGTGGGCTGGGTGCCGTAGTCGGTCGTCGCCCAAACCACGTCGTTGACCAGAAACGTTCCGGCCTTGACATACTCGGCCACTGTCGTGGGGTCGTTGATCGGCTTGGCGTTTGCAGCCGTGGTGATGGCATCCATCGCCGGGTTGCAGTAAGCCTCGTCGTTGCCGCGTCCGATCTTGGCCTGCGCGCATGTGAACAGGTTGTCAAACCAGTCCTGGGGGTGGTCGTAGTCGATGCCCCAGCTCTCGCGGCCGATGATCACGATCTTCTTCTTACGGTCTTTCTGGAGCGTCGGGAAGTCCGACGGAACCAGCTTGACGTCGACGCCCAGGTTCTGCTTCCACTGAGCCTGAAAGTTCTGGGCGCGCTTGGTGTTGGCGGGGGCCGTGTTGTAGCGGTACTCGAGGCCCTTCACCTTGCTGCCTGTCGGGTCCCACTTCTTGTAAAGGGCTAGCGCCGCTGCGGCGTCGAACTTCGCGTAGGGGTCACCGGTGTCGCCAAGGTAGCCCTTGAAGCCCTTGGTGATGGGGCCGCCGAACGCCGGCTGGCACGAAATTGCGTGCGCGCACGCGATGTCGGCGAGTTGGACGCGGTCGATCGCCATGGAGAACGCCCTGCGACCGTCCAATCCGGGATCAGTGCCACCGACGGTAACGTCGCCGGGGGTTGCCCCCGGCTTCTGGGCGAAGGGGCCGGTGACCATGTTGAAGCCAATGCCCGACGTGCGGGCACCGTTGTAAATGGTCAGAAGCTTGTTCTTGACGGGGTCGGCCTTGTAGCGGAGAACGTCGTCAGGCCCGACCTGGTTGTTGGCCTCGCCGACGATCTCGTAGCCGCCTGACTCGAACTTCTTGACCATGGAGGCATTGTCGATGCCGATATCGACGTGGATCTTGGTCAGCTTTCCAGTGTCGCCGCCCCACCAGCTCTTGACGGGCTCGAAGTCCATCGAGGCCTTGGGGGTGCGCTGGGTCATCTTGAACGGGCCGCTGCCGATAAGGGTCGCGGCAGAGAGATTCCACTTGTCGTCGCCAGCCGCAGTGATCACCTTCTGGTCCAGGACCATAGAGGCGGTTGGCATGGCGAGCTGCGTCAGCCAGTAACCGGCCGGCGCGTCGAGCTTTGCGACGAGCGTGTACGCGTCTGGCGCGGAGAGCCCGGCCAGCTTGGTTGCGGTGCCTGCCTCGACGTCGGTGGCACCTGTGATCACTTCGAGGTTGCTGGCGTAGGCGTCGTTGAGACGCAGTGTTCGCGTCCAGCTCCAGACCCAGTCAGCTGAGGTGATCTTGTCGCCGTTGGAGAACACCATGTCCTTGCGCAGCTTGAACGTCCACGTTTTGCCGTCGGGCGAGATGGTCGGCAGTTCCGTGGCGCCTGAAGGCAAGATCTTCAGGTCGTTGGAGAACCTGTACAGCCCTGTGAATATCTCGTCGACGTACACGATGTCGGCCGCGGAGTCGACGTGGGCGGGATCGAGGGTGGTGATGTCATCCGTCTGACCGAAGCGGAAGGTCTGGTCAGCGGCGAGCGCTTCCGAAGGTGCGGAACTCGGGCCACAAGCGGCCGCTATGGCCGCAGTGACGAACACCGCGGCGAAAGAACGAATCTTCGAGGATCGCGTCATACAACCTCCTCAGGTAACAAGGTGTGAGGGAAGGCGCGCAAACGAGAAAGCTCCCCTCAACATCCATCGCCCTCTTCCCGGCAGACCGGGGCGAGAGTGCGCCGGCGATGGCCGCCATCCTCCGATGGCCCCGCTACTCCAACCGTCATCTTGGGGCCTACGCCCCCACGGGGTCAAGCTCTAGGGCGGCCCAGGTCCGTTTCCCGGGCGTGCCATGATCGCCCCGTGGGACAGGACGGTCGCGGGATGCGCAGGCAGGAAGGCTGGGCTAAAGCCAACGGGTCGACCAAGTTCACCGCTGATCTCGAGCTCCCGGGCCTGCTGCACGTCCAGCTGGTGCTGAGCCACCTGCCGAGCGCAAGGATCCGGAGCATCGAGGTCGCCGCCGCGCGCTCTGCCCCTGGAGTGGTCGCCGTCGTCGTCGGGGCCGACCTCCCAGACGTAGAGGCAAGTGGTCCGGACAAACCCCTGGCGATAGAACGGGTGTTCTATGCGGGCCAGCCTGTGGCCGCCGTGATCGCGGAAACCGAGGCCGCCGCCTGGGACGCAGCTTCGCTCGTCGAGGTCGATTACGACCCGCTTCCGGTCGTTGCCGGTCCCGATGGGGCCATGTTGGAAGGCGCCCCAGAGGTGCTGGAGGCCGGCAGCGAAGGCTCCGAAGCCGACGCCTCGATGCACGGCGCCGCGACCGAAGCGGAATCCGAACCCGTCAAGCGGCCCCGTAACGTGAGCGCGGTCGCCACGTTCAAGCGCGGCGATGCGACCGCCGGCCTTGCCGGGGCCGATGCAATCGTCAAGGCGACCTATCGTCTCGCCGGCGTCCACCAATCGTTCATCGAGCCGCATGTCACCGTGGTGAGGCCCGAGCCCGACGGTGGCGTGACCATCTGGGCGCCAACGCAAGGTCCGTTCGCCCTCCGCGACGAGATTGCCAAGCTGCTGGACGCGGCGCCGCATGAGGTCCGCGTCATCCCGATGGCGGTTGGTGGCGGCTTCGGTGGGAAAGTGATCCTGCTGGAGCCTCTTCTTGTCCTGCTTGCGGCCAAGGTGAAGCGCCCGTTACGGCTGTCTCTCACCCGGCAGCAGGAGTTCGTGGTGGGCCGACCGGCGCCGGCGGCACGATTCGACATCGAGCTCGGCGCCAAGCGTGACGGCACGCTTGTCGCGCTGCGCGCACGCTACGACTACGACAACGGGGCCACCGGCGGCTGGCACGCCGGCCTCACGGGCATGTTCCTCGGCGGCACGTATCGCATCCCCAACTTCGACCTGGTCGGCTACGAGGTCGCGACCAACAAGACGCCCGTCGACGCGTACCGCGCGCCTGCAGGGCCGCAGGCGTACTTTGCGCTGGAGTCGGCGATGGACGAGCTTGCTGTAAAGCTCGGGATGGATCCGATCGAGCTCCGCCTGCACAACGCCTCGCGCGAAGGCGACCTGGCCGCTGACGAAAGACCCTGGCCGCGGATCGGGATGGTCGAGGTCCTGGAGGCGGCACGTCGCCATCGGCTCTACACGGCTCCCCTGGGCCCTGATGAAGGAGTGGGCGTCGCGCTCGGATCCTGGGGCGGCGCACGCTCGCCGGCGGCGGCGGGCTGCCGGGTCGAGCCCGACGGCACCGTATCGGTACTGATAGGAACGCCCGATATCAGCGGCTCCTCGACGGGGCTCGCCATGATCGCGGCCGAGGCATTCGGAATCTCAGCCGAGAAAGTTCGCGTCGACGTCGGCGACACCTCAGTCGCGCCTCACGGGCCGACAGCGGCCGGCAGCCAGTCGACCTACAGCCTGGGCGGTGCGGTTTACGAAGCGGCGCTCGAAGCGAGGCGCCAGCTTCTGGAGATCGCCACCGAGGAGCTCGAGGCTGCGCCCGAAGACCTCGAAATCGTCGACGGCCGGGTCACTGTGAAGGGCGTGCCGGACCGCTTTGTCGAGATCACGAAACTCGTCGCGCTCAGCACTGAGTTCATGGGTCGCCACCGGCCGATACAGGCGATGGGCCGCTCTGCGGTGGAGCGGGCATCGCCCGCGTTCACAGTTCACATCGCCCGGGTGCGCACCGACCCGGAGACCGGAGCCTTTCAGGTGATCGGGTACGCCGCGATCCAGGACGTCGGGCGCGCGATCAACCCGCCCGAGGTGCGGGCCCAGGTGCACGGCGGCGCCGTGCAGTCGTTGGGCCGCGCGCTTGGCGAGCAGCTCGCCTACGACGCGGAAGGACAGCTGCGGAGTGGCTCCTTCCTCGACTATGAGCTGCCGACCGCAGACCAGCTGCCGGACATAGACGTCGAGCTGATCGAGGTTCCGTCACCGGTCGGACCGCTCGGCGCCAAAGGTGTCGGAGAGCCGCCGGCGATCCCCGGCCCTGCGGCGCTGACCAATGCACTGGCGCGTGCGACCGGGATACGCGTGCGTGACGTGCCCGTCGACCGTTCGGTGTTGGTGAGGGCGAGCGCGCAGAACTAACCTTGGGCGACCGACGAAAAGAAGTCCGAGGGTCACCGCTGCGCGCGTACGTGACGCGCACGCTCCCCGACTACTCCCCTGTGCTGGTCAGCAACCGAGCGCCTCATGAGCCCAAGCCCGACGGCGGGTTCACACGCGGGGCCGGTGGCGTGATCACAGCACTGCTCACGATGGCCGACGCGACCGGGGCGGACTGGGTGGCGTGCGCGCGCACCGACGAGGAGCGCGCGCTGGCGCAAAAAAACGGGGTGTCAGCGCCGGTGACCTTGCCGAACTCGAACGGCCGGCTCCATTACGCAACGCCGACGCGCGAGCAGTACGACATGTACTACGGGGTGATCGCCAACCCGGTGCTGTGGTTCATCCAGCACTACCTGTGGGACCTCGGCAACGAGCCGGTCATCGACGATCGCATACACCAGGCCTGGAAAGAGGGATACGTCGAGGTGAACCGGCTGATGGCCGCCAGGGTCGTGGAAGTCTCTCGCGCAGCAACGAAACGACCATTGGTCCTGGTTCACGACTACCAGCTGTATCTCGTGCCGCAGATGGTGAGAAAGGAGCTCCCGACATCGGTGATCCAGCTCTTCGTGCACGTGCCGTGGCCGACCCCTCAGTACTGGAAGGTGCTGCCCAAGGAAATGCGTGACGCGATCCTGGAGGGCATCCTCGGTTGCGACATCGTCGGCTTCCAGTCAAGCCTCGACGTCCGAAACTTTCTGTTGACGTGCGAGGAGAACGGAGGCCTTCAGGTCGATGAGCGCGAACGGGCCGTGGTGTCGGGCGGACGCGTGATCTACGCGCGGCACTACCCGATCTCGGTCGACGTTCAGAGGACCATGCGCCTTGCCGAATCGCGGGGCGTCAAGCGGCAGGAGCACGACCTCTCGCATTGGCGTCCTCAATATCTGATCGCGCGCATCGACCGCACAGATCCGTCCAAAAACATCGTGCGGGGATTCATCGCGTACGAGAAGCTGCTGCGGTATCACCCGGAGCTGCGCGGCAAGGTCCAGTTCTGGGCTTTTCTACAGCCGTCGCGGCAGGACGTCGCGGTTTACAGCCGCTACCTTCGCCAGATCCGCCAGTCCGCGGGCCGGATCAACAGCGAGTTCGGCCAGAAATTCGGTGAGTACGAGTGGGTGCCCATCCGGCTCGAGATCGCCGAAAGCGAGCGCAAAGCCATCGCCGCGTTGAAGAACTTCGACGTGCTGCTCGTGAACCCGGTTTACGACGGGCTGAATCTCGTCGTGAAAGAGGGTGCGCTGGTCAACCAGCACGACGGGGTGATCGTGCTGTCGGAGAACGCCGGCGCACACGAGGAGCTGCGGGAGCACGTGCTGTCGATCAATCCCTTCGATGTCGAGGCCACCGCCGCAGCGCTATATGCAGGCCTCACGATGGCGCCTGAAGAGCGTCACCGCAGGAACGAGGCCGCGCGGGAGGTCGTGCGCGCCAACGATATCGCGCGGTGGATCAGCAACCAGGTGCAGGACCTGCGAGATCTGGTCGGCCCGGGCCAGAGCGCCCGGTTACAGGTTGAATCGCCGTCGCCCTGAACTAGGTGCAGTTGGCGGGTCGGCTCAAGGGGTCAACGCAACGCCTCTTGAGATCACGAGCTAAGGGCGCCAATGAGCAGAGCAGAAAGAAAGGACAGTGCAATGAAGAGGGTGTTGGGTCTCGCCTGGGTTTTGTCGCTGGGCGCAATGGCGGGAAAGGCCCGCGTGGCCGGCGCAAACCGGCCTGGATGCGCTGGATTCGACACGTCTGGCACCAAACGCGCCTTTGAACTCGCCGATTCGAGTCGTCTGGCACCAACGGTGCCTTTGAAAGGACGAAAGCACGCGAGGATGGGCGCCAAAACGGCGTAATTGGAGCCGAAGAAAAGCTCAGCGCTTCGCGCGTTCGCTCCTGGACACCACCGCCAAAAGCCCGCTCAACACGGCGCCCTCGAACAGGCCGTAGAGAATCGAGCGCGGCACTGGCTGGTAGAAGGGCCCGATATTGATCAGGAACGTGACGATCGCAAACACAGGAAAAGAGATCGCCAGCTGCTTCCAGGTGTCGAGGGCCTCCCACCGGAGGAGCAAAGCCGGCGGCGCCTTCTTCGGCTCCTGCTTCATGTGGCCGACTCGGCCCACTCGACGATCTCGTTGAGAAGAGCCACTGCCTCTTCCGGCCCGGAGACCACCAGGTCGCAACGATCGAACAGGCCGCGCGGCGCTTCCGGCGAGGTCACGCCGACGCACATGTGCGGGGTTTCGAGCGAGCTCACGTAATCGAACATCGATCGATCGTTTTCGTCGTCGCCGAAACAGACGACTCCGCCGGGATCTTCGGCCGGGATCAATGCCGCCAGCGCGGTGCCCTTCCCGGCGTTGGGAGCGTGGACCTCGATCACTTTCCGTCCGAGATCCGCGACCAGGCGCCTTCCTTCGAGCAGGGGCTGGATGAGCGCCAGCATCTCTTCACCGCTCAGCTCGGTCTTGCGATGGTGGATCGCGCTGCTCGACGGCTTGACCTCGAGCCACGCGCCCGGAATCCGCTCGAGCACCACGGCGACGTCCGCATTGAATCGTTCGAGCGTTTCTCTCTGCGCATGTCGCGGGATCGCCCGGCCGCTGTCACCTATGAGCCGGACGCCGGATATCGGAACGAGCTTTTCGAGCTGTTCGGGAGTGCGGCTGCTCAGCACGATGACGTCGGCGAGCAGGCGGACGAGCCGGCTGAGCGCCTCGAGGGCTTCAGGCAGCGCACCCGAGTCGTTGGGATCCGGAACGATCTCGGCCAGGGTGCCGTCGAAGTCGGTGACGAGGACGAGTTCGCTCGGAGGAACCTCCGAAACTGGCGAATTCCGCCACGCGCTCGGGATCTCTTCGATTTGGAGCATTCCCTATAAGTTACGCGGGCGGTGACGCTCGACGACCGAAGCGAGCTCTGGACTCGATGCCAGAGTGCCAAACGAATGGCCCCAATCTCCGCCGAGACGTGATGCACAAAACGTCTCCGCCGCGGCCGGATCGCCGAAGCGCATCAAGAGTGAGCCTTGCAATATCACTGCCATTCGCTCGACGACGCGGCGGGCTCGCGACTCGACTTCTGCATCGTTCGACAGCTCGCGCTTGAGATCGGCGACGGCGCGATCGAGCCGGACGTCGGGGCCGGCGAGGTCCACCTCGGCAAGAAAGGCTGCGACCGACTCGGGCTCACGCCGCATCGCGCGCAGCACGTCGAGCGCGTTGACGTTGCCCGCACCCTCCCAGATCGAGTTGAGCGGAGCCTCACGATAAAGCCGCGGCAGTATCGACTCCTCGACGTAGCCGTTGCCTCCATGACACTCGAGCGCTTCGGCGACCACCGCGATCGCGCGCTTGCACGTCCAGTACTTGGCGACCGCGAGCGCCAGGCGGCGGAATAGGGACTCGGCGGGATCGGACGCTCGGTCGAGGGAACCCGCGAGGCGCATCATCAAGATGGTCGTCGCTTCCGACTCCACCGCGATGTCCGCGAGCACGTTGACCATGAGCGGCTGCTCGCTGAGCAGCTTGCCGAACGCGCTTCGATGCGCGGTGTGATGCGTGGCCTGGGCGACGGCCTGCCGCATCAGCGAGGCGGAACCGATGATGCAGTCGAGGCGTGTGTGGTTGACCATCTCGATGATCGTCCGCACTCCTCTCCCCTCCTCCCCGACCATCACAGCCCATGCGTCGCTCAGCTCGATCTCCGAGGATGCGTTGGATCGATTGCCGAGCTTGTCCTTGAGCCGTTGGATGTGGAAGTTGTTGCGCGTCCCGTCGGGAAGAACGCGCGGCAGCAAGAAGCACGTGAGTCCGCCTGGTGCCTGCGCCAAGACGAGGAACGCGTCGCACATGGGCGCCGAGCAAAACCATTTCTGTCCGGTGAGCAGGTGCTCGCCGTCTGTGCCGGTCGGCACCGCGCGCGTCGTGTTGGTGCGCACGTCCGAGCCGCCCTGCCGCTCGGTCATCGCCATCCCAAAGAGGACTCCGCGCTTTGTCGATGCCGGCCGCAGGCCGGGGTCGTAATCGAGAGTCGTCATGAGTGGTTCCCATTTCTCGGCGAGATTCTCTTGCTTGCGCAGCGCCGGCACCGCCGCGTAGGTCATCGACACGGGACAGCCGTGACCACCCTCGACCTGCGACCAGATGTAGAAGGCCGCGGCGCGCGCAGCGTGCGCTCCGGGACGCGGCTCGCGCCACGGCAAGGCGTGGAGCCCGTGACCGATCGCCACTTCCATCAGCCGGTGCCAAGCGGGGTGGAACTCGACCTCGTCGATGCGGTTGCCAAATCGATCGTGAGTGCGGAGCTGCGGCGGGTTGGAGTTGGCCTGGAATCCCCAGTCGATCGCCTCCTGGGTGCCGGCGAGGCGGCCGAGATCGTGAACGATGTCCTGGGCCCATGCCCCGCCCTCTCGCTCGAACGCCTCGCGCAGCGGCGCGTCGGCCTCGAAGAGGTTGTAGTCGACGAGCGGCGGCGGCTGGTTCACTTCAACTGGCCTGCGAGTTCTGCGACCAGGTGGAGCTGCTTCTTGCGCTCTTCGTTGTCGAGCGCCATTGGCGAGACGATGAGCGTTTCGACTCCCGCGTCGCGGAACGCCTTGAGCCGTTCCTTGGCCCGTTGCGGCGATCCGGCGATGCTGACTGCGTCGATCAAGTCGTCCGGCAGGGCGAGCATCGCTTCGGTCTTCCGACCTGCCAGGTAAAGCTCCTGGACCTCCTGCGCCTCGCGCTCGAAGCCGTACGAAGAGACGAGGCGGTTGTAGAAGTTCTGCTCACGCGATCCCATCCCGCCGACGTAGAGCCCAAGCATCGGCCGCATCGCGTTGCGCGCCGACTCGACGTCGTCGCTGATCATCACGTTGACGCTCGGGCAGATCCGGAAGCCGTCGAGCGAACGCCCCGCGCGCGCAGCGCCCTCTTCGAGCGGGGCACGCAGCACCGCGGTGTGCTCCGGCGAGAAGAAGACCGGCAGCCAGCCGTCCGCGATCTCGCCCGCCAGGGCCACATTCTTCGGCCCGAGCACGGCCAGATAAATCGGGATGCGGTCCTGCGCCGGCCGGATGGTGAGCTTGAGCACCTTGCCGGGACCATCCGGCAGCGGAAGGTCGAGGGTCTCGCCGTGGAACTCGACCTTCTGATGCGCAAGCGCCATCCGCACGACCGCCACGTACTCGCGGGTGCGCTGGAGCTGCTTGGCGAAGCGAACACCGTGCCAGCCTTCCGAGACCTGCGGGCCAGACGTGCCCAGGCCGAGCAGAAACCGGCCGCCAGAGAGCTGGTCGATCGTCGCAGCTGTCATCGCGGTCATCGCCGCGCTGCGGGCGGGGATCTGGAAGATGCCGGCACCAAGCTTGATCCGGCTGGTGCCCGCCGCCAGCCAGGCCAGGACCGTAGCCGCATCTGAGCCATAAGCCTCGGCCGTCCAGATGGAGTCGTAACCAAGGTCTTCGGCGGTGCGCGCGACCTCGAGCTGATCAGCCGCGGTAAGGCCGAAACTCCAGTAGCCGACGCTGACGCCTAGCTTCATCGAAACGAGTGTATTGTCGTCGCGGGGTCGTGACTCGGCCTCGGGAGGATTCTTATGGAGTACCAACCTGTGGGATTCAGCATGTTCTTCTTGTTTCTGGTCCTCCTGGTGATCATCGGGGGCATCGGCATCGTCGCATTGATCGTCTGGGGCGTTCGGAGCTCAGGCACGACCGTCTCTCCTGTCGGCGGTGTCTCGACACAGTCGGCGCGAGAGACGCCTCAGGAAATCCTCGCCCGGCGTTTTGCCGCAGGCGAGATAACCGCTGAAGAGTTCGAACGCGCTAGAGACCTGCTGGGAGGCAGCGGCAAGACCTAGGTTTCTCTACCGACCAGTGATCAGCAGATAGAGAAGCAACACGTTGAGGCTCAAGATCACCGCCACGACCGCAGTGGCGACCACCGTCGTCACCTTGCGATTGACCAGGGTGCCCATGAGCTCGCGGTCGCGGCAGAAGACCAGCAGTGGGATCAGCGCGAACGGAATGCCGAAAGAGAGCACCACCTGGCTGAGCACCAGCGCACGCGAGGGGTCGAAGCCGATCCCGATCACGAGCAAGGCGGGCGCCATGGTGATCGTCCGCCGCAAGAAGAGTGGAATGCTGCGGCGGATGAAGCCCTGCATCACAACCTGGCCGGCAAGCGTCCCCACCGACGAGGATGAGAGACCTGACGCCAGAAGACCAAGCCCGAAGAAGATGTCCGCGCCATGGCCGAGCGTGAGGCCGAGCGCATGGAACGCCTGCTCGAGACTGTGGATGTCCCCCACGTTGCGCCCGTGGAGCGCCGCCGCGGCGATCGTGAGCATGGCGATGTTGATGACCCCGGCCAGACCCATCGCGATGATCACGTCCCACCTCTCGAACCTGAAAATCTTCTGCTTCTCGACCTCAGTCACCCCGACGACCCGCCGCTGCGTCAGAGCCGAGTGCAGGTAGATGACGTGGGGCATGACTGTGGCGCCCAGGATGCCGACGCCCAAGAGGACGCTCTCGGTGCCCGCGAAGCGTGGCGTGATCAGGCCGGTTACGACTCCTGCCACCGACGGCCTGGCCAGGATGACCTCGAACGCAAACGCTGCGACGATGACGCCGACGAGCGCCGCGATGACCGCTTCGAAGCCCCGGAAGCCTCGCGACTGCAGGGAAAGAATCGCGAAGGCGGCGATCGCGGTCATGATCCCGGCGACGAAGAGTGGGATCGCCGGGAACAGCAGGTGAATACCGATCGAGGCACCTACGAACTCGGCGAGATCGGTCGCCATCGCGATGACCTCAGCCTGAATCCAGAGAGCGATCGTCGCTCCTCTGGGAAACCTCTCGCGGCAGACCTCGGCCAGGTTGAGGCCGGTCGCGATGCCGAGCTTGGCGCTCATCGACTGGACCAGCATCGCCATGAGGTTTGCCGCGAGCACGACCCACAGCAGCATGTAGCCGTACTGCGCGCCGCCGGCGATATTGGTCGCGAAGTTTCCGGGGTCAACGTATGCGACGGCGGCGACAAATGCGGGTCCGAGGAACGGAATCAGCGCACGCAGGCCTCGGGTCTCCCCGTTTAGAGCCTTCTCCGCCGCACGCAGGACGCGTTCTTCGCCGGGGAGTGCCGCAACCGCAGGCGCGACGGTCGGTTTGATTGGTGGTTCTTTGATCACGAGGTGTGCGCTGCTTCAACAAACATGGCGCGAGCCAGGCCGAGCGGGATCGACACACGCTTTCCTTTGATTCGAACCTCGATGGGAGCCTCGTACGTGCTGGCCACCACGATCTCCACGCGCGTCCCCGGCAGAAGGCCTCGCCGCTTGAGCTCTCGGAGCCTCGCTTGGTCGTCGTCAGAGACGCCCTGAACCACCACCTTCTCGCCGACGCGACATTCGCTCAGCGGGCGCTCGCTGAGAGATCGGACCTTGCCCCCGAGCGTCGGTATGGCGTGACCGTGAGGGTCGAGCTCCGGCCGCCCGAGCAGCTCGAAGATCCGCTGCTCCATCCGTTCCGAGATGACGTGCTCGAGGCGCTCGGCCTCGTCGTGGACCTCGTCAAGGCTGTAGCCGAGCACCTGGACGAGGAACATCTCGAGCAGGCGGTGATGCCGGACCAATTCGAGGGCGACCTTGCGGCCCTCGCGGGTCAGCTGCTGGCCGCGGTAGCGGTCGTGCTCGACGAGGCCTTGGGCGCTGAGGCGGCTGACCATCTCACTGACGCTTGGCGACGAGATGCCGAGTCGCTGGGCGAGATCACGGGTCGGCACCGGTTGATGGTCGCCGTGCAGCTGATAGAGAGCTTTGAGGTAATCCTGCTGGGCGCGGGTGAGGCTGCTGCGGCGCTCGAGCTGGTCGACCACCTATCTAGGCGCCCCTAATGTTGTGCACAGGCCTGCCTATCACTAAAGATAGGTTAGCCTAATTCGTGATCACAACGTAGTTCTTAAGCGGAAGCAGATATCTAGCCCGTCAGGCGCAGGAGCCGGTCGGTCCTGAGGCGGGGTTGTACGTGACGCTCACGTCTGGCGTGATCGTGACCTGGCTCGCCGCCGTGATGATCGTTAGATACGCGGCGCACCCTGTGCCAAGACTGAAGTCGTAGTCGACGCTGGTTACACCGAGCGCTCCGTACGCGGCGCCATTGTGATGCATGCACCAGTTGGTGTTGCCGACCCCTCTCGAGACGCAGAGGATCGCGTCCTTGAACTGGCTGGTGGACAGGATGCTCACGGACATCGGACCGCTCGATTTGAGATGGAGGTGATACGTGAAAGTGTCGGGGACCGTTGCGGACAGGAATTCGTTGCCGTTGTGGATTGTCATCGGCACGTTCCACACACCCAGGGTCGGGTGCTTCAGCTCGGCGCTCAGGCTGTCGACCTGGGCTTGCGACGCGGTCAGCTTGCCTTGCGTGACCGTCAGCTGGTCCTCGAGATTCTGGGTCCGGCCGGTCAGAGATCGATTCGCGTTGTTCAACGAACGGAGGGCGGCCTGGTTGTTGCTGTCGTCGAGATAAAGGAGCCCGATTCCGCCAGCGCTGACAAGCAGGGCGGCGGCCAAGGCGGCGGTCCACAGCCGCCGCCCGCCCGGAATGCGCGCCGGCGTCCAGGACTCGGACGCGCCGCGGCTCGGGGCGGGGGAAGGCAAGTAGGCCTCGACTGGCTGCGCCTCGACCTGGTCGGTCGGGGTCGACGTGGTCTCCATTTCGGTTGAATCCATGATGGCATCCCTTGATCCAGAAGTCGTCATATCTGTCCGGGCCTCGGCCAAGCGCCAAGCACCTGGCTGATTCGCGAGGGGTCCTCGGCCTGCCTGACCACGTCATACGTAAACGTCTTTCCATCCGGTTGGGTCGCGGGCCCCGGGCCGCAGTTCGGAGCGCATGGAGCCTCTTCCAGATAGAAGGTCGAGATGCTGTTGATCCACACCGGCGAGGAGCGAATGTTGGGCAGCTGGCCGCCCGTACGACCGCCGTGGCCGTACACCCACGCGTGGGGAGTTCCCGTCGTGTCTCGCACCGTGAACGCGAGGTTGTCATCGCCGGGGTCAGCCTTCGGCCGGATCCAGGCCATTCGCTGCCCGAAGGCCTGCGAGACACCGCCGCTCGAGTCCCAGAGGCTGATCACCGTTTCCGCAGGCTTGCGGAAATACAGCCGGCCGCCGCTGGTGCCCCACGTGGCCATCGTTCCGGCCGACTGTGAATAGGCGACGCTGCCGTCGATCGTCTTGCGGATCTGAAGTTGGTCGCCAGTTGAGGTGAAGGTCTGAACGAACGCGAAGTAAGCGCCATCGGGTGAGAAGCCGAGGTAGGTGTCGTCCTCACTTGGATTCACTCCTCGCCCAGGGACAGCTCCCATCGTGGAGACGACGCGGTCGCCTCCGCCGCTGAGGAGATGCAGGTTGAGACCAGTCGAGTCAGAGGTGACGTAGGCGAGGAGGCTGCGGTCGGGACTCCATGCGTGCAACCCGTCCATGAACCCGCCGCCGGACCAGGTCGCGACCACCGACGACGTGCCAGTGAACAGGTCGAGGACCGCGACCAGGCTGTTCCCAGGCGTGCCCGGCATGCCTTGCGTAGCCGACCACGAAATCATCGTTTGGGTCACAAGCTGCGGTGTCGCGGTACCGGTGATCGTGCAGATCGCACGCGGGTTGCGAGCGTCGACCACATCGGCCAGGACCGGCGCGGTGGAACCTTGCATGACGAGCAGCGCCTCCTGGGTGGCCGGCGCCCCCGGGCAGGTCGCGCGCATGGCGGCCCAGGCGGGAACCGCGACAGGAGTTGGCAGGGGCGTCGGCGAAGGGCTGGGCGAGGGGCTCGGCGTGGGGCTGGGCTCGGGGGTCGGGGTCGGGCTTGGTGAAGGCGAGTTCGAAGGGCTGGAACGAGCTACCACCGGTCCGTTCGCCGTGCAGCCTGCGATGACCAGCAGCACGCCTGCGAGTGCCAACCCCCTCCCCACGGGAGTTTGAACGAGCTTCAGAGGCCGCACGTTACGCGACTTGTTATGGGGCAAGACGCCCCAGAATATCGCTAACCGATTTGGCGCAATTCGTATTGGGTCGTTACCCCTCGATGCGTCAAGCAAAGATTTAAGGAAGGCGGAATGAAGGCGGGAGTCCTGGTTGCCCTGGCGCTCTTTACTTCACTCTGCTCCAACCCGGTGCCGTTTACGGCGACCTTTGTCGCCTCAGCCAGCCAGAACCTGATGGTCGGTGAGCGCGCTCAGCTGGTAGTCAAGCTGACCAACACCGGACCCCTGATCGCGCATCTGGGCCTGGTCTTCAGGACAGCGGATAAGTGGTATGAGCACCACACTCTGTCCGACCTTGGCGGCTGCACGATCGCAGCCGATGCGTCGGCATTCGATTGCGGAGACCTCGGCGCGGGCGAGAGCGCGTCGTACGTGATCGTCGGGACCGCGAAGGACGCGGGCACCTTTCATTACGAGCTCGCTTTGCGGTCGCTCGTGCGACCGTTCGACTACGTGAACAACCACTCCGATGGCGCCGAGGTGCAGATTTGGGACGAGGTCGTCACCACGAGCTGAGGCAAAAGTAACCGACCGATCGCAGCATCGTTTTACCCAATAACGAAATGTCTGCAGGAGGTGGTGACGGCACTGGCAAGCGCGGCCGGCTTGGACGCTAAAGGGGGTTAGTTCGTCTTTCGTACAGGAGCATCACTCATGTTCATTCGACGTCTTGTACTGGTTTTCTCAATCGTCGTGTGTGGTTCTCTCGCACTGGCCGCAGCGGCGTTCGCTGCCGGCGGCGGGCTCCCGCCGGGCCAGACCATATTCAGCGAAACGAGCGCCAATGCTTTTTTCGGCACCGGCAAGGGCGGTACTCCTAATGGCTTCTTCGTATTCGTGAATCAAGGTCTCAACTCATTCGAGCCTGAGAACTCCACGGGCACTGCCACAGTGACCCGGAACACGATGGTTCAGCTTCAGGTGTTCACAGCCAACGGTGGTGGTGGCGCTGCGTGCTACGTGATTCCGGACTCCGACTTCGCGGTCAGCAGAAATCTGCAGTCCGCGTCTCTGCACACGACCCTCACCACAGCCAAGATGTGCAAGGGTAAAGGCGCACCTGCGATCGGCAAGACCGGCGCGGCACCTCTCGCCGCAAACGGCGTTCTGCCTCCCAGCGCAGGCCTCCCAGCGTCGATCAGGGTCGATGTGACCTGGACCGGGACTGGTGTGACCAGCACCCGGCGCGATCGTGCCAACTTCGAGTGCCTTGACTACTCGAGCGATTCCTCGTTGACGCTGCGTTCCGCCGTGTCCGACGCGGCCGGGACCATTTCGATGCTAACCGACTCGTTCACGTCGCCCGCGGCGGCAGTGGGATCGAGCGACGGCACCATCGACGTCAGCGGTTCGCTTTCACCGACCTGCCCGCTTTTACTCGGCTGAGATTTGTCGCGACCGGCGCGGGTTAGTCGCCCGCGCCGGCCAATTTGAAAGCTTTCCGCACCAGACGCTTGACCGCGGGCTGCTCCGCGTCAGCCGGAGCGCGCAGCGTGATGAACCTCGAATCCTTTCCGCTTCCCTGAAGCAGGCCGCTCCCATCCTCGAGCTCGCGGCCGCGATAGAAGAACAGAGCCGAATGACTGGAGAAGGTGCCGATGCCGACCACGTTCGTGCCATCGACCGCGTACCGGACGATCTTCCACATCATCGCCTTCGAGCGCGGTGGCGAGCTGCGATAAGCGATCTCATCCGCCTTCGGTGCTGCGGCTTTGACGGTCCTGATCGCAGCCTGGACCGTGGGCCGTGTCGCCGCCGGAACCTTCTTGACCTGTTCGGCGACTGAGATCTTGGTGGCGGTGGGCATCAGTTCGGATTCTAGGGCGCGCGTTCGATCAGAAGACCGGGGTCCCACCCGCGCAGGCGTGCGCCCGCGGCATAAGTGCTCTCAAAGAATTGAAGAATCGCGAGTCGAGGCGATGTGCTCACCCGGACGTCGTCATACGGGAGGGCAAACTCGCCCAGACCTGCGCTCCAGCTCGCCTGTGCCGGTTCGATCGCCTGCATTTCGATTCCTTCTGGTTTGGGGTAGGTGTACGCGAAGAACGCTGCTCGTGGGTACTGTTCATTTCCCGGCCAGAACCCGGCGCAAATCTGCTCTGCATCGGCGGATACCCGCCTGATGATGCCGGCGTCCGGTGGCGGCTGAGCCGGACGGCCGGAAAATCGTGTGAGGGCGAGGTCGAAGGTGCCCCAGAAGAAGTGCACCGGCGATGTCCTGCCGCGATATCGAGAACGATGCTCTTTGAGCACCAGGTCTACCTGCGACAGCACTCTCCAGAATCGATTCGCCCATTCGGGTTCGTAGGCGCGGTGGACTGTGTCCTGCGCAAAGGGAATCGGATCGGTGACCTCATCAGGAATGGGTCGGAACTGGGCGTCAATGCCGAGCGCTTCCAGGTTGGACATGAAATCGGCGTAGAACTCCGCAACCGCGCGAGCTGCCAGCGCAACGCGGCGCGTCTCTCCGCGGACGGTCTGGATCACAACCTGGTGGTCGATGAGATCGACAACGATTTCGAATATCAATCCGTCATATGTCATCGGCGTCGTGGTCATACCGCGCGAGCTCAGATACAGCGGAACGTTGGCCCACTGCGGTTCTAGCGGGCTCAGCGCAAGCCTGACCTTACCCACGATCTGAAGATTCATGTGCAGCGTCGCGAGCGTGTCCTTCCAGGCGCTGTAGGGCAGGTCCGGCCAAACCGTCCGACTCCCGACTCGACCCGGGCTGCTCACCTGCCTCGCGGATCCTCCGCCTTGGTCATCGGCTTGTCCAGTTGAGAGCGCACCGGGCTGAGATGGATTCGAAAAGGCACCCCTGGCGCGCGAAAGCCGATGGCAAGGTGCTGGTTGTCGCAAAACGGCTTGTGCCGCGACTCGCCGCAGCGGCAGAGGGTGGCGCGAGGCAGCGTCTCGACGGTTCCGTCCTCACGCTGGACTTCGATCTTGCCGGTCACGAGCAGCGGCCCATTGCGCATCGGCGTGACCTTGGTCGTCGCATCGGGTTCTTCTTGCGGCCCGCCGTCCAGCCGCCGGTAAAGCAACGCGCCGCTCGGACATCGCAACACGACGTCCGCAACATCGTCGGCACCGGCCATGTCCGGCAAGGTCCACGGCCGCCGGTTGAGCTCGAAGACCTGAGGCTGTCCGCGCAGGCACTCGCCGACGTGGATGCAGACGTCCAGGTCAAAGCTGACCTCGATGTCCTTACCGCGATAGACCTTCCGCATTGGAAAACCATACGGCCCCTCCCGTCAACGCCACCACGGGATTCGCGCGGCTGCCACCGCAGCGCTCACAGGCTGCTCCAATCCGCCGGCCAGCCGGGCCAGGTTCTGCGCCCATTCCTCCGCCACCACGAGAGCAAGGGCCGAGCGCTGCCCATCCTGCTCGTGGGTGGTGCGATCCAGGCAGCCAAGGGTGGCGGCTCGCATTGACGAAAGTGAGACTGGCTTCGTCTTTTCGTTGGTATCGCGGTCGGCAACGAGGCGGTCAGCCAGGTTTGTGAGCTGCGCCTGCAGCGCCTTCACCTCGGTGCGGATTGCCGCAGCGCCTTCCGCGCAGGCTTTGGCGCGGTAGCCGAGGTCGGTCGCGACCACGCTCAGAGCATCCGCGGCAAGCATCCCCTGGTTTCCGGCGATGACCAGGGCTGCAGCCGCCTGATGCTCCAGGTGCTTCACGCCTCGCTCGGCGAGCAGCAGCTGCAGTCCCTCGCCCGCGCGGTCACGCGCCCTGACCGCTTGACGGCGCAACTCGTTGAATTCGCCGGCAACCTCAAAACCGAGCACCTGGTCGAATCCCGGACCGAGGTACGCGGCGAGGGCTCGGTAAAAGCTCGCCACCGACCGGGTGAGCTCCTGCCGGGCGCCCCGCGGCCAGAGCAGCACGCCGGCCGCGATGCTGACGGCCGCGCCGACCGCGACGTCCTCGATTCGAACCAGTCCCACCTGCCAGCCGGCAGGTGAGATCAGGTTGAACACGATGATCAGGTTCACGCTGAACGCGGCCTGTCCGAGCACGAATCCCACCGTCGTCGCCGCATAGGCCGCGATGAAAATCGTGACTGGCAGCGCAAACCACATCAGCTGCGGATCGCTGCCCGCGAGCGCGGCGTACAAGCCGCCGACGGCGACCCCGATCGCGGTGCCGGCAAGCGCCTGGACGGTGGTGCGGCCTGTGCCCAGCACACTGGTCCGCAGGACCTGGAGGGTCCCAAGCACCACCCAGAACGCATGGCTGAAACCCAGCGTGCGCGCGATGAAAACGGAAATAGCCAGGCCGACAGCAAGACGAAGGCTGTTGTGGAGGACCGGCGATTGCGGCTGCAGATGAGCTCTGACCGACCGCATGACCCGCACGGCGACGCCGGCGGCGCCGGGACGTCGCGGGATCGCGGCAGGCAGGGGAACGGCGTGTTCCGGGTTACGTCCGGCCGCGATCACAGCATTGGCGGCAAGCCCAAGCGAAAGGTAAGAGAGGACGCGGAGCGTGTGGTCGTAGTCGACCCCGTCCAGGACCTCCGCCGCAGGGCGACCCGCGCGCAGCTGAACGACCACCCACGCATCGAGTGCCGTCCGATGGATTCTCCACGCTTCATCGACCGCGCGCAGGTCGGGGGCGGCGCCGCCTTTCAGGACCCCTGCACTCGAGCGCAGGGCACCGAGCATCCCCGCATTGAGCCGGGTCCCTTCTTCTATGCAGGGCCGGAGCGTTGCCTGCGGCGACTGAAAGGGAATCTCCACGAGGTCGATGATCTGATCGAGCTCGGAGAACATCTCGAAGTAGGCGCGATCGCTCCGGTTCAGGCCGGCGGGCCGGCGGGCCGCCATTGCATACGCGCTGCGGGCGGCGTCCACCGCCTCGCGCACATCGCCGAGGCGCAATTGTCCGGGGCGCTCGAGCAAGTCTGCGACGGCGAGAATCGCGGACGCCGCGCGGTCTGGCAGGTCATCGCGGTCGGGCCGCGGCCAGAGCAAAGCCGCCGCAATCGTCGAGATGAGGCCGGCCAGCATCCATCCCCCAACCCGGCCGGCTATCGCAGAGGCAGGCGCCGGCAGCGAGACAGAGATCACGAAAGCGAGAAGCAACCCTGTTTGCGCGACCGTCACGTAGCCGCCGACGAAGCCGGCGAAGGCAAGGCCGAAGCCCATGACGAACATCGCGGCCGCCGCTGTTGGCGCCGTTGCTGAGGCAAGAGTCCCGAGAGCGACCAAAACGGCACCGACGAGCACGGACGCGAGGTAAGCGACCAGCCGAGCACCGCGCGGTCCACCGAAGTCGGCCATGACCAGGAGCGCGAAGCAGCCGAACACAATGAAGATCAGCGCCTGCGGGTCGGCGACGCCAGACCGCGCGATCAGCAAGGCCAGCGGAATGACCAGCGCTGCCCGGGCGCCGCGGCGCAACGCGACAGGGTCTGGATTCAGCCTCCGCCACCACTTCGGCCGCATGGCGCCAACATCGTCGCTCAACCGTGCGGCGTCAAACACATTGTTGACACGACATATGTTGCTGTAGTAATATGTCGCCAATGACCGACGCGTTCCAGATCCTGGCCGACCCCACTCGCCGCCGCATCGTCGAGGCGCTGCGCTCGGGCGAGCATTCGGTTGGCGAGCTTGTCGACATCGTCGACATCGGCCAGCCCGGTGTCTCGCGGCAGCTCGCCATCCTGGAGGACGCGAACTTCGTGGTCGTCCGGCCAGAGGGCCGGCGGCGGCTCTACGCACTGCGCCCAGAACCTTTCTGGGAGCTGAACGAATGGATGACAACGTACCGCGGAGTGTGGGAATCACGGCTGGACAGACTCGGGGTGGAGCTCGACCGGCGGCGCCGGATGCGGGCTAAGGACAAAAACAACAAGGAGAGACGCAAGTGACACAAACAGGTACTCAGACAGATGCAGGGAGCAAGAAGACGAAGGTGCAGGGGCTCACACCATGTTTGGTCTTCAGGGAGCGGGCCGAAGAGGCAGTCAATCTCTACGTCTCCCTCTTCGACAACTCCAAGGTCGTGAGCATGGTGCGCAGTGAAGGGTCCGAAAAGATGCCCAAAGGCACGCTGATGCACGCCACCTTCGAGCTCAACGGACGCGAGTACACCGCCTTCGACGGCGGCCCCTCGTTCTCGTTCTCCGAGGGGATCTCGCTGATGGTGACCGTCGAGACACAGGACGAGATCGACAGGTTGTGGACGGGGCTGACCGCCGACGGCGGCGAGGAAGGCCCATGCGGTTGGCTGAAGGATCGGTTCGGGCTGTCGTGGCAGATCGTCCCCGCTGCTTTGGGCCAGATGTTGAGTGACTCCAAGCACGGGAACACCGCGAAAGCATTGGAAGCCATGCTGCAGATGAAGAGGCTCGACATTGCAGCCCTCCAGCACGCGTACCGGACCGGCTCGTAACTTGGCGCCGAAGACACAGGACGCGCGCCGCAAGGTCACGCTCGAGCGAATTTTCCAGGCCTCCATCAAGGAGGTCTGGGACCTCTGGACGACCAAGGAGGGCATCGAGTCCTGGTGGGGCCCGGACGGGTTCGCCGTCACCGTCCAGAACATCGACCTTCGGCCTGGCGGCGAGCTCGTTTACGCCATGACCGCCACCGGTGCAGACCAGATGGAATATATGAAGAAGGCCGGGATGCCGGTGACGACTGTCAGCCGGCTTACCTACACCGAGGTCCTTCCTCCGCGGCGGCTCGCTTACAGCCAGACGGCCGACTTCATACCCGGCGTCGAGGCCTACGAGGTGCCGACGACTGTAGAGCTCGAGTCAAAGCCAGAAGGCGTGCGGATGGTCCTGACATTCACGGCGATGCACGACGAGCACTGGACGAACATGGCGGTCATGGGTTGGGAGAGCGAGCTCGGCAAGCTGGCGAAACTGCTCGAGAAATGAGCTGACCGGATAAACAAACCGACCGACGGCCTGTTAGAGGTTCGCCCGCAAAGACATCGGCGCATGATCACCGTCCACATCGCGAGGTGGGAGTCGATAGTTTGTGGGGAATGGACTCAATCAATGCGGTCGCACTTGTGGAAGGGGTCAGCGACCAGCTAGCGCTCGAGGCCCTGGCCAAACGTCGTGGCCGGAGTCTTGATGCTGAGGGCATTTCGATCCTTCCCATCGGAGGTTCGAAGAACATCAAGACTTTTCTCGATCAGTTCGGCCCTCAAGGCTTGAACGTCAGACTTGCGGGCCTCTATGACGCCGCCGAGGAGGGTGACTTTCGACGCGGCCTCGAGCGGGCCGGGCTCGGATCCAACCTCAGTCGCGCCGGCATGGAACGACTGGGCTTCTATGCATGCGTCGCAGACCTGGAGGACGAGCTGATCCGCTCCCTGGGTGCCGCCGGGGTGGAGCGGGTCATCGAAGCCAACGGAGAGCTGGGAGCGTTGCGAAGTTTTCAAAGCCAGCCGCAGTGGCGAGGACGTTCTCAAGAGGCGCAGCTCCGGCGGTTCTTCGGCACACACAGCGGACGGAAGATCGAATCAGGGGCGTTGCTCGTCGAGGCATTGGATCTCAACCGAGTGCCTCGGCCGCTTGACCTCGTGCTAAGTCACCTCAGTATCGTTTGAACGGGCAGCTGGTGAGATGGTCGTCGACCACGCCGACCGCCTCCAGCAGCGCATAGACGATGGTGGGACCCACGAACGTAAAGCCGCGCCGCTTGAGGTCCTTGCTGATGCGATCGGATAACGCTGTCCTGGGACGGAGGTCGGCGAGGGTTCGAGGGTGGTTGACGATCCGCTTTCCATCGACCCAGTTCCATAGATACATTGCGAACGACCCAAATTCGGCTTGCACCAGAAGAAACGCTTTCGCGTTGGAACGCGTGCCGTAAATCTTGAGCCGGTTCCGAATGATGCCCTCGTCCAGGCGGAGTCGTTCGAGCCGGCGCCCATCGAACTTCGCCACCTTGGCCGGGTCGAAGGACGCGAAAGCGCGCCGGTAGCCGGCGCGGCGGTTGAGGATGGTGGCCCAGGACAGGCCGGCCTGGGCGCCTTCGAGTGTGAGCATCTCAAACAGGTGGCGGTCGTCGTGCGACGGGACGCCCCACTCGTCGTCGTGATATTTGCGCATGGCGGGCGAGCTGTCCGCCCAGGGGCATCTCGTTTTCTTCATCGCGGTAGATTTCATCCGGTGAAAGCGACTCCCTATAACCAAAAGACGATCGCCGAGTTCCATGACAAGCATGGGCTCGGGATAGGCATGTTTGGCGACCACGTATTGCTGATGACGGCCAAAGGAGCGAAGAGCGGGGAGGCCATCACGACCCCTCTCGTTTACGGCCGGCAAGGCGACGACTACATCATCGTGGCGTCCAAGGGCGGAGCGCCCAACCACCCGGCGTGGTTCGGGAATATCGCGACCAACCCGGAGGTCGACGTGGAGGTGGCGAGCGACGGTGGCACGGAGCAATTCAAGGCCCGCGCCCGGGCCGTCGACAACAGGCAGGAGCGGGACCGGCTCTACAAAGCGATGACCAAGATCTGGCCCCCGTTTGCGGACTACCAGACGCGGACCGAGCGTCTAATTCCGGTGGTTGTCCTCGAACGCAAACGCTGATCTGGGAGTCGTCTCGTCGCGCGTCTCACAATGAGTCCTCAGGGCCTACCTATGCGACGACTTCCATAGATTGGACAACACCACCCTCGCACGGGCGACGATGGGAACTTCGCTGGGGTTTCACATCGTTTTCGCAGTGCTCGGCGTCGGACTGCCACTGCTCATGTGCGTGGCCGAGGGACTTGCCTTGTGGCGACGCGATGAAGCCTGGATGCTGCTCGCGAAGCGCTGGTCCAAGGCGTTTGGGATTCTCTTTGCTGTCGGCGCTGTCTCGGGTACCGTCCTGTCCTTCGAGCTCGGCCTGCTCTGGCCTCGGTTCATGGCGTTTTCGGGTGGCATCTTCGGCCTTCCGTTCTCCGCCGAAGGGTTTGCCTTTTTCATCGAGGCGATCTTCCTCGGGCTCTACCTCTACGGTTGGGACCGGCTGAGCCCTGTCAAGCACTGGCTGACGTCGATACCGATCGCGTTCAGCGGAGCCGCGAGCTCGGTGTTCGTGGTCATGGCCAACGCCTGGATGAATACTCCGGCCGGCTTCCAGCTAGGGCCCGACGGCAAGCTGGCACAGGTCGACCCACTTGCGGCAGCCCTCAACCCCTCGACCGCCACCGAGGATCCTCACATGTTGGTCTCGGCCTACGTCGTGACCGGCTTCCTCGTCGCCGCCGTCTACGCGGCAGGCCTGCTGCGAGGACGTAACGACATTTTCCACCGGCGCGGTCTCGCCTCGGGCATGGCGATGGGCGCGATCGCGATCGTCCTGGCGGGGATCACCGGCGATTCCAGCGCGCGATTCATCTACGAGGCGCAACCGGCCAAGTTCGCCGCCATGGAGGGCATCTACAGGACCCAGCGCGGAGCTCCAATCACCCTTGGCGGGATCCCAAGCGATGCTCAGCACCGCGTCCTTTATGGGATTGAGATTCCGCAGGCGCTGAGCTTCCTCGCCACATTCGATCCGAACGCCGAGGTGCGAGGCCTTGACACTTATCCGCCGGCGGACCGCCCGAATCCGGTCCTCGTCCACCTGTCTTTCGACGGCATGGTCGGCCTTGGAACGTTCATCGGACTGATGGCCGCCGCATTCTGGTTGTTGGCAATCAGGCGCCGGTCTGTGCCGACCTGGAGGCTGGTTCTCCTCGGACTGGTTGCAGCAGGTCCCGCGAGTGTTGTCGCGATGGAAGCGGGTTGGTTCGTCACCGAATTCGGGAGGCAACCCTGGGTTGTCTACGGAATCATGCGCACCTCGGAGGCCGCGACCACCGCGCCCGCGCTGGGCTTGACGTTCGCGGTCTTCATCGCCATCTACGCGGGTCTGGCATTCACGACGGCTCGGTTGTTGCTGATGCTGGCTGCGCATACTCGCGATGCCGCGGCCCGTAACGCAGCAAAGAAGGTGGATGCGTTTCGAGATGAATAGCGCCGAGTTGATCGCAGGCATCCTCTGGCTCGCACTCACCGCGTACGCCGTGCTCGCCGGAGCGGACTTCGGCGGAGGGGTCTGGGACCTTTTCGCCAGCGGCCCACGCGCCAATGAACAGCGAGTTGCGGTGGCCGAGGCGATGGGTCCGGTGTGGGAGGCGAACCACGTGTGGCTGATCTTCATGATCACCGGCCTCTTCACCGCCTTCCCGGTCACGTTCGGCGTATTGGCTCTCGCCTTGTACGTTCCCCTCACGATTGCGATGGTGGGCATCGTCCTTCGCGGCGCGTCCTTCGCCTTTCGAGCGCACGGGGCCGACTCTGTGGGGCCGATGTCGACGTGGGGCGTGGTGTTCGGGGTGGCGAGCATAGTCACGCCTTTCTTTCTCGGCACCGCGGCGGCTGCTGTCGCCTCGGGCTCGATTCACGCTCCGAAAGGACAGCTCGTCAGCGGATTTCTCGATGGCTGGACTACGCCGCTCGCAATCGTGATCGGACTCTTTGCCCTCGCGATCTGCGCGTATCTCGCCGCGACTTATCTCATGGTCGAGAATGAGCACCGGCCTGCATTGCTAGCCGACTTCCGCCGTCGCGCCATCGCCGCGGCGTTCGTGTCGGGTGTCCTTGCGCTGCTGGCGGTGGCGATCTCGTTCTTCGGCGACCAGCGGCTGCTCCAGACTCTGACCGGCCGACCTCCCCTGTTTGCGCTGGCTTTGCTCAACGGCCCGCTGGCGCTGTGGGCGGTCTGGCGTTCGCGGCCGCGACTCGCAAGGGTCGCCGTCATCGGCCAGGTGGTGCTCGTGCTGTGGGCCTGGGCCGTCGGCCAGGGGCCATATCTGGTCCCGCCCGACCTAACCATCACAGCGACAGCCGCGCCGGAGGCCACGCTGACGGCCATGCTCGTCGTCATCACCATCGGCGGTCTCATCCTGATCCCGTCGCTCTGGCTCCTGTTTCGGGTGTTCAAGGCGCGCAATCCTCAGGCTCGCACGTAGACCAGGTTGCAACCGGGCCTCTGCGAAGATTGCGCGTGATGGGCGAGATTCTCGACGCGGCGCAATCGATCGCGGAGACCATCGTCGCCGACCGCCGCACGATTCATTCGCGGCCTGAGCTTGGGTATCAGGAGAAGGAGACCGCAGCCCTGGTCGAAGCCCGGCTGCGCAACCTCGGGATCGAGTACCGAGGCGGGGTCGGCGGGACCGGGGTGATCGGACTGGTGCGCGGTGCTCGGCCCGGGCCCACAGTCCTGCTGCGGGCGGACATGGACGCTCTCCCGATCACGGAGGAGTCAGACGAGCCCTACGTCTCTCAGCACCCGGGCGTCATGCATGCATGCGGACACGACGCGCACACCGCCATGCTGCTCGGAGCCGCGCGAATCCTCCAGGAGGGCCGGACTCAGTTCTCTGGCACGGTGAAGCTGATGTTCCAGCCCGCGGAAGAGGGCGGCGCGGGCGCCGTGAAGATGATCAACGAAGGATTGCTCGACGACCCGCCGGTCGACGCAGCCTTCGCCATCCACACGAGTCACGACACGCCGACCGGCACCATGACGGCACGAGGCGGGCCTTTGCTGGCGGGAGCGAACTCCTTCACGATCACCGTGACAGGACGCGGCGGGCATGCGTCCCGCCCGCAAACCACCGTCGACCCCGTCGTCGTCGCAGCGCAGATCGTCGTGGCACTGCAGACGCTCGTCAGCCGCGAGGTTGAACCCGGCGTGCCGGCGGTCATCACCCTCGGCGCGCTGCTGGCCGGAACCACGTTCAATGTCATCCCGGACCGGGCGCAGATCATGGGGACGATTCGGGCCTACGACGCAGGCTTGATGGACCAGCTCGAGGCCAGGATCGAAACAGTCGCCAAAGGGGTGGCTTCTTCCCTGCGAGCCGAGGCGAGGGTCGAGATCCACATGCACTACCCGCCAACTATCAACAACGAGGCGATGGTGGAGCTGGCAGGTGGCGCCGTGCGCGGGCTGGGCATCACCGTCGTGCAGGGGTCGCCCATCATGGCCGCCGAGGACTTCTCCTTTGTTCTTCAACGAGTCCCGGGCGCGATGCTGATGCTCGGCGTCAGAAAACCCAGCTGGACCCAACCGAAGCCGGCGCACACGGCGCAGTTCGATCTCGATGAAGACGCGCTCGCTCTAGGTACCGCTGCCTACACGGCGATGGCGCTGGAGTTTCTGCACTCCTAGCGCGTCGTCACCATCACGACGTTTTGAAGGGCGCAGTACCTTAGTGCTTCGTGGCCGCTCATCAACGCTCGCTCAAAGAGACACTCTTACGGTTCTACAGACTCACGCACGAACGGTTGTTGAAGGCCGGCGACGAGCTGTCTCCTGAGCAATTCGCATGGAGCGCAGGCCCAAGTCTGCACTCAGTCGGCTGGCAGCTCTGGCACGCTGCCCGCTGGGACGACGTCATCGCGTCCTACTTCCACAGGGCATTGGGTCACGAGCCTCGCAAACAGGTCTGGGAGCGAGAGTCGCTGGGGGCACGATGGTCCTTTCCTTCCGAATCGATGGGGCTCCGCGACACGGGAACCAAGATGCCGGACGAGGCGGCCGAAGAGCTCCGGTTCCCGGACCAGAAGGAGGTCATCGGCTACGCCAGGCTCGCCTTCGCGTACGCGGAGGAGGCGATCGAGCTCATTCCGGATGATCTGCTGCTGGCGGTGGCCAAGGATGATCCGGATGGCGACACCAGGCTCGACAACGTCCTCATCTACCTCGAACACCTGAGCCGGCATCTCGGGATGATCGAGTCGATTCGCGGACTTGAGGGGTTGGCCGGCTCCTCTACTCGCTGAGGGACGTTTTAATCCTCTCTTCTGGACGGCGGAAGGCTCATGTATTCCTTCACGTTGCCTCCAGTGAGCTGATGCACGGCCGCCACCGTGGAGGCAACCTTCGTCGCGATCTTGTCGAAAACGTCGAGGATCTTCGAGAAATCCCCTCCGGAATCGACGTTCCACCACTGGCCTCCGGTGTCGGTGGCCATGGCACGGAAGTACTTGAGATTTGGCGACAGTACAAAGGCCAGGGCGCCTGCTTCCCGCAGCCTCCCGGTCATGGCGGCCGGCCGGAGCTCGCGTTGCAATGCAGGCTCGTCGGTGATCAGGATCACGACTTTCATTGCGTCGGGGCGGTAACCCGTCAGGTTCAGTGCCGCTCGCAAAGCTTCCAGCGACGATTCCCCTTCATTACCTCCGCCCGAATAGCGAGGTAGACCGCGAAGCTGCGTTTTGACGCGATCCGCGCTGGAGCTGAATGGAGTCGCAACAATTCGATCCCCCTCGACCGTGAGGTCTCCGAAACCCACCACGGCAGCAACCCAATCGATGCGCTTGGCGGCGAGCCTGTCGACAAAGGATTGGCAGCTTTCGATGAGGCCGTCGATCTTGTCGTTCATGCTGCCAGTCGTGTCGATGACGAAAACGAGGTCTGCGCGGGCCTTCGCCGAGTCTCGGCCGATTTCCATTCGCACGACTCTTGTTTCGCCAGTCATGGACATGTCGGAGTGAGATGGAGTGGGGACTATCTTGCTCATGCCTATTCGATTGCCGTCACATTCAACTCGATGTGGCCGCTGAGTGAGTTGCCGGGCTCGAGGAAACCATCGGCGAACGCGAGGGTGAAGTCGACATCCGCAGGAAGGCGATCGTCGCTCCAGTGCCAGTGAACCTCGGCTTGATGCCACGGGGGAGCCAGAGCGAGATCGATGCGATGAATCGCGGGATCGAACGGAGGTCCGCCTGCTTGTCTCAAGCGCACTGAGAAGTTGATTTCTCGAGCTGCGGGATCCACGGCTCGCAACACAACTTCGCTGGGCGTGATTTCCAGTTCGGGCAGCCGAGCGCGGCTGTGTGAATCGTATTCCGCACGCGAGTCAGGTCTGCTGAGGACGCGAAAGGCAGCGTTGATCCGCTTCATCTGCTCTTCGGCTCGTGCGTCGCCCCGGTTGTGATCGGGGTGGTACTTGAGAGCCAGACGCCGATACGCAGCCTCGATCACTTCGGGATCAGCTGAAGGATCAACTTGAAGTACGCGGTACAGATCAGAGTCAGCAGGCACGTACGCCTCCCCCCATCAAATCACCGAACACGAGTTTAGCCGACCGATTGCGGGGTCCAACCCGATACCAAGCGCCTGCGCCAATTTCGGGTGCAAGATAGGAAAAATTGGCACGCTTTCGGTTGACGGTCGAAGTCCGCCCCACCCCCGCGTCCACCAGCAGGTATGTCCGGAGACCGAAGGCAGGGTCCGGCTATGTCCCTCGGCGCCGGGTCGCATGGCCGGGATGGATTGCCCTGATCGTGGCGGTGCTTGCCGCGCTGGGCACAGTCAACTACTTGCGACCGATTCCTGCGGTGGCTGCAACCAGCTCGGGTCCGACCCAACAAAGAATCGCTGGAAACCCGCCGACGTTGCCCTGGCCCAGTCAGGGCTCCGCGGCAGTAGGCGCTTCAGGCGTCGGCTTGATCGCGACCTCAGGCGATGTACCTCCAGCACCTGCGGCAAGCGTGGCGAAGGTGATGACGGCGCTTGTCCTGCTCGGTGACAAACCGCTGGCGAAAGGCAACGTGGGGCCGACCCTGACCATCACCGAGCAGGACGTGGCCACCTATATGGCAGATGCCGGCGACGGACAGTCCGTCGTTCCGGTGAAGACGGGTGAGCAGCTGAGCGAGCTCGAGGCGCTGGAGGCACTCCTCATCCCGTCAGGCAACAACATCGCGGAGACGCTGGCTCGCTGGGATGCCGGCTCAGTCGCAGCCTTCGTCGCCAAGATGAACGAGCGCGCGGCTGCGCTTAACCTGAAGCACACGACATTTGCAGATCCCGCCGGGGTTTCGACCCAGACGGTAAGCACGCCGACCGATCTGCTCGCGATCGGCATGGCGGCGATGCAGCAGGAGGTTCTCGCCCAGGTGGTCAACATGCCGGAGGCGACGCTGCCGGTGGCCGGCAAGGTCTACAACGTCAATTACGTTCTAGGGCAGAGCGGGATCATCGGGATCAAGACCGGATCGGGATTGAATTCCGGCGCGAACTTTCTGTTCGCGGCCACGGCCAGCGTCGACGCTGAGCTGGTGACTCTGTATGGCTGCGTCATGGGCCAGCCGACGCTGGACGCGGCCTTCAAAGCGGCCATGGCGCTCATCGGCACCATGAAGGCCGCATTGAAAGTGCGCCAGGTCATCACCGCGAACGAAGTGCTGGGGAGGTACGACACCGCGTGGGGAGGGCACTCGGACCTCGTCGCCATTAACAACGTCACGCTGGTGCTGTGGCCCGGCATGATCATTCGACAGCGCCTCGACGCGCAAATGCCCGTCGTCGATCGTCCCCTGGCTCGAGGGACGCCCGCGGGGAAACTCAATATCGTCATGGGCGATCAGCACGCCGACGTCCCCGTGATCACCGCCGACCCGCTTGATCCACCAGGGACTTCATGGCGCTTGACGCGAATCAATTTCTGAGGCGTTCGACGAAATCGACGGTCTAGATCGCAGTTCGACCGCCGTCGACAGCGACGATCGCGCCGGTCATATAGCTCGCACGAGGCGAGGCGAGGAATCCGACTACCTCTGCGATCTCGTCGGGGTTCGCACCCCGTCCAAGCAAAGTGGTTTTCCCTAGCGCATCGGTCCGATCGCGTACCGCGCCTTCGGTGAACACCGGGCCTGCCGCGACCGCATTCACCCGAACGCCGTTGTGGCTGAACTCCGCGGCCCACGAGCGCGTCATCGACACGAGAGCGGCCTTGGACGCGCCGTAAGCGGCGCCCCCCGCGAGTCCAATCTGGCCGGCCATGCTGCTCATGTTGATGATGGTGCCCTTGCCCCTGGCGGCCATCCCCGGCGCGAGTGCGGCGACAAGGAAGAAAGGTGCCCGCACGTTGCTCGCAAAGAGCGCATCGAACCTCTCGACTTCGAGGCCTGCAGTGGCGCCAAACAAGGAAAACCCCGCGTTGTTGACCAGGATGTCCACGTCGCCGGCTTCTTGGGCCAGGCGTCGAACCTCCGCTGGATCGCTGAGATTGGCTGCGACAAAGCGCGCCCGACCGCCGCCGGCCTCGATCGCTTTCACAGTCTCGACGCCCCGGGCGGCGTCGCGGCCGTGGACGATTACCTCGGCGCCGTCGCGGGCGAGCTGTAAGGCGATCGCACGGCCAATGCCGGACGTGGCGCCGGTCACGAGTGCTTTCTGCCCTTCGAGGTTGCCTTGTTGTGTAGAGGACATTGCCTTTGTTGCTCCATCAGTCGATCTGAATAGTGGCCTGCTCATACACCAGAAGGCGTGGGGCGGAGAAATATTCCCATGAAGCAGCGGCGTGCATCAAGCTTGAAGCGAACGTTTGACGTCAGACGTGCGGTTCAGCTGTTCGGGACGCAAACGTGTGGCGTCAGACGTGCGGAATCCGCCCGCGCAGCAGTTGCAATTCCGGCGATCAGACTCGCTTGGCCGGCGCGGGTGCTCTTCTAACTTCCGTCCCGAGCGCGATGTCGTCAACAACACAACGGACGAGCGTGCGAGCCGCCCACTCGATGACCTCGATCGCCTGTGCTGGAGGCAGTTCCGCAAAGTCTCTGAGAGGAATGATCGGGTCGATGCCCAAGAGCATGGTCAAGGCGCTGGACAGTCGATCAAAAGCGGCGCCATCGACTTTCCCTTGCAGGGGTTGCAGTGCTTCAGCGATCCAGCGGATCCGATGACCCGGGCGCCGGACCCCGGTCTCCGGATCCAGCGACAGGCGTAGCAAGGTGCGGAGCGCGGTTTCGTTCTGCAGGGCCCACTCGGACACCTCCCTGGCGAGAACACCCACGCGTTCCACGGGATCGCCGGATTCGAGAACAACTTTGTCGAACATCTCGAGCGGTCCCTCGGGAGCGAACATCCGCATCTCGACGAGCAGACTTTCCTGGGTTGGGAAGTATCGATAGGCAGTCGCCCTCGAGACCTCCGCCACCTCCGCCACCTCCGCGACGGTTGGCTCGCGGCCCTGCCTCATCAGCTCTGCGGCTGCGTCGAGCAGGGCTCTTCGCGTCCGGTTCTTCTGTCGGTGGCGCATGCCCCCGGGCGAGAGTGCTTCGGTCTTTGGTACCTCTGATCGACTCATGGATTAACAATACAGCACGTCTCGTTATGAGATATGCTGTCTCACGAACCAATCACCCAGTTGAAGCTTGAGGAGAGACCATGAAACCAGCGGAGATGGACAAGCTGATCGAAATCCACTTGGCGGCGGAAAAGGCAGCAGACACGACTGGAGCGATTTCCGTTTACACCGAGGATGTCGAGCACGATGTGGTGGGGTATCCCACCGGCCCCGTGCATGGCAAGGGTCCGGCCCAGGGGTTCTACGAAGACCTCACTCAGTCGATTCGCACCGAGGAAATGAAGCCTACCCACAGCTATTACGGTGAGGACTTCTGCGTCATCGAGCACATGTGGACCGGCACCGTGCCCGGGAACTTCTTGGGCGTCCCCGGCCACGGTAAGCGGATTTCCCACCGCCTTTTGCACGTATGGGAGTTCCGTGACGGCCGGATCAGCCGTGAAAACGTCTGGATCGATAGTGGCAGCGCAATTGCCCAGCTCACCGCCTCTGCAGACGTCGCTCCTGCAGCCCGTCCTTCGTAAGGAGAAGCAAATGACATCCCACGCGAGTTCGATGAGCCGCCCACTCGCGCTTGTCACGGGCGCATCAGCCGGTATCGGCCGGGCTTATGCGGAGCGCCTCGCGTCGGATGGCTACGATCTCATCGTCGTTGCGAGGCGAAAAGAACGACTCGACGAGGTCAAGCGTCACCTCGAATCGGCTCACGGCGTTTCGGTTCAACCTCTCGTCGCCGACCTGTCGACGGAATCGGGACGGCACGAAGTGGATGCCGTTGCAACTCAGCCACGCCTCGAGGTGGTGGTCGACAGCGCTGCCCTCGCCTATTACATGCCGTTCCTCGATCTCCCACCCGACAAGGCGGAGGAGTTGGTCAACCTGAACGTTCTGGCGCCGGTGCGGATGATCCACGCAGCCCTTCCCGGCATGGTCAAGCGAGGCAAAGGATCCGTGGTCAGCTTTTCTTCGCTGCTCGGCTTCAGCGCGACCTCAGAAAATCCGCAGCTGCCCAAGCGCGCCGTGTACGCAGCCAGCAAAGCGTTCCTCCTCACCTTCTTCCAGCTTCTCGCGGTGGAGCTCAGTGGCACGGGCGTCAAAGTCCAGATCGTTTGCCCGGGCGTCGTGAAGACTGAGTTCCACACCCGCCAGAACATGGACATGTCAGGCCGGCCGAGGCTCGAGCCAGAAGAGGTGGTCAAGGCGAGCATGATCGGCCTCGAACGGGGTGAGGTCGTATGCATCCCAACTCTCGAAGAAACCGATCGTCTTCAGCATCACGACAAGGCAGAAGGCGAAGTTTTGGCAGCCGGAATGCGACCGACTCTGGCGCAGCGTTATCTGTCCTGACGGGGGCCACCAGCGGCTCCGTTGGGCGGGCATAGCGCCGGTTCAGGGGCGGAATGCAGATTTCACCCGAGGTCTGGTCGGGCCAACTCAGCACGCCGAGGAGATCAAGCATCGACGGGTCCACATGATCTGCATGCGCGCGCCGCGTGGCACCGTACCTGCCACAAAATTCAGCCAACGCAGGCGGGATCGTGTTCGACTGTCTCGACGAACTCGATCAGCTCGCCGAGCGTCGGCTTCGGCGTCCACCACCGGACGGAGCGAAAGGGTCGACCACGTCCACATCTGCGTATCGGCGGAGCCCTATGTCGCGGCTGTAGATCCGCCGTACGCCGTGCTGTCTCATCAGCGCAATGAGGTGAGCGTCTGGCACGTCGTTGCCGCGTGCCTGGTCGCGGCTCGTTTGACGGAACAGCTCCCAGAATCCGTCCGCCTCGCCTGGAGTACGCACGTGCGGCCGCTGCAGGAGGGCTTCGGCATTGGCGGTCGCGTCGCGTGCGCTAAGCGGCTTCGGGAGGATCGCTGGGTGCGTGACGATGCGCAGGTAACCCAGTACAACCGGCCAGAACAAATACAGAAGGTCGGGTCCAGCTGCCAGGCGAGTGAGCAACTGTATGGCTTGCGGGTAGACAGGATCGCTCTGGTTGCTCGCGTAGACGAGGATGTTGGCGTCGACGGTGGCGCTCATTCGCGCGCGTCGAGTAGGGCCCTCACCGCCTCCTTGTCTTCGAGGTCAACCAAAGGCCGGCCCAAATCCTTGGCGATCCACGCCAGGCCGCCGGGATTCCGGGGCTGTCCGGCCTGCTCCCTAAGAGACTTGGCCAGCAGCTCGGATGCGACCTGACCCATGCTCTTGCCCGCACCCTTGCTGCGGCGCTTGAGCTCCTTGACGACCGTTGGGTCGAGATCGATCGTGGTGCGCATGATGCGTGATGCTACCACTGTCCGCATCAGATGACGTAGCGCAAGCGGGACGCTATTCGAACCGCGTGATTGGTCGTAACAACCCGGCCGGCTGACCAAGATTCTTCGGTAGCTCAGCTCAACGCGTAAGCGATTGCCTCCTCCAAGCTCAGGCCATGACCAGACTCCCAGCCGGTTCGCCACCGAGTTGCCCCGACAGCTGCTTGCGAGGCATCGATGAATCGCCCGCTGACGGCGCGCTCGAACGGGGCTGGTCGGGATGCGATCGTTTCGTGAATGCGTTCGGACGCCCCATCCAACCGAGCGGCCCGCTCTGAATCGGCGCGTGCCGCTGCGACCGCAGCCAGGGTGTCAAGAGCCTCGGCGACCCCAATTCGTTCGCGCTGCGCGGCAAAGACTCTCAGCGAATCCTTGGCCAGACCGTCCGCTCGCTCCAAGTCATCCTCGGCCAGCGCAGCGTGCGCGATGGCGTTCGTCATCCTGGCCGCGAAGGTCGCGTCGCCCAGCTTCCGGTACACCTCGAGCCCGTCGCGATAGATCCGTTCGGCCTCTGCCGTATGCCCCGAATGAAGCAGTGCGTTCCCGAAATTGAGGTGTGAGGTGCCGAGCTGCCAGCTCAGCCCAAGACGGCGGCATATATCGAGCGATTCCCGAAAAGGCTCCATCGCGTCGGCATAGCGGCCCTCGCACATCGCGAGCTGGCCGATGACGGTCAGCGCATTGCGAAGGTCCATCGGGTCTCCGCCCTGGCGGGCCATGTCGAGGCACTCCGGCGCAAGCTCGGCCATCCTGCCGTAATCGCCCTGCGGATAGACCAGAAACGCAGTGCCCCACAGTGCCTTGGCCCGCAGCGACGCGGGGGCCGCGCCGGGCATTGCGAGCGCTGCCTCGGACCAGCGGCGTCCTTCGGCGAACTCGCCAGAGTAGCGCCAATAGCGCCATAGGGCTACTGTGAAACGGAGCGCAGAGACGTTATCGGTCTGCCGCATCGCCCATGCAATCGCACGCCGAAGGTTGCCTCGCTCTGCATCGAGCAGTCGGTACCACTCCTCCTGACGGGCTCCGACCAGCTCCGCCTCAGCTTCTTCCGCGAGCTCGAGGTGATAGAGAGCGTGTCTCCGCAAGGTCGAATCCATCTCCGCAGCTTCCAGCAAGCGTTCGGCCGCATATTCCTGGATGACGTCGAGCATGCGGTATCGAGCCTCGACACCCTGTCCGGTCAGACTCACCAGGCTTTGTTCGATCAAACCGCTGATGACCGACAGCGGCTCCGGCGTGTCACAGACAGCTTCGAGCGACGCCAGAGTCCAGCCTCCTGAGTAGGCCGCCAATCGCCGGAACAGAACGCTCTCGGATTTCTTGAGCAGGTCGTGGCTCCAGGCCACCGTCTCCCTGATCGCTTGCTGGCGGAGAGGCAGGTCAATGGGACCTCCGGTCAGCAAGCCGAGACGATTGTTCAGCTGGCTTGCTAGCGCAGGTAGTGCAAGGTGTTTGGTGCGCGCGGCGGCCAACTCGATCGCGAGGGGAAGGCCGTCAAGGTGGCTGCAGATTTCAGCAACCAGCGCCGGGTCATGCTCAGCCGTTTCGGCGCGCATCTCGAAAAGCGAGGCCGCTGAGGAGAGTTCGAGTGGCGGCACCTGGAACTCATGCTCGCCCCGCACATTCAGGCGCCGGCGGCTTGCGATGAGGAACTTGCTCGCGGGTGCTTGGACGAGTATCGAAGAGACCAGCAGGGCCGCGGGGAGCAGATGCTCAAAAGTGTCGAGCACGATCAGCGCTTGACGTCCTGCCAGCCATCGCTCGATCAGATGCGGGATTCCCTCTCCGATCTCGACCACGCCGACGGCTTTGGCGATCGCGGGCGCCACCAGCTCCGGATCGTGCACCTCACCCAGAGAGACAAAGAACACGCCGTCTGGAAATGACGTCCGCTGCGCCGCCGCGACTGCCAGCGCCAGGCGACTCTTGCCGATGCCCCCCGGCCCTGTCAGCGTCAATAGACGAACACCGGGGTCCTTCAACGCTGAGGCCACTTTCGCCACCTCGTCTGCACGACCGAGGAGTGGTGTTGGAGGAATGGCGAGCGCAACCGTTGAGGCCTGGGGCTTGCTGGTGGTACGCCCGATGGCGACTGCCTCAAAGCGATGCGTTGCGTCTTCCTCGAGCCCCAAGGCCGCCGCGAGCCGTCGCGCGGTGTGCGGGTACACGATGCTTCGAAGCCCACGCTCCACATCGCTGATGGTTCTGGCGCTGATACCCGAGCGCTCAGCAAGCTCCTCTTGAGTCAACCCCGCCGCTGAGCGCAAGTGCTTCAGGGTTGGACCCAGTCGGTGGGCGTGCTCAGTCACAATCGCCACAGGCAAGCCGGTGACCAAGTCGGTGGACAGATTTCATGGTCTGCCCCGGCATTAGCACCCAGGATGACGCTCATGACGTTGGAGCGCAATCGGACCAGCATCCTGAGATTCTTTCGCGACGTCATCGGGGCCGGAAACCTGGATCTGCTGGACGAGCTTGCAGTCGCCGACTATGAAGACCACGTCGCCCTGCCCGGTCAGGGCCGCGGCCGTGAGGGTCTGAAGCTCAGGGTGGCCAAGATCCGTGCCGCCTTCCAGCCGCGACATGAGCTGCACGACGTCATCGTCGATGCCGACCGGGTTGCCGTGCATTGGACCCTGTCGGGCGTCCATTCGGCCGAGTTCCTGGGTTTGACGCCTACGCGTAAGCAAGTTGAGTTCGACGGAGTCGACATCTACACGATGCGAGATGGACGCATGGCAGCCCACTGGAACGTCGTTGACATGTGGGCCTTCTACCGCCAGGTCGGCGGGCCCACCCACATATAAAGGAGAAGACGAAATTGTCAGAAACCGAGAACAAGCAGCTGCTCAGACGCTACTACGAGGAGGTCCTGACGCAAGGCCGGTTGGACGTCCTCGAGACCATCGCTCGCGCCGACTACGTGGAGCACAACCCGTTCCCAGGACACGGCCAGGGTCTGGAGGGTCTGCGTCAGAGGGTGAACACCCTGCGCACGGGCCTCAAACAACAGTTCACGCTGGAGCATCTGATCGCCGAGGGGGACAAGGTGGCTGTCTTGTGGACGACACGCGGCACCCAGGTGGGCGAGTTCCTCGGGCTCCCGCCCACTGGCAAGAGCTACACCATCCAGGGCGTTGACATCCACCAATTGCGCGACGGCCGCATGGCGGAGCACTGGGATGTGGTGGACATGTATGGATTCCTCATCCAGCTCGGCGTGGTCCCGGCGCCAAGCGGAGCGCCGGCGTAGCTGTCGGGGCTATCGTGGGGCGGGCGCCGCTGCGCTCGCCCTCCCTGCGTAGTTCGACCGGAGATTGGCGTCGCGCCCGATCGGATGTCAAATTCCGCCCGTTAGGCAACAGCGGGACATTTGAGCCCCGGGCGAAGGCCACGGTTGGCGCCAAACGTGCGGGTTCGCGAACCTGGAATTGGTAGCCCCGGCGGGGTTGGAGCCGACACTCGCAATACCGGCAATCAGGTTCGCTTAACCGCTTGAAGTCGATCGTGACTATGTCAGCAGGCGCGAGGGAGGTGGTAGCGGATTGGACCACTGCTGTGGGCTGTTGTACCGCCGGGGTTTCGATTAGGGGTCAGAGGCCCGCGGGCCAAACGTCGATCACCTGGTCGTAGGGAAGGGCAGTTTCTACTCCGGTCGTTATGTCGTATGCCACGACGCCGCTGCCGCCGGGGCCCCCACCGGCTTTGGTGTACAGGAGCAAGCGGTCGGACGCAAATTGGGCCGCCACCCGGTCGGCGACCAGCATCCTGGACTGGAGAGTCTGCAGATTGAGAACCGCGACGCGGAAGGTAAATGGAGACTTGTCCTCTTGGACTGAATAAGCAATGGAGTTGCCATCGGGCGACAACGAGGTGGTAATCCACCTCAGACCCGGCACCTGTGTTGTCACGGTGCCTGAGGGTTCCCACGTACGTACACCTTCGTTATCACGAAAGTACAGGCGGTCTCGCTGGCGAGCCCAGACGGCCTTGGTCGCGATGTTGCCTGAAAAGAAGTCGGCCGGGTGCGACCACACAAGGCCACCATCCGACGCTCGGCGAATCTCGAACGTGACGGGAATCGTCACCGTATGGACGAAGACGAAGTACTGACCACTGGGTGAGAATCGGATCGCAAGCTCATCGATCCAGCCACCGCCGCGGCCGGGTTGCATCTTGTAAGAAGCAAGCGATACCGCCTGTTTTCCTTGGTGCTTCAACCAGAGTTGACCGGCCGTGAAGTACGCGAGAGCGTTGCCGTCCCGGCTCCAGTCCCAGAGCTCCGCCCCGCCGGGCAGGAACGTTTCGGTCACGTGTGTGGTGACATTTGTACGAACGAGGTTCACGGACGGTCCAAAACGTGGGGATACATACGAAATCTCGGCTGCCGAATAGAAGCGCGCTAGAGGGTCGACGTTCGTCAGGGTGCACAAGGTCCTGGGGTTTGCGAGATCACTCAAGTCGACCACAGCTGCTATTTCTGGCCGGCTCGGCCAGACGAAGGCGAGTGGAAGCCCATTTGGTTTCGCGGTGCAAGAGACCTGAGTGCCTTGCGGAACCGGCGGAAGCGGGTTTGATCTGACCCCGGATGCGACCTGGTCCGCGGTTGGAGCCACTGTCGGAGCAGTACGAGCGGCCGAGGCTTGATCGGCCGAAGGAGGTGTGCCCACGTGACCGCAGGCGACAGTGAGCCAGATCAAGATCGCCGCCACAGCGTTCCGTCTCATGGAGGTTTGCCTGATTTAACGCGAGATCGGAGATTTCGTATCGGACCGGTGCCTGAGCGTCATGGCCTAGACCTCCACCGGTTGCCCAATGAAGAGAGCCGATTGCGCCGTATTCGCAAAGATCTGGGTCGGCGACCGCCAGATCACCGGGTGGAATACCAGGAGCTGTTCGCGTCCACTCTTTCAGATACGAGTTCGAATTGGGTGACTTTGGTAGCCCCGGCGGGGTTCGAACCCGCGATCTCAGCCTTGAGAGGGCTGCGTCCTAGACCACTAGACGACGGGGCCACGTTCCTGGTGGGCGGCGTTGGGGTCGAACCAACGACCTCTCGCGTGTGAGGCGAGCGCTCTCCCACTGAGCTAGCCGCCCCATGGGCCAACAATTCTACCTAC
>Ga0209011_1000108_pt1 | contig 46177 bp, 46 predicted proteins | sample BlaSpr_A8_OM1_M3_FD_187986 | JGI IMG/M metagenome (GOLD analysis project Ga0209011, IMG submission 187986) | Forest soil microbial communities from Thunder Bay, Ontario, Canada - Black Spruce, Ontario site 2_A8_OM1_M3 (SPAdes) (version 2) | ecosystem: Environmental > Terrestrial > Soil > Boreal... | reverse complement strand
TCTCTGGATGCCTCGATCCGGGCGATACAGATAAATTCCGCCCTCACCGCCCAGCCAGATGCGGTCGCCGTCCCCCTGATAGTTCTGGAAGTAGCCGTCGAACACCAGGCGGCCTGAGTAGATGAGCTTGCCATCCGACCCCGGCTGGTCGATCAGGCGAATCTCCGATTGCCCGCTCACACTGGTAACAGCGATCAATGGTCGCCCCGAAACGAGCCCAACCATCCAGGGATATGCGCCTGCTCGATAAAACCATTGCGTCTCAGCGCCGGTCGCTAAGTCGACCTGCGACAGACTGTCAGCGGGTTGGACCTCGGTCGGTGTCCAAACCGTTTTGTCTCGGGGATCGAGACGGGCGACCCATGCCTTGCCGTCGCGGACTGCCCATACACGATGCACAGCTGCCATCTGGGTCACCGACCCGGTCGTCGGATTCATGAGCCAGACGCCTTCGCCCGGTCCACCGATGGCTGAGGGTGAATAGAGGAACACGCCACCCGCTGCGAAATCCACCACTTCCGGACGGTCCAACGACCCCAGCCCGAACGAGCGAACGTTGCCAGACGCGACGTTGACGACATGCGCAACAAACGTGCCGTTAAATGACACGTAGGCATAGGCGCTGCCGTCGGCCAGTGTCCCCGCCGGAGATGCCGGCACCCAACGCTTCACCGCTCGGTCATAGAAGCCGCCACCCCCACCGGAGAGAACCGGAGGCACTGTGGTGGCAAAGCCGTTCTCTCGGACGACCATGGCCCCGTTCGGATCGTTGGCCAACTTGCCGGCCGGAAAGGTGATGAAAGCTCCTTGCATCGCTGGCAGCACGTCCGGATTCCAGGTAACCACCGGGAGCCGGCACGAAAAGTCGACTGTCGTGACCGCCAGGTCGCCGGCAAGCGTCGGACTCGGCACGGAGGTCACGGGAGAGCTTGCGGTTCCGGCCACTGACGATGGCGGAGTGGGGTACAACGTGCCCGCGTTTGGTCGAGATGCCCCCGGGTCTGCCGGACCGCAAGCGACTAGAACTATGGCGCTCAGTACGCCCGCGGCCAGTCTCATGAACATAGCAACGTGTCTACGTCGGATTGGTTTCAGGGAACACCCGCTGAGCGTGGGGTCGCACCAAACCCCTAGAAAACTTCTGCGGCGACCAGGTCCTCGAACGTCTCGCGCCGGCGCATGACACGCGCCTCGCCGTCTTTCAGCATCAGCACTTCCGGCCGCGGCATGCCGTTGTAGTTGCTCGCCATCGCGAGGCAGTACGCGCCCGCCGCGGGCAGGCCGATGATGTCGCCCGCCTTCAGCGGCGGCATCTCGATGTCGGTGATCAGGACGTCGGTCGACTCGCAGTACTTGCCGGCGATGGTCACCTTGCCGTCGGGTGCGCGATCGGGGTCGGAGGCGAGGAAGGCCTCATACCGCGCGCCGTAAAGCTTCGGCCGGATGTTGTCGCCCATCCCGCCGTCGACCGCGACGTAGCGCCGCACACCCGGGATGTCCTTGATCGACCCCACGGTGTACAGCGCCATGCCCGCGGGACCCGCGATCGACCGCCCCGGCTCGACCACCAGCTGCGGCACCTTCAATCCACGCTCGGCGCATCCGAGGACGAGGGCGCGGTGCACCGTCTCGACGAAATCGCGTGGTGTCGGCGGGTCGTCGTTTCGCGTGTACGCGATGCCGAGCCCGCCACCGGCGCCCAATTTCTTCGGCTCGAACTTCAGCTCGTCACGAAGCTGGACCAGCAGGTCGAGCATGATCTTCATCGCGTCCGCGTATGCATTGAGCGCGAAGATCTGCGACCCGATGTGCGAATGCAAACCCACGAGCTCCAGGCGCGGATGCCGCAATGCCGTTTCGATCGCGCGTCGCGCAGCGCCCGACTCGATCGAGAAACCAAACTTCGAATCGAGCTGGCCGGTGGAAATGTGGTCGTGCGTGTCTGGCTTGACCCCTGGCGACAGTCGCAGCATCACCGGCATCCGCTTGCCTTCCGGAACTATCTCGCGCAGCAGCTCGAACTCATACTCGCCGTCGATCACCACCGTCGCGCCGGCCTGGTATGCGGATTCCAGGTCCTGCCTGCTCTTGTTGTTGCCGAGAAAGTGAATTCCGTCTCGCGGGAAACCAGACTTCAAGGCCAGGTGAAGCTCGCCCGCCGACACCACGTCGAGACCGAGTCCCTCCTCGGCCACTACACGCAGGAAATGCGGCGACGCGAAAGCTTTGGCCGAGTAGAGAACCTGGCCGCCGGCACCCATCGCGGCCATGTATTCCGAGGCGCGCTGCCGGACCGTCGCCTCGTCATATATATACAGCGGCGTGCCGTGCTCGCGGGCAAGCTCGACGAGGTCGCAGCCGCCCACCTCCATGTGGCCGGCGGCATTGACCCGGTACGTGACCGGGAACAGCAAGCTAGAGCTTCAGTTCGGAGAGGTGCCGCAGGAGCCGCAACCGCCTCCGCAGCAGCCGCCGCCCGTGCCTTCCGAGGACCCGAAGTCGGCCGACTCGAGGGACTCGCCACCCGCGACGGCGAAGCTCGAGACCATCACCCTGGTCCTCGTCGAATCGCAAGCTGGGCAGGCTTGCGCGCTGTCCCGCTCGGCGAACCTGGTCAGCAGCTCGAACTTCTCAGAGCAGCTCTCGCACCGATACTCGTAGATGGGCATTTCAATGAACGATTCTAAGCTCGTCGAGCTCGCGCGATTGATCTCGGAATGGCCGGGCCTCACCTCGAGGCCCGCCGCGGAGCTCATCGACGACTCGCTAGTCCTGCTGGACCACCTCGGTGAAGCGCAGCGGGTGGTGGATGTCGGTTCAGGCGGCGGATTGCCAGGCTTGCCGCTGAAGATCGCCCGCCCCGATCTGCATGTGACGCTGGTCGAGTCCGACCAGGACAAAGCCGCATTCCTGGTCCGGGCCTGCGCCGTTCTGGGATTGCAGGACGTGGAGGTGTTGGCCCGAAGAGCCGAGGAGGTGGGGCAGGACCCTCTCTACCGCGAGGCGTTCGACGTCGCGGTCGCCCGCGCCCTCGCGCCCATGCGCGTGCTCGCCGAGCTGTGCCTTCCGCTGGTCAAAGTCGGCGGCCGCCTGCTCGCGCAGAAGACGGACTCGGAAGAAGTGAATGACGCGAGCCGTGCGATCGAGGCGATGGGCGGCGTCCTCAACGGTGTCGCTGCTGCCCCGTCGGCAGCACGGTCCACGGGCACTGTCGTCATCGTCGACAAAGTGCGATCGACGCCGCCGGCCTACCCGCGCCGGCCGGGCGTCCCAGGACGTAAGCCGCTCTAATTCACCTCCCCACCATGTTGGGAGCAAGAAGCAGGCACCCAAGAAAGTGAGACGGCGCGGGCCGAAACCCGCGCCGCTTCGATGGGGAGGGTGGCGAGTTTAGGTGAGGACCGCGGTGCCTCCGGCCTTCACGAGCTTGAGGTTGGCGAGCGCGAGGTTCTGGACGGCGGCCGGCAGCTGCGCGTACTGCAGGTCGACCCCGTCCTTCTGGCCGTCGGTCACCAGCCACTTGAACAGAAAGACGATGGCTCTGCCCTTCGGCGCGTCGGAGTACGCGGTGGAGAGCATCACCCAGCTGAAGCCCGCGATCGGGTAGGCCGTGTCACCAGGAGCGTTCGTGATGGAGAAGTTCGTCGGGCTCACGTCCTTGTTGGAGGCGGCTGCCGCGGTCGCACCAGCCTGGCTCGCCTGCAGGAACTTGCCGCTTGCGTTCTTCAAGAACGCCTGCTTCATCCCGGCCTGGACCACGTAAGCGAGCTCGACATATCCGACGGCGCCGTCGGTGGTGGTCACCGCCTGGGCGACCCCCTGGTTGCCCTTGTTGCCGATACCCACTGGCCATTTGACCGACTTGTCAACGCCGACCTTGCTCTTCCACTCGTCCGACACCTTGGCCAGGTAGTCGGTGAAGTGATAGGTGGTGCCGCTGCCGTCCGAGCGATAGACCACGACTATCGGCTTGTTCGGCAAGGTCACGCCCGCGTTGAGGGCGGTGAGCGCCGGGTCGTTCCACCTGGTGATCTTGCCCAGGTAGATGTTGGCGAGGGTTGGTCCGTCGAGCTGGAGCTTGGCGACGCCAGACAGGTTGTAGGCGATCGAGACGACGCCCAGCGTGGTCGGGATCTGGGTCATCGCGTCAGGGCCGCCGGCCTCAGCGATCTGGGCCGCGTTCATCGGCACGTCGCTCGCGCCGAAGTCGACTGTTTTCTTGATGAACTGCTGGATGCCACCGCCCGACCCGACAGGCTGGTAGTTGACGGTGACCTGCGGATACTTCGCGGAATAGTCGAAGAATGCCTTTTGATAAAAGGGGTCCGGGAAGCTTGCTCCCGCACCGATGATCTTGCCGGAGCCCACGTCGACAGTGGCCGGCGCACTGGTGCCGCCACAGGCCGTGGCGGTGATGGCGGCCGCTACTCCAACGAGCAGCAACCGCGTGAAAAACGTACCTCGAAGCATCGAACCCCTCCTGAACCCTGTTGGACTGATGGTCAACACGTTATGGATGGGGGTTTAAGCGCGGGTTAACCGCTCCTTAAATCAAAGCGTCCCGCGAACCGGCTCATATACTCCGGCCGTGATCTTCTGGGAGCGGAGGCGCGAGAGCGGGCCGGAGGAGCCGAGCCTCCCGCCGCGCGACCTGTTTGCCGAGCTGCTGGAGCACGCGCCGGCGATGGCACTGCTGCTCGATTCGCAAAACCGCGTGGTCGCGGCAAACCAGGCCGCACGGGAATTTTTTGAGATCGAGCCTGCGCGGCTGCCCGCGAGCCTGGTCGAGGTGACGCTGGAATCGCGCCTGTTCGAGGTGGTGAGGATGGGCCTGCCGCATGCCGAGGCACATCTCGTGCATCACCGGCGCACCGTGCAGACCCAGCTCGTCGAGGGCCGGCGTGAGGGGGAGAGGTTGCTCTTTCTCACCGACATCACCGAGCTTCGGCGCCTCGGCACCGTGCGCCAGGAGTTCGTCGCCAACCTCGTCCACGAGCTCAAGACGCCGATCACGTCGCTTCGACTCACCGCGGAAAGCCTCCTTGGCGACCCGCTGCCCAAGGACCGGAAGAGATTTGCCGAGCGAGTTGTGAAAGAGGCCGACCTGATGTCAAAGATCATCGACAACCTGCGGCAGCTGGGCGACATCGAGACCGGAGCAATGGCCGTCGACATATCTCAATTCAACCTGGCTGAGCTGGTGCACGAGACCATGTCCCGCCTGGGCACGGAGCGCACCGTCAACGTGTCGATTCCGGCCGACCTCGTCATCTCGACCGACCGCCCCAAGCTGGCGCAGGCGCTTGGCAACCTGCTTGACAACGCGGCCAAGTTTTCTCCCCCCGGCACCGCTATCGACGTGAACGTGGAGGCCACGGGCGGGGAGGTAGTGCTCAGCGTGCGCGATCGAGGCCCGGGGATCTCGCCCGAGCACTGGAGCCGCGTCTTCGAACGCTTCTACAAGGTCGATCGCGCCCGCCCGCGAGAGGCCGGCGGCTTCGGTCTGGGGCTTGCCATTACCAAGCACCTCGTCCAGGTTCTGGGCGGGCGGATCTGGACCGAAACGGCTCGCGAAGGGGGCCAGGTCTTCTACATCGCGCTGCCCCACGAAGTCTTAACGAGCGCATAAACCTGCCTTAACCCAACCGAGCTTATCCTGAGCCTGGGGTGGAAAGAGTTCGGCCTTTGATGCAGCGCATGGCGCCTGCCGGCAGGCCGGAGCTGACGGCGATGCCCGGCGCCGGCCAGGCCAAGGTCCAGGTCCAGGAGCTCTCCTTCTATTACGGCAAGAACCAGGCGCTCAAAGACGTGACCTTCGAGATCCCGGAAAAGCGCATCACCGCGATCATCGGTCCATCGGGTTGCGGCAAGAGCACTCTGCTGCGCGTCTTCAACCGCATGTACGACCTCGTGCCCTCGGCCCGCGCGACGGGCAAGGTCCTGCTCGACGGCGAGGACGTGGTCACCACTCGCCGGCTGCTCGAGCTCCGCCAGAAGGTCGGCATGGTCTTTCAGCGACCAAGCCCGTTCCCGATGTCGATCCGCGACAACGTCGCCTTCGCGCCGCGGCTCCTCGGCTGGAGCAAGAGCCGCATCGAGACCGTGGTGCGGGAGAGCCTCGAGAGGGCGGCGCTGTGGGACGAGGTGAGCGACCGTCTTGAGGATCCCGCCACATCGCTCTCGGGTGGGCAGCAGCAGCGGCTGGCGATCGCGCGGTGCCTGGCGGTGAGCCCTGAGGTGATCCTCATGGACGAGCCGTGCTCGGCGCTCGATCCGGTCGCCACGTTGAAGATCGAGGACCTGATGGCCGAGCTAATGCGCGACTACTCGATAGTCATAGTGACGCACAACATGCAGCAGGCTGCGCGCGTGTCGGACTTCACCGCGTTCATGCTCATGAACCCGGAGGGCCGCTACGGCGAGCTCATCGAGTTCGCGCCGACGGCCCAGCTCTTCAACCACCCGCAGGACCCCCGGACCGAGGCCTACATCACCGGCCGCTTCGGCTGATGCCGCGAATCACATTCGAAAGAGAGCTCGCGAGCCTTCGCGAGTCGCTGGTCCGGATGGGCACGCTGGTCGAGTCGCAGATCGAGGCCGCGCTCGACGCGCTCCGCCGCCGCGACGGCGCCGCGGCCGAGAAAGTGCAGAACGAGGACCAGTACGTCAACGAGCTCTTCCGCCAGATCCGAGAGCAGGTCTTCATGGTGATCTCGACGCAACAGCCCGTCGCGCGTGACCTTCGGTATCTGATGGGCCTCCAGTACATCGCGACCGAGCTCGAAAGAATGGGCGATTACACGGTGCGCATCGCGCGCTTTACGAGGACGCTCGTCGCGCTGCCGGAAAAGCCGCTGCGCGCTGAGTTCGGCCTGATGGGCGAGCTCGCGATCGGGCAGGTGCACGACATCCTCGAAGCGATCATCGACCAGAACGTCGAGCGTGCGCGCGAGGTGGCGAGCCGCGACAACGAAGTCGACCGCCTCTGGCATCGCGTGTTCGAAGACCTTGTCAAAGAGATGGGTGAGGGACATACCGACACCGACGGCGCGCTGCGCGCGGTCACGCTGCTGCTCGTCGCGCACAACCTCGAGCGGATCTCCGACCGCGTGACCAACGTGGCGGAGGACATCGTGTTCCTCGAGACCGGCCAGGTCGTGGAGCTCGGATGAGGCGCGCTGCCGGCAACGGCAGTGCAACGCGCGTGCTGGTGGTCGAAGACGACGAGGGCATCCGCGAGATGCTGAAGTACAACCTATCGTCGGCCGGCTTCTCGGTGCAGGAAGCGAGCGACGGGGCTTCGGGCCTGCGGACCGCGCGCACCGCGCAGCCGGACCTCATCCTGCTCGATCTGATGCTGCCTGGCATGAGCGGCTTTGACTTCGCTCGCGCGCTCCGCAAGACCAGCCGGGTGCCGATCATCATGATCACGGCCAAGGACTCCGAGGTCGACAAGATCGTCGGGCTCGAGCTGGGCGCCGACGACTACATCACCAAGCCCTTCTCGGTCCGCGAGGTGCTCGCCCGTGTCAACGCGGTGCTGCGGCGGGCGGCGCCGGATGCCAACGAGCCGCGGTCCATACCTGAGCGCGACGCGATAGGAAACTTCGTCATGGACCGGGCCGCGCGGCGAGTCGTCATGGATGGGCGCGACGTCAAGCTGACCGCAAGGGAGTTCGACCTTCTCTCGTATTTGCTTGCGTTCCCGCGGCGCGTCCACAGCCGCGACGTGCTCCTCGAAAACGTTTGGGGCCACGAATTCTCGGGCGATCGCAAGACCGTGGACGTCCACATCCGGTGGTTGCGCGAAAAGTTCGCCAACGTTGCTCCGTTCGAGATAGTGACCGTCCGGGGCATCGGCTACCGCCTGGATCGCAAAGGCGAGCCGGGCGACCCAACCGACGCCTGAGCTTCTTGGCAAGCGCTGTCGACACCAGACCTGGCGTGATTCCGGCGCCCAACCGCCCACCCGACAGGTTCCGGACGCTGACTGCGGTGGTTGCTTCGGTCGCCCCGCTCCTCCTTGTCGTGATCGTGGTCATCCTGTTCCAGCAGGCAGGGCCCGCGGTGAGCAAATTCGGGCTGGGCTTTCTCACCAGCATCGATTGGAACCCGGTCACGCAATCGTTTGGCGCACTCCCCGCCATCTTCGGCACCGTCACGACGAGCTTCATGGCGCTTGTGATCGCGGTCCCGGTTGGCGTGGCGGTCGCTGTGGTGCTCGCCGAGCAAGGTCAGCAGGGAATCCGCGCTCTCCTTGGGACGGGCATCGAGCTGCTGGCCGCGATCCCCAGCGTCGTGTATGGGATCTGGGCCCTGTACGTGCTTGCGCCGTGGTCTTACCAGAACATCGAGATACCGATCTCTGAGCACTTCGGGTTCATCAATTACCTGACGCACCCGGCAGTGCGCGGCCTTTTCAACGCGGCGCTGGTGCTTGCGGTGATGATCCTCCCGACCCTGACCGCGGTGTCGCGAGACGTGATTCGTGCGGTGCCACGAGGCTTGCGCGAGAACGCGATAGCTCTTGGCGCGACCTGGTGGGAGACGACCTGGCGGGTGATCCTGCCCGCGGCAAGGCCGGGCATCTTCGGCGCCGTCATCCTCGCCCTCGGCCGCGCCCTCGGCGAAACCATCGCCGTCACCATGGTCATCGGCAACCGGTACGAGATCCCGCCGACGCTCTTTTCCCCGGCCTACACCCTGGCCAGCGTGATCGCCAACGAGTTCACCGAGGCGACAGGCACGCTCTATCCCGCGGCACTGATCGAGTTGGGTCTCGTCCTCATCCTCGTCACCTTGACGGTGAACCTCTTCGCCATGCTTCTGGTCCGTTCGGCACAGAGCAGGATCGCCGTATGAACCGAAACGCCAGGCGCGGCTATGCGAGCGGAGCTTCGCTGTTCGTCATGTACGCCCTCACGGTGCTGGCCCTCATCCCGCTGGCGCTTGTGCTCTGGTTCACGGCGTCCAAAGGCCTCCCATCGGTCCTGCATCCAGAGTTCTTCACCAATGTAGAGCGGCCGGTTGGTGTCCCCGGGGCCGGTATCGCGCACGCCATCGTCGGTACGGGCATCCTGGTCGGGATCGCGTCGCTGATGGCAATTCCCATCGGCGTGCTGACCGGCGTCTACCTTGCCGAGTACAGCTACGCGCGATGGGCCGGTTGGGTCCGGCTCGCGAGCGACGTGCTGGTCGGAACCCCCTCGATCGCCGTCGGACTCTTTGCGTACGCCCTGGTCGTCGCGCCGTCGCACCACTTCTCCGGAGTCTCCGGTTCGGTCGCGCTGGCGATCCTGATGCTTCCCATCGTCATCCGCACCACCGAAGGCGCGGTCGCGTTGATACCCAGTGGGCTTCGCGAGTCCGGTCTGGCGCTCGGCCTTCCACGCTGGCGCGTGTCCCTGCAGCTCATCCTGCCGGCCGCGGTGCCGGGAGTGATCACGGGTGCGCTGCTCGCCGTCGCACGAGCTTCAGGTGAAACGGCACCGCTCCTCTTCACCGCCTTCGGCAACCATCTATTCAGCCTCGACCCAACTCAGGCCATCCAGGCCCTGCCGCTCACCGTATATCACGACGCGTTGATGCCATACAAATCGCTCCAGGACCAGGCGTGGGGGGCAGCCCTCGTGCTCGTCGCGATGGTGCTCGTGATCAATCTCTTCAGCCGCTGGGTGCTGCGGCGCCAGATCCGGCTCGCCGGCCAGCTCTAGGCCTTGGCTCGCGTTCTGTTCGTCTGCCTCCACAACGCGGGCCGTTCGCAGATGAGTGAAGCGCTGTTTCTAAGAGCAGCCAACGGCCGTCACGAGGCGCGCTCCGCGGGAACGAGGCCCGCCGGCTACGTGCACGCAAACGTTGTGACTGCGATGCGCGAGCTGGGTGTGGATCTAAGCGATCGAACACCGCAAGTGTCGAGATTCGCGACGACATATCGGATCGCGTTGATGCGGTGTTGACCTCGCTAGATCGAAAATCGATTTGAGGTCCGGGGTTGGACATATAGGTCCCCACAGGTAAACTGCACGCAGGACGCCCGCCACAGAGGTCTGAACGAAGGGAACCCCGCCACCCAAACGTTTCAGCTTACGAAGGAGCAATGTTGGCAACCAAGATCCTGGAAGTTGCAGATGTGAGCGTGATCAGAGCTGCAGGCGGCATTGTCTGCAGGCGCACGCGATCCGGCGAAACAGAGATCGCAGTCATCCATCGGCCTCAGTACGACGACTGGACTTTGCCGAAGGGCAAGATCGAGCCCGACGAAACCGCCGAGGACTGCGCGCTGCGCGAGGTCCGAGAGGAGACGGGCCTTCGCTGCGAGCTGGTCCGTCCGCTCGGATGCACCGCGTATGTCGACCGGCGCGGTCGAGACAAGGTCGCCTGCTACTGGGTGATGGAAGTGCTCGGCGGCAAGTTCCGGCCTGGCGTCGAGGTCGACAAGATGCTCTGGCTCTCGGTGGGCGACGCGATCAAGCGCCTGACCTACGACCGCGACCAGACCCTCCTAGTCCAGCAAGCGCTCTAAGCAGTATTTCCCTCTCCCCCTCGGGGAGAGGGCTAGGGTGAGGGGCTCAAAGCAGAAATTCCCTCTCCCCTTCGGGGAGAGGGCTAGGGTGAGGGGCTGAAGCTGGAGTTCATCCTCCTCTAAGCTGGAGTCATGCAGACGATCACTGCCGCCGACAGGCTGGTGATTGCCGGCGTCGAGCTGCGATCGCGGCTGTTCGTCGGCACGGGCAAGTACCCGACGGACGAGTCGATGATCGCCGCCTTGGAGGCATCCGGCGCCGAGCTCGTCACGGTGGCGCTTCGCCGGCTGGACCTCGACAGTCCCAACAAGAAGACGATCCTCGACGTCATTGACTGGAAGCGCTACCGCATCCTCCCCAACACAGCGGGATGCCGCACCGCGGAAGAGGCGATCCGCATCGCGCGCCTGGCGCGCTCGATGGGCCTGTCGGACTGGGTGAAGCTCGAGGTCATCCCTGACCCGCGCTATCTCTTTCCGGATCCCGAAGAGACACTCAAAGCGGCGCGGGTGCTCGTCGCCGAAGGCTTCAAGGTCCTTCCTTATATCAATGCCGACCCGGTCCTGGCGAAGAAGCTCGAAGAGATCGGCACAGTCACCGTGATGCCGCTCGGCTCACCGATCGGCTCGGGGCAGGGCCTGCAGACGCTGGAGCAGATTCGCATCATCATCGGAGAGGCTCGGATCCCCGTCGTCGTCGACGCTGGAATCGGCGCACCCTCGGACGCGGCGCTGGCGATGGAGCTCGGCGCCGACGCCGTGCTGGTCAACACCGCGATCGCGCTGGCCAAGGATCCGGTGATGATGGCCGAGGCGATCAGGGGCGGCGTCGAGTCGGGACGCAAGGCCTATGCCGCCGGACGCATACCCAGGCGCGGCGATGCGAGCCCGAGCTCCCCGACCGAGGGCATCTCGCGACAGTCTTAACTCTGCCCGTGGCGATGGCTGTCGTCAGCGGTGCAAGCGAAGGACTTCGGGCCGCTCCGCGAGCGACGATCCTCCAGCTGCGCGCCCCCGGACTGAGCACCTCCGAATTGGAGCGAGAAGCTAACGAGCTGGTGAACGCGACCAAGGTGCCCGTCCTGGTCAGCTCGCGGTGTGACGTCGCACTCGCGACGGGCGCCGCGGGAGTCAATCTCCCGGAAAGCGACATTGCCGCTGCCGACGCGCGAAGACTGCTCGGCAAAAGACTGGTCGGACGCTCAGTCCACTCCATCAAGGCCGCGCAGGAGGCCGAGCGCGACGGCGCCGACTTCGTCATCTTCGGTCCGGTCTGGGAAAGCGCGAGCCATCCAGGCTCACCACCTGCCGGCGTCGCAGCGCTGGAGCTTGTGGCGCGCTCGGTCCGCATCCCTGTCCTGGCCATCGGCGGAGTGACAATTGAGCGAATCGCGGAATTGCGCTCGGCCGGCGCCGCAGGCTACGCGGCCATTGGAATGTTCAAGTGATCACTCTGCAGATCAATGGAAAGAGCGTGGAGCTCGAGAGCGCCACACCGCTAATCGCTTACCTTGAAAAGCTCGGCGTCAACCCCCGCTCGATCGCGATCGAGCACAACGGAACGATCATCGATCGCGCCGCATATACAGGTGTGATGCTGCAAGAGGGCGACACCGTCGAGATCGTCCGCATGGTCGGCGGCGGCTTGACTGGCGAAATCGACTTATCGCTATCCCGACGAACAGCAAGACGCGAATGACGCGGCGCTCCTGGATGGGCACCTACGCGTGTCCATCTGCTGGAGATTTGAGGGCAGTTAGAATCGGCCGCCAAGTCCGTTTGGCCCGAGAGCTTCGGGGAGCGTACGACAAGCGAGTTTGAGTTCCCGGCAGATGCCGGGCATAGATTTGGCCCAATTTTTCGTCGGACCTGTGAAACTTCGTCCTTCATATGTGACCACTACAAATCCGCGCATCTGGGCTTCAGCCAGGACGAATGGATCCGCAATGTTCCTAACATTTGGCTTCGGAAAACGAACCTGCAATTCGCCAGCTTTCTTTTGAATCTCAACTGAGGGATCGACGAAGCGAGGCTCATGTTGTTTTGCCCATCCAGCAACGTCATCATCTTTTTTGACGAGCTCGCGAAAAACCTCGCGCGGGGCCACTACGCGTCCGTCGTCGAGAGCTGCTCCAACAAGATCCCAAACACTTGGGAATGTTTCGAAGGGGTAATGATCATGCCAGCCGTTGATGAAGGCGCTGGTGTCGAACACAAACATGTTCTAAGCAGGCAGGCCCTCTCTCTTGGCCAGATACGTCCTTAGCTTTTGAAAGTTGTTGACCTTGACGCCCAGCAAGCTGGAGGCGCCGGGATACGTAACGGCCTGATTCTCAAGCGCATTGAAGACCAGACGAATAAAGGCTGGCCCCATGCGCCCTATTTGAGTTGAGTAATAGTTGCCACCGCCCTCGCCATCATCGGGTCGGCGTCGGCCCTTGATCGTATCCAGAGCCTCATTCGCGTCTCTTTGCGAAATGTGCTTGTTTCTCAAGAGCCGGATGGTTGCGGCCGCGGGAGTAACGCTGAAATCACGAGCGACACTGTCAATTCTTTTCAACAGGGTCCCGGAAGCCGCCTGGAATTGAGCCCGCAGGGGCTCTGGCGGCATGAGCACGTTGCCGGCGAACTCCTCGCACCATTGCTCCGGGTTACTCGGGGAGCCTCGCAGAATTAGCAGAAGGTGTCCGAGCTCGTGCAGTGCTGTATAGACGCGGGCCCGAGCGTCGTCTGCCGAGTTCGCGATGATGGCCGGGACGGTCTCGTCAATCGAAGCGAATCCACGCATGAGGTGAATGTCCACTTCGCCGGTCTGCATTACCAAGACGCCAAGGGATTCCAGCGCACTCGTCCAATGACGAAGCGCGGTATAACCGATTGTGTCGCGCCAGGACAGCTGCTGCTCGAGCGATATCCCTAGTCGGGTCCGGGTTAAAGCTGGAAGCTCATCTTCATCGGCGGCAGTCAGAACCTCCCTGCTGGGAGGCCATGGGGGCTCTTCCTCGAGCAGGTTCTGAAGTTCCTTGGCCGCCTCTTGGCGCTCTCGAACCCGCCTTGCAACAAGAACCATCTCTGGTGGCCAAGGAGGGGTTGGTGCGTCAGGAAGCTGGCGGAATTGAGCCTCCTGTGGTGGTTCAACAGGTGGCTCTGGGCTAAACAGCAACGCCAGCGGTTGCTGATAGACATCGGCGGCCTTCTCGGCCTGGCGAAGCGTGAGGTAGGCGGCTCCAACTTCAGCTTGAGCGAGCTTGTCAATTGTGGTCCCGATCTTCTTAGCGGCGTTCTCTAGGTCGTAGCCAATAGACTCTCTCGCCCAGCGAAGGACGGCTGGAGTGAGATGCGCTTCGGTTCTTGCCACGACGTTAGGTTGATCCTATCGATTGAGTACGGCTAACGACCGTCCAGGTCTGGCAATCGCATGACAGTCATTCGTCCACGATGAAGCAGCGACGGGTAGCCGGTCAAGCCCGGTTGTGAAGGCACACAGCGGGACGCGATGCGCCCATCGGTCGAGGAGCTAGCGAATCGCCAGCCGCTCCTTGATCGCCGCCTCGGCCTCCGCCCGCTCATCCCACGGTTCCGACCCCGCCGCCGTCCTCATCGACCGCTCATGCCCCTTCCCGGCCAGCAGCACGCAATCCCCAGGCCGAGCCAGCTCGATCGCGCGCCACACATGAAGGAGTGACGGTGCAAGAGGGCGACGCCGTTGAGATCGTGCGCATGGTTGGGGGGGCGCATTAGGCACCCATAGACGAGAGAGAGTTACCTGAGGCCCGTGTCGAAGATCAAGTCGAGCTTGCTCTCTCTGCCCGCCACAACCGTCACTAATGGCCATTTGCCAAAGTTGTTCGGGTCCTTTGCGGAAAGCATTGCCATAACCTCGAAACCCACCAAGCGAACGACGTAATAGCCCGGCCTGAGGTCAATCGAATACCGGCCTTTCGCGCCGCTCGTGGCTGTGAGCGTTGGTCCATCCGATTGAGGCAGGAACTCGACGACGTGATTCGGCGCTGGCGTGATGCCGCCACCCTGAGAGGTTGCGGGCCATCCACCTACCACTCCAGACACGCGGCCGTCGCGAGTAGCAATTGGCTGTGCACAAGAAGAGATCGCGACCGAGGCCACGAGCACGACAAGCAGGTGGCGCATTGTCAGGTACAAACGCGAATCTACCCCGATTCCCGCATATATTTGCTCAGATGCGGCTTTCCCGGTCAAATCGAATACCCGCATTCGGCGCGGATGCGGCATTCCGGGTGCTCTTGAAACCCGCATTCCACTCGGATCCGGCTTATCAGGAGAGTTCAGCGAATCGCCAGCCGCTCCTTGATCGCCGCCTCCGCCTCCGCCCGCTCATCCCACGGCTCCGACCCCGCCGCCGTCCTCATCGACCGCTCATGCCCCTTCCCCGCAAGCAGCACGCAATCCCCAGGCCGAGCCAGCTCGATCGCCCGCCGGATCGCCGCCCGGCGGTCGATCACGATCTCGTAGTCGTGCCCTGGCGCTTTGCCCTCGGCGCCCGACTGCACCTCGCGCGCGATCTCCACAGGGTCCTGGTCCAGCGGGTCGTCGGTGGTGATGATGAAGAAGTCAGCGAAGTCCGCCGCCGCCCGACCCATGCCGGGCCGGTCGTGGTCCGAGCGCGCCGTCGCTCCGAACACAACGATCAGACGACCCGTGGTAAAAGGACGGAGCTCCGCCAGAGCGCTTGCCAGCGCGCCCGCCGAATGCGCGAAGTCGATGAACACCCGAAAGTCCTGACCCACCTCGACCGGCTCGAGACGCCCGCGCACTCCTTCAAAACCAGCAAGCCCTGCGCCCACCGCATCCAGCGGCACACCCAGCGCCAGGCACACGCCCGCTGCGCACAGCGCGTTGTAGATGTTGAAGCGAGCGGGCACGTGCAGCACCACCTCGGTCTCGCCGAGTGGAGTCTTCATCCGGAACCGTGAGCCCGACCCCGTGACGCTCAGCTCGAGCGGGTGAAGGTCAGCCGCGGTCGTCAGGCCGTACGACCACCGGCGCGAGATCGGGCGACGGGCGAGACGTTCGTAGCTGCGGTCGTCGCGGTTCAACACCGCCGTCTTCTCGATTCCCTTGTCTGCCGAGTTCGCGGTCAGGTCGATGAGTCGCGCCTTCGATTCGAGGTAGTCCTCCCACGTCGCGTGGTAGTCGAGATGGTCGTGACCCACGTTGGTGAATGCGGCCACGTCGAAATCACACGCGCGAACGCGCTCCTGCACCAACGCGTGTGACGTCGTCTCGATGACCGCATACGCGACTCCCGCCTCCAGCATCCGCGCGAGCCAGCCCTGCACCTCCGGCGCCTCGATGGTGGTCTGGCCGCTCAGGTTGTCCGTCTCGCGCCCGCTCACCGTGAACGAGACCGTGCTCATCGCGCCTGCCACCAGGCCGCTCGCCTGAAGCACGTGCTCCGCCATGTGAGTGGTCGTCGTCTTTCCATCTGTGCCCGTGATGCCGGCCAGCTTCAGCCGGCGCGACGGCCGGCCGTAGAACTCCGCCGCGAGCTCAGCCAGCCCGACTCGGGTCGACTGCATCCTGACCAGCGTCGTCCCACGTGGCACGTGCACTGCGCGCTCAACGGCGATCGCGGCAGCGCCCGCCTTGAGCGCGTCCGCCACGTAAGCGTGGCCGTCCACCTGCAGGCCCTCGACCGCGACGAACAGATCGCCCGGTTTGACGCGGCGCGAGTCGTATGCGATGCCCGTGATCTCGACATCGCCGTTGCCTTCGATGGTGGCGCCGGGGACTCCGCGCGTTAGCTCATGGAGCTTCATCAGGGAGCAGGATAATCGGCGCGTGATCGCCGATATCGGTGGAAGCAGCTTCGAGTGGGGCTCGCGCACCTACGTGATGGGGATCATCAACACCACCCCGGATTCCTTCAGTGGCGACGGGCTCGGCGCGGACCTGGACCAAGCGGTCGAGCAAGGGCTGCGCATGGTGCGCGAAGGGGCGGACATGCTGGATGTCGGCGGGGAATCGACGCGACCCGGCCATACGCCGGTCAGCGCAGCCGAGGAGGTGGCGCGAACGGAAGCGGTGGTGGCCCGCCTTGCGCACGAGGCGATAGTGCCCATCTCGATCGACACCTACAAGCTCGAGGTGGCGGAGGCGGCCGTGGCGGCCGGGGCCACCATCGTCAATGACATCTGGGGCTTGACCCGTTCGCCGGGGCTGGCGCAGCTCGCCGCCACCAACAACTGCGCCCTCGTCGTCATGCACAACCAGGAGGGGACCGAATATCAGACCGACCTCATGGACGAGATCAAGAGATTCCTCCGCGTCGCCGTCGACAAGGCGGTTGGAGCCGGCGTGCCCCGCGAGCGCGTGCTGATCGATCCCGGCATCGGTTTTGGGAAAACCGCTGAGCAGAACTGGATAGTGATGCAGCGCCTGGCGGAGCTCCGCGAGCTCGGCCAGCCCATCCTCATCGGCACGTCGCGCAAATCTTTCATCGGCAAGCTCCTCGACGTCCCGGCCGGCCAACGGATCGAGGGCACCGCCGCCACCGTCACAGCTGCAGTCCTGCGTGGCGCCGACGTGGTGCGCGTGCACGACGTGCGCGAGATGTCGCTGGTGGCGCGCGCCGCTGACCGAATGCGGTGACGACTGCGTATCTCGGCCTCGGCACCAACCTCGGACGTCGCGCACGCAACCTGAGCGCCGCGCGCAGGCGGCTGCGTCAAAAGGGAGTGCGCGTTCTGCGTCAAAGCCGCGTCATAGAAACGGAACCGTGGGGCGTCACGGATCAGCCCAGGTTCCTGAACCAGGTGATCGAGGTGGAGTGGGGTGGCACCGCACATCAGCTTCTGAAGGCAGCCAAGGCGGTCGAAAAAGAGGGCGGACGCAAGCCGACCCGGCGCTGGGGCCCTCGCGTCATCGACATTGACATCCTGCTGTTCGGCGACGAACGCATCGCTCAGCGCGACCTTGTAATTCCGCACCCGCGCATCGGCGAGCGTCAGTTCGTGCTGGAGTCGCTGCGAGAGCTAGGCGTCGTTCCCCAATAGCCCGCGAGTGCATGATCCCGCGGGAAATGACAGCGCTTGGCTCCCGCGGGAAAAAAGCGGGCCGAGCTAGGAAGTCAAGCCGGCCGGGCGTTGGTGAAGCGGTAGCCGATCCCGGGCACGGCAAGGATGTAATAAGGCCGCGACGGCTGGCTTTCGATCTTGCGCCGGAGGTTGCGGATGTGGACGTCGATCACCCGCGTCTCGATCGGGTACTCGTAGCCCCAGATCGAGTTCAGGATCTTCTCCCGGCTCAGCACCTTGCCCGCATTGCTGGCGAGAAAGGTCAGTAGGTCGAACTCGGTGTGGGTCAGCTCCACCTCCTTGCCCGCCTTGTACGTCCGCCGCTCGTTGACGTCGATCACGAGCTCTCGGAACTCGAGCCGGCTGCGCATGGCCTCCGCCGACTCGAAGCGCGTCCGGCGGAGATGGGCGGTCATGCGCGCCACCAGCTCGCGCAGGCGCAGCGGCTTGCTCACGTAGTCGTCGGCCCCGATCTCCAGCGCGACCACGACGTCGATCTCGTCGGACCGCGTGCTCATCATGATCACCGGCACCGTCGGATCCATCTTCCGCAGCTCGCGGCAGACATCGAAACCGGAGCCGTCCGGAAGCGTCACCTCGAGGAGGATGAGATTGGGACGGGAATGCTCCACCTGGCGCATCGCTTCGGTCCCGCTGTCAGCCTCCAGGACCTGGAAGCCGTCCTGCTCGCACGCGGCGCGAATCTCTCGACGGACCGGAGCGTCGGAATCGACTATCAAAACTTTGCGCGAGGACTCCACAGCCACCCCATCCATCCTAACTGATTTGAAGGATTGTTAGGGAATGTTTCGTTTCAACCGCCGAACGTAGTGGCGCGACTTCTTTTCGAGGGCGATCAGCTTGGCCGCGGCGCTGGAAAGCACCAGCTCCCAGGCTCCCGGGTAGCTCACCTCCTGGCCGCCGAACTCGGCTTTGAAAAAGCCCAGCCCGTGCCACGGATGCCTCGCATCGGAGCCCGGTGGCGGCACGCCCCACAGGTCGAAATCGCGGCAACCTGCCTCGGCGGCTGCGCTGATCGCCGACCACCAGGCGAGGTCGTTGCCCATGAGCTCGGAGTGCTTGCCGCTGCGACCTGCGAAGAGGCTGTACGCGCGCCCCGCGTGGCGGGCGACCAGCACCGTGGCCAGCGCCTCATCGGTCCCCGGGTCTCGCGCGACGTAGGTGCGGCACCACGGAAGCTGATCGAGCAGCAGCTCGTAGTAGCGCTTGCCGGGGAGATGGATCGACTCTCGCTGCTCCACTGCAGCCGACTGCCGCTCGAGCTCAGTCGCATCCTTGCCTTCAGTGACGATGACGCCACGTCGCTGACCCGCGCGGATGTTGTAGCGCCGGCCGTGCTTGAAGCTCTTCAACATCTCGTCGGGCGCGAGCAGCTTGAGGATGCGCGTGTGCTGCGGCTGCGTCTGAGCTGTCGATGCGAAACCGCGTTCTTTCAGCGCGTCCCAAAGCCCCGCGGTCGTCTCGGGCTCAATCACCAGACGCGCCATCTTTTCCCGGCGGGCCCAATCGACCAGCCCATCGATTGCTTCTGGAATCGCCGGCACCGGACCGCGGGGCACATACGCCTCGCGCGCGGGGCCGACCTTGCGCACCTGCACGCTCGCCATCGCGCCGCCAGAGAGCCGGACTCTCTCTATGGTCCAGCCCGCGCGGGCCTGCACCTCGCCCCACGCCCAACTCTGCAGCAGAGGGGCGGGGAGGACTCGGCCCGCCAACTCCTCATCCCACCTCGCTTGGTCACTCATCCGGGGCCCGGTTCAGACACGAGCGCCGAGTCCAGGTGACTCGTGTCGTTGACGCCCGCAACGATGATTCGGCTCCCCCGCTTTTCGATCACCGTGATCGAAGCGTTCTGGATCTTGAAGAGGAACAGGCCGCGGCTGGCGCGGCCGGCCGCTCGGTTCAGCGCCATCTGGATGACGCCGCCGTGGGTGACGACGACCACATCCCCGTGCTCGTGGCGCTCCAGGATCGCGTCCAGGGCGGCGGCCACGCGCTTCTCGAAAACGCCGGCACCCTCGCCGCCGGGCACGACATCCCAGTCCCCTCCCTCAGAGCTCCATTTCGCCCATTCGTTCGGGAAGCGTTGGGCCACCTCGTCACTGCGCAGACCCTCCCACTCACCGAGGTAGATCTCGCGCAGACCTGGCGCCGGCACCGCTTCGAGTCCAGTCGACGCCCCGATCGCCTGCGCCGTCTCGAAAGCGCGCTTCAGGTCGCTCGAATAGAAGCCCACGAGACGGCGCCCGGCCAGGCGCCGGCCGACGCGCTCGGCCTGCATGCGGCCCTCCTCCGACAGCGGAGGGTCGAGCTGGCCCTGGATGCGATGCTCGCTGTTCCAGGTCGACTGGCCGTGGCGAACCAGAATCAGCCGCGCCGCCGCCGGTTCGGGAGCGAGCGGGGAGTCCGGGGGCTCGGGCCGCGCGGGTTTGATCTTGATGTCTATACTAATTTCTCTCTTATTCCCCCGATCGGGCTGGGCCGATCTCAGGAGATGGCTCTTGCAGTCACACGGCTCGCTGGCCGAAGTTCCCCTTCGATCGCTTCTGGAGTCTGCTCAGGGCGAGCGCTCCACAGGTACCCTTACCGTCCGCAATGGGAACGGACAGTCTGCTTCGCTGTACTTTCTGTTCGGTCATCTTTTCCACGCTCAGAGCGATGGGAGGCACGGCGACGACGCCGTGGTCAACGCGCTCCACTGGACGAAGGGTGACTTCGAGTTTGACGCCAAAGCCAAGCTCCCTGCCGATGAGTCCGTCAAAGCCGGCATCTCAGAGCTTGTCCAAACGGCTGAGTCAGCGCCCCCGACGCCGAGCGCTGAGGAGCCCATGCCCGAGCCCGCGCAGGAAGCTCGAGCAGAGCGGCCCGAGCCACGCGTCGAGCGCAAAGAGCATATTGAACCGGAGAGAAAGTTGGAAGCACCCCAGCCAAGACGCGGAGTAAAGCACCGTCCGCAGCCGAAGCACGGCCGCGAACCCATTCCTGTGCCCGCGGGCCAGATCATCTACGACTCGCTGAAAACGTCGTTCGTTGATTTTCCTCGCCTGATCACGACGCTCGAGAAAGAGGGCTACACCGGCTACGTCCGCTTGCTCACCGACGATGCCGCGGGCCTGATCCTGTTCAAGGAGGGCTCGGCGCTCGAGTGCATGTACGACGGCGCCGCTGAGGCGAGCGGCCTCGTCCTCGGCAAGCAGGCGCTGCAGATGTTCAACGACGACGTCACCAGCGGCCACGGAGTGCTCGACGTGGTCGGTCTCTCGCCGGAGCTCATCGAAGGGCTTTACGAGCTGGCCGTTTCCCGGCCGATGTACACAGAGCTGTACGCGGCGTGGGTCGACATGAAGGCGCTTCTCAAGTTCCTCAGCGACCGCAAGCTGAGCGGCAGCGTGATGATCCGATCGTCGGCTGGGACCGGCGTGATCATCCTCGCCGAAGGCGAGCTCGCCGGTGCGTACACCAGCGAATCGCGAGACATCTCCGACAAACCTGACCGTGCGCTGGCCCTTTGCGACGACCCTGCCGCCATGATCGAGGTCAAGTCCGCGGACGCGGGCAAGCACCCGCCGCTCGACGTCGATGAGATCGTCGGCGGACAGCGCGGACCGCGCGGACCGATGCCGGCGCCCACCATCGTCCCCGCGCCGGAGCCGGAGCGGTCGACCCAGAGTCTTCCAGTCATGGCTGCCGAGCCTCCAACCACGCAGATTCCGACCTACCAGCCCGCGCCGGTTGCGGTGCAGGTGGCGCCGACCACTCCTCCGCGGTCGAGTGGTGGTGGAGGCGGGCCGCAGCTCGATTGGGCATCCATAGTGGCCGAGCTGCAGGCGATGGCGGAGGATTCCCTCGGCAACCGCGCGCGCAAGGTCAAGGACATCCTCGGCGCCGCTGATCCCTCGCTGCCCGGTATCGAAGGCGCGATCGATCAGATCCCGAGCATCTCGCTGCTCTTCGTCGATTCCTCGCGTCTCGAGCAGCTGGCGCAAGAGATGAGGGCCCGCCTGAAGTCTCACCTCTAAGAGATTTCCCCTCTCCCCTTCAGGGAAGAGGGTCAGGGAGAGGGGCGGGGAAGGAGAGGTGCTGAAGTGCGACGGATAGCATCAGTCGTCACCTTCCTGGCGCTGCTGCTCCCGCTCACGGCCTGCGGCAGCACCCCCGCGCAGATAGTCGATTACGAGCCACAGCGCGGCGCCCTCACCGTTTCGACCGCGGCCCCGATCAGGATCACGTTCGACCACGCCGTCGACCAGGACTCCGTCCAGAGCCGGTTCCGCCTCGTGCCCCCCATCGACGGCACCGTGCGCTGGACCAGCCCGCGGCACCTCGTCTTCGACCACTCGACGCTCAAGGCGAGCACCACCTACGAAGTGGTCCTGGAGCCCGGCTACCGAGACCTCGCCGGCAACACGTACTCACTGCGCCACCAATGGGCCTTCGTCACCGAGCGCCCGCCAAGCCTCAACGGCTCGACGCCCGGCAACAACGACACCGGCGTCGACCCGGCCACGTACTTCAGCCTCGACTTCACTCGCGCGATGAATCCCACGAGCCTGCGCTCGGCGCTCACGTTCAGCCCCAGCGTCGCCTTCAACGTCCGGGCAGATCAGACGGACGGCCGCCGCACCATCGTCGCGCCCGCCGAGCTGTTGCAGCCCAACACCGCGTACACGATCACTGTCAACACCAACGCGCTGGACGTCAACGGCAATCAGCTGAGCCGCGACCATGCAGTCCGTTTCACCACCGGTCCGCCACGCCCCTTGAAGCACTGGCTGACGTTTGCGACCGACGGTGCGGGCGGAGCTCCCGGTGGACTGTGGATCGTCAACGAGACTGGTTTCCCGCGTCAGCTCTTCAACGACAGTGGGGTCCGCGCGTTCAGCTGGTCACCGGCCGGAGACAAGCTTCTCATCCAGGGCGAAAGGCAAACATGGTTGGAGTTCGTCCCCGGCAACAGCACGGTGCAGCTCGGCTTCACCGGCGCCTGGGCCGCCGCCCTCGGCTCCGGCCTGGGGTACGTCTACCTCGACGACGCGGGCACTCTGCATCGCTGGTCGGGACCTGACGAGGTCATCGCCACCAACGTGACGCAGGTGGCGGTCGCGCCCAACGGTCTGCGGGTCGCCTACGTGCACGGTGGCATCGGAGCTAACGAGGTGTGGGCTTACGACGTCGGCCTCCGTGCGCGCTACCAGCTGGCGCTCGACACCGGTCCGGTCAGCTCGGTCATCTGGGCGCCGTCGGGCAACCGCGTCGCGTATCTGCGCGGCGACTCCGGGCTGAGCAGCCTTCGCGTGAGAAACCTCACAGGAGCAGGCGTCACCACCACCGTCGCCTCAGGAGACCTCGGCGTGCCCTCATGGTTTCCCGACTCGACCCACATCGTTTTCGCCGCGGGGATCCAGAGCCCCGGTGGACTCGCGCACAAGGCCTACGTGGTCAACGTGGTCGCGCCGCCGGCCGTGCTGAGCCTCGCCTCGGGCCTGCCATTGGATCCGACCATCGACGTTTCATCGCCCGTACCCTCGCCAGACGGCCACCAGCTCGCGTTCGTCAACATGAACCAGACGGAGAATCAGGTTTGGCTCATGAATGCGGACGGCACGCGGCCGGCCGCGCTGACTCGATTCGCCGCGGAGTCTTTCCCTTACTCCTGCCGCGCGCCGGCTTGGACCAAGGCCTGATTCTTCTCGACGACGCTGTCGAACAGCTCCTCGAGCCGGTCCGCGGTTCGTGTCCACGAAAAACGCTGAGCCAGGAGGCTGCCGCGCCGGCCCATCTGCTGCGCGATCTCGCGGTCCGCGAGAAGCCGTCCGATGCGCTCGGCGTATTCCGCCGGCTCGTGCGCGTCGATCAGGTAGCCGCTGACACCATCGCGCACCACCGAGCGCAGCCCGGACACGCCTGAGGCGACTACCGGACACCCGCACGCTTGCGCTTCCAGCGCGACCAGGCCGAACGACTCGCTGTACGAAGGCATCACGCAAACGTCAGCGGCCGCATAGAAGAACGGCAGCTCGTGGTGGGCGACCGACCCGACAAAGTCGACGCGATCGCGAACACCTGCCTCTGTGGCTATCGCTTTCAGCCGTTCCTTCTCGCTTTCGTCGCCTTCGCGGCTGTCCTCGCCGAGGATCAAAAGGCGCACGTCGTCGTGCTGCCGGTCGCGCAACAGGGCGAGGGCGCGGATCGCGATCTCGACACCTTTGAGCCGCTCCAGGCGCCCGACGAACAGCAGCAGCCGGCCGCTGCCGTAGCCGATCTCGCGGCGGGCGGCGGCGCGATCCATGGGGTGGAAGGTCGACAGGTCCACTCCAGGCGCCACCATGAAAACGTGATCAGGGTCGGCGCCGTAAGCGTCGATCAGCTCGTGAGCCTCATCTGGTGTCGAGCCGATCAGCAGGTCCGCCTGCTGCGCCAGCTCGCTCTCGACCTGGATGCGCAGCTGAGGTTCGGGCTTCGCTCCCGCCGCGAGCGTGCGGTTCTTGACCAGGCCCAGCGTGTGCGCAGTGTGGGCCCAACCTGCCGCGAGCTGCGGGCGGAGCAAGCAGGCGACCTCGCCCGAAAGCCAGTAGTGCGAGTACAGCAGGTCGTACGTGATGTTCTCGCCGGCGGCGAATTCGAGGATGTGGGAAGCGAAAAATGGCACCTCGCCGAAGAGGGAGTACTTGTCGAGACCGGTGCCGGCGGGGAGGTAGATCACTCGCGACAGGGGGGCGAGCATCTCGATGTTCGGGTCGTCGGCCGACTGCTTGCGGGTGAAGATGTCGGTGGCGATTCCGCGGTCGCTGAACGCGTTGCAGACCTCGCGGACGTAGACGTTGAGGCCCCCGTTTGCGTTCTGGCCCAGGGAGGCGGTGGGCGACGTGTGCATGGAGATGACCGCAATCCGCCGGGGGGCGGTGCGGTCGGGGTTCAGGCGGGTAGCCTCAGCCACGGTAGGCCGATCTCGCGTCAAGCCAGCGTCTTGAGACGCAGCAGAAACCGGAACGAGAGACCGGCGAGCAGGAGGACACAACACTTAAAACGTACGCGCTCAGCGCGTATTCCTGCTGAGGCCCGAGAATAGGGGGCGGTTATGATCTGGCGCGCGATGCGGCTTCCCAAGCGCTTCCAGCTGTCCGTCCTGATCGCTCTGGCGGTACCGGCGCTGATCGGCTTGACCGCGATCACCACGCTCGCCGACAGCTCCCCCTCACCTTCTGGCAGCCCGACGGCTCAACCTCTTCCAGGCGACCCCGTCAGGGGCGCCTCTCTATACGGCCAGAACTGCGCCAGCTGCCACGGTGGCGGTCTCGAGGGCGGTGTGGGTCCGGCGCTCAACCCGATCTACAAGCTGCCTGGCGTCGCCGATGCGCTCGACGCCAACTGGCTGATCGACATCATCACCAACGGGCGCATTCACCAGCCAGGTGACCCCGGAACGAAGGACATGCCTGTCAAGGGCGGCAACACCAAGCTGACCGACCAGGACATCAAGGACCTGGCCTCGTACATCATTCAGGAGAACAGGACTGGCTCTCCTCCGCTCTCTCCTGGCGAGCTCGCCAAGCGCACGATCCTGTGGGTGAGCATCGGCATCCTCGCCATGATCTTCATCACCTACCTTCTGTCCCAATACAACATGCGTTGGATCGCGCGGCGAGCCGCGGCGCGACGGAAGTAACCAGCCGGCTGGCTGCCGGGCACGCGTCGTCCGCCCCGACGCTGCTGCCGACCCCGACCGGCGGCTCGCCGAAGATCCTCATCCTGTGGAGCGACACCGGCGGCGGCCACCGAGCCGCGGCGCGTGCCCTCACAGACGCGTTGAAGCTCCTCGACCCGACCTGCATGGTCACTGTCGCCGATCCGCTCATCGGGCAGGGCCCCCTGGTCGTCCGGCGCCTCGCTTCGCTCTACTCGCCGATGATCCGCCGCTCGCGTGCGGCCTGGGGTGCGGTGTATCACACGAGCAACACGAGACCGGCCTTCGCCGCGATCCGCGCGGTGTTCGGCCACGGCGTGCGCAAGTCGGTCACCGAGCTGTTGGAGAAGCACGACCCCGACGTCGTGATGTCGGTACATCCATTGCTGAACCACGTCAGCCACCAGGCGATCAAGAAGAGCGGCCGGCCGCGCGCGCTCATGACGGTGATCACGGACCTCGTCGACTTTCACCGCGGCTGGACTTTCAGCCAGGCCGACCTCGTGGTCGCACCCACCGAGCTGGCGCGCAAGGTGGCTCTGCGACGCCGCGTGCCTGCAGACCGCATCAAGCTGCTCGGCCTTCCTGTCGACCTCCGGTTCCGCCCGCCCGCTCCTGGCGAAAAGCAGGCGCTTCGCCGGCGCTTTGGGCTGGATGAGCACCGGTTCACGGTGCTGGTCATGGGCGGAGCCGCGGGCGTCGGGCACCTCATCCAGCAGGTGCGCACGCTCGCGTGGGAGCCGTACCAGTGGCAGCTGGTCGTCGTGTGCGGGCGCAACGAGAAGCTGAAACGCCGCATGGAGGAACTTCGCTTTGCGACGCCGACCCTGATCCTGGGGTTCGTCGACTACATGCCGGAGCTCATGCGCGCGTGCGACATGGTGGTGACCAAAGCAGGTCCCGGCGCCATCGCCGAGGCGCTGGCCACAGGGCTGCCCTTGATCATCACGGGATTTCTGCCGGGGCAGGAGACTCCGAACGTCGACTACGTGGTCGATTCGGGCGTCGGCGCGTTCGCCCCGAAGGACGCAGACCTCTTCGATGAGGTCAGGGTTCTGGCCGAAGGGGGACCGACCTGGCGGGAGATGTCGCGCAAAGCAGAGGAGCTCGCGCATCCGTATGCCTCATCGGACATCGCGCGCGAGTGCTTGTTGCTAGCCGCGCGCTACAAGGCGTCGGCGCAGGCCAAGCGGTAGGGGCAGAGGCGGCAGCGCCGCCGCTCCGGCCGCGCCTCGAATCTCCCCGCCCTCACTCCTTCTGCCACCTCCGCCGCCTGGGCGGTGGCCTCGGTGACCAGAGCTCCCACCTTCTCGACTTTGATGACCTCGCCGCTCGCTAGATACACCACCTCCAGCTCCACTGGTTCCAGGTTCAGGGCGGTGGTCGCGCCGAGCGCGTAGAGGGCGACCTGCATGTCGCGGCGCTTGCGTGTCAGAGGGCGGCCGCTCTTGTAGTCGACGATCCGCCAGCCGGTCTCCGTGCGATCGATCCTGTCGATGATGCCGCGCAGCGTCCACCCGTCAACCGCCGCGCTGAATGGATGCTCGAGGAATTCGGGCGATTCGTCGAATCCACCCTGCTTGCGATACGCCTCTAGCTGCTCCGCACCCAAACGTTGAAATGTCGGTGCTCGGCGGGGATCGGGAAAGTCCTGCTCTTTCCAGACCTCTTCGAGGATCGAGCCGAGCATTCGCGCAGTCACCTGCGCTCCGCCCTTGCGTGCCTCGCCCGCCTGGCGGAGGACCTCATGCAGGATCACACCGTGCACAGCCTCCGCGCTCTGCACGACCGGCAGGCGCTGCTCCTGCCGGTACCAGTACTGGCGCGGGCAATCCCGATAGGCCTGAATCGCAGAGTAGGAAAGCACAACTTCCCTCTCCCCTCCAGGGGAGAGGGCTAGGGTGAGGGGCGTCGCAATAGGTGCTTCAAACGTGCGGTCGACGACAGTTCTCGCTCCCGCCGCCCGCACCTCTTCGAGAAACCTCGAGTCCCTCCACCGCCGCCCGCCCTCGTAGTGCGAAGCCCGCGTCAGGTAGAGATGGCGCCGGGCGCGTGTCATCGCCACGTAGAGCAGCCGCCTCTCCTCGGCGACCACGTCCTCGCGGCCGCGGACCAGCGGCTCGAGCACCACTTGGGGTAGCTCGAAACGGGGAGACCTGCCTGACTGCGGAAGCCGGCCCTCGACCAGCCCCGGCACGAACACGGCCTCGAACTCGAGGCCCTTGGCCTGGTGGATGGTCATGACGTGGATCGCGTCATCCGCGGTTTCGACTGGCGCCGGCTCCTCGTCTTCGCCTGACAGCAGGACCAGGTCGAGGTGTCGCATGTATGCATCGATCGACCGGTCGTCCGCCGTTTCACAGAACTCGGCGATCATCTCGGCGAACCTGCTCACGTTCGCCGTGACGCGCGCTGCTTCGCTTTCTTCCAGAGTCGCTCCGATGACTTCGAGGTAGCGAGTCCGGTTCATCAGCTCGAAGAAGAGATCGCGCACATCGAGCCGGGGCGCGTCCGCCGCCAGCTCTTCCAGCAGCGCCGCGAATGAGCGAGCCGGCACGAATGACTTCATCGCGTCAAGAGGCGCTTGTGCCCCACGAACGCGGAGTGCGGCGAGCGCTTCAGACGGATCGAGACTGGCAGGCGGCCGCGTCATCGCGCGGGCGATGGCGACGACGTCGGCCGGGTCGCGCAGCACTCTCATCAGCGCGATCACGTCTCGGATCTCCGGCCTGTCGTGAAAGCCGCGGCCGCCGATCACCACGTGGGGAAGACGGCGCGCCGCGAGGGCCGCAGCGATGGGCCGCGCGATGGCATTAGTGCGGCACAGGACCGCAATCTCGCGCAGGGATGTGCCCCTTTCAACAAGCGTCGCTGCCTGCGCGGCGATGGCGGAAGCCTCCGTCTCGCCGTCGGGGCACAGCCACAGCTCGACCATCGGACCTGGCCTGGCGGAGACCAGCTGTTTGTCCAGCCGGTCCTTGTTGTTGGTGATCAGTGAGGTCGCCGCGGCAACGATGCGCCGCGAGCTTCGGTGGTTGCGCCCGATGGTGATCGTCCTCGCGTCTGGAAATAGAGCGTTGAACCGCTCGAGGCTGGCGCGTGACGCTCCGCGAAACCGATAGATCGACTGGTCGTCGTCCCCGACGACGAACGGCTGGCTCTTCGACGCCACAAGCTCGACCAGCCGCTCCTGCGCCAGGTTGAGGTCCTGGTACTCGTCGACCAGCACGTGAGGGAATCGGGCGGTGTACTTGGCAAGCAGCGCCGGGTGCTCGTCCAGCATCCTCACCGTCATCACGAGCAGGTCCTCGAAGTCCACGAACCGGCGCTTCCCGCACTCCTTCTCATAGGCGCGGAAAAGACGCACGCAGGCGCGCATCAGCTCACGTTTTTCAGCATCGTCAGTGGCCGACGCCCACGACGCGAGCCGCCCGAGCGCAACGAGCTCCTGCTTCATCCGCTCGAGCATCTGCAGCGCCGGTGCGACCAGGTCGTCGGGACGCTCGTCGCCGGTCAGCACGCTGTCCCCCAGCTGCCACATCAGCTCGCGCGTGAGGATCCAGCGATCCGCGCCCGTCAGGATCTGGAAGCTGGGCGGCACGCCCACTGCCCGCCCGTCCGCGCGCAGCCAGCCGAGGGCCACGGAGTGAAAGGTCCCCACCGCCGGGGCCACGTCGTCGATCAGGTCTTCGATCCGCTGCCGCATCTCCGCCGCGGCCCGCTCCGTGAAGGTCATGACCAGGATCGACCCGGGTGAGACGCCGTCAGCGACCAGGCGGCGAAAGCGCTCGGCGATCACCGCGGTCTTGCCGGTACCGGCGCCCGCGACGACGCGGACCGGCCCGCCTCCTATCGCCGCCGCCGCTTGCTGGTCGGCTCCGAGGCGCATCGTCATTCGGTGCGCGTGGAGCGGCCTATGCGCACGCGAATCACGCGCACCTTCCGGCCGAGGTTGAGGTCCTTCAACCGGCGGAGGATGTGCTCCGAGTCCAGTCTCAGCTGGTGGGCGAGGGCCGGGCTGGAGGTGGTGACCACGAGGGTCCCCGAGTGGAGCTCGATCTCGTCGCATAGGAGAGCCGGCTCCTCGCCGATCACGGTCCGGAAGGCGGAGGCGACGGTGGTGCCGATCAGCTCCTGCCCGCGGGGCTGCCGGCGGAGCACTCTCGGCAGGATATTGCCCAACTTATCCACAGGGCTGGATCTTGCCCTCGCTGACCATCCAGACCGTGGCGTCAGCCATCAGATCAGGAGGGAATGGACCGGCTTCCGCCGAAGTGATGATGACCTGGCCTTGGCCGGCGACCTGGCGTAGAAGCGAGGCCCTGCGTTCGGCGTCCAATTCGGAGAGAACATCGTCCAGGAGGAGTACGGGACGCTCTCCGGTGCGTCTGGTCACCAAAGCCGCTTCGGCAAGTTTAAGGCTCACCACCGCCGTCCTCTGCTGTCCCTGCGAGGCATAGGCCCGCGCGTCTTTTCCGCCCAATTGGACGCGAAGATCGTCACGATGCGGGCCGACAGTGGTCACCCCTCTCTTGAGGTCCTCGGCAAGTGAGTTATGCACAGCTTCTGCGAGGTTCTCCGGAGGCCCTTCGTATTGAATCTCCAGGCTTTCCCCAGCCGCGATCTCGGCGTGGCAGCGAGCAGCTTCCGGCTCCAGCTCGCGCACGGCCGCCGCGCGAGCAGAGGAAACCTCTGCGCCGAGCTGAACCAGCTCCTGGTCCCATACGTCCAGGACGTCTCCGCTCTCCTCGCCGGCGGCGATCCTCTTGAGGAGGCTGTTCCTTTGCTCCAGCACCCGCTTCAGCCCCGCGAGGGCCCGCCCGTAGCCAGGCTCGATCTGCACCAGCATCTGGTTGAGGAAGCGCCGGCGCAGCTCCGGGCCTGCTTTGACCAGGCCCAGGTCGTCGGGCCAGAAGAGGGTCACTCGGAAGTGGCCGGGCAGGTCGAACGCCCTGCGCCGGATACCGTCGACCTCGATCACGCGGCGTGCCCGCTCGCCCTCGACGTTCAGGGTGATGGCCAGCTCGGCCGTGATACCTCTGCTCTCGACTTCCGCTTCGATCCTTGACATCGGCGCCACCGGGCCCACCAGCTCGATCTCTCGCCGCGAGCGAGGCGACGCCGACAGAGCAAGCATTGCCACCGCCTCGAGCAGGTTGGTCTTGCCCTGTCCGTTCGCCCCTATGAACAGGTTGACTCCCGGTCCCGGAACGAGGTCTAGTTGGGAGTAGTTGCGGTGATTTCTAAGGCGTAGGCTGCGGAGTCTCAGGACATGGCCACCCGCACGGGCATGATCACGTACAGGTAGTGCTCCTTGCCCGGCGGTCGCAGGAGGCCGGGGCTCAGGGGACCGTCGAACAGCAGCTCGACCTCGTCCGTCCCAATCACTCCCAGGGCATCCAGGACGTAGCGGGCATTGAACGCGATCTGGATGTCTGAGCCGTCCACGTTGGCGGCCATCTCGGCTTTGCTGTCTCCCACTTCATTGGTTGTCGCGGAGAGGATCAGCGCACCAGACTCGGCCTTGACCCGGATCACGTTTGCGCTGTCGCGCGCGAACAGCGAAACGGCACGCACCGTCTGTGTCAGCTCGCTCGTGGAAACCCTTACTTTGGTCGAGCTCTTGCTGGGGATAACCTGTGCGTAGTTGGGATACTTCCCGTCGATCAGCCTCGAGGTCAGCTCCGAGGTGCCGGCCCGGAAAAAGATCTGGTTGCGAGCTTTCGAGATGATGATCTCGACCTTCCCGGGCTCGCCTTTCAACACCCTCGACAGCTCGGCCAGCGCCCGCGCTGGCACTATGAGGCTCGCCTCCAGGTCGGCAGCTCCCGAAGCAGCGAGCTTCCGCACCGCAAGCCGGTGACCATCGGTTGCCGCCAGGGTCAGGTTTCCGCCCTGGACCTGGACCAGCACACCCGTCAGCACCGGGCGGGCCTCGTCCGTCGAGGCGGCCATCTGCGTCTGCTCGACCGCGCTGACCAGCTCGTCCAGCGCGACTTCGAGCTTGTCGCCCTCATCCGGCCGCGGACCGGGAGGGAACTCCTCAGCCTCGATGCACTTGATGTGGGTGTCGAAGCGTGCGCAGCGCAGGCTCAGCGACTGGGTCGATCCGTCCAGCGTCATCTCGAGATCCTGGTCTGGCAGCGTGCTCACGAAGTCAGTGAGCAGGCGAGCGGGTGCTGTCGTCGAGCCCTCCATGGAGACCTCTGCCGGCACCAGCTTGCGAATTCCAATCTCGAGGTTTGTGGCTGTGAGCGCAAGGCCCTCTGACGTGGTCTCGATGAGGATGTTGTTGAGGATCGGCAGTGTCGTCCGGCTGGAGATGGCGCGTGACACCACCTGCAATGCCTGACCCAGAACCGCAGGTCTGCAGGTGACCTTCATTTGAGCTGCGATAACTTTGGCATTCAAGACAGTTGTCCCCCGTTCTTAGAGTTTCTCTTGATTGAACTTATCCGTAGTCCATAACAGTAAGCGCTGTGTGAACTGTGGATGTCGAGATCATTTACAGATCGAACTGATCGGTGCATAAGCTCTGCGTATCGGAGCCTTCGACGCCTAAGTCCTGTTGAGGGGCTGGGGACGATTTGGTCGTCGATGATTCCTCCGAGGAACATCCCAAGGCCGCTCGAACAAACTGTGGAAACCCTCATTGCTGGACGTACAGCCGCTCGCGAATCGACTGCACCTCATACCTCAACCGCTCGTCTTCCTTCAGCTCGTTGGCGATCTTCTCGATCGAGTGGAGGGCGGTGGTGTGGTCCCTTCCGCCGAATGCCTTGCCGATGGCGGGCAGCGATGACGGAGTCTCTTCTCGGACCAGGAACATCGCGACCTGGCGAGGAAAGACTATGTGCTTGTCGCGGCGCTTTCCCTTCATATCCTCGAGAGTGACGTTGTAGTAGTCGGCGACCAGGGCCTGGATGCGCTCGACGTTGATGGGTTTGCGCGTCCCCGCGGGGATGATGTCTGCCAGCAGGCGCGCAGCTTCCTCTTCATCAATCTGGCGCTGATGCACAGCAGCGAATGCCTGGATCCTCGTCAGCGCGCCCTCGAGCTCGCGGATGTTGCGCTGGACCTTGTGCGCGATGAAGTTGAGCACCTCTTCGGGAATCAGTCCTGTGTTCGCACCCAGCTTCGAGTGAAGGATGGCGAGACGCGTTTCAAAGTCTGGTGACTGAATGTCGGCGATCAGTCCCCACTCAAATCTCGAGCGGAGCCTGTCCTCGAGAGTCGGGATCTCCTTCGGCGGACGGTCGGAGGAGATAACTATCTGCTTGTTGATTTCGTGCAAAGCATTGAACGTGTGGAAGAACTCCTCTTTTGTTCTGTCCTTTCCCGCAAGGAACTGCACGTCGTCGATGAGGAGCACGTCAACGGTGCGGTACTTGTGACGGAACTCGCCCATGCGGGCCGTGGCGATCGAGCTGATCACCTCGTTGGTGAACTGTTCGGAGGTTAGGTAAACGACGCGCTTGCGCGGGAATCGCGTGTGCACTTCGTGGCCAATCGCGTGCATGAGATGTGTCTTGCCCAGACCCACGCCGCCATAAAGGAAGAGCGGGTTATAGCTGTCGCCAGGAGCTTCGGCCACCGCTTTGGCGGCGGCATGTGCGAACTGTGAGTTGTGTCCCACAACGAATGAGGAGAACCGGAATCGTGCGTTGAGCTCGGAGGGGGGGATGACCGGCGCATCCGGCACCTCATCGACTCCGTTGTCGTGCCCGTTGTTGCCGTTCTTCAGACCGTTCTCAGCCGGATGGTCGAAATCACCATCGGCGGAGGAGAGCGCCGGCCGGTGCCCTGAGGGCGAGATGACGAAGTCGATGTCCACCTCGGATCCCGTCACCGCCTGCAGCGTTTCCTGGATCAGTCCCGAGAAACGGTCCTCGAGCCAATCTTTGGCGAGCTTGCTCGGCACGCCGATCCGAAATGTCGCGCCGTCGGCTGAAACGACAGACGTGTTTTTCAGCCACATGTCATAGGTGCGTTTCGCAAGCTGGAATCGCAGCTCCTCCTGCACCTGTGACCAGATCTGGTCCTGATTCACCTCATCACTCTCCAATGTCCAGAGGCGCGATTAGAGGCTGTGGACGAGGGTGCGTGCCCCTGGGGACGGTAGGCCCAGCATCTTTGCAAATGCTGTGGACAACCTGGGGCCAACTCCTCGTTCCAACCTTGCCACCTAATCGCTCAAACGGGAACCCGCGAATCGCGCCTTCCGCGACTACAGGTTCAACCGAAGCTCCCTGACCAAGAGCTCCGCCTCCTTGGGGCCTGTGGAAAAGAGCGGACCAGATTTCCACAGGCTAGCGCTGCCTAACCTCTTGAAATCTAACATCCGGTCAATCCCGAAATATGGAAGCGGTGTTGTATGGTTATTCGAACGTCTTGAGCAAGAATAATCAGAACGTCTGGTGCAATTTGTACTGGGTCGCTACCCTAGCCACTACCCCGGCTGCTTCCGGGGAGGGAGTGTAGCAAGCCCCTGTGGACATCGCAAGGCATATTGTCCGGCGGATAAGTGACAAAGGCGCTATCACAATCGTTGGGCCGTCCGTCTTGTACACTACCGCGGTTCTCACCGGCTTTTGAACTCCTCCAGGGGGACTTGAATCAAGCGAACCTTCCAACCCAAGAAGCGGTATCGCAAACGCGTGCACGGATTCCTGAAGCGTATGAGCGACAGGGGTGGAGTGCGCGTGGTGCAGAACCGTCGACGCAAGGGCCGCCAGCGGCTGTCTAGCTGACCGCCGGTGAAGCGGCGCATCCGGCTGCGCCGGCAGGGTGACTTCCAGGCCGCGATCAGCGGCAAGCGGTTTTACAGCGGCAAGGCACTTGTCGCTTTCGCCGTGCCCAGCGAGCTCGACCACAACCGGGTAGGCGTCACCGCCAGCCGTGCGTTCAAGCGATCGGTCGACCGGAATCGCGCCCGCCGCCGCCTGCGTGAGCTCGCCCGCGTGAGCTTGCTCGGCAGTGATTCGCCGCTCGCGGGCGTGGGAATACGTTATGACGTGGTCCTGATCGCCCGTCCCGCGGCGCTCGAAGTTGCATTCGCCGACCTCGTCGCCGAGACGGAGCAGGCGGCGCTCAGGCTCTCGAAGCTCGGCTCATGACCAGGCTGTTCCTGGCTCTGATTCGGGGCTACCAGATGTCGTTCGCCAAGATCATGCCGCCGTCGTGCCGCTACTACCCCTCCTGCTCGCACTACACGTACGAGGCGGTCGAGAGGTATGGCTGGCTGCGGGGTGGATGGATGGGCGCGGCGCGGATCGCGAGGTGCCATCCGTTTGCCAAGGGCGGCTACGATCCTGTCCCTTGACTGCCAAGAGACCTGACCAGAGATCTGACCAAGATGCATGACCTAGATGGGTAACTTCTTCGACGTTTTCCTACCGGTCGTCCGGTTGTGGGAAGTCGTCGTCAAACAGCCGCTCGCGTGGCTTCTTCTGACGATCTATCAGCACCTTCAGGGCACGCCTGTCGTGGACGCCATCGGCTCGTACGGAGTGGCGATCATCGTCCTGACGATCATCATCCGGCTGCTGCTCGCACCCCTGCAGCAGTTCCAGCTGGTGACCTCGCGCAAGAGCATGGTCGAGCAGCGAAAGCTTGCCCCTCAGATCGCCGAAATCCGCAAGAAGTACAAGAGCGACCGCGAAAAAGTGAACGCCGAGACGATGAAGCTCTACCAGGAGCACGGCGTCAACCCGCTCAGCGGCATGATCGGCTGTCTGCCCCTGATCGTGCAGATCCCGATCCTGACCGCCCTCTACTACGTGCTCACTGACTTCGCCAGGATCCACCACGTCGCGGCGCGCTTTCTCTGGGTCCCGAACTTGAACGAGAACCCCAACCACCACGTGATCGCTTCGTGGCTGCCGGTGCCTACGCCGGAATACCTGATCTTCCCGCTGCTGGCCGCGCTAACCACCCTGATCCAGTCCCGGATGCTGCAGATGCCGCCGCTTGCCAACGCATCCGAGCAGGAGCTCCAGGCCCAGCAGATGCAGCGGACGATGGTCTGGCTCTCGCCCTTGATGATCGGCTACTTCGCCATGAGCGTCCCGGCGGGCCTGGGCCTCTACTGGTTTGTCGGTAACTGCGTCAGTATCATTCAACAGAGCTTCGTAGTCGGATGGGGGAGCGTGTTGCCGGCTCGGTTCAAGCGCACCGTCTCGGGGGGTTCTGGCGCCACCGATACGAAGGGCAAGGACAAGAAGGATGTGGTGGTGCCGAAAAAGGGCCCCGACCCCGGCAAGAATGAGCCTAGAGACGGAGCAAAACCGAAAAAGCCCAAACGCAAGCGTTAATTCGGCAAAAGCTAGAGAAGGTGAGGGACGACGATGAACTCCGCTGAAGGTCGTGGACGGACTCTCGATGAGGCGGTCGACGCAGCCTTGATCGAGCTGAAGGAGAGCCGCCGGAACGTCGACGTGAAAGTCATCAGCGAGACGCAGGAGGAGACGGTGGTCGAGGTAGTGGTCATCGACCACGCCGCCGCCGCCCCGGCCGGCGCGCTGCCGGCCAACGGAAAGGCAGAGGTGGCCCGCGGCATGGTCGAAGGCCTGCTCAAGCACATGGGCGTTCGGGCCCAGGTGACTGTGCGGACGGGCAGCGAGCCGATCACCCTGGACATCAGCGGCCGCGACCTCGGCGCGCTGATCGGCTGGCGGGGCGAGACTCTCCGCGCGTTGCAGTCGGTCACGAATGTGATGGTGGGTCGGCACCTGGCGGAAGGCGAGCGGATCATCGTCGACGTGGAGCGCTACAGGCAGCGCCGCGAACACACGGTGCGTGAGATCGCGATGCGTGCCGCGCGCCAGGTGAAGATGACCGGCGACGCGATCACGCTCGACGCCATGCAGCCTTTCGAGCGCCGCGCCATCCACCTCGCGCTCGAAGGCGACCCCGACGTCACCAGCGGCAGCATCGGCGAAGAGCCGGAACGGCGCGTCGTCGTCGGGCCCCGCAAGCCGGCGGCACAGTAGCGGGGGCGGCGTCGATGCCAGACCGGGCCGCCGCCAAGCGGATCCGGAAGGCGATCGCGCTGGTCAACTCCGTCGCGGACGGCGCCGGCGATGAGGACATCACGCCCACCGAGATTGCGGAAGCGATTCGTGACTGCCTCGAGATGAACGAGATCGACACGGTGGCCAACGTCCGGCAATACCTGGGGGAGGCGCTGGATGCGGTGTCGGATGGGATGCCCGCGGACTTCGTCGCGATGACTCTTTACGCCGCGCTCGGTGCGCTGCAGGAAGGCAGCTCCCCCGCGTGATATTCCCTCTCCCCTCCGGGGAGAGGGCTAGGGTCCGTTCCCCTCTCCCCTCCGGGGAGAGGGCTAGGGTGAGGGGCCCAAAGCACGAGTTCCCTCTCCCCTCCGGGGAGAGGGCTAGGGTGAGGGGCCCAAAGCACGAGTTCCCTAAAGTAGATTGCCCGTGACGTCCCCTCACCGAATCCAGCTGCTGCCCGGAGGCGCGAAGCTCGTCACCGTCGTGATGCCGGAGCGACTCTCGTCGAGCGTCGTCCTCATGTTCGGCGGAGGTTCACGCCTCGAGGACGACAGGCTCGCCGGTGCGTCGCATTTCATCGAGCACCTCTTCTTCAAGGGCACGCAGCGCCGGCCCTCGTCGAAAGAGATCGCCAATGCAATCGAAGGCGTCGGAGGTTTCATCAACGCGTCCACTGACAAGGAGCTGACTGCGTACTGGGTGCGCGTGCCATCGGTGCACACCGACCTCGGACTGGACGTCCTCTTTGACCTCGTGTCGAATTCGAAGGTCGACCCCGCCGACATCGAACGCGAGCGCGCAGTGATCCTGGAGGAGCTGAAGATGTACCAGGACCAGCCGCAAGACCATGTGGTGAATCTCTTTGAAGAGTTGATGTGGCCAGGACATCCGCTGGGCCGCGACATCGCCGGCACGCTGGAGTCAGTGAGCCGTCTGACTCGCGATGAGATTCTCGAATTTGCCAACGCGTATTACCGACTGCCCAATCTCGTCATCGGACATGCGGGCCCGCTGGACGACGGGCATCTCCTCGAAACCGTGCGCTCGCGGCTGACGTTGCCCCACCAGCCGAATGGATCCGGGCCGGCGCTAGAGCCGCCCCCGCTGGACGGTGCGCACGTGCTGGTGCGCCGGCAGAGAACGGAGCAGGCGCACATCTGTCTCGGCGTGCGCGCATGGAGTTACCTGCATCAGGACCGCTACGTGATCGACCTACTGAACACCGTCCTCGGTGAAGGCATGAGCTCTCGCCTGTTCTTGAACATCCGCGAAAAACTGGGGCTGGCCTACGACGTTCACAGCTTCACGCAGAAGTATCGCGACACCGGCTACGTCGGCATCTACCTCGGCGTCGATCCAAAAAAGGCGGTCGAGGCGGTGAGTGCTGTGGTCGCTGAGCTTCACGCGCTTGCCGCCAGCGAGGTCCTTCCCGACGAGCTGGAGCGCGCGAAGGAATTCACCAAAGGCCGGTTGCGCCTCGAGCTGGAAACTACCAACGGAGTCGCTTTCTGGCTGACCTATCAGGAGCTCTTGCTGGGCCAGATCAGGACCATCGATGAAGAGCTGGCGTTCGTCGACGAGGTGACTGCTGCGGACATCAAACGCGTTGCCGGTGAGATCCTGAGCGGCCCGCTCCAGATGTCTGTCATCGGTCCTTTTGCGCGCGACGCGGACTTCAGGGCCGCAATCGGAGCCTAGCCGGAGACGCACCCCGCGCATTCGAGCGCTGGCTTCAGACCGTAGATGTCGCCGAAGTGATCGAGCGGCCAGATGCGGAACCACGCCCGGCCGTCGATTCGATCCCGACCGATTGGGCCGAAGATGCGTGAATCCTGAGAGCGGTTGCGGTTGTCGCCCATGACGAAGTATTGGTTCGGAGGCATGACCGCCCCATCTGAGCTGCCCTGGCCGGGCGCCGGCCAGTTGTTCAAAGAGATCCAGGCCTCAGGAAGGTACGGCTCATCCAGCTTGTGCCCGTTGATGTAGACGACGCTGTCGCGGATGAGCAGCTTTTCTCCGGGCAGCGCGATGACCCGCTTGATGAAGTCCTTCGAGTTGTCCGCGGGCGGGCGCAGGATGATGATGTCGCCGCGCTGGGGCGCGTGCAGCCTGTAATCGATCTTGTTGGCGATCAGGTAGTCGTTGTCGTCGAGAGTCGCGTACATGGAGAGTCCCTCGACGTGCACCGCCTGGACCGCGAAGCTGATGCCGAGGTAGAGGATGACCGCGAGCACCACAACTTCGAAGACCTCGCGCAAGAGCGACGAGGCAGTGGACGCCGGGGCGGGGGCGGCAGCGGCCGCGCCTGGTTGTGGTGCGGCCATGATTTTTTAGGAGAGGAGCTTAGCGCAGACCCGTTGTAGTTCCGCGCTGACCCAGTCACTCATGCCATTAATTGACGACGGACGATGCGCCTTAGCCCGAGCTCGGCTGCTCGAGCTTCGGCATTTGGGGGTAGATGTCTCCGACGTGGGGTAGAGGCCAAATGCGGAACCACGCGCGCCCATCAATCCGATCGCGACCAATCGGGCCAAAGTAGCGCGAATCTTGAGACTTATTGCGGTTGTCGCCCATGACGAAGAATTGGTCGGCGGCCATGACTGTGCCTTCTGACCCACTGGGACTCCAATTGTTCAAAGTCGTCCACTTCTCCGGAAGGTAAGGCTCGTCCAAGCGATGCCCGTTGATGTAAACGACGCTGTCACGAATCAGCAATGTTTCGCCGGGCAAGGCGATCACGCGCTTGATGAAATCCTTCGAATTGTCCGCAGGGGGACGCAGAATGACGATGTCGCCGCGCTGGGGCGCGTGCAGCCGGTAGTCGAGTTTGTTCGCGATGAGATAGTCCTGATCGTCCAGGGTTCCGTACATGGAGACCCCCTCCACGTGTACAGCCTGGACACCGAAGCTAATGCCCAAGTAGAGGATGACCGCGAGCACCACGACTTCAAAGACCTCGCGAAGAAGCGATGAGGCGCTTGATGTCGCTGAAGGGGTGGGTCGGGCCGCACCATCTTGGGAAACGGCCATGGATTTAGGAGAGGAGCTTAGAGCAGACCCGTTCAAGCTCCTCGCGGCTCGAATACCGCAATTCGACTTTTCCACGATTCAGACTGCCGGTGAGCTTGATCGGAAGCCCAATCTTCGACTCGACGTCGGCAGCGATCGCACGCAGCTCCGCTGTCGAATCGACTCGTTGCTTGCGCCGCGGTCGATAGGTCCTGACCCAGTTCTCGGCCTGACGGACCGAAAGATGCCGCGCGACCACCACCTTCAACCCGTGCTCCTGCGCGGCCTGGCCTTCGAGCGCGACCAGGGCCCGAGCGTGTCCCGCGGTGATGACGCCGGCGCCAACAGCGGATTGGACAGCGGGACAACCCGCGAGCAATCGCAGCGAATGTGTCACCGACACTCGATGCTTGCCGATGCGCTGCGCGACCTCTTCGTGAGTGAGTCCGAACTCTTCAGTTAGACGGCGCAAGCCTCTTGCCTCTTCGATGGGATCGAGGTCCGCGCGCTGGAGGTTTTCGATCAAGCCGAGGACTAGCTGGTCGTCGTTGCTTGCATCGCTGCGCACCACGGCCGGGACTGCGGTCAGGCCCGCGAGCCTCGCCGCGCGCCACCGCCGTTCACCCGCGATCAGCTCGTAGCCATCGTTCAGGCGGCGCACGAGGAGCGGCTGAAGCACGCCGTGGAGGCGAATCGATTCCGCGAGCTCACCAAGCGGTTCGGCATCAAAACGGGTGCGCACCTGCTGGTGCGATGGACGGATCTGGTCGACCGCGATCATCTGCGGCACGAGAGCCTCGCCCTCGCGCGACATCGGGATCAGTGCTTCGAGTCCGCGGCCGAGACCGCGCATCCGTGGTTGGCTCATCGTTCCAGCAGCTCCTTTGCGAGCGCGCGATACGCGACTGCGCCTCGACATGTGGGGTCGTATTCGATCACCGATTTGCCGTGACTAGGCGCTTCGCTGATCCGGACGTTACGAGGGATCAAAGTGCTCAGGACTTCATTCGGATAGGAGCGGCGCACTGATTCGAGAACGTCCCACGAGAGCGTGGTGCGCGCGTCAAATTGAGTCATGACGATGCCGGCGATCACGAGCTTGGGGTTGAGGCGTGACCGCACCAGTTGATGCGTGTACATGAGGTGGCGCAGACCTTCGAGCGCGAAGTACTCGCATTGCGTCGGGATCAGCATGCTCGTCGCCGCGGTGAGCGCATTGAGGGTCAGGAGGCCCAGTGATGGTGGGCAGTCGATGATCACGCATTCGATTCCGTCTGGGGGGGTTGACAGCGCCTTGCGCAGCAGCAGCTCGCGGTCCTCCAACGTCGCCATCTCGATTTCCGCCCCGGCGAGATCGATATGAGATGGGACCAACGTCAATCCCGCGGCGCCCGTCGGCTGCGCCACCTGGGCCACCTCGGCTTCGCCCATGAGCAGGTGATAGACGTTGAATCGCGCCCGAGAAGGATCCAGGCCGAGCCCCGAAGTCGAGTTGGCCTGCGGATCGAGGTCGACGAGCAGCGTTTGGTGCCCAAGCTCCGCGAGCGCCGCGCCAAGGTTGATGGCGGTGGTCGTCTTGCCGACGCCGCCTTTCTGATTCACGACGGCGATGATCGGCGGGCTTGTAGTCGCCAACATCTTGGGGTTAGCCCGCTCCAGAGATCCTATATCTGGTGGCACGCTCGGAATTCTAGCCCAGTTTCTCTCGGCTGCCTAGCCACCCTGTAAAGCCTGGCCCACACCCCTTGCGGGGCCCTCCCTCTCCCGGGCTGGTCCCTCCCCCGCCAGCTCACCGTACTAAGGACTCTATTCGTTGTTTTCATGGCCGCCTACCCTGGTTGTTAAGGCTTCGCCGGCAGCCGTCATGCGCCCCCGATTTGTCCAGACCGCGTACACCGTCACGACAATCAGCAGCGCTTCGATCGCGATCGCACCCGCCATCAGCGAGCTTGCGACCTCGATGCCGACCAGGAGGTTGTAGGAGATGTGGCAGAGCGATGAAGTCGTGGTGTTGGTGTATTTCCGAATGAAGCCCAATCCGATCGCGATCACAAGCACCGCCAGCGTGTCCAGCGACAACGCGTACTGGGTATGGACGGACGCGAACAGCAGCGCCGTGGCCAGGATGCCGATCCGCGGTTGCAGAGCGCCGCGGAACAGGATCTCCTCGCAGATCCCGGGGGCGAGAGCGAGAACAGCGATTCCGACAGGGTTGTTGAGCGAGGCAAAGAGGCGCTGCGTGCTCGTGTCGACCTGTCTGGCCACGTCGGGCGTAAGGGTGTGGCTGAGCCAGGTCATCCCCTGGCTGAAGACGTAGAAAACTCCTGCCGCGGCGATGGCGAGCACCACGTGCCACCAGGCGGGGAGGACCAGGCCGAGCCTGGAAGCGGACTCCCGGAAATCGCGTCTGATGAAGAGCCCGATGCCGGCGAGGGCGAGGACCAGGAGAGACACCTGCTCGGCGATGACGTCGGCCAGGGTCAGCGGCGCCGCCACCGACAAACTGATGAACGCGCTCGACGTGATCTGCGTGCCGAACAAGATCACCGCCAGGACGAGCGCGAATGCGTGGACCGGGTTGTCTGGATCGAGGGGCAGAATTCGCGAGATTCGCTCGCGGACTGGCTTATAGGCGAGGACGGCGGCGATCAAGGCCGTGGCCATCCATCCAACGTCGAACGGGGTCCTGTTTTGCCCGACCAAGCTGGCCGGGAAGAGACTGGCGCCGGCCAGGTCCAGTGCGCCGACAAGAAAAGTGATCCCTGCGCTTACGCCGGCAAGGACGTCGATCGCCACATGTGCCCACGTCCGGCCGACGGCAACGTTGGCAAAGATGATCAGAGACAGCGGCAGGAGGACCTGCGCCGCTGCCGCTACGGCGTCGAGGAAGAGGTGCCCGCTCAGCCCTGGCCCGGTTTAGGTGGCAGGTCGATCAGAGGCCGGATCAGCTCGATTGGGAACGGGAGAAGGATCGTCGTGTTCTTCTCCGAGCCGATCTCGACCATCGTCTGGAGGAAGCGCAGCTGGAGCGCCCCCTGCTGCGACGAGATCACGGCGGCGGCGTTGGCCAGCGTTTGCGAGGCTTGGAACTCGCCGTCCGCGTTGATGATCTTGGCGCGCTTTTCGCGCTCCGCCTCGGCCTGCTTGGCCATCGCCCGCTGCATGGTGCTTGGCAGCTCCACGTCCTTGATCTCGACGACGGCGACCTTGATGCCCCAGGGCTCGGTTTGCTCGTCGATGATCTTCTGCAGGTTCTGATTGATCTTTTCCCGATTCGCCAGGAGCTCATCCAGCGTCGCTTGGCCGAGCGCAGCCCGCAGCGTCGTCTGTGCGATCTGCGACGTGGCGTTGATGTAGTTGAGGACCTGGGTCACCGCCTTGCGCGCGTCGATGACCTGGAAGTAGATGACCGCATTCACCTTCGCGGTGACGTTGTCGTTGGTGATGACTTCCTGCGGCGGCACTTCGAGGGTGATCACGCGGAGGTCGATCTTGACCAGCCGGTCGACGCCGAACGGGATGATGAAGAACAGTCCGGGGCCCCGCAACCCGATGAGACGGCCCAGGCGGAACACGACGCCGCGCTCGTATTCGTTGGCGATGCGCAGGCTGGAGAACGCGACGACGATGGCAAGGAAGACGATCACGCCAAAGACGATCAGGGTTCCGGGCACTATTTCTTCTCCTCACTCGTCGTGCTCACACCGTTCTCACCTGCGATCACTTTCAGCTGGAGCCCGTCACGTCCGACGACGCGCACTGGCGAGCCGGCATGGATCGGGGCAGGGGTTGCGACGGCTTTCCACAACGCACCTTCAACAAAGACTAGACCTTCAGGTGCGAGCTCCTCGCGCGCCTGGCCGGTGGCGCCGACGAGACGTTCGACTCCGACGAAGGGGGGAGCGCGGCGCGCCTGCCACACCTTGCGGATGAAAAAGACGAAGAATGCGGCGGTCACGGCCGCGGTGCCAAGAACGATGAAGGGGTCGACGCCCAATCCGATGGGCCCGGTGTTGACGAGGAAAGCCATGCCGAGGATGAGCGCGGCGACCCCGCCGACGCTGAGGATGCCATGCGTGTTCGCATTGAGGTCGGCGATGAAGAGGACCAGCGCGAGCAGCATCAGCAAGGCGCCGGCGATGTTCACCGGGAGGTTGGCGAGGGAGACGATGGCCAGTATTGCCGCCAGTCCTCCAATGACTCCGGGCAGGATCGCGCCTGGAGTCGAGATCTCCGTGATGATCCCGTAGCCGGCAACGATGAGCAGCAGCGCCGCGATCGTGGGATCGATCAAGGCGTTGAGGAAGACCTGCCAGAACGGCATCGGCAGGTTGGCGATGTGAGCCCCCGCCGTCCGCAGCACGAACGAGGTGCTCGGCCTTGAGATCGTGCGCCCGTCGATCGCCTTCATAAGCGCATCCGGATCGGCAGCCACGAGGTCGGCGACGTGCAGCCGCACGGCCTCCTCGGCGCTGATGTTGGCGCTGTTGCGTACCGCTTGCTCCGCCCAGTCCGCGTTGCGCCCGTGCATCGAGGCGAGGTTGCGAACCCGTGTCACCGCATCGTTGAGAACCTTGGTCCCGAGATCCCCGGTCAGGTTGGCGCCGGTCGCCTGGATGGGGTGGGCCGAACCGATGTTGGTCCCCGGCGCCATCGCCAGGACGTCGGCCGCCTGCGCCACGAAGAGGCCCGCCGAGGCGGCGCGAGCGCCGCTGGGATAGACGTAAGCGATCACAGGGACCTTCGAGTTGAGAAGGCTCGTGACGATGTCGTCCATCGAGTTGGAGATGCCGCCGGGAGTGTTGATCACCACCAGGAGGGCGTCGGCATGGTCTTCGCCGGCGCGACTCACCGCCTTGTCGATGTAGGCGGCCATGATCGTGTTGATCTCGCCGACGAGGTCGGCTCGCTCGACCTGGGGGGCGGCGGCCGAGGCATGCACCGGAAGCGCGGCGGCCAGGGCGAAGAGCAGAAAACTGAGCTTCAGCGCCGACCGCCTGCGCATGCCTTCGAGTATGGCCATCCCAGGTGCGGGCTGCCCATGTAAAACGTGGAACATTCCCGTCAGGGGCGCCTCGGAAGCCGCTTCCGGGCGCATCGTAAAATTCAGGCCATGAGCGCCAGCCACCGCGAGCACGAACCCGAACGTCGTCGCCCCTACTTTGTGGACAGCGACGCCGCCGCCCTGAACGACATCGTGCAGGAAGCCCGAACTGCCCAACCCGTCAGCGGCGCCGAGCAGGACCGACTGCTTCACCAGGCGGCGCTGGGCGACAAAAGCAGCCAGGAGCGCCTGGTCGCTGCGCATCTCGACCTCGTCATCCGGCTCGCCGAGGCGCGGGGCGTACAGAGCCTGTCGATGCCGGACCTCGTCCAGGAGGGGTCGATCGGCCTCGTCCAGGCGGTCCGCTCCTTCACGGAAAGCGGTGAGAGCGACTTCGGCCGCTTCGCCGAACAGCTCATCAACGCGCAGATGGACGCCGCAGTCGCGATGGAGGCGGGTGCCGTTCGCGATGCGGAGCTGCTCCTCGCGGCGGCGACCGATTACGAGCGCACCGAACTGCTCATGACGCAAGAGCTCCACCGCAAGCCGACTGAGGACGAGCTGGCGGAAAAGCTCGAGTGGACAGTGCAGCGGACCCGCTACGTCGCCCAGGTGGTGGCGGACGCGCGGCGCCGCCACGACGAGGAGATGCTCGAGTTCATCGACCCGGAAGCCATCGACTTCGACGGCGATGAGCACCCTGCATTTGGCAGCTAGCGCACCCCGCCGAACCGCCCTTTACGACCGGCACGTCGCCCTTGGCGGGCGCATGGTCGACTTCGGGGGCTGGGAGCTGCCGCAGCAGTACACCTCGATTCGCGACGAGCACCTCGCGGTGCGGCAGGTCGCCGGCCTTTTCGACATCTCGCACATGGGCCGGCTGCTGGTCGAAGGCGAGGGCGCGGAGTCTTACCTGCAGGGACTGATGACCAACGACATCGCTCCGATCGCCCCCGGCCACGCGATCTACACCCTGATGTGCAAAGAGGACGGCGGCGTCATCGACGACCTCGTCATCTATCGCGAGGCCAAGGACAGGTTCATCGTCGTGGTCAACGCCGCGAATCGCGAGAAGGACGTTGCGTGGATGAGCAAGCACCTTCCCGGATCTGCGTCGCTCGAGGATCACACGGCGGACATGAGCCTGATTGCGTTCCAGGGCCCACGCGCGCACGCGCTTCTGCCCAAGGGCTCCTCGACGACGGATGAAATCGGCTACTTCTCATTTCGCCCGGGCAAGGTGGCGGGCATTCCCGCGCTCGTTTCGCGCACCGGCTACACGGGCGAGGACGGGTTTGAGCTCTTCGTCGAGTCCGGCCGCATCGGGGACGTCTGGGACGCGATCCTGGCCGAGGGCAAGAGTGAAGGCGTGCTGCCGGCGGGCCTCGGCGCTCGCGACGCCACGCGCCTCGAAGCCGCCCTTCGTCTCTACGGAAACGACATGGATGAGACTGTCAACCCGTACGAAGCCGGCCTCGGCTGGACGGTGAAGCTCGGCAAAGGCGACTTCACCGGTCGCGACGCGCTCGCCAAAGTCAAGGAGCAGGGACCCAAGCGAAACCTCGTCGGTCTTAAGACCGAGGCGGGCAGCATCCCGCGCCACGGGGCTGCCGTCAGCCGTGAAGGCAGGCGCGCCGGCGTCGTCACCAGCGGCACCCACTCGTTCTTCCTCGGCTACCCGATCGCTCTCGCGATAGTGGAAGTCCCATCATTGCGGGTCGGGGAGAGAGTGAGCGTCGAGGTTCGAGGTCGAGAGGCTTCGGCTGAGGTGGTGAAGCTTCCTTTCTATCGTGGCTCGGCGCGATCGGCAGTCGCCCCTGCCAAGCC